>Ga0318551_10000182_pt1 | contig 16922 bp, 13 predicted proteins | sample GRESIP082b2f19_FD_203511 | JGI IMG/M metagenome (GOLD analysis project Ga0318551, IMG submission 203511) | Tropical soil microbial communities from Luquillo Experimental Forest, Puerto Rico - GRE.SIPMG.082b2f19 | ecosystem: Environmental > Terrestrial > Soil > Tropical forest > Bulk soil...
GTGCTTCGGTCTTGGGCTCTTCCTCCGCCGGCGTCTCCGCGGGCGTCTCCGCGGGCGTCTCCGCGGGCGGCAGCGTCGGAGAATCGGTCAGGCCGAGCGCGAAGTCCGCGGCCTCCTCGAGCTCTTCGCGCCGGCGCTCCTCCGCCATCCGCTCCATGCGCGCAGGGCGCCGCGCCGGCTGCGTGATCTCGACCACGCGCTTGCCGTGCTTGGGCGCCGCCTCCTCGCCTTCGGCCGCCTCTTCGGGCCGCTGCTCGACGATGCGCGCGTTGAACAGCTCCTTCCCCTCGCGGCAGGCCTCGGCGACCTTCTCGCAGTACAGCCGGATCGCGCGCAGCGCGTCGTCGTTGCCGGGGATCGACAGGTCGATCCCGTGCGGATCGCAATTCGAGTCGACCACCGCGATCACCGGGATGCCGAGCCGGCGCGCCTCGAGGATCGCGATCGCCTCGCGCCGCACGTCGATCACGAACAGTGCGTCGGGCGTGCGCTCCATGTCGACGATGCCTTCGAAGGCCTTGTGCAGCTTCAGCTGCTCGCGCACCAGCCGCGACTTCTCCTTCTTCGACAGCTGCGACGAGCTCTCCTCGTTGCCGAGCAGCTCGTTCAGCTCCTTGTAGCGCTCGATCCCGCGCCGGATGGTGCGGAAGTTCGTCAGCATCCCGCCCAGCCAGCGGCGGTGCACGAACGGCTGGCCGGCCGCGCGCGCCTGCTCGGCGACGATGTCCTGCGCCTGTCGCTTGGTCGCGACGAAGAGGACGGCGCCGCCCGAAGCCGTGGTCTCGCGGATGAAGTCGAGCGCTTCACGGAAACGGGGCAGCGTGAGCTGCAGGTTGATGATGTGGACGCCGTTGCGCTCGCCGTAGATGAACGGCTTCATCGACGGGTGCCAGCGCCGGGTCTGGTGGCCGAAGTGGACTCCGGCCTCGAGCAGGTCTCGCATCGAGACTGCGGGCATGGACATGATGGGACTCTCCGAGCTCGGGTTTTACCGCCGCCTCTCGGCGCCCGAGCCGACCCCCGAGGGAGGAGGGACCTGGTGCCGCCGCTCAGCGTCCGCTGCGCAGTGCGCAGGCGGGCGACCCGGAGCGGATCGAGACGTGTGACGTTGGCCCGCGGGTATAGCAGACCCCCCGCGCGCCCTCAACCACAAGTTCTCGGATTTTCAGGAATTTCACCCACGGCGGCCGCCGGGAGGAAGCCCGAGCGCCCGCAGGTGCTCCCAGTCGTTGAAGCTGCGCAGCGTGAAGGCCCAGGCGTCCGCCACCGCGACCGTGGCGACGCGCGAGATCGCCGCCCAGTAGCTCGAGAAGCGCACGAACGCCCAGGGCACCGGCTCCACGTCGAGCAGCCGAGATAGGATGATGGCGTTCGAGCCCTCGTGCGCGACGATCAGGATCCGCAGGTCGGCTTCGGGCGGCCGCCACAGCCGGTAGCCCGAGTTGTCGTGGCTGCGCACTCCGTGGGCGCCTTCCAGGAGCTCTTCGAGCCCGGTCACGACCCGCTCGTACAGGTGCCGGAACGACTCGCCCCCGGGCGCGCCGTCCCACCACTTCTCGAGGTCGCGGGCGCGCGCATCGGCGAAGAAGCGCTCCACCTGCTCCGCCGTCTGGCCTTCGAGCGGCGGGAGCCGCAGCTCGTCGAGCCAGGCGCACTGCTGGAAGCGCAGCCCGGTGCGGCGCGTGACGAACTCGGCGGTCTCGACCGCGCGCTCCAGCGTGCTGGTGTAGCAGTGGTCGAAGCGCTCGCTGGCGAGCGCTTCGGCCAGCGCCTCCGCCTGCAGCCGGCCGTGGCCCGACAGCTCGGGGTGATCCACCGCGCGGCCGCCGGGCTCCCAGTCCGGCTGCGCGTGGCGCGCCATCACGATCTCGATCACTCGGGCTCCAGCGCCAGCTGCAGCGCCGCGCGCTCGGCGGTGATCGGCCGCACGCGCTCGGCGATCAGCTGCTGGTGGAACTCGTTCGCCCAGTAGGCGCGCCAGCCCGCCGCGTCGTCGAAGTCCGCGACCACGGCGAAGTCGAAGTTGCCCTGCGCGAGGCCCGCGTCGCGGCCGAAGCGGTAGCGGCGGATCTCGGGCACGCGCCACGGCATCTCGGCCAGCGCCCGCTCCAGCGCGGCGAGCTCGGCGGCGGTGGTTCCCGGCTTCCAGCGGAACAGCACGACGTGGCGCAGCATCGCTTCCCTACACTAGGTGGTGTACTCGGCGTTGACGCGCACGTACTCGTAGGAGAGGTCGGTGGTGAGGATGCGCGCGCGGCCCGGGCCGCGGCCGAGCGAGATCTCGATCGCGACCTGCTTCGCCTTCATCGCCCGCTCGGCGCGGCGCAGCGCGCCCGCGCCCCCGCTCGGCTCGCCCCGGCGCAAGAGCTCGACCCCGCCGATGCGGACGCCCACCTGCGCCGGCCGCAGCGGGACCCCCGCGGCGCCGACCGCCTGCACCACGCGTCCCCAGTTGGGGTCGCCGCCGAACAGCGCGGTCTTCACCAGCGCCGAGTTCGCCACCGAACGCGCGACGCGGTCTGCGTCGCGGTCGCTGCGCGCGCCGGCCACCGCGACGCTCGCGAGCTTCGTCACCCCCTCGCCGTCGCGAGCGAGCTTCTCGCACAGCTCCGCGCTGGCGTCGGCGAGCAGCCGCTCGAACGCGCGGGCCCGCGGCGACCCGACGCCGATCGGCGCGTTTCCAGCCGCGCCGTTCGCGAGCACGAGCACCGTGTCGCTGGTGCTGGTCTCGCCGTCGATGGTGAGCGCGTTGAAGCTCGCGTCGACGGCACCTCGCAGCGCCCGGCGCAGCAGCGCCGGCTCGATCGCGAGATCGGTGAACAGATAGGCCAGCATCGTCGCCATGCGCGGCATGATCATGCCCGCGCCCTTGGCGAAGCCCGCGAGCACGCCGCCGCGCGCGCGCCGGAACACCAGCTTGGCGACGCTGTCGGTGGTGAGGATCGCTTCGGCCGCTCCCTCGAGCCCGCGCGGCGAGAGCGCCTCGACCGCGCGCGGGATCCCCGCACGCAGGCGGTCCATCGGCAAGAGCCGCCCGATCACTCCGGTCGAGGCGACCTGGATCTCCCGCGTCCGGGCGCCGATCCCGCGCGCGACCAGCTCGGCCATCTCGCGCGCGTCGCGCAGCCTTCGCGCGCCGTTGGCGACGTTGGAGATGCCGCTGTTCACGACCACGCCGCGCGCGCGGCCGCCGCGCAGGTGTGCGCGCGACACCACCACGGGCGCGCCCGGGAAGCGGCTGGTGGTGAACACCGCGGCGGCCACGGCCGGCCGGTCGGAGACGACCAGCGCTAGATCTGGCTTGCCGCTCGGCTTGATGCCGCAGGCGATTCCGGCGGCGCGGAAGCCGGAGACCTCGATCGCCACCCGGCTACGCCCCGGTCCCGTGGCACTTCTTGTACTTCTTGCCCGAGCCGCAGGGGCAAGGATCGTTGCGCCCCACCTTGGGTCCCTCGCGCACCACCGTCTGCTGCACTACCGGCGCCTCCGAGGGCGAGCCGCCGTGCTGCTCCTGCAGCCGCCGCTGCTGCGCGGCGCGCCGCGCCTCCTCGGCCGCACGCAGCTCCGCGATGCGCTCGGCCGACGGCAGCTCGATCATCACGCGGAACGTCTGCTCGACCGCGCGCGAGCCGATGCGCGCGAACATCGCGCGGAACAGCTCGAAGCCCTCGGTCTGGTAGACGCGCTTGGGGTCCTTGCCCGCGTAGCCCTGCAGACCGACGCCTTCCTTCAGGTGGTCCATCGTGAGCAGGTGGTCCTTCCACAGCTGGTCCAGCGTCTGCAGCAGGATGCCCCGCGCCACGCCGTCGAAGGTCGGCGGGTTGAAGTCGGCGAAGCGCCGCCCGATGTCGGCGAACATCTCGACCTTCTCCTCGAGCTTCGCGTCGACTCGCTCGATCAGCTGCGCGAGCACGGCTTCGCGATCGACTGGATGCTCGAACTCGGGCGCCTTCGGATCCAGCGCCACCGCGAACTCCGCCTGCACCTCGCGCACGTAGGATTCGATGTCGGGCTCGCCCTTCGGCGGGAAGGTCGCGGCCACGACCTCGCCGGCGATCTCGTGAGCGAGGTCGGTGTACTCCTCGCGCACGTCCTGGCTCGCCAGGATGTTCGAGCGCCAGCTGTAGATGCTGACGCGCTGCTTGTTCATCACGTCGTCGTACTCGAGCAGGTGCTTGCGCACGTCGAAGTTGCGCACCTCGACCTTGCGCTGCGCCCGCTCGATCGCGCCCGAGAGCATGCGCGCCTCGATCGCCTCGCCCTCCTGCATCCCCAGCCGCTTCATCAATCCCGAGATGCGGTCGGAGCCGAAGATGCGCAGCAGGTCGTCCTCGAGCGACAGGTAGAAGCGCGACGAGCCGGGGTCGCCCTGGCGCCCCGAGCGGCCGCGCAGCTGGTTGTCGATGCGCCGCGACTCGTGCCGCTCGGTGCCGAGCACGTGCAGCCCGCCCGCCTCGACCACCTTGGCGCGCTCCTCGGCGCAGGTCGCGGTGAGCTTGGCGAACTCGTCCTTGTTCTCGGGCGCCTCGGGGTCCAGCCCGCGCGAGCGCAGCGTCATCGCCGGGTTTCCGCCCAGCCAGATGTCGGTGCCGCGGCCCGCCATGTTGGTGGAGATCGTCACCGCGCCCAGGCGTCCCGCCTGCGCCACGATCTCGGCCTCGCGCTGGTGCTGCTTCGCGTTCAGCACGTTGTGGCGGACGCCGCGGTTCTTGAGCCGTGCAGAGAGCATCTCGCTGGTCTCGATCGCGATCGTGCCGACCAGCACCGGCTGGCCCTTCTTGTGCCGCTCCTCGATCTCGTCGACGACGGCCTTCCACTTCTCGCCCTTGGTGCGGTAGACCACGTCCTCGTGGTCCTTGCGAATCATCGGCCGGTGGGTCGGGATCACGACCACGTCGAGCTTGTAGATGCTCGCGAACTCCTGCGCCTCAGTGTCCGCTGTGCCCGTCATGCCCGCGAGCTTCTCGTACATGCGGAAGTAGTTCTGGAAGGTGATGGTCGCGTAGGTCTGGCTCTCGTTCTGGACCTGGACGCGCTCCTTGGCCTCGACCGCCTGGTGCAGACCGTCGCTCCAGCGCCGGCCCTCCATCAGCCGGCCCGTGAACTCGTCGACGATCACGACCTGGCCGTCCTTCACCACGTAGTCGACGTCGAGCTTGTAGATCACGTGCGCGCGCAGCGCGTTCTGCACCACGTGGAGCGTCTCCATGTGGTCGGGCGCGTACAGGTTGTCGACGCCGAGCAGCTTCTCGACCGCGATCACGCCGTCTTCCGTGAGCAGCACGGAGCGCGCCTTCTCGTCGAGCGTGTAGTGCTCGGGGTTCTCGATCAGCTTCGGGATCACCCGGTCCACGCGCCGGAACTTCTCGGGATCGTCGTCGACCGGGCCGGAGATGATCAGCGGCGTGCGCGCCTCGTCGATCAGGATCGAGTCGACCTCGTCGACGATCGCGTAGTGGTGCCCGCGCTGGGTGAACAGCTCGAGGCTCGGCTTCATGTTGTCGCGCAGGTAGTCGAAGCCGAACTCGTTGTTCTGCCCGTAGGTGATGTCCGCCGCGTAGGCGCTGCGCCGCTCCGCGTCCGACAGCCCGTGCACGATGCAGCCGACCGAGAGCCCGAGCGAGCGGTGCACCGCGCCCATCCACTCGGCGTCGCGGCGGGCGAGATAGTCGTTGACGGTGACGACGTGGACGCCCTTTCCCGACAGGGCGTTCAGGAACGAGGGCAGCGTCGCGACGAGGGTCTTGCCCTCGCCGGTCTTCATCTCGGCGATCTTGCCCTGGTGCAGCACCATCCCGCCGACGAGCTGCACGTCGTAATGGCGCTGGCCGAGCGTGCGCTTGGACGCCTCGCGCACCAGCGCGAACGCCTCGGGCAGCACCGCGTCGAGCGCCTCGCCGTTGGCGACGCGCTGGCGCAGGTCGGCGACCGCGGCGCGCAGTTGGTCGCCGGAGAGCGGCTCGAAGCGCGGCTCGAGCTCGTTCGTCCGGGCCACGGCGGGCCGAAGAGAGCGCAGGAGTCGCTCGTTGGCGGAGCCGAAGATCTTCGTGGCGAAGGAGCGAATCGCGATACTCCCGGGAAGCGCCGGGAGTATAAGAGAGCCCACCGCGCACGGCTATTCGCAAGCGAAGCGCGCAGCGAGGCGCAGCCGAGCGAAGGGGCCGCGCGTGGCCGCCCACGCGCAGAGGCCGCCAGATCAGAACCGCAAGCGAAGCGCGCAGCGAGGCGCAGCCGAGCGTAGGCCGGAGGCGGCGGCCGCCCGCCGCCGGTACACGGCTAAGATCCAGCCCAGTCGAGGATGTAGTTGCGGGGGTCGACGCCCTTGCCGTTCACGACGACGGCGTAGTGGACGTGCGGGCCGGTGCTGCGGCCGGTCGAGCCCATCAGGCCGATCTGCTGGCCGCGCTTGACCATCTGCCCGGGCTTCACCGTGGTCTCCTGCATGTGCCCGTAGACGGTCTCGACGCCGTAGCCGTGGCGGATCTTCACCGCGTAGCCGAGCGCCTTCTTCTGCATCGCGTAGATCACCTCGCCGTCGGCGGCGGCGAAGATCGGCGTGCCCATCCGCCCGGCGATGTCGAGGCCCTTGTGGAACTCGCGCTCGCCGGTGTACGGCGACTGGCGGTAGCCGAAGGTCGAGGTCACCCAGCCGTGCGAGGGCGCGATCGACGGGGTGTGCACCAGCCGCGCCGACTGGTCCTCCAGGTGGTGCACCAGCCCCTGCAGGCTCTCGTCCTGGGCGTCGGCGGCGTTGGCCAGCGTCTCGAGCCCCTCCTTCATCACCTCGTCGCGCTTGTTGCGCGACATCCAGGACACGTCGGCGGCGGAGAGCATCTCCCCGTCGGTGCCGCCGATGCCGGGCAGCGCGATCGGATCCGCCGGATCCAGGTTGGTGATGATGCGGAGCTTGCGCTCGAAGCCGTCGATGCGCGAGAGCTTGTTGGAGATCGCCTCCATCTTCTCGGCGTAGCTCTGGATCTCGGCGCGCTGCTCGCGGGTCTCGCTGCGCAGCCGGTCGAGCTCGTACAGGTTCGCGCGCACGCGCACGTAGTCGATCGAGAGCGCCAGCAGCGCGATCGCGAACGCGACACCGCCCAGTGTCGCTCGCTTCAGCCACAGCCGCGGCACGTGGAAGCGGCGGATCGAGCCGGACTGCCCCGGCACGATCATCAGCGTGAGCGTGTCTTCGGGACCGCGGTCGGTCGGGCTAGGCATGCGAGGCGTTCCCCTTGGCGGCCTCCGGTCGGATCCGCAGCAGGAGCTTCCCCATCCGGAGCTCGTCGCCCTGGTTCAACAGCTTGCGGTGCTCGCGCACGCCGTTTACCAGCGTGCCGTTCGTGCTGCCCAGGTCCTGCACGAACACGCGCGGGCCCTCGTAGCCGAACAGGGCATGGGCGCGCGAGATGGTGGCCTCGTTCAGCACGAGGTCGGCGTTGCGCCCGCGGCCGATCACCGTGCTGGGGCGGTCGAGCTCCCACTCCAGTCCTTCGTAGAAGCCGCTCTCGATGCGGAGCAGTGCGCGCTGCGCCGCAGGCGGAACCGTCGATTCGATCGCGCGTGATTCCGAAGCCATCTCGCCTTCTCCGGGCACGCCCGCGCAGACGGGCGCGCGCCTTCCAGAGATGGCATCGGCGGGCGACCTCGAAACTTGACGAAGCGCTTCACCGCCCGGAGCGACGGCGAGGCACGGCCGGCGACAACAGCTCCCGCGCGTGCGCGCGTGCGGCGTCGGTGAGTTGGCCCCCGCTCATGCGCGCGATTTCATCGACGCGCGCCTCGCCGCCGAGGGCGGAGATGCGCGTCTCTGTGCGGCTCTTGCGCACGTCCTTCACCACGGTGTGATGGGAGTCACCGAGCGCGGCGATCTGAGGCAGGTGCGTGATGCAGATCACTTGATTGCGACCGGCAAGTGCGCGCAGGCGTTCTCCCACCCTGCGGGCGGTCTGGCCGCCCAGTCCCGCGTCGATCTCGTCGAACAGCAGCACGCGTCCGGCGTCCGCCTCGCGCAGGGCGTTGCGCAGCGCCAGAAGCAGCCGCGCGAGCTCGCCGCCCGAGGCAGCGTCGCGCAGCCGGCCGCCCGCCTCGCCCGGATTCGCAGCGAGCGTGAACTGCGCGCGCTCGCGTCCGGCAGGCCCGCAGGGCGGTGCGAGACCGTCCGCGGACTTCGGCTCGACCGGCAGGAGCTCCACCGCGAAGCGCGCGCGCCCGAGCTCGAGCCCGGACAGCTCCTCGGCGACGGCGCGCTCGAGCTCCAGAGCCGCCGCCGCACGCGCGCGGGAGAGCACGCGGCTCTTCGCATCGAGCGCATCGGCCCGCGCCGCGAGCTCGCGCTCCAGCTCCGCGGTGCGCTCCTCTCCGCCCTCGAGACCCGCGAGCTCTTCGGCGGCCCGCGCGCGGTGCGCCAGGATGTCCTCGACCGTCGCGCCGTAGCGCGACTGCAGCCGGCGCAGCTCGGCGAGCCGGTCCTCCACGCGCGCGAGCCGCTGCGGATCGGCGTCGATCGACGCGGCGTAGCGCTCGAGCTGGAACGAAGCCTCCTCCAGCTCGAGCCGCGCCCGCTCCAGCGCCTCGGCCGGAGGGCCGAGCGCCGGGTCGAGCTCACTGACACCGCGCAGTGTCGCGCGGGCGCCCGCCAGCCGCTCGCGCGCGCCGTCCTCGCCGTCCAGCAGCTCGAGCGCCCGGCTCGCGGCCTGCGCCAGCCGGTCGGCGTAGCCGAGCCGGCGCAGCTCGACGCCGAGCGAGTCGAGCTCGCCGGGCTCGAGCTTGGCACCGTCGATCTGCGCCAGCTCGAAGCGCAGCTGGTCCTCTCGCCGCGCCAGCGCCTCGCGGTCGCGGCGCCGCGCCTGGATTGCCAGCGCCAGCTCGCGCCAGCCGCGATGGAGCTCGGCGATCTCCTGCGCGCTCGGACCGAGCCCGGCGAAGGCATCCAACAGCTCCGCCTGCGCCTCGTTGCGCAAGAGGCGCTGGTGCTCCCCCTGGCTCGTGATCTCGAGCGCGTCGGTCATCAGCTCCGCGAGCAGAGCCACCGTCGCGAGCCGGCCGTTCACCGACACGCGGCCCCGCCCCTCGCGCGAGACGCTGCGCGAGACGAGCAGCTCCTCCTCGCCGTCGCCGGCGAGGCCGAGCCCGCGCGCACGGCCCACGAGCTCCGGGCTCGCGAAGATCGCCTCGACCTCGGCCTCGCGCGCGCCCGCGCGCACCAGCTCCGAGCCGACGCGCTGCCCCGAGAGCAGCGCGATCGCGCCCAGCAGCAGCGACTTGCCCGCGCCGGTCTCTCCGGTCACCACGGTGAGCCCCGGTCCCAGCTCGAGCTCGAGCGCGTCGATCGTGACCAGGTTGCGCACGCGCAGCGCGCGGATCAACGCGTGCCCCAGCCGAGCTTGGTGCGCAGGGTGTCGAAGTGGTCGCGCGCGGGTGCGGTCACGAAGCGCGCCGGCTCGCTCGCCTTCACCACGCGCACGGCGTCTCCAGTGCGCACGCTCGCGCCGACCTGGCCGTCGAGCGTGAGCGTCGCATCCTCGGCGGAGCGCAGTCGCACCACGATCTCGCGGTCGTCGGGCAGCACCAGCGGCCGCAGCGTGAGCGTGTGCGGGCAGATCGGGTTCAAGATCGCCGCGCGCACGTCGACGTCGAGGATCGGCCCGCCCGCCGAGAGGTTGTAGGCGGTGGAGCCCGTTGGAGTGGCGACGATCAGCCCGTCCGAGCGGTAGGTCGCCACGACGCGGTCGTCGACCTGCGCCTCGAGCTCGATCAGCCGCGCGAGCGCGGAGCCCTTGGTGATCACGGCGTCGTTCAGCACGAGCGCGCGGCTCAGCTCGCGCGCGCCGCGGGTGTGAGTGACCTCGAAGCGCATGCGCTGGCTCTCGACGAAGTCGCCGCGCAGGCAGGCTTCGAGCGCCGCCTCCGCCTCGCCGGGACTCACGTCGGTGAGAAAGCCCAGGTGGCCGAGGTTGACGCCGAGCACCGGCACGCGCCGCGCCCCGATCGCGCGCACCGCTGCCAGCACCGAGCCGTCGCCACCGAGCACGACCAGGAGGTCCGCGACACGCGCGACCTCTTCGAGCGCATGCCCGCCGCTCTCTCCCAGGTGACTCGCGGCGTGCGTGTCGAGCACGACGTCGACGCCGTGCTTGCGCGCGAGCGAGACCAGCCGGGAGACGAGCGGCCCCGCGCCGGCCTGGCCGGCCTTCACCGCGAGCGCGATCCGCTTCCAGCCCCCCATGCGGCTCGCGACGATAGGTCCCGTGCGCCGCAGGGGCAAGCTAAGATGGCGCCGTGGAACTGTTTCCGCGTGAACCCCCGATCACGCGCGAAGTCGCGGCCGACGCGCCGCTCGCCGAACGGATGCGGCCGCGCAGCCTGGAGGAGTTCGCCGGCCAGGCGCATCTGCTCGGCCCCAACGGCCCGCTCGGCCCGGTGCTCGCGAGCGGCGCGAAGCTGCCCTCGTGCATCTTCTGGGGACCGCCCGGCTCGGGCAAGACCACGCTGGCGCGCCTCCTGGCCGAGCGAGCGGGCCTGCGCTTCGCCGCGATCAGCGCCGTGCTCTCGGGAGTGAAGGACCTGCGCGAGGAGATCGCGCGCGCCGAAGAGGAGCGCCGGCGCGGCCGGCGCACGGCGCTGTTCATCGACGAGATCCACCGCTTCAACAAGGCGCAGCAGGATGCGCTCCTGCCGCACGTCGAGCGCGGGACGGTGGTGCTGCTCGGCGCGACCACCGAGAACCCGTCGTTCGAGGTGATCCCCGCGCTGCGATCGCGCGCGCGGATCTTCACGCTGCGCGCGCTCGACGAGCCGCAGCTGGCGGAGATCGTGACCCGGGCCCTCCGCGACCGCGAGCGCGGGCTGGGCGCGCGCGGACTCGAGCTCGCGCCGGAGGCGCTCGAGCTGATCGCGCGGCTCGCGCAGGGCGACGCACGGCGCGCGCTCGGCCTGCTCGAGGCGGCTGCAGACCGCGCCACCGGGCGGATCGAGCGCGACCACGTCGCCGCCGCATTCGAGTCGGGACTCCCCGACTACGACAAGGGCGGCGAGGCGCACTACGACGTGATCTCCGCCTTCATCAAGAGCCTGCGCGGCAGCGACCCCGACGCGGCGGTGTACTGGCTGGCGCGAATGCTCGACGGCGGCGAGGAGCCGCGCTTCATCCTGCGGCGGCTGATGATCTTCGCCTCCGAGGACGTGGGCAACGCGGACCCGCTGGGGCTGGTGGTGGCCACCGCCGCCGCCGAGGCCTTCGACCGAGTGGGTCTGCCCGAGGGCAGGCTGATCCTGTCGCAGGCGACCACCTATCTCGCCTGCGCGCCGAAGAGCAACGCGAGCACGCTCGCGATCTCGCGCGCGAGCGAGGCGGTGCGCGAGCGCGGCGCCCTGCCCGTCCCGCTGCACCTGCGCAACGCGCCCACCGAGCTCTTGCGCGAGCTCGGCTACGCGAAGGGCTACCGCTATCCGCACGACTTCCCGGGTCACTTCGTGCGCGAGCAGTATCTGCCCGACGACGTGCGCGACGCGCAGTTCTACGAGCCGAGCGACCAGGGCGCGGAGGCCGACACGCAGCAGCGCCAGCGGTCGCGCTGGCAGCGCGACCGCTGACCCGCCTCAGCCCTTCCGGCTCACGGCGACGAAGAGCGTGGCTTCGCTGCGCCGGACCAGGAACAGCACCGTGTCGCCCGCGGCCGCGATGCGCTTGTCGACGTCGTCGGCCGAGCCGACCGGCTTGCGGTCCACCTCGACGATCAGATCGCCGGGCTGCAGGCCCGCGTCCGCCGCCGGGCTGCCGGACTCGACCTCGGTGATCACGGGCCCTTTCGCGTCGGGCATGCCGAGCTGCTGGCGGATCGAGTCGTCGACGTCCTGCACCGCGATGCCCAGCGAGTTCGCACCCGCTTTCTCCGGCTTGGGCGCGGCCTTCTCCGCGGCTTCGGGCGTGCCGGACATCTTCTCGATCTTGGCCTTGAGCGTGACCTGCTTGCCGTCGCGGACGATGCCGAGCTCGACGGTCTTGCCGACCTCGGTGCCCGCCACGTCGCGCGACAGGTCGCGCGGCTTCTCGATGGTCTTGCCGTCGATGGTCTCGATCACGTCGCCGTGCTTCATGCCCGCCTTGTCCGCGGGGCCGTTGGGCACGACCTGGCCGACCAGCGCACCCTTCTGCGACTCGAGCTTCAGCGCCTGCGCGAGCTCGGGCGTCACCGCCTGCACGCTCACGCCCAGCCAGCCGCGCGTCACCGCGCCGTGCTCCTTCAGCTGCGGCAGGATCGACTTGGCGATGTTGATCGGCACGGCGAAACCGATCGTGTTCGCCTGCGGGTTGATCGCGCTGTTGATGCCGACCACGGCCCCGCGCAGGTCGAGCAGCGGGCCGCCAGAGTTGCCGGGGTTGATCGCTGCGTCGGTCTGGATGTAGTCGTCGTACGGGCCCTGGCCGAGCTCGCGGCCCTTGGCCGAGACGATGCCCATGGTCACGGTGTGGTCGAGCCCGAAGGGGTTCCCGATCGCGATCACGAAGTCGCCGGGGAGGATCGCGTCGGAGTCACCGAGCGGCAGCGCCTTCAGGTCCTTCGCACCCGAGACCTGGATCAGGGCGAGGTCGGTCTTCGGATCCTGTCCGACGATCTTGGCGTCGCGCACCGCGCCGTCGGAGAAGAGCACCTTGATCTCGTCGACGCCGTCGACGACGTGGTTGTTGGTGAGGATGTAGCCGTCCGTCGAGATCACGAAGCCGCTGCCGAGGCTCGGCACCTTGAACTGCTGCTCGCGGGGCTCCTGCTGCTGGCGCCGGCCGCGACCGAAGAACTCGGGGAACATCTCGAACGGGAACCCGCCGAACGGATCGACCTCACGCGTCACCGTCTTCGAGGTGTGCACGTTGACCACGCCGGGCGCCGCTTCCTGCGCGAGCTTCGCCACGGGCGAGTGTGCCTCGCTCGCGGCCTGGTCCACGGGGAGGCTGGTCCAGAAGGTCGGGCCGGTCTCCTCGGCCGCGGGCTCGGAGCTCGGCTTGGATCCCGCGACCGGAGCCACGTGGTGGTGATTCGGAGCGAGCGCCGGGAACCAGCCCGCGCGCACCACGTACACCGCCGCGAGGACTCCGAGCGCGGCACCGATCGCGATCTGAAGGGCTCTTCCCACGTTTCCTCCGCGAGTCACGGGACGCTAGCAGACTGTCGGGGCGAAGATCGAGGCGTGCGAACGAGCGCGAGCAGCACCGCGGACCACCCCGCGAAGACGTAGACCGGTGCGTCGAGCGCCAGCCCCGCGAGTGCGCGCAGCGGCCATCCGAGCAGCGCCACCGCACATGCCAGCGCACCCGCCCTTCGCCACGCACCCGCAGCCGGACGCAACAAGAACAGCAGGAGCGGAACGAGCAACACGTCGTAGTGGAGCCAGGCGAGCTGCGGACCCAGCACCGCGATCGCGGCGCCGAGCGCGACGGCGAGGAACGTCCGCTCGAAGCTCGACGCGAACCGCCCGAGCCACAGCGACACGGCGGCGGCCGCGGCGAGGCCGCCGGTCAGGAACGGCCCGAGGCGTGGGCCCCCCATCTCGGAGACCCACTGCGCGAGCGAGTAGTTGCCGCGGGCGACCGAGATGTCCGACACGCGCTCGAGCCCTCCCAGGGCAGTCAGCCAGTCGAGCCAGGCGCGCGCGGCCAGAAAGTGGGCGCCGACCGCGACGGCGGCCAGCGCGCCGGCGAGCGCGCCGGCCACGAGCGCCGCCAGCAGCCGGAGCTTCCGCTCGGCCAGCAGCGCGACCGCGAGCAGCAGCGGGACCAGCGCCAGTGTCGGCTTCAACGCCACCAGCGCGGCGAGCGCGGCTCCCGCGGCGAAGACGCGGATGGCCTCCGCGCGGCGCGACAGAGCCAGCACCAGCGCGAGCCCGCCCAGCTGCAGCTCGCCGACGTTCGCGGTGCGCACGTCGGAGGCGAGCGGGTCCGAGAGCGCGCACATCAGGGCGGCCACGGCCAGTCCGACGTCGGCACCCCCGCCCAGCAGCACGCACAGCGCCGCGAGGGCGCAGACGAAGGCGGCGATCGACACGGTCTGGAACCGACGCAGATCTGTGTCGTAGTCGCCGGTCGACGCCGCGCTCACCCCCGCATAGAGCAAGGGCGTGCCGAAGGTCTCGACCGTGTCGCGCCAGTACGCGCAGAACTGGAGCCGCCGCGTCGCGTGCACCGCCTCCCGCGCCAGCTGCCGTCCGAGCTCCGCCATGCGCGCGCGCGCGGCGTCGGAGTACGGGTCGCGCAGGTCGAGGACCGCACGCGCTCGCCCGACGATCCAGAACTGGTAGTAGTCGACGCCGGGCGACCCCGAGCACATCCGTACCCAGGCCGTGGACAGCGCGGCGACGAGCAACGCGAGCGCCGCGAGCCAGCGCGCGCCCAGGAGCACCTGATGGCGGCGTTCACTCACCTGAGGCGGACCTCTGGCGGGGCGGACGGGACTCGAACCCGCAACTTCCGGCGTGACAGGCCGGTGCTCTAACCGATTGAACTACCGCCCCTGGCGCGGCTGTTGGTACCGAAGCCGGGGTGCTTTTTCAAACGAGGCGCCCGCTTTCTCCTAGAATGGACTCGTGGCGGAGGCCGCCTTCGGAGACGTGCGCTGGAACCCCTCCTCTGAGCTGCTGGGGGTGTACAACGCGATCCACTCCGGGTCCGGTCCGATGCAGCTGGGACCGTTCGCGGGCGCGCTCTCGATCAAGCACATGCTGCGCGGCAGCGCGACCTGGAGCGCGGCGGGGCGGCGCTTCCGGGTCGAGGGCGCGTCGTTCCTGGTGCTGAACCACGGCACCGTCTACACGATGGAGCGCGAGGCCAGCGAGCCCACGCGGTCGTTCTGCCCCTTCTTCGCGCGCGGGTACGTCGCCGCGGCCACGCGCGCGCTGTGCGCTGGCGACGCCGCACTGCTCGACGCTCCGGACGCGCCGAGCCCGGAGCTCGAGCTGCCGGAGCAGATCCACTCGGTCGACGCCGCGCCGGTCCTCGCGCCGCTTCGCTCGCTCGCGGGCGCGATCCAGAGCGGCGCCGCCAGCGGGCTGGGGGTGGAGAGCGCGTTCGTCGAGCTGGCCAGCGCGCTGGCACTGACACGCGATGGTGTCGCCCGCGAGCGTGCGCGGGTCCCGGCGCTGCGCGCCTCCACCCGCGGCGAGCTGCACGCCCGCCTCCAGCGCGGGCGCGAGCGCATGCACGCCGGGCTCCAGGAGCGGCTGGGGCTGGCCGAGATCGCGCGGGCCGCCGGCGTCGCGCCTCACCACTTCCACCGCGCCTTTCGCTCGGTCTACGGCGTGACTCCGCACCGCTACCTGACGCGGCTCCGGCTCGAGCGCGCGGCGCGCCTGCTGGCCGTCACCGATTGGAGCGTGACCGAGATCTGTGCGCAGGTCGGCTTCGAGAGCCTGGGCTCGTTCTCGGCGCTGTTCAGGCGCGAGCTCGGCCGCGCGCCCAGCGAAGTTCGCAAGAATCGAGAAGCGCGCGCCGTTCCCGCCCGATAGCCTGGCGCGCATGATCGAGAGCGAGCTGCCCCGCAGGCCCGACGGCAGCACCGTGCTGGGCATCGTCGCCGACACGCACTGTCGCGCCGGCGGGATCGCGCTTCCAGACGCGGTCCTCGAGGCGTTCCGCGGCGTCGATTCGATCCTCCACCTCGGCGACATGGGCGAGGCCGCGGTGCTCGACCGGCTCGCGGCCGTTGCGCCGGTGCTCGCCACTCGCGGGGGAGACGACCCGCCGCACGAGCCGCGCATCGTCGCAGGCGGGCGCGTGCTCGCGGCTGCGGACCTCGCCCTGGTCGCCGCGTTCGAGCTCGGCGAGCTCGTCCCGGGCGCGAAGAGCCAGGGCCTCGAGCTGCCGCGCGAGCCGCTGCTGGCGCTGCTCGACGGGCGCCTCCGGCGCCCGGTCGGGGCGGTGCTGTTCGCTGGCACCCATGCGCCTGTGCTGGCGATGCGCGACGGGCTGCTCTTGCTCAACCCCGGGAGCGCCACGCTCCCAGTGACCCGCGGGCCCTCGGGCCTCGGCACCGTCGCCCGACTGACCATTCGAGGCAGCGCGCTCTTCCCGGAGATCGTCCAGCTCTAGGTGCTAGGCTGTGGCCATGAAGCACGACCTGGTGATCCGGAACGGGACATTGGCCGACGGAACCGGCTCCCCGCTGCGCACCGCCGACGTCGCGATCGCAGGCGGGCGCATCGCGGAGGTCGGCGCGGTCTCGGGCAGCGGTGCGGAGGAGATCGACGCGCGCGGGCTGCTCGTCACCCCCGGGTTCGTCGACATCCACACGCACTACGACGGCCAGGCGACCTGGGGCTCCCGCCTCGCGCCCTCGTCCTGGCACGGCGTGACCACGGTGGTGATGGGCAATTGCGGCGTCGGCTTCGCGCCCTGCCGGCGCGAGGACCACGACACGCTGATCCGGCTGATGGAAGGCGTCGAGGACATCCCCGGCGCGGTGCTCGCAGAAGGCCTGCCCTGGAACTGGGAGACGTTCCCGGAGTTCCTCGACTCGCTGGCCACGCGCCGCTGCGACGTCGACTTCGCGGCGCAGCTGCCTCACGCGGCGCTGCGGGTGTACGTGATGGGCAAGCGCGGTGCGGACCGCGAGCCCGCGACCGCCGCCGACATCGCGGCCATGGCGGGGATCGCTGCCGAGGCCGTCGAAGCAGGCGCGCTCGGCTTCTCGACCTCGCGCACGCTCAACCACCGCTCGAGCGACGGGCAGCCCACGCCCACGCTCACCGCCGCCGAGGACGAGCTGCTCGGCATCGCGCGCGCGCTCGGCGCCGCGGGCAAGGGAGTGCTGCAGTTCGTGTCGGACTTCACCGACTCCGAGCGGGAGATGGCGATGCTGCGCCGGCTCGTCGAGGCCAGCGGACGGCCGCTCTCCGTGTCGCTGGTGCAGAACGAGATGTCGCCGAACGGCTAGCGC
>Ga0318551_10000191_pt1 | contig 16589 bp, 7 predicted proteins | sample GRESIP082b2f19_FD_203511 | JGI IMG/M metagenome (GOLD analysis project Ga0318551, IMG submission 203511) | Tropical soil microbial communities from Luquillo Experimental Forest, Puerto Rico - GRE.SIPMG.082b2f19 | ecosystem: Environmental > Terrestrial > Soil > Tropical forest > Bulk soil...
AGGCTGGCGCCGCCGCGGTCGGCGGGACCCAGGAGCGAGACCGCGGCACCTGGCCCGTCGGCTCGGTCAAGGACCGACCCGGGCCGGGAGATCTCCGGGACCTCGATATCGGCGTAGGCACTGCGGGTGTTCATTGCGTTTCCTTTCCGTTGACCGGCCGGCGGCCGGGACGCGGTTGGTGCGGGGCGCCGGTTGGCGGCCCGGTCGTGAGGCGGTAATGCTGGCGACGGCGCAGGCCATGGCGAGCGCAGTGAGCGGGCTGGTGCCCCAGCCGGCGCCCAGGGCGGCGCCGCCAGCGGGCGGGACCAGCAGGGCGCCGGTGACGAGAGCGAAGGTGCCGAGCCACTTGCGGCGGCGTCCGGCGCCGGGCGCGACCCGATCACGGATGATCACCGGCCGGGCCGGGGAGCGCAGGGCCTCGCCCACGGCGAAGATGGTGACGGCGGCGGCGAACCCGATCTGTGCGGCGGCGCCGCGGCCGAGGTGGCCGCCGCCGGCGATGACCGCGGCGAAGGTCGCCGCCAAGCCCGTGGCGGCCAGGGCCACGCCAGCGAACCGCCGCCGGCCGGCCAGCCATCGCGGCATGAGCGGCGGGGCACCCCCCGGGGTGCGGGCCGGCTCGGCGTCCGGGCCGCTGTCCCGCCCGGACGTGGCGTGTCTGGTCGCTGCGATGATCGGCATCTGGCTCCTCCGTTGCGGCTTGGCCTGCCGGTGGTGATCGGCACGCCAGCCTGGTGCGTGTCAGGACCAGACCAGTGATATCCGGTAGGTCCGCGCTGCGACTTCGCCCGGAAGGGCCAGATTCACGCCGCCGCGGCGGGTGGCCTGGCCCGATCGGGCCATTTCCTGCGGCCGCGTCAAGTTGGCCCGTACGGCCGACGCGGCGCCCGCCCCCTTAGCCCGACAGTGGACGTAATCCCGCACGGGGAAGCAAATCACGTGAAAGGCAATCTGCATGAGTATCTTCGTGGCGCATCAGGGCTCGGAGGACAACGGCCAGCTCTGGCACGACGCCCTCAACGGCCCGGACTGGGCCGGGGACCGGCTGGTCCCGAACACCGGCATGAGTGCAAGCCCCTCCGCGGCGGTCTTCAACGGACGGCTCTACTACTTCCATCAGGGTTTCGAGAACGACGGCCAGCTGTGGTACAACTCCTTCGACGGCGAGAACTGGGCCGGGGACCAGCAAGTCCCGAATACCGGCATGACTGAAAGCCCCTGCGCGGTGCTCTGGAATGGATCGCTCATCGTCTTCCATCAGGGCTTCGGGGAAAACGGCCAGCTGTGGCACAACTACTCCGCTGACGGCCAGAACTGGGCCGGGGACCAGCCAGTCCCGAACGTCGGCATGAGCGATAGCCCGTCGGCCGTGGTCTTCAACGGAATGCTCTACGTCTTCCATCAGGGTTTCGAGAACGACGGCCAGCTGTGGTACGACACCTACGACGGCCAGAACTGGACCGGGGACACGCAAGTCCCGAACGTCGGCATGACTGCCAGCCCGTCGGCCGTGGTCTTCGACGGAATGCTCTACGTCTTCCATCAGGGCTCCCGGAACGACGGCCAGCTGTGGTACACCACCTACAACGGCCAGGACTGGGCCGAGGACCAGCAAGTCCAGAATCTCGGCATGAGCGACAGCCCCTCCGCGGTGGTCGACGGATCGCTTTACGTCTTCCACCAGGGCGACCAGAACGACGGCCAGCTGTGGTACGCGTCGTTCGACGGCGAGAAGTGGGCCGAGGACCAGCAGGTACCGGCCCTCGGCATCTCGGGCAGCCCCGGCGCGGCGGCCTGGATCGGGGTGACCCTGCCCTGACGCCTGGGCACCGACGCGAAAGGCCCTGACTGGGCCCAATGCCGGGGGACAGCCCGCTGAGCGTAGGTGCCCGACCCTCCAGCCTCAAGCGTGACCGTCACGCTTGAGGCTGGAGCTTCTGCGGGCACTCTTGGTGATCATTCCGGCGAACCGCATCGGCGTAGAATGTTGGCGCCGTTTGGCTTGAGAGGCCGGCCGGTTGCTGACCGGTGCGGCGCGCGTCGATCTTCATGAGAAGCCTCGGGCTGGTGGTCACGCAGACGTTCACGTTCTTGTGCACCGACATCAAAGGCTCGGCCGCGATGGCGGGGCGGCTGGGGGACGCGTGGGCGAGGGCCTAGCGGCGTTCCCTTCGCTGCGGGCGGTACCGGACCCGGGGCCGCGCAGCAACCTGCCGGCGCAGGTGTCCAGCTTCATCGGCCGCGAGGCGGAGGTGGCCGAGGTCTGCCGGCTGGTGCGCGGGTCGCGGCTGATCACGCTGATCGGCGCGGGCGGGGCGGGCAAAACCCGGCTCGCGCTGCAGGTGGCGGCCCGGCTGGCCGACGGCATAGGGGACGAGGCGTGGTTTGTGGACCTGGCGCCGCTGAGCGATCCGGACCTGACGGCCGTGACGGTGGCGGATGTGCTGGGGATACGCCAGCAGCCGGGCCGCCCGGTGGCGGACACGCTGGCGGAAGTGGTGGGCGGGCGGAGCCTGCTGGTGGTGCTGGACAACTGCGAGCACCTGATCGGCGCGTGCGCGAAGCTGGCCGACACGCTGCTGCGCGGCTGCCCGAACCTGGCGCTGCTGGCCACCAGCCGCGAGCCGCTGGGCATCGACGGCGAACGCACCTACCGGGTGCCGTCGCTGGGCGTCCCGGCCGACGGCGATGACACGGATGAGATCTGGGCCAGTGAGGCGGTGCGGCTGCTGGCCGACCGGGCCGCCTCCCAGGGGGTGGCGCTAGCACGGGACGTGCCGGGCGCCGAGGTGGCCGGGCGGATCTGCCGGCGGCTGGACGGCATCCCGCTGGCCATCGAGCTGGCTGCGGCCCGGCTGCGGATGATGCCCGCGGCCGAGCTGGAGGCCCGGCTGGACCAGCGGTTCGCCATCTTGACCGGCGGGTCGCGGGCGGCGCTGCCGCGGCAGCAGACGCTGCGGGCGATGGTGGAGTGGTCGTGGGAGCTGCTGACCGGCGCCGAGCAGGCGGTCCTGGCCGCCCTGTCGGTGTTCGCCGGCGGGTTCGGCCTGGCCGCGGCCGAGGCGGTCACGGCTGGGGACGACGTGCGCCCGGAAGAGGTCACCGCGCACCTCGGAGCGCTGGTGGACAAGAGCCTGGTGCAGTTCGGCGACACCGGGGCCGGGCGGGGCCGGTACCGGCTGCTGGAAACCGTCCGGCAGTATGCCGCCGGGCGGCTGGACGCGCTGGGCCCGGCGGTAGCGGACGCCACCCGGATCGCGCACCGCGATTACTACCTGGCCCTGGCCGAGACGGCCGCCCCGCAGCTGATAGCGCACGAACAGGCTCAGTGGCTGGACCGGCTCGACGCCGAACTGGGCAACCTGCGGGCCGCGATCGCAGTCAGCCTGACCCATTATGACCCCGAGCCGGGCCTGCGGCTGGCCGCCTCGTTGCGCGTGTACTGGCAGGCCCGCGGGCACGCGGCCGAGGCAGCCGACGCCCTGCGGGCGCTGCTGGATGGCCCGGCGGCCCGGGCGGCGTCGCTGCCGCGCGCCCGGGCCCTGGCCGCGGCGGCCCGCCTCCTCGAGCGGACGGGCGGTTACGCGACCGCCGCGGACTACTGCGAGGAGTACCTGGTCATCGCCCGGGCCGCCCGGGACGACTACCTGGTCGCCGACCTGCTGCACACTCGTGCTGCCCTCCTGGTGCGCCAGGGGCAGGCCGGCGCCGCGCTGCCGCTCATCGAGCAGGGCCTGGGCCTGGCCCGCCGCCTCCAGGACCCCCACCTGACCGGCCGCCTGCTGTCCATCCGGTCCTTCGCCCTGGACGTCGAGGGAGATCCTGCGGGCGCGGCCCGCGATACGGCCGAGTCCCTGCCGCTGTTCCGCCAGGCCGGTGACCAGCTTCAGGTGGGAGTGGCACTCGGCAACCTGGGCAACTACGAGCTGCCCGCGGGCGACCTGGAGGCCGGCCGCCGTCACCTGGCCGAAGCGCTGCACATCTTCCGCAGCCTCAACGACCGCTATGGCATGGTCGCCGGGACGTTCAACCTCGGCCTGGCCGAATACCTCGCCGGCTCGCCGGACGCCGCCGGGGCCTTGTTCGCGGAATCCTTCGACCTGGCCAGCAGCATGGGGACGAGACCGTACGTCGCCTACGCGCTGATCGGGCTGGCCCTGGCCGGCCACGGCCGGGCCGACCCAGACTGGTCCGCCCGGCTGCACGGCGCGGCCGACCAGGCTCTGGCCGATCTGGGCCACGTCCTCGAGCCGCTGGAAGCGCGGCTGGCCCACCTCGATCGCCAGCGCCTGCGCGCCGCGATGGGCGACGAGGCCTTCGAGGCCGAATACACGGCCGGCCGCACCCTCGACCCGGCACGCGTGGCTCACGAGGCTCGGCCAGGTGTGTCGGCGGCGCGCCAGGCGCAACGCGCGGGTGCACCGGGGAGCGAACCGGATGCCGCCGTGTCTGGTGCGGCCTCATCCGTGCTGACGCCTCGCGAGCTCGACGTGCTCAAGCTCGTCGCGCAGGGGCTGAGCAACGCCGACATCGCCCGGCGGCTTTTCCTGAGCGAGCACACCGTGCACCGGCACCTGGCCAACATCCTGCGCAAGCTCGGCCTTTCCTCGCGCTCGGCGGCCGCGGCCTGGGGCGCGCGCACCGGGCTGGTGTGAGCCTGGCTCGATCGGGCCATCTGGCGCGACCGCGTGAATCTGGCCCTTTTGGGCGAAGCGCTCGACGTAGATCATCCGCATCCTCGGGAGTGACACCCATCCGGCCACACCGAGGATCCCGCGATGCACCCCACGACCACCCACCACCTGGCCCAGGCCCGCACGGCCGGCCTGCGCCACCAGGCCCAGCGTGACGCGCTGGCCCGCGCCGCCCGCCGCGAGCGGCCAGACCAGCGCGGGCACGCCGCGCCCGGGTCGCGGGCCGCGGGCCGCCGGGTGCGGCGCAGGCCCTCACCCCGGACCGTCCTGGCGATCGCCTCCCTGGGCAGCGCCGTCGCCTTCGTCGACGCGACGATCGTGAACATCGCGTTCCCGGACATCGCGCGGTCGTTCCCCGCCGCGCCGATCTCCACGCTGTCGTGGGTCTTGAATGCCTACAACATCGTGTTCGCCGCGTTTCTCCTGGCGGCCGCGGGGATCGCGGACCTGCTCGGGCGCCGGCGCGTCTTCGTGTTCGGCCTGGGGCTGTTCACCACCGGCTCGCTGCTGTGCGCGATCGCGCCGTCGGCGGACGCTTTGATCGCCTTCCGGGTGGTGCAGGCTCTCGGCGCCGCCTTCCTCGTGCCATCGGCCCTGGCGCTGGTGCTGAACGCCTTCCCGCCCGCGCACCGGTCCCACGGCGTTGCCCTGCTGTCCGCGGTCGGCGCGGCCGCCGCCGGCCTTGGCCCCTCGCTCGGCGGACTGCTCGTCACCGCCGCGAACTGGCGCCTGGTGTTCCTGGTGAACATCCCGATCGGCGTGGCGGCGGCACTGCTGGCCCGCCGGCGGCTGGACGAGAGCCGGGCGCCCGGCCGACGGCGGATTCCCGACCTGCCCGGCACGCTGCTGTTCGCCGTCGCGATCGGAGCGTTGGTCCTCGGCGTGGTCAAGGGCCAGCAATGGGGCTGGGACAGTGCCCGGATCGTCGGCTGCCTGGCGGCGGCGCTCGCCTTCGGCGCGGTGGTCATCTGGCGCTGCAGGTGGCACCGCTCGCCGGTCCTCGACCTGTCCCTGCTGAGGATCCGGACGTTCAGCGCCGCCAACGCCATGATGGTCATCGGGGCGGCCGGCTTCTACGGCTACACGCTCGCCAACGTCCTGTTCCTCACCGGCGTATGGCGATACTCGATTCTCCAGGCTGGCCTGGCCCTGACCGTCGGCCCGCTCGTGGCGGTGGCGGTGGCCGGGCCGACGAGCCGGCTCGCCCAGCGCATCGGCCCCCGCCCTGTGCTCGTCGCCGGGGGCCTGGTGTGGGGCGGGGCGGTGCTCTGGTTCGTCGAACGAGTCGGGACGACGCCCGACTTCGCGGGCCAATGGCTACCGGGCATGGTGCTGCTCGGGGTCGGCGCGGGCACGCTGTTCCCGAACCTCACCGGCACTGCGGTCGCCTCGGCGCCGGGCAGCAGCTTCGCGACGGCGACCGGGATGAACACTGTCGCGCGCCAGGTCGGGGCCGCGCTCGGCGTCGCGATCGCCGTAGCGATCATCGGGACGCCGACGCCGGCCACGGCCGACGCGGTGTTTCATGACGCCTGGACGTTCGGTGCGATCTGCCTCTTCGTCGCCGGGCTTGGCTGCCTGCTGGTCGGCCGGGCCAGGACGGGCGAGACGCCCGCGCCCGGCGACGCTGCCCGTGGCGATGCCGCGCCAGCGGTTCTCCCGGAGGCTGAGCCTCGGGGAGCCATGCGCTCACCGGGTCCGCGGCTGCGGCGCGTGATCGTGCCGGACGCCGGCGATCCGTCGCCCACGCGCGCGGAGTCGGCGACCGAGTTCCTCGCCCGGACCCTGTTGTTTTCGGACGTTGATCCGCAGCTCGTTGAGCAGCTCGCGGCCCAATCCCGCACCCAGCACCTGGCCGCAGGAAAATGGCTGTTCCGCCAGCGTGACCCGGGGGACGAAATGTACGTGGTCCGCGCTGGCCGGCTCGAGGTCGTTGATGAGGACGCCGACGCCGTGATCCGCGAGTACCGCCGCGGGGACGCGCTAGGCGAGCTGGCCCTGCTGACGGATTCGCCGCGATCCGCGTCGGTGCGCGCCGCGCGCGCCACCGAGGTTATCGCCGTTGACCAGGCCGACTTCACCGAACTCCTAAACCACTCGCCGGCCTTGTCGTCGGCGCTGAACCGGTCGCTGAGCCGTCGGCTCCAAGACGCGCGCCCGCCGGCGTCTACAGCCCGGTCACGTCCGGCGACGGTCGCGCTGATCGCGGTTGACGGCCGGATCCGGCCGTGGCGGCTCGGCGCCTGGCTGGGCGCCGCCCTGGAGGCTCACCTGTCGGTCGCCGTGCTCAGCGGCGCGGAGATACCGGGCGCAGCCGTGGCAGGTGATCCAGCCGGCGTGTACGGGCCGCTGCTCGACCGGGCGGAAGCCGGGCACGACCTGGTTCTGCTCACCGGCGGGCTCGCCCTGGACGAGCCCTGGACGAAGTTCTGCCTCCAGCACGCCGACCGGATCCTGGCGGTGACCGCAGGTGGGCCGGTCCCGCCGGAGCTGAGCCATTATCCCGAGCTGCAAGCCTGCGACCTGGTGGCCTACGACCCCGCGCCCGGCGCACTCGACGGCTGGGCGGACACGCTCCATCCGGCCGGGTCGCACCTGATCCGGGAGACCGAACTCGGCGCCGACATTGCCCGCATCGCCCGCCGGCTGGCCGGCACCTCGGTCGGGATCGTGCTGTCCGGCGGCGGCGCGCGGGCGTTCTCGCACATCGGCGTGCTCGAAGAGCTGACCGCCGCCGGCGTGACCATCGACCGCGTCGCCGGTGTCAGCATGGGCGCGATGGTCGGCGCGCTGTTCGCGATGGGCCGCGACGCCGACGAGATCGACGCGATCTGCTTCGAGGAGTGGGTGCAGCGCCGGCCGCTGCGGGACTTCACCATCCCCCGCCACTCGCTGATCCGCGGCGAGCGCTTCCAGTCGATGCTGCACCGCACGTTCGGCACGCGCCTGATCGAGGAACTGCCGCGGAGCTTCATGTGCGGCAGCACCGAACTCCGCAGCCGGCGTCTAGAGCTCGCGCGGCACGGGCCACTATGGGAGGCGGTCGGCTTCAGCATCAACCTGCCGGTCATCGCACCGCCGCAGGTTCGCGGCCGCGACCTATTCATCGACGGTTCGCTGATCGACAACCTGCCGGTGAAGGCCCTGGCCGACATGGGAGAAGGCCCGGTCATAGCGGTGGACGTGAAGGCCACGCCCGAGCGCCCGCACAGCGGCCCCGCGCAGGCACGCGCCCGGGATGAGCGCCCGCCTCGGCCACCCGGCCTCGGCGAGACGCTCACCCGGCTGCTGTTGCTCGGCAGCGAGAACACGTCCGTGGCGGCCCGGCGCCACGCGGACCTGGTGATCAAACCGCAGGCCCAGGGCGTCGGACTGCTCGAGTTCGGCCAGCTCGACACCGCCCGCGAGGCCGGCCGCGTGGCGGCCCGCGAGGCGCTTGACCGGGCGTCGGCCAGCCTCGTCGCCTGACCCCGGCACGTCCGCCCGGCCTACAAGACGAGGACTGGCTGGCCGGCGGCGTGGCGGGACCTGGTTCGGCGCCCGGTGGCCGACGTATGATGTTGGCGCCGCCGGCTGCGCAGGCCGGCGGATTCCTGGCTGGTACGGCCGGCATCGATCTGGATGAGAAGCCCCGGGCTGGTGACCACGCAGACGTTCACGTTCTTGTCCGCCGACATCGAGGGCTCGGCCGCGATGCCAGGGCGGCTGGCGGACGTGTGGGCGACGGCCTAGCGGTGGCGTATTCCCCGCTGCGGACGGTGCCAGACCCGGGGCCCCGCGGCAACCTGCCAGTGCAGGTGTCGAGCTTCGTCGGCCGCGAGGCGGAGCTGGCCGAGGTACGGGCGCTGGTGGGCAGGTCCCGGCTGGTCACGCTGACCGGCGCGGGCGGAGCGGGCAAGACCCGGCTGGGGCTGCAGGTAGCAGCCGGGCTGGCCGACGGGACCGGGGACGGGGTGTGGTTCGCCGACCTGGCACCATTGCCGGACCCGGACCTGGTGGCGGTGACCGTGGCCGACGTGCTGGGCATCCGGCAGGAGCCGGGGTGCCCGGTGCTGGACACGGTGGTGGAGGCGGTGGGCGGGCGGAGCCTGCTGGTGCTGCTGGACAACTGCGAGCACGTCCTGGATGCGTGCGCCAAGCTGGCCGACGCGCTGCTGCGGGGGTGCCCGAACCTGGCGCTCCTGGCGACCAGCCGCGAGCCGCTGGGCATCAACGGGGAGCGGGTGTACCGGGTACCGTCGCTGGGCGTCCCGGCCGACGGCGACGACCCCGCGGCGATCCGGGCCTGCGAGGCGGTGCGGCTGCTGGAAGACCGCGCCGGGCAGCACGGGGTGACGCTGGCCTGGGACCAGGAGACCGCCTCGGTCATCGGCCGGGTCTGCCGGCGGCTGGACGGCATCCCGCTGGCCGTCGAGCTGGCCGCGGCCCGGCTGCGGGTGATGTCGCCGGCCGAGCTGGAGGCTCGGCTGGATCAGCGGTTCGCGCTGCTGACCGGCGGGTTGCGAGCAGCCCCGCGGCGGCAGCAGACGCTGCGCGCGATGGCGGACTGGTCCTGGGAGCTGCTGACCGGCCCGGAGCGGGCGGTGCTGGCCCGGCTATCGGTGTTCGCCGGCGGGTTCGGCCTGATCGCCGCCGAAGCGGTCACCGCTGGCCCGGACGTACCCGCCGGGGAGGTCCTCGTGCACCTGGGCGCGCTGGTGGACAAGAGCCTGGTGCAGTTCGGGGACACCGGTGCCGACACGGGCCGCTACCGGCTGCTGGAAACCATCCGCCAGTACGCGGCCGGGCAGCTGGACGCGCTGGGCCCGGCGACGACAGGTGCCGCCTGGACCGCGCACCGCGATTACTACCTGGCCGTGGCCGAGGCGGCCGCCCCGCAGCTGATCGGGCCCGACCAGGCCGCGTGGCAGGACCGGCTCGACGCCGAGCTGGGCAACCTGCGGGCCGCGATCGCGTTCAGCCTGACCCAGCCCGACCCGGAGCCGGGCCTGCGGCTGGCCGCCTCGCTGCGGGTGTTCTGGCTGGCCCGCGGGCACGGCCCCGAAGCGGCCAAAGCGCTGCAGGAGCTGCTTGACCGGCCGGCCTGCGGCGAGGCGGAGCTGACGCGCGCCCGGGCGCTGGTCGCGGCGGCCAACCTCATCGAGCGGGCGGGCGGCTACGCCACCGCCGAGGACTACTGCCAGCAGGGGCTGGCCCTGGCCGCCCCGGCCGGGGACGACTACCTGGTCGCCGACCTGCTGCATCAGCGAGCCTGGATCCTGCTGCACCAAGGGCAGCCCGGCGCCGCGCTGCCGCTCATCGAGTCGGGCCTGGACCTGGCCGACCGCCTCGGGGAACTCCACCTGACCGCCCGCCTGCTTTCCGCCCGGGCATACGCCACCAACTTTGCGGGGGACCACGCGGGCGCGGCCCGCGATGGCCTCCAGTCCCTGCAGCTCTTCCGGCAGGCCGGCGACCAGCGTGCAGTGGGCATGGGGCTCAGCAACCTCGCCGACTACGAGCTGTCGGCGGGCGACCTGGACGCTGCGCGCCGCCACCTGGCCGAAGCGCTCGACATCTCTCGCACGCTCAACAACAGCAGCGGCATCTATTACGGGACGTTCAACCTTGGCCTGGCCGAGTACCTCGCCGGCTCGCCGGCCGCGGCCGAGGGCCTGTTCGCCGAATCACTCGATCTGGCCATGTGCACGGGGATGAAGCGGAACGCCGCCTACGCGCTGATCGGCCTGGCCCTGACCAGCCGTGGCGGGACCGACCCGGGCTGGTCCGCCCGGCTGCACGGCGCGGCCGACCGGGCCCTGGCGGATCAGGGCCACGCCCTGGCGCCGCTGGAAGCCCGGCTGGCCGAGCACGACCGTCAGCGGCTGCGCGACGCCCTGGGCGACGAGGCCTTCGAGGCCGAATACGCCGCGGGCCGCACCCTCGACGCGGCGCATGCGGCTCACGAGGCGCTGTCCGAGATCCAGGTGCAGCGCACGGCGGCGCCGGTGAGCGAACCGGACGCCGCCGTACCAGGTGAGGCCGCGTCGGTGCTGACGCCTCGCGAGCTCGACGTGCTCAAGCTCGTCGCGCAAGGGCTGAGCAACCAAGACATCGCCCGGCGGCTCGTGCTCAGCGAGCACACCGTGCACCGGCACCTGGCCAACATCCTGCGCAAGCTCGGCCTCTCCTCCCGTGCCGCGGCCGCCGCCTGGGCCGCGCGCGCCGGGCTCGTTTAAGCCGGACCGCGGCTGATCGGCGGCGTTGGCGCACCTGGTTCCGCCTCCCAGGGCGGACGTATGATGTTGGCGCCGCCCGGTTGACTCGGTCGGGAAGGCCGGTGGCCTGGTGGCCGGTTCGGCCGCGCTGGCGGCCCGGCTGGGGGATGCGTGAGCGAGAGCTTGGCGAGGGCGGTCCCGGTGCTGCGGGCCGTGCCGGACCCGGAGCCACGTAACAACTTGCCGGCGCGGGTGTCCAGCTTCATCGGCCGCGAGGCGGAATTGGCCGAGGTGCGGGCGCTGGTGGGCGAGTCGCGGCTGGTCACGCTGAGCGGCGCGGGCGGGGCAGGCAAGACCCGGCTGGGGCTGCAGGCGGCCGCCGGGCTGGCCGACGAAACCGGGGACGAGGTGTGGTTCGCCGACCTGGCCCCGCTGGGCGACCCGGACCTGGTGGCGGTGACCGTGGCGGACGTGCTGGACGTGCGCCAGGAGCCGGGCCGGCCGGTAGCGGACACCCTGGTGGAGGCGGTGGGCAGGCGGAGCCTGCTGGTGCTGCTGGACAACTGCGAGCATGTCCTGGATGGGTGCGCCAAGCTGGCCGACGCGCTGCTGCACGGCTGCCCGAACGTGTCCCTGCTGGCGACCAGCCGCGAGCCGCTGGGCGTCGACGGCGAACACGTGTACCGGGTGCCATCCATGCGCACCCCGGCCGACGGCGATGACGCGGAGGCGATCCGGGCCTGCGAGGCCGTGCGGCTGCTGGAAGACCGGGCCGCCACGCACGGGGTGACGCTGGCCTGGGACCAGGAGACCGCCGCGGTCATCGGCCGCGTCTGCCGGCGGCTGGATGGCATCCCGCTGGCGGTCGAGCTGGCTGCCGCCCGGCTGCGGGTAGTACCCGCCACCGAGCTCGAGGCCCGGCTGGACCAGCGGTTCGCCATCTTGACCGGCGGGTCGCGGGTGGCCCCACGGCGGCAGCAGACGCTGCGCGCGATGGTGGACTGGTCTTGGGAGTTGCTGACCGGCCCGGAGCGGGCCGTGCTGGCCCGGCTGTCGGTGTTCGCCGGCGGGTTCGGTCTGGCCGCGGCCGAGGCGGTCGCCGCGGGCCCCGACGTGCCCGCCGGGGAGGTCTTGGGGCACCTGGGCGCGCTGGTGGACAAGAGCCTGGTCCAGTTCGGGGACACCGGGACCGGCCCGGACCGGTACCGGCTGCTGGAAACCGTCCGCCAGTACGCGGCCGCCCAGCTGGACGCGCTGGGCCCGGCGGCGGCCGACGCGGCCCGGGCCGCGCACCTCGACTACTACCTGGCCTTCGCTGAGGCGGCCGCCCCGCAGCTCGCCGGGCCCGATCAGGCCGAGTGGCTGGACCGGCTCGACGCCGAGCTGGGCAACCTGCGCGCCGCGATCGCCTTGAGCCAGGCCCAGCCCGACCCCGAGCCGGGCCTGCGGCTGGCCGCCTCGCTGCACCTGTACTGGCGGGCCCGCGGGCACGCGGCCGAGGGCGCCAGCGCGCTGCAGGCGCTCCTGGGCGCCCCCGCCGCCCAGGAGGCAACGCTGCCGCGCGCCCGGGCCCTGGTCGCGGCGGCTGGCCTCCTCGGCAGGACCGGCGCGCACGCGACCGCCGGGGACTATTGCCAGGAGGGACTGGTCATTGCCCGCGCCGCCGGCGACGAGAGACTGATCGCCGAGCTGCTGTACATGCGGGCCCTGGTCCTGCTGCGCCAGGGGCAGCCCGGGGCCGCGCTGCCGATGATCGAGCAAGGCCTGGGCCTGGGCCGCCGCCTCGGGGAGCCCTACCTGACCGGCTGCCTGCTGTGGACCCGGTCGTACGCCAAGGCCCGTGAGGGGGATCATGCCGGTGCGGCCCGCGATACGGCCGAGGCCGTGCGGCTCTTCCGCCAGGCCGGTGACCGGCTCCAGGTCGGGGCGACGCTGGGCAACCTGGGCTACTACGAGCTGTCGGCGGGCGACCTGGACGCCGCCCGCGGCCACCTGGCCGAGTCGCTCGACATCGCCCGCGCGCTCAACGCCCGCTCCGACATCGTCTACGGAACGGTCAACCTTGGCCTGGCCGAGTACCTCGGCGGCTCGCCGGACGCGGCCGAGGCTTTGTTCGCCGAATCACTCGACCTGGCCCGGCGCATGGGGATGAAGGCGTCCATGGCCTACGCGCTGATCGGCCTGGCCCTGGCCGGCCGCCGCGGCGGCGGCCCGGGCTGGTCCGCCCGGCTGCACGGCGCGGCCGACCAGGTCCTGGCCGGCCTGGGCGAGACCGTCGATCCGCTGGAAGCCCGGCTGGCCGACCTGGACCGCCAGCGCCTGCGCGCCGCTATGGGTGACGAGGCCTTCGACGCCGGATACACCGCGGGCCGCACTCTCGACGTCGCCCAGGTGCTGGCGGTGCTCGACCGCGCGGACACAGCGGCCAGGCCGGCCCAGGGGACCGCGCCCGGTGAGGCCGTGACGGTACTGACGCCCCGCGAGCTCGACGTGCTCAAGCTCGTCGCGCAGGGGCTGAGCAACGCCGACATCGCCCAACGGCTTTTCTTGAGCGAGCACACCGTGCACCGGCACCTGGCCAACATCCGGCGCAAGCTCGGACTGTCCTCCCGCGCCGCGGCCGCCGCCTGGGGCGTCCGCGCCGGGCTCGTCTGACCTGCGGGCCCGGGGGGGAGCGGAACCACCGCACCGAGGCACGACGCGGGGCTTACGTTACGGGCACCGGCCGGAGTCCTTAGGCTTGGTGCCACGGCTACCCTGACGTTTCTCTTCACCGACATCGAAGGCTCGACGGCACTGCTCGGGCGCCTCGGTGAGGCCACGTATGCGCGCCTCCTGGCCGAGCATCATCGCCTCATCCGCGATTCCCTGGCCGCCCACGGCGGGGACGAGATCACCACGCTGGGGGACGGATTCTTTGCCGTGTTCACCTCCCCGCGGGCCTGCGTCAGGGCGGTGCTGCAGATGCAGCGAGAGCTCACGGCGCGGAACTGGCCGGAAGGGGAGCAGGTTCGGGTGCGGATGGGAGTGCACTCGGGCGAGGCCTCTGAGACCGCGGCCGGGCTGGTCGGCCTCGACGTCCACCGGGCGGCGCGACTGGCTGGGGTCGCCTACGGAGGGCAGGTGGTGTTCTCGTCGTCCGCAGCGGCTCTGGTCCAGGACGTCTTGCCGGACGGAACGTCTCTGCGCGACCTCGGGCACCACCGTTTGAAAGACCTGGGACGGCCCGAGCAGGTCTTCCAGTTGCAAGCCCCCGGTCTTCAGCCGGAGTTCCCGCCGTTGCGTTCCCTCGACAACCCGGCCCTGCCCAACAACCTCCCGGCCCAGCCGGCCAGGTTCGTCGGGCGCGAGCGGGAACTATCCGAGCTCCGCCGCCTGGTGGAGGACCGCCGGCTCGTGACGCTCACCGGGGCCGGGGGAGCGGGCAAGACGAGGCTGGCGATACAGCTGGCGGCCGAGCTCCTCGACGGCTCGGGCGATGGGGTGTGGCTCGTCGAGCTCGCGCCGGTCTCCGACGAGGACGCGGTCGCCTCGACGATCCTCGACGTTCTCGGTATGGCGACGCGCTCGGGTCAGCCGCCGCTCGACACCCTGGTTACGGGCCTGGCGTCCCAGCAGGCTTTGATCGTGCTCGACAACTGCGAGCATCTCATCGGCGCCTGCGCGAAGGTTGCCGACGCCATCTTGCGCTACTGCTCCGAGATCCGTCTGCTGACGACCAGCCGTGAGCCGTTGGGTATCGCCGGCGAGACCATCTACCGGGTGCCCTCGATGTCTCTGCCCGACGAGGACGGCGACCCTGGCGAGGTGGATCCCTACGGCTCCGACGCGGTCGCCCTGTTCGCGGAGCGGGCTGCGGCCCAGGGCGCGGGCTTTGTTCTCGACCGAGCTGCTGTGCCCCTGGTCGCCCAGATCTGCCGGCGCCTCGACGGCATGCCACTGGCGATCGAGCTGGCCGCCTCGCGGCTTCGCGGACTCTCGCTGGCCGATCTCAACGACCGGCTCGACCAGCGGTTCCGGCTTCTGACGGGCGGCGGCCGGAACGTCCTGCCCCGGCAGCAGACGTTGCTAGCCACCGTGGACTGGTCGTACTCGCTGCTCACCGCGCCGGAACAGCAGCTGCTTCGGCGCCTGTCGGTGTTCGTCGACGGGTTCCAGCTCGACGCGGCGGAGGCGGTCTGCGCGGGCGGCGATCTCGACGCGTTCGCAGTGACCGACCTCGTGGTATCCCTCGTCGACAAGAACCTCGTCGTGGCGGAACCCGCCGACGGTGCCCTTCGCTACCGGCTGCTGGAGACAATCCGGCAGTTCGCGAAGGAACGGCTCATCGAGTCGGATGGACCGGAGGCCGACGAACTGAGCCAGGCGCACTGCCGTTACTTTCTCTCGGTCGCCGAGACCGCCGGAGCGGAGTTCGCGGGGCCGAAGCAAGTGAGGTGGATCCGCAGGCTGAACGCCGAGCAGGGGAACATCTGGCGGGCGGTCGACTACGCAGCCGGCGCCCCCAACGTGCCGGAGGGTACGGAGCAGGTCTTGCGGTTCGGGGCGGCGCTTGTCCGTTCCTGGTCGGAGAACACGCAACGGGAGCGGGCGGTCGGCGCGCTCGCCCCGGTGTTGGAGCGACCCGAAGCGAGGGCTGATCCGTCTTTGCGGTCCGCCGTGTTGTCGAGCGCAGCCATGATCGCCCGGGGGGTCGACATGGAGCTGGCGCTGCGCCTGGGCGAGGAAGCCATGGAGATCGCCGAGCAGCTGGGGGATGATCGCCTGCTCATCGAGGCTGGGCATGTCCTGTGCGCCGTCCTCTACTTCGCCGGAATGCCGGAGCGCGGCTTGGCGTACGGTGAGGTCGCGGCGGAACGAGCCAGGCGCTCCGGCGACGACAGCCTGCTCGGTCCCAGCCTGATCTTCCTTCTCATGTGTACCGACCAGGTGCGGCCCGACCGGACCGAGGCGCTCGCGGCTGAGGCCATCGCGTGCGTCGAACGATCCGGGGATCAGGGTCTCGCCGGAGGCCTTTACAACAATGCAGGGGTGTTCAGTCTGCGCAAAGGCGATCTGCCCTCGGCGCGACGCTTCCTGCAACGTGCCGAAGAGGCCAATCGCGCCGTTGGACTTCCCAACCCGGTCCCGATGATCAATCTAGGCTGGGTGCTTCGACTGGAAGGCGACGAGGCGGGGACGGCAGACGCGTTCCGGCGGGCGCTGCGAGATAGCCATCGCGGCGGCGACAGACCTGACATCCCCTACGCAACGCTCGGCCTGGCCTGCCACGCCTCCGACACCGGCGATTGGCGTCGAGCTGCTGTCCTGCATGGCTTCGCCGACGCATTCCTCGGGAGCAGCGGAGAGCCGTGGCAAGACCCCGAGGACGTCTTCCGCCAGCAGAGCCTGGATGAGGTGCGCGTCCACCTCGGCGACGCCGACTTCCAGGCGGAGTACGCCAGAGGAACCAGGCTTGACCTGAGATCCGCCGTCGACCTGGCGCTCACCACGGAGCCGACCCGCGAACGGCGCAATGGCGAGGGCGACGACGCGGTCTGAGCCTGGCCCGATCGGGCCATCTGCCGTGGCTGCATGAATCTGGCCCTGACGGGCGAAGCGCTGCCGCCGCGCGGCGGGATACCAATGGGCACCAGGAGCAACGCAAGGGCCGGCGCGGCCCACCGCGACCGATGACCCGCACGACGAGAACGGAAGG
>Ga0318551_10000192_pt1 | contig 16552 bp, 10 predicted proteins | sample GRESIP082b2f19_FD_203511 | JGI IMG/M metagenome (GOLD analysis project Ga0318551, IMG submission 203511) | Tropical soil microbial communities from Luquillo Experimental Forest, Puerto Rico - GRE.SIPMG.082b2f19 | ecosystem: Environmental > Terrestrial > Soil > Tropical forest > Bulk soil...
GCGCCGTGGTGCGGGCGGGCGAGGCGCCGGGCAGCGGTGCCGGGCGGGGCGCGGGCGGCCGCTCCGGGGCGAACGCCGGGGCCGCCGCCTTGCGACGGGTCACGAACGCCTGCACCCGCGCGAAGAAGCCGAACACCTCGGGGGTCACGGTGTAGACCACCGGCACCACCATCAGCGTGAGCAGGGTCGAGAACACCATGCCGCCGACCACCGCCATCCCGAGGGGCTTGCGCGACTCGGCCCCGGCCCCCAGCCCGAGCGCGATCGGCAGGATGCCGAAGATGGTGGCGAGCGTGGTCATGAGGATCGGCCGCAGCCGGATCTTCGCCGCCCCCACCACCGCCTCGACCATGCTCAGGCCGCGCGCGCGCCGCTGGTTGGCGTACTCGACGATCAGGATCGCGTTCTTGGTCACCAGCCCGATCAGCATGATGAGCCCGATCTGCGAGTAGATGTTGATGGTCATGTGGAACGCGAACAGCGACACCAGCGCGCCCAGCACCGCCAGCGGCACCGAGAACAGGATGGTGATCGGGTGCACGAAGCTCTCGAACTGCCCCGCCAGCACCAGGAAGATGAACACCAGCGCGACGATGAACAGGAAGTTGAGCCCGCCGCTCGACTCGACGTACTCGCGCGAGTCGCCCGCCAGGTCGTGGCGCACCCCGGGCGGCAGCACGCGCTTCGAGATCGCGTCGAGGTCGGCGAGCGCCTTGCCGATGGTCACCCCCGGCACCAGGCTGCCGGAGAGCGTCGCCGAGCGCACGCGGTTGAAGTGGTTGAGCTCGCGCGGCGCCACCTCCTGGTGGACGTGGGTGACGCTGGCGAGCTGGACCAGCCCGTCGGTGCCGCGCACGTAGAGTCCATCGATCACCGAGGGATTCGAGCGATCGACCTGCGGCACCTGCAGCATGACCTCGTACTGGTGGTTGCCGCGCTTGAAGCGCGTGACGCGCTGGCCGCCGAGCAGGGTCTGGAGCGTGGCGCCGATCTCGGCCACCGACACGCCCAGCTCGGCGGCGCGCGGCCGGTCGATGTCGATCTCGAGCTGCGGCTTGTTGAGCTGGAGATCGGTCTGCATGTTGACGATGTAGCCGAGCTTCTGGGCCTCGCCCATCAGCGCGCCCATCGCGCCGGCCAGCTGGTCGTAGGTGTCGGCCTGCAGCACGTACTGGACCTCGCCCCCGAATCCGCCCCCCAGCCCCGAGGGCACGATCGGGAACGCCAGCACGCCGGGGATCGCCATCAGGCGCCCGAACAGCATCTGCTGCAGCGCCTGCGCGGGCGGGCGCTCATGGGCGGGCTTGAGCCCCACGAACATGAAGCCGTCGGTGACGGGGCCGAACAGCCCGATCGCGGTGAACATGCGGTCCTTGGCGGGCAGCTGGTCGTAGACCCCCTCGACCATGCGGGTGTAGCGGTCGGTGTATTCGAGCGTCGCGCCCTCGGGGGCCTTGATGAAGGTGAAGAGCCAGCCCTGGTCCTGGGTCGGCACCAGCTCCTTGGGCAGGAGCTGGAACAGCGCGCCGATCGCGAGCACGACCGCCACGGTTCCCGCCATCACCAGCCCGCGATGGCGCACCGCGGTGCGCACCGAGCGCTCGTAGGCGGCGGTCACCAGCGCGAACAGCCGGTCGAACCAGTTGCGCTCGACCGGGGCCGTCGCCGCGATGGCGGCGCCGCCGTTGCCGCCATCGGCGCCATCGCCGCCCGCCGCCGGCTCGTCGTCCTCGCCGCCGCCGTGGCCGGCGTGGCCGCGCAGGGTGCGCGAGCACAGCATCGGCGTGAGGGTGAGCGCGACGAAGCCCGAGATCAGCACCGCGACCGCGACCGAGATGCCGAACTCGTTGAACAGCCGGCCCACGCGGCCCTTGAGGAACGCCACCGGCACGAACACCGCGACCAGCGAGATGGTGGTGGCGAGGATCGCGAAGCCGATCTCCTGCGCCCCGTCGAGCGCCGCCTTGAGCCGCGGCTTGCCCATCTCCAGGTGGCGGTAGACGTTCTCGAGCATGACGATCGCGTCGTCGACCACCAGGCCGATCGCCAGCACCATCGCGAGCAGGGTGAGGATGTTGATGCTGAAGCCCAGGAAGTAAACCGCCGTGAAGGTGCCGATGATCGACACCGGGATCGCGACCGCCGGAATCAGGGTGGCGCGCAGCGAGCCCAGGAACACGAAGATGACCACGAACACCAGCAGCACCGCGATCAGCAGCGAGACCACCACGTCGTGGATCGAGCTCTCGATGAAGGTCGAGCCGTCGTAGGCGACCTCGAGCTGCATGCCGGGCGGCAGCGCGCCGCGCAGGTCGGGGAGCGCCCTGCGCACCGCGTGGGCGACATCGACGGTGCTGGCCTTCTGCTGCTTGACGATCCCCAGGCCGACCGCGGGAAGCGCGTTGTAGCGCGCCACGTTGCGGTCGTCCTCGGCGCCGATCTGGACCTCGGCCACGTCGCCGAGGTGGACCAGGCGGTCGCCCTGGTTCGCGACCACGATGGAGGCGAACTCCTCGGGCTGGGTGAGATCGCCGCGGGTGTGGACCGAGAACTCGCGCCCCTTGCCCTCGATGCGCCCCGACGGCACCTCGGCATTCTGGCCCTGCAGCGCGCTCTCGACATCGGCCACCGTGACGCCATAGGCGGCGAGGCGCTGCGGATCGAGCCACACCCGCATCGCGTACTTGCGGTTGCCGCCGATCTCGACCGCGCCCACGCCCGGCAGACGCTGGAGCTTCTCCGAGAACACGTTGTAGGCGATGTCGGAGAGCTCGAGCGTCGAGTAGCCCTGGCCGAAGAGCGCCAGCCAGATGATGGGCTGGGCGTTCGAGTCCTGCTTCGAGACGATCGGCTCGTCGGCGGTGGGGGGCAGATCGCCGCGCACCCGCGACACCCGATCGCGCACGTCGTTGGCCGCCTTGTCGACGTCGCGGTCGAGGTTGAACTCGACCGTGATGCTCGAGTTCTGCTCCTGCGAGGAGGAGGTGAGGAGCTTCACCCCCTCGATGGTCGAGAGCTGCTCCTCGAGCACGTCGGTGATCTCGGTCTCGACCACCTGGGGGTTGGCGCCGCGATAGAAGGTCGACACCGAAACGATCGGCGAGTCGGTCTGCGGATACTCGCGCACCGGCAGGAAGGTGAAGGACAGCGCCCCGAACAGCAGGATCGCGAGGCTCATGACCGTCGCGAGCACCGGGCGCTGGATCGAGACTTCGCTGAGCTTCATGGCTTGCCGCTCCGCGCTCCGCCCTTGGCCTTGTCACCGCCATGGCCGCCCGCCGCCATCGCGGTCTTGGCGCTGTCCGGCCCCGCCGGCTTGGCGCCTCCCGGAGCGCCCGGCGCGCCGGGGCCGCCGGGTCCGCCCGGGCCACCACCCATCATCATGCCGGCCGGGATCGGCATGACGTGGGCGCCGTCGAAGATCTTCTGGTGGCCGGCGCTCACCACGCGCTGGCCGACGGCCAGCCCACGCACGATCTCGACCCGCGACGAGTCGCGCAGGCCGAGCGCCACCGCGGTGCGCGCCACGGTGCTGTCGGGCTTGACCACGTAGACGAAGTTCTGACCGCCCTCGGCGAAGATCGCCTCGTCGGGCACCACCAGCGCGTTGGGGCGCTCGGCCAGCGTCACCGACACGTTGGCCGACATGCCGGGCTTGAGCTGACGGTCCGGGTTCGGCACCCGCGCCTCGAGCTGGATGGTGCGGGTGCGCGAATCGACGATCGGATCGACCACCGCGAGCCGCCCCGCGAACGACCGGCCCGGGAACGCCGGAGCGCTGACGTCGGCCGGCACCCCGACCTTGAGCGAGGTGGCGTAGCGCTCGGGCGCGGCGAAATGCACCTTGACCTCCTCGACCCGCGCGATCTCGGTGATGACGTCGCCGGGCTTGAGGTAGGCGCCGGGCGAGACCCGCCGGCGCCCCACCAGACCCGCCCACGGCGCCCGGATCCGCGTCTTCTCGAACAGCGTCTTCGCCTCGGCGTCATTGGCCTGCGCCACCTTGAGGGCCGAGCGCACACCGTCGAGCTCGGCCTGCGAGATCACCTGCTGGCCGGACAGCTGCTCGGCACGACGCGCGTTCTGCTCCGCCTGCTCGAGCTGGGCCGAGGCGCGATCGGCGGCGGCCCTGGCCTGGCGGTCATCGAGGCGCGCCAGCATGGCGCCCGCCGGAACCCAGGCGCCCTCGGTGAACGGCATGGTCTCGACCAGGCCGCTGACCTCGCAGGTCACCTGGATGGTCTCGTCGGCGTCGACGCCGCCCAGGGCGTGGAACTGCTCGCGCATGCGCTGCGGCTTGACGTCGGCGACCTCGACCGGCATCGGCGGCATCTGGAAGCCGCCCTTGCCGCCGGGGCCGCCGGCCTTGGGCGCGCACGAGGCGAGCAGTGCCGCGATCGCGAGCGTCAGCGCGGCCGGAAGCGCGGCGCTCCGGACCATCCGGTAGAAGCGAGCGGGCAGGGGTCGCATGGACTCCCTAAGATACCGGTCGGAGCCACCCGGTTGCAGCCTGAATCTTCAGGTCACGCCCCGCGCTCGGCAACGGGCGTGCCGCGCCGGTCGAGCTCCCAACGGTCGTGCGACCTATTACGGTCCGACGCGAGCGCTGGTTGCGGGGCGGCGCGCCAGCAACTGTGCCGTGATCGGACCCTCGGGCGGCCCGGGCTCGCTGGCCTCGATCACCTCGAGCGTGGGAAACGCGCGCTCGAGCTCACCGGGATCGAGCAGGAAGCGACGGCTCTTCGGGCGTCCGAAGCGCTCCTGCCCCGCGCGATAGGTTTCGTAGACCAGCCAGCCGCCCGGAGCGAGCGCGCGCTCGATGAGCGGAAACAGCGGGCGGTGGAGGAAACGGAACACCGCGATCATCTGATAGCGAGCCTCGGGCAGCCCGCCGTCCAACCGCTCGAGGTCCGCCATCACCGCTCGCACCCGCACGCCGCTGTGCCGGGCCAGCAGGTTGGCGCGCGCCAGCGCCTCGGGCGCGGCGTCCCAGGCTTCCACCTCATAGCCCGCGAGGGCGAGGCACACCGCCTCGCGCCCCGAGCCCGCCGCCAGATCGGCGGCGAGGCCGCCATGCGGCGCGCCGCCTTGCGCCGCGATGCGTGCCAGCGCCTGCTCCAGGTACGGCGCGGGGCGCCACAGCCGGACCGGCGGGGCGTGGTCGTCCAGGCCGCCCGGCAGGCGGGCGAGCGGGACCTCGAGCCAGCCCACCTCGACGTAGCCCATGTCCTCGAGCTCGGCGGCCGCCGCGGCGGCGGCCAGCGGATCGTCCGCCACCACCAGCAGCGGCCGGTCGCGCGGCGGCAGCTCGGCCCGCCGCTCGTGGAACTGGGCGCGCTCCAGGTGGCCGCTGCCGGCGGCGTGGCCGGCCGCGAAGGCCTCGGGTTCGCGCACATCCAGCCACGCGCCGGCGTAGGCGCGCGCCTCGGCGGCCGGGACGCGGCGCATCAGCTCACGATCGGCAGCTCGCAGCAGTCGCCCACCGGGATCGGGCGGCCGTGCGGGCAGCGGCGCGGATGGCTCAGGAAGGCACAGATGCTGTCGGTCACCTCGGGATCGATGATGTGCTCCATGCGGCACGCCGCCAGCTCGACCTCGGCCTCGGGAAGGCGCATCGCGGAGGAGAACAGCACCTCGGCGAGCCGCCGGCGCCGCACCAGATCGCGGGCGCGCGCGCGACCGCGCGACGTGAACTCGATGCGCCCGTCGCTGATGCTGACCAGTCCGCTCTCGGCCATGCCGGCCAGGGTGCGGCGGTTGTCGACCACGTCGGGCACCCGGATGCGCGCCGCCTCGGTCACGCGCGCCTCCTCCTCCAGCGACCACATCGCGACCAGCACCTCGTCGTAACGGCGCTCGATCTCCCCGCCCGGCACGGTGAGGTCGGTGAGCTGGCCGTGGTGGAGCTCGACCCGCCGGTCGGCGAGGTTGCCGACGTGCGGCGCGTGGGTCACGGTGACCAGCGTGTGGCCCTCGTCGTGCAGCTCGCGCAGCAGGTCGAGCACGCACTTCTCGTTGGCCGCGTCCAGATTGCCGGTCGGCTCGTCGGCGAGGATCAGGCCCGGCGCGTTGATCAGCGCGCGCGCCACGCACACCCGCTGCTGCTCGCCGCCCGACAGCTGGGCTGGCAGGTGGTGGGCACGATCGGCGAGCCCGACGCGCTCCAGCGCCGCGCGCGCCTCGGCCGGATCGGCGACCGAGTGATAGTGCTGGGCCACCAGCACGTTCTCGAGCGCGGTGAGATAGGGCAGTAAATGGAATTGCTGAAAAATGACGCCGACCCGCTCGCGCCGGTAGCGCACCCGTTCGCCCTCGGCGAGCGGCGCGATGTCGCGCCCGTCGACCACCACCCGCCCGGCGGTGGGGCGGTCGAGCGCCCCCAGCAGGTTGATGAGCGTGCTCTTCCCCGATCCCGACGGGCCCATGACCGCCAGCCACTCGCCGGGCCGGATCTCGAGATCGACGTGATCGAGGGCGCGCAGTGCTCCGTAGTGCCGCGACACCGCCTCGAGGCTCACCCGCGCGCCGCGCCGCTCCCGCCCGCTCATCTTCAGTCCCCCTTGAGCGCGGTGCCCGGCTCGACGGCGAGCGCGAGCCGGATCGGCCCCAGCCCGGCGAGCGCCGCGGTGAGCAGCGAGAGCCCGATGACGACCGGCGGCACCTCCCAGCCGATCGCGATGGTGGAGAGGAACACGCGGCGTCCGATCACCTCGGCGAAGAACACCCCGAGCAGCCAGCCCGCCACACCGCCCGCGAGCCCGATCACCAGCGATTCGCCCACCAGCTGACGCACCACGTCGCGCGGCCCGGCGCCCAGCGCCTTCATCAGCGCGATGTCGCGGCGGCGCTCGAGGGCGAGATCGGTGAGGGTGCCGAAGGTACACAGTCCGGCGGCGAGCAGCGCCGCGACCGTGACCAGCGTCATCAGGCGGCGCATGCGGTCGAGCAGCCCGGCCTCGGTGTCGGAGAGCGCGTGGAGGGGCAGCGCCTCGATCCCGCCCTCGCGCTCGAGCGCTGCCACCGCGGCGGCCGGATCGGCGCCCGCGGGGAGCCGGGCCTCGACCAGGCTCGCGCGTCCCGGCAGCCCGCTCAGGGCCTGCGCGGCTTCGAGCGGGATCCACCACGACTCCTCGTCGGGCCCGCCCGCGATCAGCACGTCGCTCACGGTGAGGTCGAGGGTGGCCGTGCCTCCCGACATCGCGAGGCTGACCCGGCGGCCGGGGGCGACGGCGAGGCGCTCCATCAGCCGGCGTCCGATGATCGAGGGTGGCCCGGACGCGGGCGCGACGCCCGGCGCGGCCTCGATGCGCCATGAGGGATGGAGACGGCGCAGCGCTTCGAGGTCGGCGCCCACCACCTGGATCGGCCGGCCCTGCTCGCTCGCCACCAGATAGAGGAGGGGAGCGCCCTCGATCCCGGCGCGCGCGAGCCGCGCACGCGCCATCGCGACGTCGAGGTAGCCGGCCGCCGGGGCGACGCCGGCGGCGGGGCGCGGCACCAGCAGCAGGTTGGGCCCGAGGGCGCGCAGCTCGCGCGACACCTTGCGCGACACGTCGTGCGAGACGTGGAGCAGGGCCGAGGCCACCGAGGTGCCGATCGCGAGCGCCGCGATCGCCAGCGCCACCACGCCGCGCCGCCGCCACAGCGCCGCCGCCAGCATGCGGGCTTCGAGCCCGAGCCGCTCGGGGCGCGCCCCGCGGTGAGCCGCGCGCTCAGCCACGCAGCACCGCCGCGGGATCGAGGCGCAGCGCGACGCGCAGCGGCCCGATGGTGCCGATCAGGGCGACCGCGAGCGCCAGCACCAGGGCAACCGGCAGGAGCAGCGGCTCGGCCGCGTGCGCGGCGCCGAAGGTGCTGCCGCGCACCGCGGCGGCGGCGAGGCTCCCGAGCGCCCAGCCGATCAGCCCGCCGGCCAGCGCCACCAGCGCCGTCTCCGCGAGCAGCAGGCGCGCGATCGCTCGTCCCGGCGCCCCCAGCGAGCGCAGCAGCGCGAGCTCGCCGCCGCGCTCGACCACGGTCGCGGTGCTGGTCGAGAACAGGCCGAGGATCGAGGCCGCGAGCGCCGCGAGCGCCAGCAGCAGCAGCAGCAGGTTGAGCCGTCCCACCACGCGCGCCTCGCCCGCCACGCGCTCCGCGGCCGGCAGCACTTCGGCGCCCTGAAGGCGCTCGCCCAGCTCGCGCGCCACCACCTCCGGATACGCGGTGCACATGTAGCGCTCGTAGCCGCGCGGGTCGCGCGCGGGATCGGGCGCGGGCCGCCCGGGGTCGGCGCGCACCAGGGCGCTCATCCATACCCGATCGATCTGCCCCGGCCGCCCGGCCAGCGCCTGGACCGCCGGCAGGGGCGCCCAGGCGTCGCGGTCCTCGAAGCCTCCGGCGGCGACGATGCCGGTGACGAGCCAGCGCGCCGGGGCGTGCGCCGGCGCTGCGCTGGCGCCGGCGGCCACGCGCACCGAGGCGCCGACCGTGGCGCCCAGCCGCCGCGCCAGCTCCTGGCCCAGCGCCAGCTCGGCGCCATCCTCGCCCGGCCAGCGCCCGGTGATGGTCCAGCGCGGGCGCAAGCGCGCGAGGCCGGTGCGCCAGGCGCCCCCGCTGGTCTCGACCGGGTGGTCGAACCAGGTGCCGAGCAGGCGCGCCGGGGCGTCGTCGAGGCGCGCGTCGAGCGTGAGCTCGGGGGCGGCTTCGAGCACGTTGTTGCGCCAGAACGAGGTCTTGAGCGCGCCCACGGCGGAGGGATCGAGCGCCAGCCCGGCGCGGGCCGGAGCGACCTCGGCCCCGCCCAGATCGAGCGGCCAGGTGGCGCCGGCGGGCAGCACCACGAAGTTGGGCCCGGCGGCGCGCAGCGAGCGGGCCAGATCGTCGCCGACCTGGAGCGAGAGGGTGGCGAGCGCCACCGCCACCGCGACCCCCAGCGTCACCACCAGCAGGGCCAGCACCACGCGCGCGCGGCGCGCCCGCATCGACGCCCACAACATGCGTCGGAACACGCTACTTGCCCGACAGCCGCGGCAGCGCCGCGGCGAGATCCGATCCGCGCACCACCACGCGGCCGCCGCTCAGGGTGTGGGGGAGGGGGATCGGGTTGCAGCCGCCGGTGCGGCCCAGCGAGCCGAGCACGATCGGCGAGGTGCAGTTGCGGCACACCACCGCGCCCGGGGTCTCGAAGTAGCCCTTGTCGCCGCAGATCTCGCAGGCGTCGAAGCAGGTGCGGATCTCGCCCGCCACGCGCACCGCGAAGAAGCGCACCGGGCGCGGCTCGCCGTGCGCATCGGCGACCACGGTCTCGAAGAAGTGGAGGTGGCCGTCGGCGAGCGGCGCGGCATCGAAGCCGGCCGCGCCGCCCTCGATCGCGAGCGCGGTCGCCGGGGCGCGCCCCGGCAGGCGCGCGCTCTGCACGAACGCGACGGCGAGGAAGCCGACCACCACCACGGCCACGATGCCGGTCCAGCGCCGTCGCGACGCCTCGCGCGCGGTCCGCGCGCGCTCGAGCCGCGCCTCGGGCCCGCTCGCGGCCGCGGCGACCGCCGGCGCGGGCGCTCCGCGGCTGCCGGGGCCGACCAGCAGCCACAGCGCCGCCAGCGCCACGGTGAGCGTGAACAGCAGCAGCTCGTTCTTGACCAGCGGCCCGATCAGCGCCATCTCGGCGCGGCTGGCGGGCAGGATCTGGGCCTCGGACAGCTCGTGGAGGCCGCCGATCAGGAGCTGGAGCGCGATCAGCAGCAGCACCGCTGAGGTGAGCGAGAAGAACGGCTTGAGCGGCACCTTGAGCGTGCCGCGCGCGAACAGCACCCCGAACAGCACCGCCAGCACCACCCCGGCCAGCGCCCCCAGCCAGCGCTGGACGCCGGCGCTGTTGAAGGACGCCGCGGACAGGAACACCGCGGTCTCGACGCCCTCGCGCAGCACCATGCCGAAGGCGAACAGGAACAGCCCGGGCCACGCCGACGCGCTCCCGCCGGCACGGGCGGCGCGCTCGATCCCGGCCTCGATCTCGTGCTTGAGCCGCGGCGCGGCGCGCCACATCCACCACACCAGGGTCAGCACCAGCACCGCGCCGACCAGCATCGCGATGCCCTCGGCCAGCTCCTCGTTCCAGGTCACGCGCGTCGCCGCCACCGCCACCGCCGCGGAGGCGACCAGCGCCAGCCCGGCGCCGGCGAACAGCGCGCCGCGCAGCCGCGAGAGGCCGCGTCGCTCGAGCAGGCTGAGCGCGATGGCCAGCACCAGCGCCGCTTCGACGCCCTCGCGCAACGTGATGACGAACGCTTCGAACATGAAAGGCGGGGAACCTCCGACTCAGGAGCCGGAGCGGGCCGTCCGGGGCGCCGGCGGCGCCGGCTGGATCAGCGGCTCGCCCGCCAGGGTCTGCCGCCAGGCCATGCACGAGCGCGGCGCGCAGAAGCCGAAGGCGCGCTCGTTGAGGGCGTAGAGCTGGCTCTTGCCCGCGCGGCGCACCCGCACGATCTCGAGATCGCGCAGGATGCGGAGCTGATGCGAGGCGGCCGACAGCGACACGCCGAGCGCGATGGCCAGCTCGCTCACGCACAGTTCCTCGAGCGAGAGCGCGTAGACCATCTTGCTGCGGGTCGGATCGCCGAGCGCGCGGAAGGTGCGCGACAGCCGCTCGACCTGGGCGTGGTCGCGCAGCGCGCGGCGGATGCGCTGGGCGCGGTGGGGGTCGGGGAGCGCGGAATCGCCGCCCCGCCCGCGGCCGGCGCGCGCCCGGCCGCCCGCTCGAACACTTGAGGAATTGTTCATGCGTTCGCGATAGTGGACCAGCCGCCGCACCCCGTCAAGCGTGGGCCGCGGCGCCCGGCGCTCGACGCGGCACGTGGCGGTGCGGGGCGATGGAGCGCGAGCGCCGGGGATCAGGCCCGCCGCGCTGGTGCGTCGCGGCCGTTGCTCTGCGGGGCGGCGGCGGCGATACTCGATGCGGCCGAGTTCCGGAGGGGCTCCATGAGGTCGCACCCGGTGTGGGTGGTCGCGCTCGGGCTCGTGCTGGTCGCGGGCACGCCGGCCCATGCGCGAGCCGCGAACGCGGCGGCACGGGCCGAGACGCTCTACGACCACGCCGAGGGATTGCTCAAGCGCAACCAGATCGACACGCGCCGCGTCGCGCTGCGCGAGCTGGAGCAGGCCACGCTGCTCCAGCCCGACGATGCCCTGTACCAGCTGGAGCTGGCGCGCGCCTACTTCGCGTGCGGGTTCCTGAAGAGCGCCAAACAGCGCTTCGAGCGCGTGACGCGCCTCGCCCCGGCTGACGCCGAAGGGCGCTACGGCCTGGCGCTGGTGTGGCGGCGCGACTGGCTCAAGTATCTCGACCGCAGCTCGCTGTCGCGCGCGATCGAGAATCTGTCGCTGGCCGCGCGCCTGCGCCCCGACTACTGCGACGCCTGGCTGATGCTCACCCCGCTGCTGGTCGAGCGCGGCGACGACAAGAGCGCGGCGCGGGCCGCGGCGCGCGCGCTCGAGGCCGATTCCTCGCGACCCGAGGCCCTGCTGGCCTGCGCCTACACCGCGTTCCGCCTCGGCGACGTCGGGCGCGCCGACAGCGGCTTCGCGGCCGCCGTCCCGCGCCTGCGCCGGACGGTGCGCGAGCGCTACGAGGACATCGCCCCGGTGGCGAGCGAGCGTGACACCGCGACCCTGCGGCGCCTGCCCGAAGGCCAGCGCCCGGAGTTCGTGCGCCGCTTCTGGAAGGACAACGATCCCGACCCGGTGACGCCCGAGAACGAGGCCCAGCTCGAGTACTGGTCGCGCGTCACCCAGGCCTATTTCCTGTTCTACGATCCCCATCGTCGCGACTGGGACGAGCGCGGCGAGCTGTACGTGCGCTACGGGCCGCCCGACGTGGCGATCTACAATCCGATCGGCGCCGTGGTCATGAACTCGCAGATCGCGCTCCTCACCTCGCGCGCCAACGTGCAGCAGTTCACCACCGGGCCCGAGTACCCGGTCAACGTGCTGAGCTGGGTGTACCTGGGGCTGGGGATGAACATCATCCTCCAGGACCGCCTGCTCTCGGAGCGCTACCAGCTGCCGATCGCCGAGGACTTCGATCCCGATCCGGTCCCCGACCCGGTGCTGGTCGCGCACCTCGCCGACCTGGGGGCGACCAGCAGCGGGCGGGCGGTGTTCCACCGCCTCCCGCCCGGGGTGCGCGCCATGCCGGTCGAGGGCACGATCGCGCGCTTCGAGGGCGACGCGCGGCCGCGCCTGCTGGCCCAGATCGAGGCCCCCGCGGATCCGGCCGACAGCGTGTGGGCCGAATGGGTGGTGCTCGACTCGACCCGCCAGGAGGTGGCGCGCGGCGGGCGATCGCTCGCGCCCTCGGCGTGCGATCCGACCGAGCGGCGCGTGGCCGACTTCGCGGCCGACGTGCCGCCCGGGAACTACCTGGTGGGGATCTCGGTGCGCGACGCTCACGGGCGACGGGGAGTGTTTCGCGACGACGTGGTGGTCACCGCCCCGCCGCCGGCGCTCACCCTCAGCGACGTGGTGCTGTCGTGCGGCACGCCCGATATGTCGGCGGTGGTGTCGGGCTCGGTGGTGCGCCCCGCGCCCAACCCGGGCGCGCGGGTGGACGGTGATCAGCTCTCGGCCTACTTCGAGATCTACCGCCTGAGCCCCGGCGCCGGCGGCGCCTCGAGGTTCGAGTACGTCTATACCGTTCGTTCCGCACAGCGGGATCCGCGCATCTGGATCCAGCGCGTATTCGCGCCACGACCCTCGATCCCCGACGTGTCCGCCAGCCGCGCCGAGGAGAACATCGGGCCGCTGCGCCGTCAATTCCTGAGCGTCCCGATCCAGGCGCTGCCCGCCGGTCCCTACCGCCTCGAGGTCAAGGTTCGCGATCTGCTCAGCCGGGACGAGATCGTGCGCAGCGCGGATTTCACCAAGACCAGCCCGGCGGCTCCGAGCAACTAGGGTGTCATTGCCCGCACCTCCGCCGTCGCCGGCTTCACTCTCGTGTAATGCCGGTTCGCGAAGTATGTCAGTGCGAGCTTGACGCGCTGCTCGAGCGAGGCTGCTCGGGCCGCTTCTCGCTTGCGGGCCATGAAGCCGGCGCCAAACGTGCACTCGGCAGCATACTGATTGTGCGCGCGGCACCTGAGCCGCATGCCATCCACGGTGGCTTGGCCCCCGCGAGCCACCGGCTCGATGTGATCGAACCCGAGCCGCGTGCGCGCCGGACAGCGCTGGCCGCTCTCGCTCCGAAACGTGCACTGGTCTTGATCCCGCTCCCGGACCGCGCGCTTCACCGCGGCGGGGACATGGCGCGGGTTCGAAGACGAGCGGCCACGCCTGCGAGGCCGGTCCGTCGCAGCGAACTTCCGGCGCTCCAGATGACGGACCAGCAGCCTGAGCGCGCGGGTGAGAACCGGGGCAATGTCACCGGAGTTGAGCTGATGCCCGAGCAGGGTCTGGGCCTGACGCAGCAGGTCGTAGGTCTCCTGATCGACCGTGGTCTGGAGCGCATAGCGCTGCGGTGCGAGCGGCGTGAGCTTCTGAGGCGGCGCCGGCGCCTCAACTGTCCTCGAGGAGAGTTGAAGCTCACCGCTCCCCGGCGCCTCAACTGTCCTCGAGGGCGGTGGGGCGCTCGGTCCCAGCGCTGAGACCAGCGTGGGCACGTCGGGGCGCGGGAAGCGCTGGGCAAGGAGACGCTCGATCGCGTCCTGGCTCTGGCCTGCGGCCGCCGAAAGCAGCTCCTCGGCGTTTTCCTGGCACAGATGAGGCGCCAGCAGCACGACCGCGCTGATGTTCAACCGGCTCTCGGCGATCGCAGCGAAGATCGGCGGGAACTGCCGGGCGGCCCGGGCGGCTCGAATACGCTTGAAGGCCGCCTGCTCGCCCAGCCTCAGCTCGTGGACACAATACGAGTACATCGAGGAATGCGCCGCCGGCAGGTAGAGCTTCCTCGCGTCGAACTCGGCAATATGAGCGAGGAGAATTGCTGTGCTGGCCCGATCGCGCGCCGCGGCCGCGGCGAGGTCGCGGGACAGGGCGGCGTCGGAAACGTGGGAGAGCGAGTACTTGCTCATGTCCGGTGACTCCGCGGGGGCGGGTCGCCGAGGGCAGAGCATTCATATCATGGGCGATTCCGACGCTCGTGCAGCCTCGTACGCGAGCGGGAACGAAACGCTACGAGATTTCTCCCGGCGAGGACGAAGCGAGCGCAGCGGCAAGCATTCTGAGCGCGCCCGTAAACCTCGGCGGCGGGCGCGTGAGCTCTCAGGAGCGATCGCGTCGAAACGTCGTCAAGGCAATTCGTACTGCGAATTAGAGCCTCGGGGCTCTACTCGAAGGCCTACCCGCCGGGGAGCACGTTTCAGCGGAATGCGCGCGTCCCGCTCACACCGGCCGCGCCGCCGCGCGGGCGAGGATGCTCATCATCTCGGGGTGCAGCGGGCCGTTGCTGGCGAGGATCCGCCGCGCCTCGAGCGCGAAGGGGCCGCCATCGAAGTCGCTGATCGTGCCGCCCGCCTCGCGCACGATCAGCGATCCCGCCGCCACGTCCCAGGGCGACAGCTCGACCTCCCAGAAGCCGTCGAAGCGCCCCGCCGCCAGGTAGCACAGGTTGAGCGCCGCGGAGCCGTCGCGGCGGATCCCCTGGGCGCGGGTCAGGAAGGCTCGGAACAGCGACAGGCTGTCGTCGGGGCGCTCGCGCACATCGTAGGGAAAGCCGGTGACCAGCAGGGCATCCTCGATGCGCGCGATCGTCGACACCCGGATCGGCGCGCCGTTGAGCGCGGCGCCGCCGCCCGCGGCGGCCGCGAACAACTCGTCGCGCAGCGGATCGTAGACCGCGCCGGCCACCAGCGCGCCGCTCTTCTCGGCCGCGATCGAGACCGCGAAGAAGGGATAGTTGTGCGCGAAGTTGGTGGTGCCATCGAGCGGGTCGATGATCCAGCGCAGCGCCGCGTTGGGCCCGGCCGCGGCCGGCGCTCCGGCGTGGGCGCCTGACTCCTCGGCCAGCACCGCGGCGCCGGGAAAGCGCCGGGCCAGCGCCTCGAGCAGCAGCCGCTCCGAGCGCCGGTCGTACTCGGTCACCAGGTCGATGCGCCCCTTGCGCTCCGGGCGGTGGGCGAGGCCGTAGCCTTCACGCAGCAGCGCGCCCGCCTGGCGCGCCAGCGCCGCCGCCGCGTCGCGCAGCCCCGCGGGATCGAGCGCCGCGTCCGGCGCCGCGCCGCCGCGTGCTCTCAGGCGCCGCTCCGCGCCGCGCTGTGAGGGCAGAAGCGCGAGTAGGGGCAGTAACCGCACTTGCGCTGGTCGGGCTGGGGCGGGAACGCCGCGGCGCGGATGCCGCGCGCCGCGCGCCGCACCCGCTGGCGCGCGCGCTCGAGGTGGCGCTCCTCGACCTCGGCGCCGCCGACGCGGCCGTGCGAGACGAAATGGAGCTCGACGCGGCGCGGGGTCACCGCGGTTGTCTCGCGGTAGGCCAGGGCGTACAGCCCGAGCTGGTCCTCGTTCAGGCTCTTCCTGGCGCGCTCGTCCGCGATGGCGTCGTCGTCGACCTCGGAGGTCTTGTAGTCGACCAGCACGATCCCCGCGGCACGGTCGTCGATGCGGTCCCAGCGTCCGCGCACCTCGTCGATCCCGACGCGGAAGCGGAACTCGCGCTCGACCGCGACCGGCCGCAGCGGGCTCGACTCCTCGGCGGCATGGAAACGGCGCAGGATCTGGCGCCCTTCCTCGAGGCGGCGCTCCTCGTGCTCGCGCGACAGGAAGCCGGCGCTCGACCACGAGGCCTCGAAGGCGCGGATGAGCTGCCCGGGCGTGGTCGGATCGCCGCGCATGCGGTCCTTGAGATAGTCGCGGATCGCCTGGTGGATGGCATTGCCGAACATGAACGCCGGATCGGTCTGCAGCGGCATGCGCATGACGTGCGAGTAGCGGTACTTGAGCGGGCATTCGAGGTAGTCGTCGATCTGCGCGTTGGAAAGCTGGAGCGGCTGGTGCTCCGGGATCGGCGCGATCTCGGGCGCCGGAGGCTCGGGGACCGGCGCATGGCGCGCGATCGATTCGAGCGGCGAGACGGCGTGGCGGCCCTTGGGCGGGGCGGGCAGGGCGAGCGCCTCGAGCACGAAGCGGCTCACCTTCTCGAGCCGGCGGCCGCCGTAGTCGACGGCGTGGGTGAGGATCAGGCGGTCCTGGGCCCGCGTCATGCCGACGTAGAACAGCCGCCGCTCCTCGCGCTCGTGATCGAGCGGGTCCTCGGGCGGCCCGCGCTTGAGCTCGGGCGGGAACGGCAGGCCGGACTCCTGCCGATAGCGCGGAAAACGCCCCTCGACCAGGTGGGCCATGATGACGACCGGGAACTCGAGCCCCTTGGCGTTGTGCGCGGTGAGCAGGTGGACGGCGCGTTCCTCGACCTCGATCTCGACCGCCGCCGGATCGTCGCCCATCTCGATCAGCAGGTCGAGGTGGGGGATGAACTGGTCGACACGGTCGCGCTGGAGCAGCGGGCCGATGCGCGACACGATGCCGAACAGCTTGTTGAGGTTCTGAGCCCGCTCGACCGCCTCGAGCGAGAGCGGGCTGCTCGGCACCC
>Ga0318551_10000194_pt1 | contig 16535 bp, 15 predicted proteins | sample GRESIP082b2f19_FD_203511 | JGI IMG/M metagenome (GOLD analysis project Ga0318551, IMG submission 203511) | Tropical soil microbial communities from Luquillo Experimental Forest, Puerto Rico - GRE.SIPMG.082b2f19 | ecosystem: Environmental > Terrestrial > Soil > Tropical forest > Bulk soil...
GTCGGTTACCGCTAAGTCTTTGATGTAGGAGTGTAGCTCAATGGCTAGAGCACCGGTCTCCAAAACCGGGGGTTGCAGGTTCGAGTCCTGCCACTCCTGCCAAAAATCAAAGACTTAGCTTAATCGCCGGTATTGAAGGTTACATTCGGGGTAACATCTGGGGTAGCGGGCGCCGTCCTTTGAACGGGGTACGCAAGGCTCACAAGTCGGACCCGGGGCTTGCCGAACACCGTGCCGCGCGCGGCGTGCGCAAGGTGCGGGGGCGAAATGATCAGCTTGCAGGACTAATTGAGCCTAGCCACGATGCGGACGGTAAGCCGTTTGTGTGCGCATGGATAGATTGACCGGAGAGATCGAATCTTGCGCTCACCGAAGATCAAGTGGACCGTCCAATGCGGGGCCCTTCCATAACAATAACGTGAGGCACGTGCCCGATTGGCGCGAAGGATCGCGGCGAAATATCGCCAAGTTGCCGGAGATGTTGCGGAAGCCTTAATCAGATCAGTGGAATTGATAGTTCAGCCCGCCGCGAAGGATACCGCCGGTGAAATGGCTGTGCGTTGTGATTGGCGCAGCGGATTGCCGGAGCTAATGGGCGTAAGGCGTGGAGCAGTCCCGCCGAGTCAGGCGACCAGCAGCGACGGAAACAGTGAAGGGTCTTGTGCCAAGATTATCCTTCAGTGAACCCGTGATGACGTCGGCAGGAATACGTTGGGAGTTAATTCTGATGGGACCGCTTTTGGGTTTGGCGCCTTTTGTCACACACTTCGGCAGCTTGCACAGTGCTAGCTTTCCCTCACGTTGGTGAGGTCACGGGCCGGGGGTCGGCGAAATGAGGCGACGCGAGTTCATTACGCTTTTTGGCGGCGCGGCGGCGACGTGGCCAATTGTGGCGCGGGCGCAGCAGAGCGAGCGGATGCGACAAGTCGGCATGCTTCTGTCGGGCACGGCGGATGATGCGCTATTCCAGACCTGGGTCGGCGCGTTCCTACGGGGGCTGGCCCAATCAGGCTGGATCATCGGTCGCAATGTGCGGATCGAGACGCGCTGGGCGGGATCTAAAGCCGATGACATTCGCAGGCACGCGCAGGAATTGGCCGTGCTCGCGCCAGATGTGATCCTGGCGCATGGCGGTTCGACAGTTAGGCCGTTGCTGCAGTCGACACACAGCATACCGATAGTGTTTACGATCGTCACCGATCCAGTCGGCAACGGGTACGTCGAGAGCTTGGCGCGGCCCGGCCGGAACGCGACGGGGTTCATGGTCAACGACTACAGTCTGAACGCGAAATATCCGGAGCTACTCAAAGAAATTGCGCCGGGGATCACGCAAGTGGCGGTCCTCCGGGATGCCAGCCAAGGGGCGGGAACCGGCGATTTTGCCGTCATCCAGGTCATGGCGCCATTGCTCAGGATGCAGGTAAACGCGATCGACTTGCGCGAAGCTGGTGAGATTGAAAGCGCTGTGGCGGCCTTCGCGCGCTCTCCGAATGGCGGTCTGATCATGCCGGGGAGTGCGGCCGGAAGGCGCTATCGCGATCTTATCATTTCCCTCGCAGCGCGGCACAAGCTGCCGGCGGTATACTCCGAACGCCACTTCGCGGCCGCTGGCGGCCTGATCACTTACGGAGCTAATTGGATTGACCAGTACCGCCTCGCCGCTGGCTACGTGGATCGCATCCTCAAAGGGGAGAAAGCCAGCGATCTGCCGGTGCAGGCGCCGACGAAATACGAACTGGTGATCAATCTCAAGACCGCGAAGGCGCTTGGCCTGGAGCTGCCGGCTTCCGTGCTCGGGCGCGCCGACGAGGTGATCGATTAATTCGGCCGATGTCCACTTTTAGCACAAAGCGGACATGCTCATTGAGCTTCGCGATGTCTGCTTCTGGGGGTAAAGCGGACATCAGGTGGACGCGCTTCAATGTCCGCTTATGACTCAAAGCGGACATGAGCTGCCCGAAATTGCCGCGCTGCAAACGGGTCTCTTTGCCCATTCTGTTGATCCCAAATCCCTGCTGTAACTCCATCGTGGTTTAGCCCTGGGGAATGTAATGCGGCGACGCGATTTCACGACGCTGCTTGGCGGCGCGGCGATCGCGTGGCCGTCTTCCGAACTCGGCCCGCTGCGGCACTGCACAGAAGCGCGCTCAGCGCCCGCATATCGGCGAGCGTCTCGAGCCGCTCGATCATGTCGGCGAGCGTCCTCGCACATAAGCTAGGTAGCGCGCGGCCAATGCAGTTCTCGAACTTTTCACGCAGCCGCTCCATCGGCAGCGGATTGGCGCCGGTGCGTCCCAAGGCCTCGTTGATCTTGCCGGAAAGGACCTTGCCGCCGACGGTCGTTACCTTCACCTCAGCGCCGAGGTGATTGCCGGCCGGAAACTGCGCGGTGGTGTATGCGGCGGCATGGACGCGCGGCAGGATTGCCTGCACCGCAGGATCGCGGAAGGCGTCACCCTCGAAGTGCTCGATGCGGATCGCACGGTTGGTAAGCGCCCGCGCTAGGCAGTATTGCAAGCTGAACTTCGCCTCGAGCCCGCTCTGCGGGTCGGGCCGGTTGGTGTGCTCGAGGCGCCGCTCGTGCGTCCAACATTCGATGTCCGCAACCGCCTCCTCCCGCAGGTCATGGCGGCGCACGAGATCGAGCATGACGTCGAGCGCCGGATGGGTGCTACCGCAACAGGGATATTGCTTGACGGCGATGCCGGGCTCGACGACGTCGAACGGTGCACCCCAGTGCGCGAGGATGCGCATGGCGTCGTAGGTTCCCCGCCCGTTGAATACTTCCAGAAAACCCTGATTGTGCTCAAACTCGCCGGCATTGGCGGTGAAATCCCGCTCGGCAAGCAACGTTGCAAAGAGGCCGTTGCGAGCGCAATGACCCACATGCAGCGGCTTCGTCATCGTACCGAAGTTCGCCTTGATGCCGGAGGCGAGCGAGGAAGCGATGGCGAGCGCGGTGGCCCTGCGCGGTGCGTCGAGCCGCAGGAGATGAGACGCCGCTGCGGCGGCCCCGTGGACGCCGAGCGTCGCGGTCGGGTGCCAACCCTTTGTGTAGTGGTGGAAGTTGACACCAAGCGCAAGCTTGCACTCGGTCTCGAAGCCCGCGACATACGCCGTGATGAAGGCTCGTCCGTCGACCGGCCGCTCGTCGGCGAGCGCAAAAAGAGCTGGCAGGATCGGCGCCGACGGATGCCCGCCCAAGGTGTTGTTGCAGTCGTCGAAGTCGAGCGCATGCGCCGCGGTGCCGTTGATCAGCGCCGCGTCGAGCACGCTCGAGCGGTCGGCGGAACCGAACACGAGGCTTGCGCCGGCGGCGGGCGGAATGACCCGGCCGAGAATTCGCGCGGACGGCTCGACGCTGCCGGCGACCGTGACGCCGACGGTATCGAGAATGCCGACCTTGGCCCAATGCACCGCTTGCGGGGGCAAATCCTCGAACCGCAATGCGGCGCATCGGCGGGAAAGTTCGTATGCGAGCTGCATGCTGCACCTATGGCGCTGGCGAGTGGACAGAATTCCCTCAACTAGAACGCACCGAGGATTTCGCCAGCCGGATCGGTCCTATTCGGCCTTGATGCCGGTGGTGCGGATCACCTTACCCCATCGCTCGGTTTCATCTGCAATGAGCTTGCCGAAATCCGCCGGCGAGCCGGGCATGGCGCTGGCATCGAGCGCCTCGAGCCGTGCCTTGATGGTGGAATCGGCGAGCACCGCATTGACTTCCCGGTTGAGGCTCTGGACGATCTCAGCCGACGTATTTCTCGGCGCGCCGAGGCCGGACCAATAGCTGGCTTCAAGGCCCGGCACGAACTCGGCCACCGTCGGGATGTCAGGAAGCTGCGGCGACCGGGTCGCAGTCAGCACGCCCAGTGCACGCAGTCGCCCGGTCCTGATGTGCTCGATCAAAATCGAGGCCGGGGCAAACATAACCTGCGTCTTGCCGCCGAGCAGATCGACTAACGCAGGCGCTGCACCGCGATAGGGCACGTGCACCAGGTTCACGCCGGTCATGCTCTTGAACAGTTCGCCAAAAACGTGGTTGCCCGAGCCGATGCCGGCCGATCCCATGTTGATCTTGCCGGAATTGACGCGCGCGTAAGCGATGAACTCAGGTAGCGTCGCTGCAGGCACCGCGGGGTTCACCACGACGAGAAACGTGTCGCGCGCAATGCCGGCAACCGGCATTATGTCGCGGAGGAAATTGAACTTGAGATTGTCGTAGAGCGTCGCGTTGACCGCATTGGGCAGGCAGGCGAGCAGCAGCGTATAGCCGTCGGCGGGCGCACGCACGACCGCCTCGGTGGCAATATTGGTACCGGCGCCCGGCCGGTTCTCTACGACGACCTGCTGGCCAAGCCGGTTCGACAGCCAGCTTCCGATCAGACGAGCATTGATGTCGATGCCTCCGCCCGGCGCAAAGCCCACGATGATATGCACGGGCCGCGACGGATAGCCTTGCGCCTTTGCCACATGCAGCACGAAGGGCAGAGCGCTCGCGCCTGCAGCCAGATGCAGAAATTGCCGACGGGGAAGTTTCATTCCAGTCCTCCGCACGGCATGTAATTTCCGATGGGGACGGGTACGAATAGACTAGTCCCTTCTCTAAGTTTGCGGAAGCGGCAACGTCGCCTGTTGGCACAAAGCAGACATTTCACGGCTGAGTTCCAATGTCCGCTTTTGGAGGTAAAGCGGACATTGCGCGGACGTCTTGCGATGTCCGTTATTGACCCAAAGCGGACATGAGGCTTCGCTTGGATTTGGTGTTTTGTGGCCCAGAGCAACCTCGAGACCACACTTGGATTAAGTTAGTTGGTCGAGCAGTAACTTCGCTTCCATTAGGTCTGCGGTCTCGAAACCCTCGGTGAACCAGCCATAAATCGGCGCCAGAAGATCGTACGCTTCGGCCCGCCTGCTCCGTTCGCCCCACAACCGCGCAAGGCTCGTCGCGGCCCGCAGCTCAAACGCTTTCGCGCCTTGACTCTGTGCGACACGCAGTGCGTCTTCGAAGGCCTTCTGGCTGTCTTCCAGCATATTGAGGCCGCACAGCGCGTTTCCTTCAAGCCGATGAAGCTCTGCTAACCACTGGTGATGGCCGGTCTCCGCCGCGAGATTTAAACCGTCCCTTGCAACAGCAAGAGCCGCAGCACTGTCAAACTGACGTGTGAGTGCATCTGCTAACTTAGCAAGGCCATAGCATCGATTTCGCGGAACACTACTCGGGTCGTTCAGTCTCTCGCGCAAATAAAAGACTGCTTGCTCTACCGCGCCCTGCAAGATAAGGGCGGAACCGCGTAGATACGCGAGATCAAGTACTAAGCCGATCCGATGTTCTGCGACGAGTGCCTCCACCGCTTCAACTCGCTGCAATGCTAATTCGGGTTCGCGGCGATCGAGATGAAGCATGGCGTTGTATGAGAGGGCTATTCCAAGACTGAACGGATGAGCGATCTTTTCGCTCATCACCAAGGCCTCGTTGCCGAGGGCGACAGCTCGTGCCGGATAGCCGAGTATCCACTGGGCTTCTGCGCCCACGTAACGGGCACAAGCACCCGGATCGTGGCCGCCGTAAAGTTGGCGATGGTGCTTGTGCCGGTTCAAATCATAGAGGCCACGCCCCGCCTCAGAGTGCTCAAGAGCCGCAGCCGGATCGCCAGCGAACAAACAGGTCGTCCAGGCGCTATGGTGTGCCTGCAGACGGAATTCATCGTCAGTTTTGTCTGCCGTCAATTGCTGCAGCTGCGTTGACAGCCTGTGGCAGTCATGAATCCGGCCGGCACCATTGGCCAGCTGCCAAAGTCCGTAGACCGTCATGAACTGCTGATGTGAATTTCCATGTCGCTCGGCCAAATCGCACGCACGTGCGTAAGCAGCAGCGGCGCGAGGCGAGGCAAACCCCTCCGCTGTGAATAGGGAGGAGCCACGGGCCAATTGGAATTCAATTTCCTGCCCGTCGCGGGTTGGGTTCTCTGGCAATGTCGCTAACGTCGAAAGGCCGCGCTCAAAGTGACGGATTGCCTCCAGATGGGACGAGCGTGCCGCGGCATACTGGCCGGCCTTCAGCCATTGATCTATTGCTCGATCGGTGTCGCCGGCGGCACTCAGATGGTGCGCGAGAAGTTCGGGTTGGCGCTCTACCTGACGATGGAAGTCCTGCTCCAGCACCACAGCGACGCGACCGTGTAATTCCTGCCGTTTTGCGCGCAGCAACGTACTATAAGCGGCATCCTGAACGAGGGCATGCTTAAACAAATAAGAAGCGTGTGGAGCGGTGCCCCGACAAAACAGCAATCCCGCGTCGCTGAGCTGAGCCAAAGCAGCTTGTAGCGTCGCCTCGTCACTCCGGGCCACCGGTTTGATTAATGAATATGGAAATTCGCGACCGAGCACCGCACCGATTTGCGCTACCTCCTTCGACGCTGGTGCAAGCCGATCCAGTCGAGCCACCAATGAGGCATGTAACGTCGCGGGCACCGAAAGTTCATCGAAAGATTTTCCAGGAGGCAATAACGCCATGGAGCTTTTGTCCTCGGCGCTTTCCAACACTGCCTTAGTCAACTCTTCGAGAAAGAGAGGCACCCCGTCAGCACGCTCAACGATCTTCACCACAATCTCTGCCGTGAGCCCGACATGACCGACCAGATTTTGCACCAGCTCTTTACCGTTTGCTTCATCGAGCCGATTCAGGACTAAACTTGTGACATGGGAGCGGCCGCTCCAGGGGGCTTGAAATTCGGGGCGGAAAGTAATGGTCAGGAGCACCGGCAAACGCCGCACCCGATCGACAACAAGATCCAGCATTTCGCGGGAAGTGGGATCAATCCAATGGGCGTCCTCGAATATCATCAGAACGGGGTGCCGGCGCGCCTCAAACTCAAGTTGTTTCAGCAACGATTCGAACAACCTCTCACGTTTAAGCTGCGGACTGAGATTGAGTGCTTCTGATCTAGTTGGCAAAGACAACAACTCGGCCACCAGTGCGATATCGCCCTCATCCTGTGTCGCCACAGAAAGAGCACGGAGCTTCCTAAGCCTTTCTTCGGGATCATCATTGCGGACGAAGCCAGCGGTATGTTCGAGGTGTGCAATAAAGGGATAAAGGGCACTGTCCTGATGATGCGATGAGCAGAAAAATCGCAAACGTGTATGAAGTTCTGTTCGGATTTGCTCCGAAAGTGCAGCCGTGAGACGGGACTTGCCAATACCGGGCTCGCCGGAGATCAGCACTACGCGCCCTTCGCCGCGCTTAGCGTTCTCCCAGCGGCGCAGCAGTACTTCGACCTCCTCGCCGCGCCCGACTAAGGGCAACGTCTCCGAGTGTAGAGCCTCGAACCGGCTGACCCCCGTACTTTCGCGCAAAACCATCCAAGCCAGTTGCGGATCGGCAAAGCCGGCTAGTTGCTGTGGCCCGAGATCCTCCAGATCGAACAACTCGCCGACTTGTTGCCTCGTGCTTGCGCCGATCACCAGATGGCCTGGACTAGCCAACGCTTGCAGTCGCGCCGCCAAGTTAGGCGTTTCGCCGACGACGGCTTGTTCTTGCGCCGAGCCTTCACCGATCAGATCGCCTACGACCACGAAGCCGGTGGCGATCCCCACTCGTGCCTGTAATTTGACATCTCTGTCATGCAACTGACCGACTGCGTCGATGGCGCGCAATCCAGCTTGGATCGCCCGCTCCGGGTCATCCTCATGAGCCCGTGGATAGCCGAAATAGGCCAGCACCCCATCGCCCATATATTTGGCGACAAAGCCGTCAAACGTAGCGACGGCCTCCCTCACGGCCAGATGATACGCCCCAAATAGTGTCCGAAGATCTTCCGGATCGAGCTGCGTCGAGAGCGCAGTCGAGCCAACGAGGTCGCAGAACATAACGGTCAATTGTCTGCGTTCTGGTGTCTTCGCCTCGGGCAATGCAGAGGTGGCGATAGTTCGTGATGTTCCTGTGACCAAATCTGCGATTGCGTTAAGTAGACGACGGCGATGCCCGATCAATGTGACGCCGATATCTCGTAAATCGTCGGCGGTAAGTGTCGGCAAAATCTTTGCGTCGATAGCGTTCTCGTGAAATGCGTCAGTGTATTGTTCAAGCCCTAGCTCGCGCAGCCACTGCGCAATTTCGATCGTCGTCCCTGAACTATTGGTTGCCATCGTTCTCCCGTCCTCCGGGATAAACGCAACTTAGCAATGATATCGCGACGCGACGGCGCCCAGTGACATAGACGTGTCCTGAATTCAAAAACCTGCCCCGGCAATGTCAGCATGTGCCAACGAGGTAATCGAGTAAAGGTGATCCAATGTCCGCTTTTGGGGGTAAAGCGACATCAGACGAAGGCGCTTGAATGCTACTTTTGACCCAAAGCGGACATCGACGGCTGGATCAAATAAGCATCCAAGCCCATTCCGATTAGGGATCTGTGGAATTAGCGCCATCAGCTAAGTTCCATATCGAAACTTAGCCCCCGTTTCGTGCGTTTACTTTGTGTCTCGCGGTTCCGCAGCAGGGAGGTTGCAGTGAACAACTCCTTATTAGCTGTCCTTATCGTGATTGCGCTCGTAGTTGGCAGCGCAGTGTCGGTTGTCAAGAAAGCCTGCAAGAGCGGCTATCATACGTGGTGCGTTTCGATGACCGTGGGGCATCACGCAAAGCCGCCGCCGGTCTGACTATGTTTTCGGTAGTCTTTGAAAAACCCGAGGGGGCGCGAAAGGCGGTGCGAAATGCCGCTCGCCGAACCTGCTCCCGAAGGAACCAAGTTCTTTTGTCCGATGTGCGGTGCGCTCTATTCCGTCACTCGCACGCAGGTTTCAAAGAAAGAAGTCGGCGCCGTCAAATGTGTCGTGTGCTCGCGAATTATGGATCACTCGAAATCAACAGAGATCCCTGTCTACACGCTCATTCACCGGCCTGAAGATGCCTGAAGAAGTGTGCTTCTGTGGTGGTTGATGGCGTAACGATAGGGTCGGTTAAACCGTCGGCCAATATAGAAATAGCCAACGTCGCAGGTTGAATTTCAACAAACTGTTGAGGCCAGCACGGGCGCCCCAGCCTCAATCGCCGGAAGAAAAAGCAGAGGTGCAAAAGCGCGTGAACTCGCTTGTGGACAAATGGGCGGTTCAACATATCGAACGGCTGAAAGCCGCTAAGCGACGTCGCACGCAGAGCAAGTGAGTGAAGCGCTTGCCGATGATGTCTCCATACCGCGATTACGTCGAAGCGGGTGCGTTGTTGGGTTATGCAGTCGATCTCGCAGAGCTGGTCCAGGAGTCTTATCAATGCCGGCTTTCGGCAGCGCCTGTTCGAATACCGAAATCGCGGAACTGAATCGCACGAGAGCGAGTCATGATAGGCACTCAGCGCCAACCGGAACTGCTCGGCCAGACCGTCGTCGTCATTGGCGGCACCTCTGGAATTGGGCTGGAAACCGCGCGGCGGGCCCGTGTCGAGGGCGCCAGCGTCATCCTCACGGGCCGAAATCCCGCACGCCTCAAGCAAGCGGCGCTAGAGCTGCACACAGAACGCACCGCAGCTTTTGACGCCAATGATTCTGCCTCCCTTCAGTCGTTCTTCGAGGATCTTTCCGGCCCGATCGACCACGTAATGGTTACCGCGGGCGCCCCCCACTACGGGCCAGCTCTCGCAATGCCTGCAGAGACCGCACGACGCAATCTCACTGATCACCTTTTGCTCGCGATCGAGGTCGCACGTGCCGCTGCCGACAAGGTCAGGCCGCCCGGCTCCCTGGTATTCATGGGTGGCACCGGCGCACGCCGCCCACGCGCTGGCCTCGCAATCGCCTCGACTGTCACGGTGGCGTTTCCCACGCTAATCGCCAGTCTCGCGCTCGAGCTTGCACCGATCCGCGTCAATTTGATTGCTGCAGGCTTTGTCGACACACCTCTTTCGGCATCACTTCTCGGTGACGACCTCGACAAGCGCCGCAACGAACTGCGGTCGACACTGCCAATCCGCCGCGTCGTCGGACCGGCGGACGTCGCCGCGCTGGCGGTTCACATCATGAGCAACACGGCACTTACTGGCGCAACGTACGACATCGACGGCGGCCAGCAACTGATCTCATAATAATGCGCTCAAGCCTAAGGAGCTCGATATGAGCAATACTGAGGCACGCATCGAACTGCCAACAAGAGCGGTCCTGACGTCGGTCGATCGAGCGACCTGGCCGCCCTCCATCTAAGTAAAGCCTAGGCGTAGGAGGAGCACACATGACGACAAACTTGAAAGAGATGATGGATGCCGCCAATGCGGCAGTGCCGCGGATCACGCCAGCGCAGGCGCGAGACATGGTTGCGCAAGGCAATACCTTATTGTCGACGTGCGCGACGCACTGGAAGTAGAGAAGAGCGGCAAGATCGCTGGCGCCGTGAACGTCTCGCGCGGCCTGCTGGAATTTCGCGCCGACCCGGATTCGCCCTCGCACGACAAGAGTTTTGCCAAGGATAAGGCTGTGATCGTCTATTGCGGCTCCGGCGGTCGCGCGGCGCTCAGCGGCAAGGTTCTCAAAGACATGGGCTATGAGCGCGTTTACAACCTCGGCGGGTTCAAGGACTGGGCCGAAAGCGGCGGCGCGGTGGAGAAGTAAGCAACGGTTTCGCGCGCGGTGGCGCGTCCGCTTTTTGGCACTTAGCGGGCATCCCAGAGCATTCAACTGATGTCCGCTTTGAGGGGGTAAAGCGGACATCGGTACTTGTCCCAAGGATGCGTGTTACTGACCAGGAGCGGCACTTGGCATCGTCCTTTGCGGACGCCGTACAGCTAGCAAGGAAGAGGCAGAGCAGTCCAATCGACAATAATCGCATGATCTCAGCCCCGGCTTTCGGTGAGGTGCCACCACGTCACCAATGCGCCAGTACAAAGCCCGATGAGGAAACCGAAACAAGCACCGAGCGTGACCCAGAACATCGGATCGGTGCGGAGCGGTGGGCGGGCGCGACATCGATCAGCTAAAGAAAATCGCTAGGGAAGTTCTTGGCGGTCGGAACGCTAACGACAGCGACGCTGGCCGTTTTGCTGGCGGAGTTCCCCTTTGGAACCCTTGCCGTGGAACAGTACTGGCAAATCTTTGCTGCCCTGTACGTTTCCCTTTGCCGAGCTGCGGGCAGACCTTATGCGAGGGAGGTCGCTAACCAGGCCTTGCGTGACGCGATCAACAATCGGGTTGTTGCCCATTCGGTTGCTATCAAGTTCCTGCAATCGCTCAACGGCCCGGCCAAGATTGGCGGTCGTCCGCCGACACTTTTGTTCATGTCTCTTTAGTTTGATCTCTTGGAACAGGAACTCCCAAAATCCGGTCATCACAATGGCTGCTAGCACCGCGATAATTACAGCGGAAACAACGCTAAAGGGTTCGGAGGCGAAGCGGACAGATTCGGATATGAATGTCATCGTCATCAACCCAATTCGCCGTATTAAGAAATAGGAAGGCTAACATTTAGTTTATTGCGCTCGCCGCCATCGCGAAGGTCAACTACTATCACCCGCCTCAGGTCACCCTGTCGCTGCGGCGGGCGAGTGTGTTTGGCGACACGATCGTATTCTGCGGGCCTGCCTGCTTCTTGCCGCTGTCGCCATCCAACCCAATTACCGAAAAGCTGGTCCACCGCATCGATGCCGCGCGCCGGGGGCATTGAGCTGGAATGACGTTGACCAGCGAGACGAACAGGCGCAGGCTTAAAAAGTTGGCCGGTCACGCTGAGAGAGTGACCGGCCAAATTGAAATGCGAAAAGTCCAGCTGCAGTAGTCACTAGGCAGTATCAACGCCGTCGCTGTACGTCAAGCGATGGTTGTGGCCAACCGACCGGACCGAAGCCAACCGGTCTTACAAGTTCGATACACAAAGCCCCCGTCCTGCGGCACCCGAAAGACCAGTACCAAGCACCATCTGTTGTACGAGACGGTGACCATCCCGACAGGGTGCGCAGTGCGTTATATTAGAAGGCCGCGTGCGCGAGCAGCTTTGGAAATCGAAGAGAGAGGCACCCCCGGCGCGCGTGAATGCGATCACCCCTCGCAAATCTGTGCGTGATTTTTAAAGTCGGGTCCTGCGGACTCGAGCTTCACCATATGTGCTTCGCCAGGGGCCCCAAGTACCATCCTCGCACCGCTCGGATATACTGGGTCCCAGTCCATAGGGGCTGACGTGGCAATGGCAGTTTCAGCAAGATCGCTCCCGTCGCTCAGCGAGGTTGGTTCGCATGTTCAACCCAACATTGATAGTCATAGAAGCCTTCATCCGCGAACTTCGAACGATGTACGAACGAACCTACAGCACGTTAGAGCCCGATTATCCTGGGGTGATTAGCTTTGCCGCCCAGCTTGCCCTTGAAACTATCGCGACCAGCGACGCCGCATACCACGATGTCGATCACACCATCATGGTCACGCTTGTCGGGCAGGAAATTCTGCGCGGCCGGCACATCAGCGTCGGCGGGGTGACCCCGCACGACTGGCTACATTTCATCATCTCACTGCTATGTCATGACATCGGGTACGTGCGTGGAATCTGTCGAGGTGATGGGGATGGCTCCTACGTCACCAACCTGGCCGGCGACAAGGTGACCCTCCCGCAGGGAGCCACCGACGCATCTCTGACGCCGTATCACGTTGCTCGGTCCAGACTGTTTGTCCGCGAACGTTCCGCGAAAACCCTCATCCGCCTGGACACTGCGGCAATCGAAGCCAACATAGAACACACCCGCTTCCCGGTTCCCGAGGACGAGGAACACGAATCCACCGACGATTTTCCGGGCTTGGTACGTGCTGCGGATCTGATCGGGCAGCTCGCGGACATCAACTACCTGCGAAAGCAGGCTGCCCTGTTTAACGAGTTTCGCGAGACGGGAATGACCAATAAACTGAATTACGATAGTGTCGCGGATCTGCGAGATAACTATCCAGATTTCTTCTGGAAGACGGTCCGGCCTTATATCGGGGATGCCCTGCGCTACCTTCGAGTCACGCAAGAGGGCCAACAGTGGATTGCCAATCTCTATGCACACGTGTTCTCGATGGAGCATAGAGCCCAACTCTTAAGGTGAGTCTCGCCGATTATCGACGCGCGGCGAGGGGGGCCAAACTCGCAGCGTGAGCATACAACATTTGCTAGGCACCCTCACTCCACAAGCCATGGTGTGACCCGTTGCGCACAAACTTCGAACGGGCACTGTCGTCAGGCGCAGGTTTTTGGTCTCGTCACTATTAGTAGCGGCGATGCTTGACGATCGACTGAGGATGAGCACACACAACACATGGGAACAGCGGCAGAACGGGACCAAACAAAGAGGGGGCGGTGCTTTATTCCTGGCGGGTGCCGAATTTAAATCCGAGTGATGATTACCCGTCGATCAGGTCCCGTGTTCGTTGTTCGCCTCCGGGCGGGGTCGAAGATCGATGTGATCCGTGCCCTGCGGGCGGCGTTGAAGGTGCTCGGTCGGCGGTTTGCCTTGCGGGCGATCTCGATTAGGGCGGAGCCGGAAGCGAGCGGCGATCCCAGAATTAAGTGGAGATCGTGCTCCTAAGCGTACATTTTCGCCCCTAGCATTTACACTGAACATTGCGAATCCGGGGGCAGGGAAGATGAGAGTTCTGGTCTGTGGCGGTCGCGACTTTGACGATGCGCGACTGATGAACAGCGTCCTGGATCGGCTGCACACCGAAAACTTCTTCACGGTGCTGATCCACGGTAACGCGCGCGGCGCTGATAAGATAGCTGATGCTTGGGCGTCGTGCAGGGGCGTCCCGCGCGAACCGTATGAGGTCCCGCAGGGCGAGTGGGACGAATTCGGCAAGAAAGCTGGCCCGCTGCGCAATCAGCGAATGCTCGACGAAGGCAAGCCCGAGCTGGTCGTGGCGTTTCCGGGCGGCGGCGGAACGGAAGACATGGTCAGGCGCGCGGTCAAGGCGGGCGTCTCAGTACATGAAGTGAACCGCGCAGACGATTGGTGAGTTCAGGCACCCAAGACCGGTTATGCTTGCTTGGCCAGGATATCTTGTGCCGAGGCGTGTTCACTCTTGGCTTTGACGGCCGGTTCACGTTTTCAATTTAGCGTCGCCGCGCTTTAGGGCAATGCCAGCTCGTCCCTTAAGCTTTGCAGATGCGTGGTCACGATTGCCGGATCGATCGACTCAAGTGCTGCCACTGGCTTGGGCAGCTTGGACGACAGCGTGAGTGCACCGACAGTTAGCAGGGGACGGCGCCGAACACAATGATCCTGGATAGCAGTTTACTAAGCACTTTCTTGTCCCCCGAAATGAATCTGGCGCGCCGCGGGTAGCATGGCGAGTCAGCGGGCCACTGTGACCGACGTCACAGTGGCCCAAATCCAAAGATTTTTCGGAAATAGGGTGAGCCGTTCCTTAACGGATTTTTGAGTGGTATCGATTGATACCGGTCGGCCAACCAAAAAGAGTGGAAGTGGAGGAAGCGTCCGGTGAATAGAGTACCAGTCAATCAGTGTGTGCAGTGCGGTGCGGATTTGATTGCGGCGGAATGGTCAGAGCATGTGACGGACTGTTGTGTCCGAAATGTATGGTCCTGCGACGCCTGCGGATACCAGTTCGAGGACACGGTTTACTTGTCTGCACTAGAGAGGACGGACGCGGCGCTTTAGTCTTTGCGAAGTAGCTCCGGCAGCTTGGCGATGTTGGCCGCGATCCGCCGCGCCTCGGCCGGATGTGCGCAGGGCGCGGTCTCAACCCCCAGAACGAGAGCGAATCATGCTAGTTTAATCTTGGGTGAGTGGCCGCGTGGGAGGTCTGAAAATGTCAGACTTGCACGAGGCGCGCGACCCGGAGCGCGAACCTCAAATCGACACTGTAGGTTGGCTCTTTTTGGCCTTTGCTCTCGCTTCAGTCACAGCCGCCGCCGCGATGGTTGCTTACAAGGCCAACGACACAATGGTTGCGAATACCACTGTGTCGCACGTAGTCGTCCGGGGTAATCTTTTCGAGGGAGTGCCAAAGTATCCAGATCGTTGCGAGTGTTAGGAACAGCGGCACGAGGCCGAAGAGAATTAGTTCGGAAGCGGTTTCTTTTGGCACTTAGCGGACATCACGGCCGTGCTGATCAATGTCCGCTTTTGAGGGTAAAGCAGACCTCCGGAAACTCGGCCACCAGAAGCTTGGTGACCTTTTTCCAGTAGGAGGCCGGACAACTGGCGTATCGCAACAAATCTTTGTCACAAAATCGCAATTTTTCAGCGACGGGACTTAGTACTCAAAGGACACGGGATAGGGTTTCGGGGACATCACGGCTCCAAGGACCGTTGTCCATGCCCCACGAACTCTCTGATAAATGCGCGCCAGCATCGCCGCATTGCCCAGCCTGCGGTCAGGTCATGCGACTCGCTCGAATAACGTCGCGATTTGGCGATTTGCCCGACGTTTACACCTTTGAATGCCGAGCTTGTGGCGTGTCGCACATCGAGCCTGCGCTCTCCGCGTCAATAGCAGGCGCCCTCCAATTAGGCGCATGTAGGAAAGACCTGTGGACGCTGGCGACAAGCGAAACGTACGACGCCTGATTGCACAGACTGGTGGTGAATGAGGCTTGCTCGTTTACTTGCTGCTGCCGTGATCCTGATCCGCGATCCAACCGGTAAGTGGGCGAACGATCCATTGCGGCCTTGGTTTAGACCACTGATCGCATCACTTGTGTTCTGTGCAGTTAGCGCGGCCGCTGCCATCGCAATGGACCGCGGGCAATTCGCGAACGTTCCGCCTGAAGTGCGTGAGTGGTTTGAGCATCTTCGGTCCCCCAATGGAGTGCCGTGTTGCTCTTACGCCGACGGTCACCGCACTGGCTACGATATGAGGCAGGATGAATATTGGGTGCCCATCGAAGGCGAGTGGTATCCGGTACCACCAGAGGCGATAATCAAGACCGCAAATCCCGTTGGGGAGGCAATTGTCTGGTACCGGTCACGGTACGACGGTGAGGGTATTAATACCGGCGAAAAATATAGCATTCTTTGCTTTGTCCCCTCGGACGGCGTTTGACGGGAAAGTCCTCCTTCCATGCAGAATGGGTGCGCCAGGGCACTGTGTTGGTGCGCCGAGCGCGTAACTTGGGCCAGCTTTTATGTCTGCTTTGGGGGTAAAGCGGACATCAGAAGAATGCGCTGCCATGTCCGCTTTTGACCTAAAGCGGACGTAGTCGCTCATAATAGACGTTCGAAAGACGCGACCGTACAATGCAGGGCGGAGCGCGAGCAGCGCGACTGCGTTTTGCCGCCGGATTACGCGACGACTTCAAATGAACACAACGCAAGGGCCCGCTCCAATCGAGTTCTGGTTCGACTTCGCATCGGGCTATGCCTATTTCGCGGCACTCGAGATTGAGGCGTTGGCGGAGCGCCACGGGCGAAACGTATTGTGGCGTCCTTTCACGCTTGGCGCTGCTTTCAAGGTCACCGGCGCGCAAGGCCTAAGCCGTACGCCTCTAAAAGGTGACTACGCACGGCGCGATTGGCAGCGCCTGGCGCGGCTAAAAGGCGTGGTGTTCAAGTTGCCGGAGCG
>Ga0318551_10000204_pt1 | contig 16167 bp, 20 predicted proteins | sample GRESIP082b2f19_FD_203511 | JGI IMG/M metagenome (GOLD analysis project Ga0318551, IMG submission 203511) | Tropical soil microbial communities from Luquillo Experimental Forest, Puerto Rico - GRE.SIPMG.082b2f19 | ecosystem: Environmental > Terrestrial > Soil > Tropical forest > Bulk soil...
CAACCGAACTTACCCAAATCACACAGTCAGTATTACCGGAAAGCGCCCTAGCAACCTTATCAGCCTCAGGCATGTGCGCCGCTTCATCAGCAACAAACACCGATGAACGACCAGAACGGCCCATGTTGGGGCCACCTTCACCAACAATACTTGAGCCGTTATTTGGGTTAATCAGCTTCATATAGCTGGAATGCCGACGACGTTCAAAGCTTGGCGGCAGCATTTCGTCTGGCATACGGTCAACAATCACTCGCAATTTCTCAAATATTGAGTCTGGATTACCCACCTTGTCGACGCAATCCTCAGTGCGCGAACCAAAGGTGGCCTTGAATCCATCAGTATATCGCCAGGCGTGCAAGCAACACATTAAGCATAGATAAGTAACGCCTGTGTCTCTACTCTTGTCACTCAGCCCTTCTTCTTGGCGCGCGATACGCTCTCTAAACCAATCAACGAACTCGCGTTGCTCCTCCCAAAGTGTCGGCTTGAAGTAAGTCGGGATCGGCTGCCCGGCGTCGTCATATTGTCCAACCAAGCGTGGGTCGTACTGCCAGACCCAATTGTCGATCCAATGAAAGATGTCGGCCGCACAACGCGCATTCTCCTTAGCCCAGCCGTCAGCCTCCGTCGCTATCTTCCGACGCGCCTGTTCCACTCTGATCAGTGATAAGGCTGATTCCGGGACCGATAAGTAACTCGCAAGCGGCTGCAAGCTGTTCAAGAGCTGTGTCCGCGAGGGTTTCAAGCTTGACGGTGTGTTCATGCTTCACAGTGCCGCTAAACTCAATTTTCTCACGATACGGCTCATCGGGGAAACGACCCAGCATATTTAGCCTAAACATCTGTGCATTGAAGTCTTTTGACTCTAAACCAGCACGACCTTTTGCTTCAAACCAAGCTAGTTCTTCGTCTTTTGCCCTGACCATCGCAGCGTGAAAATCTGGCCATTCACTTTCCCACCGAGCCATCGTATGACGAGCACAGTCCAACGCAGAAGCAATCTCTGCGCGAGAGTAGCCTTTACGGCCATATCCAATCACGCGCTCGCAATAAGTCGGGTCATAATCCGACGGCCGCCCAGCTGGCTTTTTGGGCTTAGCAATTGGCGCTGATCCGTCAGCCATGGCTCCCGCTCCTGGGGTCGGAGGCCGACCCTGCCCAGCTGGTTACACAAACCCCAGCACAGCACCATCAACGCGAGCAGACCCTCTCAGGCCACCGGCGCCAACGCCTTGGATGCGCCTATGACGCGCTCCACGTCTCTGTAGTCAATCGCTAGCGGTGTCAACCGCCCGAACATCTTCACCCAAGCGTCAATGACGCCGCTGTCATCCAGCCGCGCAACCGAGCTCACCCATACCAGCAAACCAGCAAAGGGGTTCTCAGGCTTCAATTGCAGCTTGTCGCCTGGACGAATGCGAAGCACATTGCTTAATCGGCTCAGGTCTTTGCTGTTGGTGAGACCGTCTTTGTCTGCAACGGCCACCAGAGCCTCAACCACTGGCTCTGGCACTTTCAACGGCTGTTGTTCCGCACCGCGTACCAGGTCTTGTACGCCTTTGGCTGCGAACACCTCACTCAACCGCAACCACGGCGCGCACGCAAACAAGTATCTCGGCCACAAGGGCTCCAACCGGTCCATCACCACCGTGTGGCTGCGCGGCTTAACACCAAACACGCGCTGATGGTAAGTCGCGGGCGGTGTCACTTCCACCAACCGCTTGACGCGCTCATGAGGACAAAACACGCCCAAACCCAGGGCCAATAAGGCGTCCCGAGCTGTCAGCTCGCAATGAGGTGCGGAATAAACGGCCCACCATGGCACGCCTTCACCCCTACTTTGTGCGTGGAGCGGGACTAAACGCCACTCGTCCGAACTTGGAAAGCGAAATCACAATCTGGGTTTGATTTGACGTTCATAAGGCGACAATGATTCAGCAACTGAAATTCTGATCTTTTCAATATCATCAGGATGAATTTGTCCATCGACCACCCAACAAGTTGTACGAATGTATTGTGAATTTGAACGCGAAACAACTTTATACCTGACTTTTGCAAATGCCGGATGAATATTGATATATTTTGCGATAAATTCTTCAACAATATTTGGATGGATAAAACCACAAGGGTAATCATGGACGGGTCCAAACTTGGCTACACCAGCAATCCCACCACAAGTCAGAACGCGCACAAGGTCCCGGTTCCTTGTGAGTCTTTGCTCTGATGTTTTGGCCTCCGTCATTAAATACTTGAGGTGTGACTCAGCATCAGCCAAGTTGTCGATCCATTTGGTGTGAAAAATCATTTACGACGTCCTTTCTTTCCCTTTTTAGCCAAACAAGCTTGAGCTCCAAAACCATAAAACGATCAAAAGCCCTCGCGCGTTCTTTCCTTCCTTTCTGAATTTTTCCCCTTAAGATTCCCTCCCGAAGGGAAAGAGGGTAATGAATAGATTTTGGTTTTGGATGATCTTTAGTCTTTTCAACGACTTAGACACGTCACGTTTCTTTTTCATCCATAATTGATCGTTGATCGTGGAGCTAAGTTACATTTCTTTTTCAGAGCTCCCAATCAGTGAAAGGCATGCGATTTGGTGTTGAATTGAACAATTCACCAGGACTTTTGTTGGCTGTTTTTTCGTCGAAACTCAACACTTTTGCCCCATAGGTGCGTGTGCCCCAATCTCTGATTTGGGCTCGCACTGTACCAATATGCATTCCCAAATTTTTGGCGACAGTCCTGACAGTTGCTGGTCGCTCCAGTTTGTCGTTTTGTCGGCCTTCATACAACCGTTCTCGAATCAAATCGACCAAGTCATAATCCAACGTGAACACCGGCCGTCCACTACCATCCCTTTTATCCCGCATGGTTTCCAGCGCCTGTTGAACAATGCGCATGCCGGGTGAATAACCCTCTTCAATTATGGCCTGCTTGGTAACAGAAGCTGGCGCATGTGTGCCGGTGTAGGCTGGTTCATTAGTTTTCAGCCATTCGTCGCACCACCAACGGATGATTTGTAGTCCACCACAGCTGTTGAGCCAATCATGCAATCCTTCCCAATAACGCAATGGTTGCTTTTCATCCGTGATTTGCGGTACAAACCACCGTCGATCGTCAACTGCCAACTGCAGCGCGCGTTCCGAATTCGAGCAAGCGAATACCATCACGTGGCATTGGATTGTGTAATGAGCGCGATATTTTTGGTTGACCTCTACGCCTTTATCGGTGATTTTACTCTTGAGCTTGTTGTAAGCCTTACTGGAATGACCAGCATAGATTTCATGCATGACGGCTAAACGTTTGTGGCCTGACCAATAGTCAAACTGGGAGTCAACTACTTGCTCCTCTGATGGGAAGCTGACGTTATTCTCCCCAACCAAGGGCGCCAGTATCTTTTCCCCCAACGTACCTTTGCCTACACCTTGCTGCGTTGAGATCATCAACATGCCATAATGCGGCCTTAAATCAGGACGCGCCACCAAGGTAGCTATCCAACGCATTACCTCAACACGATCATTGTCGTCCGGCACCAAATGCTCAAGAAAATTCAACCAAGGCGTTGGGTCACCCGCTTCCGCTTTTACGTCACTAGGCGCATAAGTGTTGAGATAAGTACCACTCTTACCGGCAGTGTACAAACCGGGCGGCAATGAGGGCACATATTCAAGATCCACCGTCTTGGATTGATCATGCTTCTGTAACAATAAAGCAACATCCCGCGCATGGGTGAATGGTGCAACCGCATTGTTAAATTCTTCCGCCGTGTAAAGCACATGCGGCCAGCCTAGATTCATGTAAACCTCAGGCCGGATACAGTGGCGCCATTCACGGATGAAATCATCTCTCAGCACAGCCTTAGGACGACCTTGACCTTCCGCCGGCGGCACCAACTCGGTAGCATGAGTTGCTGGGCGCATTAACTTGCTCAACCTTGGCCCAATCCAGCGCTGCTTTTTACCAAACATGTAAGGTGGCAGATCTTCCGCCATGTCCCAACCGGGTGGCCATTGAAAGCCAAATACAATGCCTTTCAAGCTGCGCCCCCAATGCAGCGACACTTTCTGTAAGGCGCTGGTGCCAGGTTCATCATTGTCACAGACATATACAACTTCATCAGGCGCATGTCTGTGAAGTACATCAAAATCAGTGCGGTGTGGCGCCAACGCACCACCAATCATGCCCCAATGTTCATAGCGTGCTAATTCTTCAGCCCATGGGTGATCACTTTTGCCGTTGCGGGCAATCTTTTCAGCCGCTTGTGCCGCCTTAGCGCCCTCATGTATCATTACAGGTGAGCCATGACCTAAGCCTTTACGCGCTCGCCAAAAAGGCAACGCACCGTCTGGCTCCATCGAGATCCATTCCCCAGTGCTGAGTAATACCCAAGGCAAGAATCGCTTTGGTTCTCGCCGTTCTTGCACCATGATTATTTCACCACTGCTGCGATCAATAAATTCGTATAACACGCCATGGGTCAGCCGCTTTAAGTCATTAATGTTGCGGGCTTGAATGATTTTAGGCCATTCAACGCCGGCTAATGCTGCCTCCATAGCGGCGGCTTCTCCAGGCGTTGGGGCGAATTCTTTTCGCGAACATGTTACTGTGCCGTCTGCCGAAATTTTGATTAATGCACGCTCAACATAATACTTATCACGATATTGTTTTATCATGGCCCTTCTGAAATTCAGCACCTCAGCTCCTACACGTTGGAAGTAATTAAGCACGACCTGGGGATGCTTGAATTCGGCCATACGGCGCTCTCCATTGCTGAGCCAGAACCATGAGCCTCTCTCCTTTCCCAAAGCTAAGAAAGTGTTTTTATCAATTCTGGCTTAATTGCTTATCTATCAACCATTTTTGGTTTTTAGGATCGTATCAGTTTTGTGGTTTGAGACGCCCCCTTTTCTTTTCCCAAAATATGGTGCAGTTTCTCGTTTTATGGATAAGGCCGTTCACGCTCGACTCAGTAATTTCAGGCAAAGAATGATCGTCAACCATGGGTCGTTCATAACCGCCCTACGCTTAACTTACGACGCGGGCGGCAAGCTGAGCTACGACGCAGCCGTACAAGCGTTCCAGGCGGACCTGGCTTCCATTCTGAAAACTACAGCGCCACATCATGGGCACTAAACTCAAGCCTGGCCAGTTCGACCCAACGCCGGAGCCGGACGAACCCTTCTTCTTACTCCTCGCGCGCGACCCGGCAGCGCCAGGCCTGGTGCGTCGCTGGGCGGCCCACCGAGGGGCGGAGGGCGCCAGCTGGGGTGCTAGCCAAGCCCAGATTGATGAAGCCTTGGCCTGCGCTGACGCAATGGAAGCCTGGCGGGAGGCCCACCGCCAATGACCGTACCACCCTTGCCACAGTTCCGCTGCGACATGTGCGGGCAATACTTCTTGTTGCGTACCACCTTTATGCGCCACAAGGCCACCGAAATTCCGGCCTTCATCGCCGTCTCAGCGGCCAAGAATGAAGCTTACGCAGCCTACCGCAGGCGGTACCGCCAACTACATCCTGACGTTCCTAAGGAGCTATGCGACCTCAATGAGAGTTCTAGTTTGCGGCGGCCGGAGATACCATGACGAAGCAGCACTCAACCGTTGGCTCGACAGATTGCACAAACAACGCGGACCATTCAAAACCCTCATCAGCGGCAACGCGCCAGGCGCTGACCGGCTGGCGGAAGCTTGGGCGGCCAAGCGTGGCGTCGCCGTGCAAACCTTTCCAGCCAACTGGAAAAGCCACGGTCGCGCCGCTGGCCCCAAGCGCAATGCTGAAATGTTGAAGATCGGCAAGCCCGACTTAATCATTGCTTTTCCCGGCGGCACCGGCACTGCTCATATGGTCACCATAGCGCGACAAGCTGGCATTGACGTCAAGGAGGTTAGCTAAGTAAACACACAGCAATTGATAAAATCGCTTTCTTTAGCCGAAAGAAAGAGCGAAACTCGGCTGGCATCAACGAGGCGCACGCAATGAAAAACCGTTCTACAACTGCCCAGCTGGCAGCCCTGGCTGCCCTCAGCCACACACACAAAGCGCCGGTACAACGTGACACCACTGAGCGCGGCACTGGCGACATTTTGTGTCACCTTTATCCACCCAACCGCGCCTCAGCACTAATGTTCCGCGTGGCGCGCTCTGGGCAGGTGACCGCCGTATGACGGCATCAACGCGCCTGACGATGAAACAGATTAGGCTGATTAAGCCAGGACGCTATCACGACGGGCGCGGGCTGTATCTTCAGGTGAGGAGCAAGACCTCCCGCTCATGGTATCTGCGATACGAGTTGGACGGCCGCGAGCACTGGATGGGGCTGGGGTCGTTACATGACTTCGACCTCCCTGAGCGGCGGCCGAAGCCTACTTTCGGGTGCAGGGTGATAAATGGACCAACACCAAGGACTGCGCGCATTTTCTCTCCACCCTCAAGACGTACGCTTACCCCAAGATCGGCAACCTGCCGGTCGCCGAGATTCAGACGTCGCACGTGCTCGCCGTGCTGGAGCCCTTTTGGAAAAGCAAGCCAGAGACGGCCGACCGCGTGCGCCGGTGTATCGAGTGGGTGCTGGGTTGGGCAGCAGCGCGCGGCTACCGCTCAGGCGACAACCCGGCGCGCTGGCGCGGCCACCTGGCCCACGTGCTGCTCGCCCCGCGCAACAAGCCATTGTGACCCGTATGACAAACATTCACCGCTCCATTACTTCTGACCGCATAATCGACGCTGTCTCGCGCCGCGACAGCAGCCTAGACAACCCTGGCTTTTGCGTAGCCTGTGGCGCAGACGCCGACAACTGTGAACCGGACGCGCGCTTTTACGTCTGTGAGGTTTGTGGTGCTACAGCCGTATTCGGCGCGGAAGAACTGCTTCTTATCCCCCGAACTCGCAATGCAAACAGCGCCCAGCCGGGCGACGCTGCGAGGCCGGTCCTGATCGTATCACCAGTAGGCGAGGGAGGGGCGGCGCAAGCCGATAGTTCAGTCTCTGCTGAAGGACCGGAGGCCCGGCACAATGATTAAAACTCCATCCACCACACTGGCTGCCCTGGTGGCGGCAAATCCACAACCAGCCAGCAACCCAGACACATTGTTGCGCTTACGTGGCCTGGTAATGCAGGCGCACGATCTTGAGAGCCAGAAAGCCGAGCTGGAACAGCGCTTAAAGGCCACCAACATTGAGCTATTCAAGATGTACCACGGCGCATTGCCGGACCTGTTTGATGAAGTCGGTGTGTCTGAGATCAAGCTGCCGCCCAGCGGCAACTTTCCAGCCATCAGCGCGGAGATCAAGCCGTTCTATCACGCCAACATCGCCGCCGATTGGCCGCCGGAGCAACGTGACGCCGCTTTTAAATATCTCACCACACATGGGTCTCAGGACCTCATCAAGACCGAACTCACTATCATCTTCAATCGGGAAGATCGCGCACAGGCCGTCAACCTTTACAACCAGTTAGCTAAGCGCGGCCTGACGGTCAATATCCGCGCGGCCGTGCCATGGGCGACGCTCACAGCCTGGTTGAAGGAACAAATCGAGAAACATTCTTTCATGCCAGACTTAGTCAAGATAGGCGGCCAAGTGGGCCGCGTGGTAAAACTCAAACAACCCAAGGAGTGATCATGGCTGTCAACAAACGTCGTCAGCAGGACGACAAAGACCCAGCACCAATTGAGCCCAGCAACAACCAACTACCAGTACAAGTCAATGCGGCACAATCGCAACCGGCCTTTGCTGGCCACATAGCGCCGGAGGATGTTGGTGCCGGTCTAAGCACGGCGGCGGACGACAACTTGGTGCCGATGATGCGAATTCTGCAGTCACTTTCGCCTCAAGTAAAGAACAACCGCCCTGAGTATATCAAGGGCGCCAAACCGGGCGACATTTGGCTACGCAACTCGGATTATCCGCCCATCAGCGGTACAGAAGGCATATTATTCCAACCTTGTTACTTTTCGGCAGACTTTGTGGAATGGATACCGCGCAGCGCGGGCGGTGGCTTGGTGACGCGCCACACCAAACTGCCGCTTGACGCGGTTGAAGTCAAGGACCCCAAGAACACCAACCGTTCCAATTGGTTCATGCCTAATGGCGATGAACTGAAGTACACGCGCTACCACGCCGGTTATGTTTTGATGCCGGATGGGTCTGAATTGCCGTACGTCATCCCGTTCACCAGCACTGGCCACACTGTTAGCCGCATGTGGATGACAATGATGAACAACAAGCAGCTGAATGGTGCTAGAGCGCCCAGTTGGGCTTGCTTGTATCGCTTACGTACCAGGGAACGTATCAATGCGGAAGGCGAATGGTTCTTGTTTGATATCTCCAGCGCTGGTTGGTTGCCGGGTGGCGACAATGAACAGATCTATGGCTTTGAGCGTGGTAAGGCGCTAAACAAGGCCATGGTCGCTGGCAGCCGGACCTTCGACCTGGATGACAGCAGTGAGCTGCAGACAGATCCAGATCAGCAGGAGATGTAAGAGCAGCCTGTTGATCGGGAGGCGGTGGTGCGCGGTCTCAAAAAAGCACCTCGGTTGCTCCGCGCCGTAAGTGGGAGTGATGCCCTAGCCACCGTTTTCATTTGAGGAATGCATTATGATCATTGTTGGCGCTGGTCTGGCTGGTCTACTTGCCGCCAACATGTTGGCGCGACACCGCCCAGTTGTGCTGGAACGGCAGCCACAGTTGCCTAATAACCACAGCGCCGTGCTGCGGTTCAAAACGCGCGCCGTGAGCGACGCCACAGGCGTGCCGTTCCGCGCTGTCAACATGATCAAGACTACATTGAATTATGGCAACCCAGTGTCCGAAGCTCTGGCTTATTCTTTCAAGGTTCTGGGCGTGGCGCGCTCGGACCGCTCAGTGACGAGCGGTACGGTGGTTGAAACCCGCTACATTGCGCCGCCGGATCTGGTGCCGCGCCTAGCAAACATGGCCGGCGACATTTTCAAATTTAACCTACCAGCCGACTTCAACGGGCAAGGACCTTACATCAGCACAGTGCCAATGCCGGCGCTGATGCAGGCGCTGGATTATCCAAATCGAGGGCAAATGGCCTTCCGCTCAAGGCCGGCTGTCAACATACATGCACAAGTCAGCGACTGCGATGCGTATGTCAGCGTGCTGGTGCCTAATCCAGAATACCCGTTTGCACGCATCAGTTTGATGGGCGACAATCTCATCATTGAATGTCCCGGTGACAAGGTGCCTGACACAGAGCAAGTCTTGGCCCTAGCCTGGGCCTTTATGGGCCTTCCAGCCGACTCAATTATTTCAGAACCAACTGTGCACCGTAGCCATTATGCCAAATTGCAGCCAATTGATGAGCGCGCACGCAAAACGTTCCTAGCCTGGGCCACGGACAATCACAATGTGTATTCCTTAGGTCGCTTCGCCACCTGGCGTCCCGGCTTACTGTTGGACGACCTGGTGCAAGACATCCGCCTCATTGAAGGCTGGATCGCCAATACTTACGACATGAGGAGAAACCGATGACTTAACAACTAATTCTGTCTGTCACTGTCTGTCTGTCACTGTCTGTCTGTCACTGTCTGTCACTGTCTGTCTGCTGTCTCTGTCTGGAAAGGAAAGGTTTCTCCTATGTCGAAGTTCGGTGAAGAAGTTTACCACCATATAGAAGGTGTGGTGTTCGAGCGTCAGCGTGCTGTTCATTGTAAAGCGTTGCAAAAGATGCTACCAGGCGCCAAAAGCATCTTGTTCAACGCGCCAGAAAATTCTTCCGAGATTTCCAATTCCTCTGAAGAAGAAATGGAAAGAAGAGGACAGTATGATGAGGATGTTGACTCTAAACTGTGGGAAGTCCATCGGGACGTTCTAAATGGTAGGTGCAAATTCCTGAGTATGCGTGATCCTGAGGCTGCGAAGGACTTTGTTTCTCCTTCTGGCGGTATGTACGGTTTGCCTTACAGTAAATGGACTGAACCTCAAAAACGTTTTTGGGGTTTAATTCGTCAATGCTGGCGCGAAGAAACAAGAGCCTTCAGAATCGCTAGATAGTTGTTCAGCGTAACTGGCGCCGGCTTTCTCTCGGGAGGGTCGGCGCATTTTTCGAGGTCAAGGATGGATGATGAAGAGATGAGAATTCGGTTTGTCCGTGATGTCGCGGCGGAATACAATGGCGCCATGGCCAAGTTCCCTGGCAACCGTTGCAACGTGGCCGCGTTGATGGAAGAAGTCGGCGAGCTGGCGCAGGCGCTGTTGCAGTATGAGTTTGAACCCGCCAAGTATGGCGTCACCAGCGCTAACATCTACACGGAGGCGGTGCAAGTTGCGGCCATGGCGATGAAGATCGCCCTACATGGTTCGTCCGAATTCCCCAGCTACCAATTCAGCAAAGCTTTTGCACCCTTCAAGCCAACAGGATCATCATGAAAGTCAACCTCATCGATTACACCGGCGCTGGTTATCCCAACCCGGCGGACGCGGCTGCACGCTTGTTGGTGTACGTCAAGAACACACGCCTGCAGCAAGGCGAACAAACCCGCCAGACCATCAAGTTCATGACGGACGCGGATGTTGCGGAAGAGCTGGACGCCATCAGTAAGACCATTCGCTCCAGCTGGGAGTTTGTTGATTACACTTGGGAAATCCTTGGTGTCACGCGCGCCTATACCCACCAACAGGTGCGCTCCCGCCATGCCAGCTTTGCGCAGCAGGCGCAACGCGTGGTTGATATGTCGAATTTCGACACCCTTTGTCCAGAAAGCGTATTTGCTGCCGGTCATGGCGCCACCTGGACCGACTTGATGGACACTATCAGTTCCACCTACCAATTGTTGCAAGCCTGCGGCGTGCCTAACCAAGATGCGCGCGGCGTATTGCCGACCAACGTACTCACCAACATTATTATGAAAACCAATTTGCGTGAGTTTGCTGACATCTGTGGTAAGCGCGACAATCTGCGGGCGCAAGGCGAATATGCGACCGTGGTACGCGCCATGAAAGCGGAAGTGCTAAAAGTGCATCCTTGGGCTGACATCTTTCTGAGCCCTGAGCGCACACGTACGCCGGCTCTGGACGAGATATTAAAAACCGCGCTGGGCACAGCCGCGCCAGTAGACCAACCGCATATCAACGCGGCGCTCAAGGAACTCGACACTCTCAAGGGAACGTGGGGATGACCATTCGGCGTGTAGCTCTGTTCGACATTGACGGGGTGCTGGCGGCCAGCTGGAACCGCTCCGCCCTCATCGACACTGAAAGTTGGGACGCGTTCCACGCAGCCAGTGTCGAGGATGAACCAATCGAGGAAATACTCGACATAGCCCACGCCATGTACGAAACCGAACTGTGGTACATCGTGCTGTTGACCGGGCGGCCAGAAAAATGGCGCAACATCACCATGCGTTGGCTGTTGCAACATGACGCACCCATGCATGAATTGTTGATGCGGCCGGACGATGATTATCGGCCAGCGGCGGAAGTCAAGCTTGACATTATCCGTACGCGCTGGCCCGGACTCAATCCTAAGGCCACAATCGTGTTCGAGGATCACGAACCAACGGCCGCCGCTTGGCGCGGCTTGGGGTTCACAACCTTGCTGGTAACGGCTTACAACCGATGATGAGTCCGGCTGACTTGCTACGCAAATTGGCAACTATGAATGAGATGAAGACGGCGGAGTATCATCCCCGCAATGGTGATATTGATCCATTCACTTTCGCCAAACACGGTGCTATCATGGCCACATTGTTTGCTGGTCACGATGGCATCAAGTTGCAGTCTGAGCATGATTTCAACCGCTATCACTTATTGGTGCAAATATGCGTCAAGTTGGCACGCTACGTTGAAAACTTTGAACAAGGTGGCCACCAGGACTCAATTCATGACCTGGCGGTCTATGCCGCAATGTTAGGAGCCTACGATGTACGTGATAGAAGCCCAACTGACCGACGGGCGGACGTGGACAGCAACAGCGGAAAGTTCAGCCGGCATTCGGATTGAATTGAATTGTGCACCACCCTTCAAAAAGGTGCTGCTACATGAATTTGTACGTGTAGGTGATCACGCCATCAATGATTGGCGCAAAGTGGGTGTGCGTGAATGGAAGCATTGATATTTGACCTGGAAACCACGGGCCTGACCGACAACCGCTCTGTGCCGCTAGACAAGTTGCCAGAAGCGGTTGAGTTCTGTGGCTTGCTGATCGATTTTGACACTGGCCGTCTGATTGATGAGCTTGACATATTAATCAAGCCTCATAAGCCTGTACCGTTTGAAATTACCAAGATCACAGGCCTCAATGATGAAGACTTGAAGGACGCATCACCGTTTGCCTGGGTAGCACCGCGCATCCGCACAATCATTCAACACGCACCATTGGTGATAGCGCACAACGCCAGTTATGATGTTGAAATACTCGATATTGAATATCAACGCGCTAAGTTGGCGCCGCTGGTTTGGCCGCGCATTGTTTGTACTGTTGAAGCCACCGTTCATCTTCAAGGGCACCGCTTGAATCTAACCGCGCTGCATACGCATCTGTTTGGTTGTGGCTTCCCCAACGCGCATAGAGCGCGAACAGACGTAGAAGCCCTGGCCCGCTGTGTTGCAAAGCTTTATCAACAAGGCGACATATGATTTCAGCTGATGTCATTCTTGACAGCCTGAGCCCAGACAACCACCGGTTGACCACCATGCGGGTGCGCTGTCCGCGCTTCATTTGGGATGAAGTGTTGACTCATAGAGTCTTTTCGCGCAACGCTTCTTCGTTACGCGCGGTGCCAACCAAACGCTTAATTGAGGACGTCAAAGCTCAACTGGCTGAGCCTGTGGAATGGAATAAGAACAAGCCCGGCATGATCGGTGGCGACCTAATGAACCTCACTGGTACGTCTGCGGCGCAGGATGTATGGCGCGCGGCGGCCCAATTTGCCATTATGGAAGCCGGTTCATTGGCAGCCATGGGCGTTCATAAGCAGATTGCTAACCGGTTGCTGATGCCATTTGCACATATCAATGGACTCATCACCGCTACCGAATGGGACAATTTCTTCACGCTGCGGCGCCATTGGGCGGCGGACCCAACTGTGGCGGCGTTGGCCGAGGCACTGTGGACCGCGCAGCAAGCCTCAACTCCAAACCTGTTGCGGCCTGGCCAATGGCACTTGCCATTCGTACGCGATCAGGATTGGAACACGCTCACGGATGATTACAAGCCATTCAGAACTATGATCCAAATCAGCGTGGCGCGCTGCGCCCGCATCAGTTACCAGTCCAACGCCACTGGTAAAGACTCAACAACAACAGAAGACTTGATATTGGCCGCCAAGCTATTGAATTCGCAGCCAATGCATGCGTCTCCGGCGGAGCACCAGGCCACGCCGGATCAATGGGATGAAGAAGATCACATTTGGCGCGACGGCGACCGCCACGGCAATTTCAAGGGTTGGGTCCAGTACCGTAAGACGCTAGCAATGGATTGAAATTATGCGCACCCGCACCGGTTACTCCTTCCGTACGGCGTGGGGTAAGATTGACGATGTCATTGCACGCCTGAAAGCTATTGGCGCTACCACAGCGCCCATCAGTGACCGCAATAGCACCTTCGGTTATGTGCGGTGGACCAAGGCCGCAAAAGCTGCAGGCCTGCACCCGGTGTATGGCGTTGAGCTCAACACGGTGTCTGAATTGGGGCAGGCCAAGCCCAACACTGATGCATGGGCGTTTTTTGCACAAACCGACTTACGGCCACTGCATGACCTGATTTGGCGCGCCGGCAACAATCCTGGCCGCGACCCGAGCCTGCTTTACACACAAGCGTTGGCGGCAGAAGGTGTTTTCAAAATCGCAGGCGAGCGCCTGTTGGTGTCAAAGCTGCCAGACGCACTGCCAACAGACTTTTTCTTCGCCCTCAGCCCTGCGGCATCAAAAGGCTTGGTGCGCTCAGCCTGCACGCGCGGCATTCCGCCCTTGGCTAGCAGTGAGAACTTCTACCCAACGGTCACAGATGAGGAGCTCTACCGCGTCGCATTAGGCAAGCGTGCCGCCACTCAGACTTACCCGCGCCATATTCTTTCAGACGCCGAATTAGGCTTATGGCTGGCCGGCGCTGGCCACAGCGACAGCCTCATCAACGCTGCCTTTGCCAATCGCAACTCTGTGCTGAGCAAATGTAAGGCGCAATTGAAGCAAGCCAAGTTAGTGTCTCCCCAGCATGCTGCCAGTTTGTACGCCATGTGTGCGGAAGGTGCAGCCCGGTTGGGCGTCAATTTGCAGCACCCAGTCTATAAGGAACGGCTTGAGCGTGAACTCAACATCTTTCATGAAAAGCAGTTTGATGATTACTTTTATTTGCTAGCTGACTTCATGAGCTTTGCACGTGCCAATATGGTTTGTGGGCCGGCGCGCGGCTCCAGTTGCGGCAGCTTGGCGTGTTACCTACTAGGCATCACCACCATTGACCCTATTCCCTACGGCTTGATTTTTGAACGCTTTGTTGATGTCAATCGTATGGATCTGCCAGACATCGACGTTGATCTCAGCGACCAGCGGCGCCATCTTGTGTTTGAATACCTTGAGAACAAGTATGGCCAGGAGCGCGTTGCGCGGCTCGGCACGGTGGGCACATTTGGTGCACGCTCCGCAATGCGGCAGGCCGCCATAAGCCTCAAGATTCCGCCTTGGCGCGTGGAAAAGGTCAATGACTCCATTATTGAACGTTCCAGTGGCGACTCACGCGTCATGAACACGTTGGAGGATACGCTTAAGCAAACCCCAGTTGGCAACGCCATGCTCTCGGAATATCCCGAATTCATCATTTCTGGCGCCATGGAAGGTCACCCCGTCAACGCCAGTCAACATGCCGCAGGCGTAGTTATCACCAACACGCCAATTAGGGATTACGTAGCCGTAGACGCACGCACGCGCGCCACCCATTGTGATAAGAAGGATGCTGAAACCCTTAACTTACTCAAGATTGACGCCTTAGGCTTGACACAGCTGTCGGTGTTCGAGCGTCTGTTAGAACTGATAGGGCAGCCACCGGGCTCGGGTTTTCTGGAACACATACCCCTGGACGATCCAGCGGCGTTCGAGGTGATGAACAACGGCCACTATAGTGGAATTTTCCAGTTCACTGGCGCCGCACTGCGCAGCGTGTCTACGCAAATCAAGTTTGACAAGCTGGACGACATCGTCGCAATGACAGCCTTGTGCCGTCCTGGCCCATTGGGCAGCGGCGGTACCACCTTGTGGATCAAGCGGCGACGCGGCGATGAGCCGGTGCCCAAAGGGGTGCACCCGCTATTGGATGAACTGACGGCGGAAACCTATGGCGTGGTGATCTACCAAGAAACAGTGATGCGGATTACACGTGACATTGGCAACTTCAGTTGGGCAGACACGGCGGCCATCCGCAAATTGATGAGCAATCGACAAGGCAATGAAGCCTTCCGCCGATTTGAGGATCAATTCTTGGCAGGCGCGCAGGCCAATGGCTTGAGTCAAGAGCAAGCTGTAGCGGTCTGGAAACAGATTGACACTATGGGCGCTTGGGCCTTCAACAAGTCTCATTCCGTGGCTTACGGCATACTCAGCTATTGGTGTTGTTACCTGAAGGCACATTACCCAGTTGAGTTTGCGGCGGCCACGTTGGACGCTGAACCCGAACCCGCCAAGCAACTTACCATATTGCGTGAATTGGCGGCGGAAGGCGTCAATTATATTGCGGTGGACAAAGAGCTCAGCACTGACCGTTGGCAACCGGCCACGGTGAATGGTGCAAAAATGTTGGTCGGTCCACTTAATAACATTCGCGGCATTGGCCCTGTGCGGGTCCGGGAGATCATAGACAGCCGCAAAACGGGCGCAATTCTGAAGCCAGCCGTCACCAAATTGTTGAATCAAGCTGTCACCAGCCTTGACGAATTGTACCCAATCGCCACTTGCATCAAAACATTGCACCCTGATCTCAGAGCAATTAACATCATTACCACGCCAATAACAATCAAGTCCGTACAAGCCGGCCAAACAAATGGTGAATTCGTCACCATGGGCGTTATCAGGAAGATCTCTCCGCGTGATGAAAATGAATCCATCAACATACAAAAGCGCGGCGGCCGTGTCTTGTTTGGTCCAACGCAGTCACTCAACCTTTGGTTGGCAGATGATGGTGATGAAATTTACGTCAAGATTGACCGCTGGATGTA
>Ga0318551_10000207_pt1 | contig 16000 bp, 7 predicted proteins | sample GRESIP082b2f19_FD_203511 | JGI IMG/M metagenome (GOLD analysis project Ga0318551, IMG submission 203511) | Tropical soil microbial communities from Luquillo Experimental Forest, Puerto Rico - GRE.SIPMG.082b2f19 | ecosystem: Environmental > Terrestrial > Soil > Tropical forest > Bulk soil...
AGATCGTAGAGGGCGTGCGTGTAGACGGCGACGGCGAAGCCGCGGAACCAGAACACCAGGCCGAAGAAGATGCCGGCGAGCACGCGGAACAGGAAGCGGCCCACGGCGAACGGCTCTCCGTAGGGCGGGATGTGGTGCATGGCCGAGAACAGCACCGCCGAGACGAGCAGCGCCACCGTGACGGCGATCCAGCGGTTGAGGCCGAGCACCTTCTCCAGCAGGACCGCGACGCCGGTCAGGATCCCGAGGCGGAAGACCGCCTCCTCGTAGACGCCGGCGCCGAGGGACATGACGAACTTGGTGCCGGTCCCCTGCGAGGCGACGAGGCCGCCCGCGCCGCCGGCCAGCTGCGGGGAGATGTGCAGGGCCTTGGTCATCACGAAGACGATCAGCGAGCCCATGGTGAGCGCGTAGATCGCGCTCTCGATGAGCACTGTGATGATGAGCTTCGGATCGAACCGCTGTCGTTTGCGAAGGATGACGACGGCGACGGCGAAGGTGATCGCCACCGCCGCGGTGTAGCCGAGGTAGGCCGTCGTCGACAGGCCGAGGTTTCGAAACAGGAAGACGGTCAGGAAGTCGGCGCCGTTCAAGACCGGCAGCGTGAACAGGACGCCGATCTGGTAGACGAGAAACAGCGGGAACACCAGCACCAGGCTGGTGAGCAGGTTCCTCGGGTCGCGCTGGGGGCCCTTCACGGTCAGCGCCTCCTCCGACCGCGGGGCGGCGCCTCGGTGATGCCGGCCTTCTTCTCGAGCGTCTTGATCGCGTCGGGGAGCTCGGTGCGCATGCAGCTCGTGTCGCTGCCGCCAAAGGCGAGGGGGCCGATGCGCCGCCCGCGCAGGGCGCGCAGCGCCGGGAGGGCCTTCGGGTCGCCGAGGTCGACCAGCGTCTCCACCCAGGCCTTGCGCTCGTCGCAGGTGGCGGCCTTCCTGAGCTCGAGGATGCCGATCGAGACGCGGTCGACGCGCTTCCCCTCCCCCATTTCCTCGAGCGCCGCGGCGGCGCGGCGGCGGCGCGCCAGATCGTTCCCCTCGTTGGCGACCTTCTCGAGCAGATCGGCGGCCGGCGCGCCCACGTGCTCGACGACGAGGTCGAGGGCGGCGTCGGCCTGCTTGGACTCCGACAGCATCGCGTCGAGGTGGGCCAGCAGCACCGGGTCGCCGCGGAAGCCGGCGTCGAGCGTGATCGCGTCGCGGTAGTGGCCGAGCGCCTCGGCGTGCCGGTCGTCGGCGTAGGCCACCCGGCCGAGCATGTAGCGGATGCGCCCGTCCTTGGGGCGCTCGTCCATCGCTTGCTCGAGCGCGCGGCGCGCGGCGGCGTTGTTCCCCTGCTCGAGCCAGTCCTCGATCTTGCTCAGGCGCTGGGCGAGATCGGGCGCCGCCGGCGCGGGCCTGGGCGCGGGCGTGACGAGCGCGACGACGTGCCGGGCCTTGCGCTTGACGACCTTCACCGTGCCGAACACCGCCACGACGACGACGAGCGCCGCCGCCAGCCGACGGGCCGTCGAGCCGCTCGGACGCATCGGGGCGGCGACCCCGGCCGGCAGCTCCGCGCCGGGCGGGAGGTCGAGCGCGGTGGCGCCGAGCCCGAGCGCCGCGTTGGCCCCGACGGGGGGCGGCGTCTCGGCGTCCTCGAGCGCCTGCAGGAACGCCGCCGCCGTCGCGAAGCGGTGCTCGCGCGACTTCTCGAGCGCCTGCAACACCGCCTGCTCGAGCGGGACCGGCAGGTCGATCGCCGGGTTGACGTCCCGGACGCGCGGCGGCGCGTGCGCGAGGTGCATGGAGATGATCTTGACCTTGTCCTCGGACTCGAACGGCCGCCGCCCGGCCAGCATCTCGTAGAGGATGACGCCGGCGGCGTAGATGTCGGCGCGCGGGTCGACGGGCTCGCCGAGGGCCTGCTCCGGCGACAGGTACTCCGGCGTCCCGAAGATGACGCCCGCCTGCGTGAGCGCCTCGCCCGGCTTCCCCTTCCCCGACAGCGGCTCCGTCACCTTGGCGATGCCGAAGTCGAGGATCTTGACCACGTCGGGCTGGCCGTCGCGCTCGACCAGCATGATGTTGTCGGGCTTGAGGTCGCGGTGGACGACGCCGGCGGCGTGGGCGTGGTCGAGCGCGCGCAGCACCTGCCGGATGATGGCGAGCGCGCGCGTCGGCGGCATCGGGCCGTGGGAGATGGCGCGGGTCAGCGACTCGCCGGCCAGGAACTCCATGACCAGGAACAGCGACCCGTCGGCGGTGTGGCCGAAGTCGGTGACGGTGATGATGTTGGGGTGGTCGAGGCGGCTCGCCGACTCCGCTTCGCGCTCGAAGCGGCGCGCGAACTCCTCCTTGCCGCCGAGCTCGGGGAGCAAGACTTTGATCGCGAGATCGCGCCGCATCATCGTGTGCTCGGCGCGGTAGACCGCTCCCATGCCGCCGATGCCGATGCGGCTGACGATCCGGTAGCGCTCGCCGACGACGGTGCCGACGAACGGATCGGTGACCGGCGCCCCGCAGCGGGCACAAAAGGTGTCCTCGAGCTGGACCTCGCCGGCGCAGGCGGCGCAACCCGCCATCGTTACCTCCCCCCCTCGGCGCGGGCCGCGGCTGGCGCGCGGGACATCGCCGGCGGCGCCGTCACCACCGCGATCACCTCGCGACGCGGGTCGAGGGCGCGCCGCGCGGCGCGGGCGACGTCTTCGGGGCCGAGGCGGCCGATGGTGCCGGCGTCGCGCCGGTAGGCCAGCGGCGGGAGGCCGTGGGCCTCATCCAGCACGAGCGCGTGCGCGATCGCGGCCTCCGAGCGCAGCGCGGCCGCGCGCGCCCCGACGAGCCGCTGCGCGGCCCGCTTGACCTCGTCGGCGGTCACGCCGCTCGCGACGACGGCGGCGAACGCCCCCCGCACGGCGGCGACCGCGGCGTCGAGGTGGGCCGGGGCGCAGGTGAGCGCCACCGCCAGGTAGCCGGGCTCGGCGGCCCCCGCCGCCCGGCCGCTGACCCGGTAAGCGAGCGTCTTGTCGCCGCGGAGCAGCCCCGCGAGCCGGCCCTCGTCGCCGCCCAGGATCTCGGCCAGGAGCTCGAGCGGCAGGCGATCCGGGTCGCCTGGCGCAAACGTCGGGTAGCCGACGACGGCGTCGGCGTCCGGGCCGGCGGCGGCGCGAAACACGGTGGCCGGCTCGAGCCGCGGGGCCACCGCCGCGGGCGGCGGGCCCGCGGGCCGTGTCTGCGGCGCCGGCGCGTCGGCGAACGAGGCGACGAACGCGGTCGCGACGCGCTGGGGATCGACGTCGCCAACCACGGCCACCACCAGGTCCGAGGGGGGATAGCGTCGGCGGTAGGCGTCGAGGAGGCGCACGCGGGTCAGCGCCGACCCCGCGCCCGGTTGAGCGGCACGCCGGCCCGGCACCAGCGTTTCCTCGAACAGCGCGAGGGCCGCCCGCGCCCCCGCGTCGGACGCACGCGCGGCCGCTCCCGCGCGCTCGGCCAGCGCGCGCCGCTCGCCGTCGAGCGCCGCCTCCGGGAAGCTCGGCCGCAGCAGGCAGTCGGCGATCACCGCCATTCCCCGCTCGAGCCCTACCGGCAGGAAGTCGGCGCGTAGACCCACCGCGCCGCTCCCGGCGAACCCCTCGATCGCGCCGCCGATGGCGCGCATCTCGGCGACGACGTCGGCCGACGAACGGGTGCGGCTCCCGCGGTCGAGCAGCGCGCCGACCAGCGCGGTGGCTCCGTCGGAGACGCGCGCGCCCGGGTCGTCGACGACGCTGGCGCCGGCCGCCCACGCGGCTTCCACCGTCACCAGCGGCGCGCCCGGATCGCGCAACACGAGCAGGCGCGGCCCGGCCGCGGCCGTGAACCGGACCACGTCGCCCGCGGCCACCCGCGCCGCCTCCGCCGCGCGCGCCGTGCCTGCCCCCCGGGCCGCCTCGGCCCCCCGGAGCGCAGCCTCGAGCCGGGGGCGGAGCACGGCCTCCGCATCGGCCGGGCCTCCCCCCTCGGGGACGACCACCGCCAGCGTCAGAGCCTCGGGGCGGAACACCTTCGCGGCGGCGGCGCGCAGGCCGGCGCCGTCGATCGCCCGCAGGCGCGCGCGGTAGCGGGCCTCCCAACCGACGTCGCCGGCGATTGCGGCGGCGAAGCCGAGGCGGCGGGCCCGCCCTTCGATCCCCGCCTCGCCCCGGGCCAGATCGCCCTCCAGGGCGGCGCGCGCGCGGTCGAGCTCCTCGACCCCCACCTCGTCGCGGCCGAGGGCGAGGCCGAGGTCGACGGCGCGCGCGGCGAGCTCTTCCAGGCGGCGTCCGGCGGGCGCGATCGCGAGAGCGACCAGCGCGCCGCTCCGCGAGCAGACGGTCGAGCCGCGCACCTCGCGCGCGAGCTCGCGGCTACGGACCAGCTCGCGGCCGAGGCGGGCGTCGTCGCCGCGCGCCAGCACCGCGGCGGCGAGATCCATCGCCGCCGCCTCGTCGGGCGCCTCGCACGCGGACCGGAACCCGAGCACGAGCTCGGCCCCGCCCGCCGCCCGCGGGCCGGTCGCGAACGCCACCCGTGACGGCGCGGCCGGCGCCGCGGCGGGCGGCGCCTCCCGCGCAAGCGCCCGGCCCGAGACGCCCGCGAACGCGGCGACCACGGCGGCGCGGGCCCGCGCGGCGTCGACGTCACCGACGATGACGACGGTCATCGCGGCGCCGACGTAGCTCTCGGCGAAGCGGGCCACGAGCTCCGCGCGCGTCCGCGCCGCGACCGCCGCCTCGGTGCCGAGCACGGGCCGGGCGTACGGCGCGCCGGCGAACGCGGTGGCGACCAGCGCCTCCAGCGCCCGCCGCGAGCCGTCGGCGCGGGCCGCCGCGATCTCGTCGAGGATGAGGCGGCGCGCGCGCTCGACCTCCGCGGGCTCGAAGCTGGGGCTGCCGAGGGCATCGCCCAGCACGTCGAGCGCGGCGTCGAGGAACGGCGCGGCCACGGCGGCGTGGTACACGGTCTCGTCGGCGCCGGTCCAGGCGCCGAGCGTCCCCCCGAGCGCCGCAATCTCGCGCGCGGCCGCGCCGGGCGGCCGGCGCTTCGTCCCGCGCAGCACGAGGTGCTCGAAGAAGTGCGCGCTGCCGGCGAGCGCGGGCGGATCGGCGGCCGCCCCCCCGGCGACCCAGACCTGGACGGCGACGGCCGGCGCGGCGTGGTTCTCCTCGATCACCACCCGGACGCCGTTGCCGAGCCGGTGCTCGGCGCGGGTCTCGGGCCCGCCGATCGCGACCACCGCCTCACCCCCGGGCGCAGCGGTCGCCCCCACCGTCCGGCAGCCGCCGGCCAGGGCCGCGCACGAGCTGAGCGCCACCGGCAAGACGGCGCGGGCAAACGACACCGAAGTCACGGAATCGTGGGAGGTTACCAGATCGAAGGGGAGAGGCCTGTGGCATAGTCGCGAGGCACCTCGGAAGTCTCGGGCGAGACCATGAGACGGCGGGCATTCTTGGGGATCGGCGCAGCCGGCGGTGCCGCTTTGGCGGCCGGCCTCCCCCGTCCGTCATCGGCGGCGCGACCGCGACCGGCCGACCGGCTCCGCCAGGCGGGCCTCGGGGTGACCGCGCGGGTCGACCGGACCGACGGTCCCGCGGAGGCGAGCGGCGAGGTCGCGCTCGGCGCGGCCGGCTCCGGACGGGCCGCGATCGCCGGCGGGGCGCTGGCCATCTCGGCGTCCCCGGTGGCCGGCCGGCCCGATGCCGTCGACGTCGTTGCCAGCTACCGGCCGCGCGGCCGCGCCGCCTCCGTGACGCTCGGCGTGCGGGTCACGCTCGCCGCCTGGTCGCGCGACGACTACCTCGTGCTCCCCGGCGCCGTCTACGCCGGCAACCGGTTCGAGTCGCGCCACGTCGCCTACCCGCCCCTGCTGAGCGAGCCGGCCGACATCGGGCCCAACGTCCCGGTGATCGTCTCCGACATCCCGCGCCTCAACTTGCACCCGGGCCCGTCGGCGCTCGAGCGAGCGGCCGGCGATCTGGCCGTCCCCGCGGCGGGCGTTTTCGCGCCGGCGGCGGGGCGCGGCCTCGTCCTGCTGTTCGACCCGGCGACGCCGCTCGGCCCGACCGGCATCGGCGTCGGCGAGAGCGACGACCGCAAGACCGCGACGATGACCGTCACCGCGCCGTTCCCGGCCGACGGCCCGACCGGCGCGCGGGGCGGTGGGCCGCACGGACGCGGCCGCGGCGCGCTCGTGCGCGACGGCGAGACCGCGACCGTGCGCGTGCGCGTCCAGCTGTGCGACTGCGCGGACGTCCCCGCCCTGCTCGCGAAGCTGTTCGCGGTGCGCAAGGACCTGACCGGCGCCGCGCCCCGGGCGCACGAGCTCCCGTTCTCGGCCGCCTTCGCCGCGCACGAGGAGCGCCTCAACCGGCGCTGGCTCGAGGCGCCGGGCGTCTACGCGGCGGGGTCGCGCGACAGCGCCTACGCCACCTGGCAGACGGGGTGGGCCTCGACCGCCGCCGCCGCGCTGCCGCTGCTCGCGGCCGGCTCCGCGCAGAGCCGCGAGCGCGCGCGCCGGCAGACCGCCTTCCTCGTCGCCGAGGCCCAGACCCCGTCGGGGTTCTTTCACGCGATCAGCGACGGGAAGACGTGGTTCGAGGACGGCTTCGCGGCCCCGCTGCCGTCGCGGCCGACGACGACGCCGCTCTACCGGCACGCGCAGCGCTGGCACCTCACCCGCCGCAGCGCCGACACGCTGGTGGTGATGATGAAGGCGCTCTCCGTCCTCGAGCGCCACCCCGACCCGCGGATGGGGCCCCGCCTGGCGACCGACCTCGGCGAGGCGGCGCGACGGAGCGCGGACGCGTTCGTGCGCCTGTGGGAGCGCTACCACCAGCTGGGGCAGTTCGCCGACGTCGAGAGCGGCGATCTGCTGGTCGGCGGGTCGACGGCGGCCGGGGCGGCGCCCGCGGGGCTCGCGCTCGCCAGCGCGGCGTTCAAGCACCCCCGCTACTTGAAGGTGGCCCGGGCCGCAGCCGAACAGCTCTACGATCGATACGTGCGCGCGGGGATCACCTGCGGCGGGCCGGGCGACGCCCTGCAGTGCCCGGACAGCGAGTCGGCGGCCGGCCTCCTCGAGTCGTTCGTCACGCTCTACGAGCTGACGCGCGAGCGCGTCTGGATCGATCGGGCCCGGGCGGCGGCCCACCTGCTGGCGAGCTGGGTGATCGCGCACGAACCGAAGGGCGCACGCGATCTCGCCGCGGCGGGCGACCGGCACCCGCCGCGCGCCACCGGCGGCGTCATCTCCGACGCGCAAAACGGCCGCAGCACCCCCGGCTACCTGCTCTGGTCGGGCGACGCGCTGTTGCGGCTCTACCGCGCGACCGGCGACGTCGCGCTGCTCGAGCTCCTGCGCGACACCGTTCACAACCTCCCCCGGGTCCTCGCGGCGGCGGCCAAGCCCGAGCCCGACGGCGCGACGGCCGCGCCGCACGCGCCCACCTCCCCCACCCCGGGACGCACGGAGCGGACCGACACCGCGCCCTGGCTCGACGCGCCGGGCGAGGTCGTCCCGGCGGGCGGGGCCCTCGACACCATGGCTCTCCTCGCTTACACCGAGGTCCCCGGCCTCTACGCGCAGATCGACAGCGGCCTCGTCTTCCCGTTCGATCACGTCGAGGCCCGCGTCAAGGAGCGGCTCGCGGGCAAGCTGGTCGTCGCGCTCACCAACCCGACGGGCGCCGACGCCACCGTCCGCGTCCTGGCCGAGACGGCCGCGGACGCTGCCGAGCCGCTCCGGCCGGGCGCGGTGGTCGACGCGCCGACCGTCAGCGTCCCCGCGGGCGCGTCCGTCGACGTCGCCCTCCCCCTCACCCGCGTCGCGCGCGGCTGATCCTCCCCCTCACCCGCGTCGCGCGCGGCTGATCGCGCCCGGGCGGTGCTAAGATCGGGCGGTGCAGGAAGCTGCCGTCGTGACCGCGCTGTTGCGCCCGATCCGCCGGCGCCTCCGGGCGTGGGCGGCGCTCGAGGGGGCTGTCCGCGGGGGAGCCATCGCGCTCATCGCGATCGCGGCCACGGTGGCGGTGCGCCATCACGGCGGGGAGGCGGTCTCGCTGGCCGCGGCGATCGGCGTGGCGGTCGCGGGGCTCGCCGGCGGTGCGCTCGCGCGCGGGCTCCGGCGTGTCCCGCTCGCGCGCTGCGCCCGCTTCGCCGACGCGGCGCTCGACGGCGAAGATCGCGTGCTGTCGGCGCTGAGCCTCGACGCGAAGGCCGCGAGCGGGCCGCTCGGACGGGCGCTCATCGCCGACGCGGCCGCGCGGCTCGCGGCGCTCGCGCCGGCGCGGGCGGTGCCGGCCCGGCGGCCGAGAGGGGGGCTCGCCCTCGCGGCCGGCGCGCTGGCCGCGGCCGCCGCGGGGATGCTGCCGGTACGGGCGCGCGCCGTGGCCATTCAAACGCCGGCGCTAGGGGCGCCGCGCGGGCGGCCCATCCCGCGTGCCGCGCTCGACGCGGAGGAAGATGCGGTGGCCGCAGCGGCCGCGGCGGCCCAGCGCCTCGACGACGAGCGGCTGGCCGCGCTCGCCGCCGACTTCGCGCGCGCGCTCAAGGCGCTCGAGGCGGGGACGCTGTCCGACGGCGCGGCGCTCGAGGCGCTCGAGGCCGTAGCAGCGCGGGCGCGCGCCGCCGCCGACGCCGCCGCGCGCGCCGAGCGCGCCTTCGACGCCGCCCAGAAGGGGCTCACCAGCGAGGCGGGGACCCGCCAGGCGGCGGCGGCGCTCAACGACGGGGCCGCCGACGCAGCTGCGCGGGCGCGCGCCGCCCTCGGCGCGGAAGCCGAGGCGCACCCGGCGGAGGCGGCCCGCGCGCTGTCGGCCGCGTCGCGCGGCGTCTCGAGCGCGCTCGGGGCGCCCGCCGAGCGGTCCGAGCAAGCGGAGCAGCGACGGCTCGCGCGCGACCAGCCCGACCCGCAGACGCCGTCCGGCGCCGGGGCACATCCCGACGACGCGAATGAGCGCCGGCTCGAGCGGCTCAAGCGCGATCTCGATGACACGGCCGAGGCCTGCCGCGACGGCGCGGAGGGCTGCCGATCGCGCGCCGAGGATCGGGCACGCGATCTCGCTCAGCTCGGTCGCGACGCCGCCGGCGCCGAGCCGCTGCGACGGCTGGCGCGCGCGGCCCGGCAGGCCCGCGCCCGGCTCGAGCAGGGCGACCTCCGGAACGACGTCGGCGCCGGCCAGCGCCGCTTCGAGCGCGCCGCGCGAGGCGGCGAACGAGACGGTCCCCAAGGCGGCGAACAGAACGGACGACAGGGCGGCCGACAGGGATTCCAACGCGGCGACGGCGACGGCGACGACCGGAGCCAGGCACGAGACGGCGACGATGGCCGGGGCGACGACCAGGCCGGCTCGTCCAGCGCGAGCGGCGAGCGGGCGAACGGACGAGGAGAAGGGCAGGCAGACGAGCGCGGCGGACGCGCGGGCGCGACGCGCGGCGCGACCGGGCAAGGGGCGATGCCTGCCGGCGGTCAGGGCGCGCGCGCTGAGACAGAGGCGGCCGCCGCCGCTGCCGCGGCTGCGGAGGGGCGCGAGGCGGTGGGCGCCGACGGCATCGGCAGCGAGCCCGGCGGCGCGCCGCTCGGACGCAAGACGGACGCCGCGAGCCGCGGCCAGGAGGCCGAGGCGCGTGTCGCCGACGGCGCGGGGCCGAACCGCGCCGAGGTGATCGGCGTCGCTGCCGGGCGCGGCTTCGCCAGCCCAGGCTACGCCCGCGTGTTCTCCGACTACCAGGCAGCGATGGAGGACGCGCTGGGCGCGACGGCCGTCCCCGAAGGGAAGCGCTACCTCGTCCGCCGCTACTTCGATCTCATCCGCCCCCGGGCGCCGGGACGCCGCCCATGACGACGACACGATGACCGCCCACGACCAGCCATGACGATGGCCCCCCACGACCAGCCATGACGATGACCGCCCACGACCCGACGGCGCCCGGTGATCCCGCCCGCGAGGGCGAGGCGGCGGTGGCCCGTTTCCGCGACGATCTCGATCGGCTGCTGGGGGAAATCGCGCGCCGCCTGGTCGGCCAGCCCGACGTGGCCGGGCAGGTGGTCTCGGCGCTCTTGGCCGGGGGACACGTGCTGCTCGAGGGGGTGCCGGGGCTGGGCAAGACGCTCCTCGTGCGCACGCTCGCCGAGGCGCTGGAGGTGTCTTTCTCGCGCATCCAGTTCACCCCCGATCTGATGCCGGCCGACGTGCTCGGCACCAACCTCATCGTCGAGGAGGCCGGCGCGCGGCGGTTCGAGTTCCAGCGCGGGCCGATCTTCGCGAATCTGGTGCTGGCTGACGAGATCAACCGCGCCACGCCCAAGACGCAGTCGGCGCTGCTCGAGGCCATGCAGGAGCAGTCGGTCACCGTCGGCAAGCAGAGCTACGCGCTCGGCGCGCCGTTCTTCGTGCTCGCCACACAGAACCCGATCGAGATGGAGGGGACCTACCCCTTGCCCGAGGCGCAGCTCGATCGCTTCACCTTCAAGCTGCGCGTGGAGCTGCCCGCGCGAGACGAGCTGCACGCCATCCTCGACCGCACCACCGGGGCCGACGAGCCGGCCGTCCGCCCCGTGCTCGGGCGGGCGCGGCTGCTCGAGATGCGCGCGCTCGTCCGCCAGGTGCCCGTGGCGCGCCCGGTGCAGGACTACGCCGTCCGCCTGGTCGAGGCCACCCACCCGGCGCGCTCGTCGATCGCGGAGGTCAAGCGCTTCGTCCGCTACGGCAGCTCGCCGCGCGGCGCGCAGGCGCTGATCCTGGCCGCCAAGATCGAGGCCCTGCGCGCCGGCCGTTTCGCGCCGTCGTTCGCCGACGTCCGGCGCGTCGCCCTCCCCGCGCTCCGCCACCGCGTGCTGCTCAACTTCGAGGGGGAGGCCGAAGGCGTGTCGGCCGACGCCGTCGTGGGGCAGATCCTGGCCGCGCTCCCCGAGGTGGCGTGATGGCCGCCGAGGCCGCCGCCGCGGGCGCGACGACGGCACCGTCGGTGACGTCGCGCTTCGACGAGAAGTTTCTGCGCAAGCTCGAGTCGCTCGTGATGGCCATCCGGCGGACGCCGGCGGGGGCCGCGCGCGGCGCGCGCCGGAGCCGGCGCGTCGGTGCCGGCCTCGAGTTCGCCGACCACCGCGACTACGCGCCGGGCGACGACCCGCGCACGTTGGACTGGAACCTCTACGGCCGCCTCGAGCGGCTGGCGGTGCGCCTCTACGAGGAGGACGAGGACCTGTCGATCGACGTGCTCATCGACGCCAGCGCGTCGATGGGGATGGGGCGCCCGCCGAAGCTCGAGCTCGCGCTCGAGGTCGGGGCCGCGCTCGGCTACGTGGGGCTCGCGAACCTCGATCGGGTGGCGGTGACCGCGCTCGGCGACGGGGCGCCCGCCCCGGCCCACGCCCGGGGCAAGGGGGCCATCCTGCCGATTCTCCGCCGGCTCGACGGCGTGCGCGCCGCCGGGCGCGCCCCGCTCTCCGCGGCGGTCCGCGGTTTTCTTGCTCGCCGCCGGGTGAGGCGGCGCGGCCTCGTCATTCTCGTCTCCGACTTCTACGACCTCGGCGGCGCGCGCGCCGCCGTCGATCTGCTGCGCCACCACCGGCTCGAGGTGGTGGCCATCCAGGTGAGCGCGCCCGACGAGCTCGCCCCCGATCTGCGCGGCGACCTCGCCCTCCGCGACGTCGAGACCGGCGACATCCGCGAGCTGACGGTGTCGGCGGCCGTCGCCGCGGCTTACGTGCGCCGCCAGCAGGCGCTGGTGCGCGGGCTCGAGAGCTTCTGCCGCGAGCGGGCCATCCCCTGCTTCACCGCGCTGTCGAATCAGCCCTTCGACGCCGTCGTGCTCCGGATGTTCCGCGCGGGGGGGCTCCTCCGCTAGCGGCGCGCGATGGGGATCGCCACGCTGCTCTCGCGGGGGCTCTCCCCGGCGGCCGCGGCCGCGGTGGGCGCGGCGGGCGCGCTCGCGCTCGTGGCCCTGCACCTCATTCGCCTGCGCCGGCGGCAGGTCGTCGTCGCCTTCGCGCCGCTCTGGTTCGGCGACGCGGGGGCCGCGCGCGACACGCGCTGGGCGCGCCGGCTGCGGCGGCTCCTCGCGCTCGCGCTCGCGCTCACCATCTTCGCGCTCGTGCTGCTGGCGGCGGTCGATCCCCAGCCCGTGGCGGCCGACCAGGCGGGCCGGACGCTGGTCATCCTCGTCGACCGGTCGGCGTCGATGTCGGCGCGCGACGAGCCCGGGACCCGGCTGGGGGCGGCGCGAAGCCGCGCGCGCGCCCTCGTCGACGGCCTTCGCCCCGCCGACCGTGCGCTCGTCGCGTCGTTCGCGCGAGAGGCGATCGCCGAGAGCGGCTTCGAGTCCGACGCGGCGCCGCTCCGCCGCGCCATCGACGCGGTGACGCCGAGCGAGGAGCCCGCCGACCTTCCCCGGGCGCTGGCCTTCGCGGCCGCCATCCTGGCGGGGCGGCCGCGCCCAACGGTCGTCCTGGTCAGCGACGGCGGCTTCACCGACGACGCGCGCCGCGCGCCGCCCCCGGGCGTCGACCTCCGCTACGCCCCGGTCGGCCGCCGCGGGCGCAACGTCGCGATCCTGTCCTTCGCCGCCCGGCGGCTCCCCGCCGACCCGAGCGCGGTCGACGCCGCCGTGGTGATCCAGAACTTCGGGCCCGCGCCGGCGCCGATCATCGTCGAGATCGCGGCCGCCGGCAGCGTCATCGATCGCGCCCGGCTCGCGCTCGCCCCTGGCGAGCGCCGCCGGCACGCGCTGCCGGATGTGGCCGCGCCCGACGCCCGGCTCGAGGCCCGCCTGCTCGCGCCCGACGGCCGACCGCTCGCCGAGGCGGGGGGCGACGCGGACGACCTCCCCCTCGACGATCGCGCGTTCGCGGTCGTGCCGCCGCTGCCGCGCCGGCGGGTGCTGCGGGTCGGCGGGCCGGATCTCTACCTCGACGGCGCGCTGTACGGCCTCGGGCGCACGGTGACCGTCGACCGTCTCGAGGCCGCCGAGGCCGGCCACGCCCTCGGCCGGGCGGGGGACTACGACCTCGTGATCTTCGACGGCGTCGCCCCCGCGCCTGCCCCCACCGCCGGGCGCTACCTCTATCTCGATCCCAGCGGCCCGGGGAGCCCGTTCGCCGAGCGCGGGCGGGTGCGCGACCCGGTGATCGCCGAGACGCGGCGCGACCACCCGCTGCTCGTCCACGTCGATCTCGCCGACGTCAACGTCGCGGAGGCGCGCCGGCTGGCGCTCGCCCCCGGCGACGTGTCGGTGGCGGGCTCGTTCGGCGTCCCGCTCGTCCTCGCGCGCGAGCGGCCCGGGCTGCGCATCGCCGCCACCAGCTTCGACGTCCGCCGCTCGGACCTGCCGCTCCGGCCCGCGTTCCCGCTGCTCGTCGCCAACGCGCTGGCCTGGGCGGCCGTGGATCGCAGCGCGACGGCGCTGCCGCGGGCGGTGACCACCGGAACGACGCTGCCCGCGGCCGAGGGGGCGCCGGAGACGGCGATCGACACCGTGGGGTTCCACCGCCTCGGACGTGAGCTCGTCGCCGCCAACCTCGGCGACGCCCGAGAGTCCGACACCACGCCGGCGGCGGCGCTCGCGCTCGGCGGCCGCGCGCTGGCCCCGCCCGATCCGCCGGCGCGACGCGGCTTCGTGCGCCTCCCGGCGCTGGCGCTGCTGCTCGCGGCGGCGCTCGTGCTCCTCGAGTGGGTGGCGAGCCAGCGGAGGTGGACGTCGTGAGCGGGGCGCTCGCCGGGGCGGCGCTCGCCTTCGAGCGGCCGGCGTGGCTGCTGCTCGTGCTCGCGACGCCGCTGGTGTTCGTGGCGCTGCGCTTCTCGCTGGCGGACGTCTCGCGCCGCCAGCTCGCCCTGCAGGGGACGCTGCGCGCGCTCGTGCTCGCGGGGCTGGCCGTCGCCCTCGCTGGCCCGACGCTCCGCCTCCCCGCGCGGGCGGTCTCCGTCGTCGCGCTCGCCGACGTCTCCGACAGCATCTCCGACGCGGCGCTCGCGCGCGAGCGCGACGCCTTCGCCGTGCTCGCCCGCGCCAGCCGCGAGCGCAGCAACCCGGCGCCGCGGCTGGTCCGATTCGCGTCCCGTCCGGAGGAGATCACGGGCGCTGCGCCTCTCGCCCGCGTCCCCGCGCCGGGCGGGTCCGCCACCGACCTCGCGCTCGCCGCGAGCTTCGGCGCCGGCCTCGCCGACCCGAGCGCCATGCCCCGCCTGCTGCTCATGTCGGACGGCCGCCCCACGCGCGGGGATCTCGCGGCCGCCGCCGCCCGGCTCGCGGCCCGCGGCCTGCCGATCTACGCGCTGCCGCTCCCCGGGCCCGCCGGCGGCGACGCGGCGGTCGTGGCGCTCGACGCGCCCGATGACGTCCGCCCGCGCGTGCCGTTCGCGATCGACGTCCACCTGTTGGCCGACCGGCCGATGTCCGCGCGCCTCCACCTCGACGGCGATGCGGGCGCCGCCGTCGACGAGCCCGAGCGGACGCTCGCGCTCGCGGCGGGCGCGACGACGGTCAGCTTTACGGCGCGCGTCGCCGAGCCGGGGGTGGCATCGTTCCACGCCCGCCTCACCGCCGCCGGCGACGGCCACCCGGAGAACGACGAGGGCGTGCTGGCCGTCGCCACCGATCGCCCGCTGCGCACGCTCTGCCTCGAAGGGGCACACGGGGGCTGCGCACCGCTCGCCCGCGCGCTCGCCGCCCAGCACCTCGACACCGACGTCCGGAGCGCCGCCCAGCTCCCCCGCGGCTTCGCCCTGGACACCCACGACCTGGTCGTGCTGGCCGACGTCCCGCGCGCCGCCCTCCCCGAGGCCACGCTGGCGGCGCTCGAGGCCTTCGTGCGCGCCGGCGGCGGGCTCGCCGTCGCCGGCGGCACCGACAGCTACGGCCCGGGCGGCTACGGCGGCACGCGCCTCGAGGGGCTGCTCCCGGTCCGCCTCGACGTCCCCGACAAGCGCGAGGAGGCGACGCTCGCGCTCGCGCTGGTGATCGACCGCTCGGGCTCGATGGCCGGCGCGAAGATGGACCTCACCAAGGAAGCCGCGCGCGCGACCGCCGAGGCGCTCCCCCCCTCCGACCAGATCGCGGTCGTCGTGTTCGACAGCGCGGCGACGCCGGTGGTGCGGCTGCAGCGCGCCGCCAACCGCCAGCGCATCCTCGGTGACATCGCCCGCATCCAGCCGTCGGGCGGCACCAACATCCTGGCCGGCCTGCGCGAGGCCGTCGACGAGCTCAGCCCCGCCCGCGCCCGCAAGAAGCACATCATCCTGCTCTCCGACGGGCAGTCCCCCTACGACGAGATCCCGGACCTCGTCGACGGCGCGGCGGCCGGCCACATCACCATCTCCGCCGTCGGCGTCGGCGACGGCGCCGACCAGACGCTGCTCAAGATGATCGCCGACCGCGGCGGCGGCCGCTTCTACCACACGCGCGATCCGGCCTCGATCCCGCGCATCTTCTCGCGCGAGACCTCCGAGCTCGGCGACCGCTCGATCGTCGACCGCCCGACCCGCGTCCGCGCCGTCAAGCGCATGGCCGCCCTGGCCGGCGTGCCGCTCGAGACCGCGCCGCCGCTCGGCGGCTACGTGGTGACCGGCGCGCGCGCGCAGGCCGAGACCATCCTGCTCACCGCCGACGGCGCGCCGCTGCTCGCGCGCTGGCCGGTCGGCCTCGGCCAGGTGCTGGCCTGGACGAGCGACCTCGGCGCGCGCTGGGCCGCGCCGTGGACCCGCTGGCCCCCCTACGACAAGCTCTGGGCCCAGCTCGCGCGCGCCACCATGCGCCGCCGCGCCGCCAGCCACTTCCCGCTCCGCGCCACGCGCGACGAGGCGGGCGACAGCGTCCACCTCTCCGTCGAGGCGGTCGGCGCCGACGACCGCTTCCTGACCGGCCTCGACGGCACGGTCGAGGTCGACGGCACCGCGCCGTCCGGCCGCCGCGCCGACCGCCGCACCCTGCCGCTGGCCGAGACCGCCCCCGGCCTCTACGAGGCGACCTTCCGCCCCGAGCTCGAGGCCGGCGCGCGCAACGTGGCCTGGAAG
>Ga0318551_10000218_pt1 | contig 15746 bp, 15 predicted proteins | sample GRESIP082b2f19_FD_203511 | JGI IMG/M metagenome (GOLD analysis project Ga0318551, IMG submission 203511) | Tropical soil microbial communities from Luquillo Experimental Forest, Puerto Rico - GRE.SIPMG.082b2f19 | ecosystem: Environmental > Terrestrial > Soil > Tropical forest > Bulk soil...
GAGGCCGACACCGGACCTTGTAGGGCTTGCCGCTGCCGTCGGACACGACGTAGAAGCCGAGCTCGCCGTTCGGCGACTCGACCGCGGCGTATGCTTCGCCGACGGGCACCTTGATGCCCTCGGTCACACCCTTGAACTGCTGGATCAGCTCTTCCATGCGGCCGAACACGCGCTCCTTGCCGGGCCAGCGGATGCGCGGGTCCGCCACGTTCACAGGCTCGCCAACGGTCTTCTCCAGCACCGGCACGCACGCGCGGATGATGCGGATGCTCTGCGCCAGCTCCTCCTGGCAGACCAGGAAGCGGTCGTAGTTGTCGCCGATGGAGCCGACCGGCACGTCGAAGTCGATCTCGCCGTAGGTCAGGTACGGCTCGGCCTTGCGCAGGTCGAGCGGCACCCCGGCCGCGCGCAAGAGCGGCCCCGTGACGCCGTACGAGATCAGCTTCTCCACCGGCAGCGTGCCGGTGTTGCGGAAGCGGTCGACGAAGATGCGGTTGGCGGTGACGACCTTGTCGAAGTCCACCAGCAGCACCTCGATCCGCGCGAGCGAGCGAGTGAGCCGCTCGTGGAACCCCGGCGTGACGTCGCGCTGCACGCCGCCGATTCGCACGTAGTTCGAGGTCACGCGCGCGCCACACAGCATCTCCTGCAGGTCCCAGCACAGCTCGCGCGCCTCGATCCCGTACAGGAACGGCGTCATCGCGCCGAGCTCGAGGCATGCCGCGCCCAGCCGCGTCAGGTGGTCGCCGATGCGGGACAGCTCGCTCGCCAGCACGCGCACCCACTGGCCGCGGCGCGGGATCTCGCAGCCGATCAGCTTCTCGACCGCCATGCAGAAGCCGAGGTTCGCGAGGATCGCGGAGTTGTAGTTCAGCCTGTCGGTGTACGGGATCGCCTGGTACCAGGTCCCGCTCTCGCACTCCTTCTCGAAGCCGCGGTGCAGGTAGCCCACCTGCACGTCCATCTCGACGATCTCCTCGCCGTCGATCTCGAGGATGATCTTCACCGTGCCGTGGGTGGCCGGGTGGGACGGGCCCATCGACACGACCTGGGTCTCGGTGTGCAGGTCGCCCTTGGGCCGCGGCGAGCGCAGGATCGATGCGTCGGTCACGCGCTCTCCCTAGTTCCGCGGACCGACGAGCGGCTGGCGCCGCTCCTTCGGGTAGTCCTTGCGCAGCGGATGCCCCTTGAACTCGTCGTAGAGCATGATGCGGCGCAGGTCCGGGTGGCCGCGGAACACGATCCCGTAGAGGTCGTACACCTCGCGCTCGTACCAGTTGGCGGCGTCCCAGAGCGAGGTGACGGAGTCGGCCTCCGGCTCCGGCCCGGGCACGCCGGCCTTCACCCGCAGGCGGCCGCGCAGCCCGCAGGGCTCGCCAGGCGGCGGCGCGAGCTCGAACGACGCCAGGTGGTAGACCAGCTCGAAGCGCGGCTCGCGGCCCAGGTAGTCGACCGCGGTGAGGTCGGCCAGCACGTTGAACGCGAGCGCGGGGTCGTCGCGCAGGCGCTGCAGGCACTCGCGCACGCGCCCGACCGGGACGAGCACGGTGGCGTCGCCGCGGTGCGTGTGGTGGTCGACGACGTCGGCGCCGAGCAGCGCGCGCACCTGCGCGACCAGCTCGTCGGCGGGCGCCATCAGCGCGCGTAGTCCCGGCGGATCAGGTCGAGCCGCCGCGCCAGCTGCTCCTCGGTGCGCAGCAGGTCCTTCATGTGCCAGAGCATCGCGCCGCGCTCGTAGGTCGAGAGCTCCACGTCGCGGCTCATCACGATCGCCTCTTCGGGGCAGGCCTCCTCGCACAGGCCGCAGAACATGCAGCGCGACATGTCGATGTCGAACACCGCGGGGATGCGCTCGATCGCATCTGCCGTCCCGGCGGGCAGGATCGTGATGCAGTCGGTGGGACAGGCGAACTCGCACAGCCCGCAGGCGACGCACTTGGGCGCGCCGCTCTCGAGCGCCACCAGCACCGGATGCCCGCGGAACGCGTCGGAGTAGTCGAGCCGCTGCTCGGGATACTGCACCACGAACGTCGAGGGCCGCCCGATCATGTAGCCCCATAAGTTCCGGAAGAAGACGCGCGCCGTGACCCACAGCCCGACGAAGATCGTCGGCAGGTAGAGGCGCTCGGCCCAGCCGAGCCGCTCCACGCGCCGCACCTTCACCACTTTGCCCGGCACTCGACCCCCGACAAGTCCGAAACCCGAGAAGCGGCGCGATTATACGGAAGGAAGTCTCGGATTCAACGCGGCGGCGCGAGCGCGGCTGCGGCCAGCTTCTCGGCCCGGTACGAGCTGCGCACCAGCGGCCCCGAGAACACCTCGTCGAAGCCGAGCGCTCGGGCGACCTCGGCCCAGGCGTCGAACTCCTTCGGCGTGACCCAGCGCGCGACCGGCAGGTGCGCGGGGCTGGGAGCGAGGTACTGGCCGAGCGTGAGCAGGCGGCAGCCGTGGGCGCGGATGTCGGCGAGCGCGGTACGGACCTCGTCGTCGCGCTCGCCCAGGCCGAGCATCAGCCCCGTCTTGGTGGGGATGTCGGGGCGCAGCCGGGCCGCGTTCGCGAGCAGCTCGAGCGAGCGGTCGTAGCGGCCGGCCTTGCGCACCGGCCGCTGCAGCCGCTCCACGGTCTCGAGGTTGTGGTTCAGCACGTCGGGTCCGGCGTCGAGCACCGTGCGCAGTGCGTCGAGCGATCCCTTCAAGTCGGGAATCAGCACCTCGACCTTGCAGCCCGGCGCACGCGCGCGGATCGCCGCGATCGTGCGCGCGAAGTGCTCCGCGCCGCCGTCGTCGAGGTCGTCGCGCGCGACCGAAGTGACCACGGCGAAGCGCAGGCCGAGCTCGGCGATCGCGTGCGCCACACGCTCGGGCTCGCCGGCGTCGAGCGGCCCGGGCCGCCCGGTCGCGACGTCGCAGAAGCCGCAGGCGCGGGTGCAGCGGTTCCCCGCGATCATGAACGTGGCGGTGCCGTGCGACCAGCACTCGCCCAGGTTCGGACAGGCGGCCGACTGGCAGACGGTGTGGAGCTTCTCGCGCTGCACCAGCTCGAGCAGGTGCTCGAGCTCCGGCGTCTGGCGGTAGCGGACGCGGATCCACTCGGGGCGCGGCTGCGCGCTCATGCGAAGGCCTTCACCAGGCCGACAGCCACGCGCGCTGCCACGGCCTCGAGCTCGACCGGACACCCGAGCACGCTCGCCATGCTCACCATCTCCACGCCGGCGAGCCCGCACGGGACGATCGCGCGGAAGCGCGCGAGGTCGCAGTCGACGTTGAGCGCGAAGCCGTGGAGCGTGCGCCAGGCGCGCAGCCCGACGCCGATCGATGCGATCTTGCGCTTCTCGTCGAGCCACACGCCCGCGTAGCCGTCGCGCCGGACCGCGGCGATGGCGAAGTCCGCGAGCGCGTCGATCAGCACGCCCTCCAGCGTGCGCAGGTAGCGGTGGACGTCGGCGCCGTGGCGGCGCAGGTCGAGGATCGGATAGCCGACCAGCTGCCCGGGCCCGTGCCAGGTGACGTCGCCGCCGCGATTCACCCGGAACACCTCGTAGCCGTCGCGGCGCAGCTCCGCGTCGCCGAGCAGCGCGCTGTCGGCGCGGGCGCTGCGGCCGAACGTGATCACGTCGGGGTGCTCGAGCAAGAGCACCGTCTCGCCGCTCGCGCCCGTCCCGAGCCGCGTGCGCAGGTCCTCCTGCAGCGCCAACGCCTCGGCGTAGGGCACGCGGCCGAGCCGCCGGACGTCGAGCGCGCTAGCTGCCGAGGGCGTGTCCATCCTGTGCGAGCTCGCGCGGCGCTTCGAGCAGCCGCTTGATCTCGGCGAGGAACTGCGCGGCGCGCACACCGTCGATCACGCGGTGGTCGACCGAGAGCCCCAGCGTGGTGACCTGCCCGATCTCGATCCGTCCCTCGCGCACCACCGGGCGCTCCGCGATCGCGGATACCGACAGGATCGAGCTCTGCGGCGGGGTGATGATCGCGTAGAAACGGTCGACGCCGAACATGCCGAGGTTGGAGATGGTGAACGTGCCGTCGGCGTAGTCCGCCGGCTGCAGCTTGCGCATGCGCGCGCGCTGGATCAGCGAGTTCGCCTCCTCGGCGAGCTGCCACACCGTGCGGCCCTGGCAGTCCTTCACCGTGGGAGCGACCAGCTCGTCCTGCACGTCGACCGCGAGCCCGATGTTGATCGCGTCGTAGAGCGCGATGTCGTTCTCCTCGGAGCGGTAGGTCGCGTTCACGTGCGGATGGCGCTCGAGCGCGAGCGCCGCGGCCTTCAGCATCAGGTGGGTGTAGGTGAGCCGCGGCCGCTTCTCCCCCGCCTCGCGGTTCAGCGCGTCGCGCAGGTTGCGCAGCGCCTCGGTCGCCACGTCCATCTGGATGTAGAAGTGCGGCGCCTCGGCCTTGCTGCGCACCATGTTGCGGATCAGCGCCTTGCGCTTCTGCGACAGCTGCAGCGTGCCGCGGACCATCACCGCCTCGCGCTCTTTGGAGTGCGCGTGCTCGCGCTTCCAGTACGCGAGCAGATCCGACTTGGTGATGCGTCCGCCGGGACCGCTGCCCTTCACGGCCTCGAGGTCGGTGCCGCGCTCGCCCGCCATCTTCAGCGCCAGCGGAGTCGCGCGCACGCCCTCGCTGTCGGGCGGCTGGCCCTCGAGCTGGGACAGGTAGCTCTCGAGGTCGGCTACCAGGATGGAGCCGCCGGGTCCTGAGCCCGTCACTTCCGAGAGGTCGATCGACTTCTCCTCCGCCAGCCGGCGCGCACGCGGCGTGGCGCGGATGCGGTCGTCGTCGGCAGCGAAGTGGGCGATCACCCGCTCGCCCGGAGGCGGCGGAGGCAGCTCGGCGCGCGGCTGCGCAGGCGCCGCGGGTCGCGCTGGAGCGGGAGCCGCCGGCGCTCGAGCCGGCGCGGGCCGCGGCGGCGCGGTCGCCGGCGCCTGCCCTGCCGGCGCCTGCGGCTCGCGCGCGGGCGTCTGCGGCTGTGTCGTCGCTCCCTGCGCGGCCGCGACCGCGTCCTCGCTCTCGCCCGGCAGGCGCAGCACCGCGATCAGCGTCCCCACCGGCACCGTCGCGCCCGCGTCGACTACGATCTGCGCCAGCGTGCCCTCGGTATACGCCTCGAACTCCATGTCGGCCTTGTCGGTCTCGATCTCCGCCAGCACCTCGCCGCGCTTCACCGCGTCGCCGACCTTCTTTCGCCAGGCGATGAGCCTGCCCTCCTCCATGGTGTCGGAGAGCTTGGGCATGCGGATCTGCTTGGGCATTCGCTTCTCCCGGTCGCGCTAGAGCGTGATCTTCAGCACCGCGTCGACGATGCGCTGGGCATCGGGCAGTGCGAGCTTCTCGAGGTTCGACGCGTACGGCGTGGGCACGTTCGCCGCGCCCACGCGCTGGACCGGCGCCTCGAGCTCGTAGAACAGCGCCTCGTGGATCTGCGAGGCGAGCTCCGCGCCGACCCCGACCTTTCGCCAGCCTTCCTCGGCGATCACCGCGCGCCGTGTGCGCAGCACGGAAGCGAGGATCGTGTCGCTGTCGAGCGGATCGAGTGTTCGCGGATCGATCACCTCGGCCTCGATCCCCTCGTTCGCGAGCAGCTCCGCCGCGCGCAGCGCTTCGTGCACCATCTTCGACCACGCGACGATGGTCACGTCGCGGCCGGGCCGCTTCACGTCGGCGACGCCGAACGGCAGCAGATACTCCTCGTCGGGGACCTCGCCCTTGGTGTTGTAGAGCATCTCGTGCTCGATGAAGAGCACGGGGTCCTCACAGCGGATCGCGGTCTTCAACAATCCCTTGAGGTCGTAGGGCGTCGACGGCAGCACCACGCGGATTCCGGGGGCGTTGACGAACCACGACTCGATCGAGTGCGAGTGCTGCGCGCCCTTCTGCGTGCCGCCGCCGGCTGGAGCGCGGATCACCATCGGGAGGTTCACCTGCCCGCCGAACATGTACCGCGCCTTGGAGGCGTGGTTGATGATCTGGTCCATCGCCACGATCCCGAAGTTCAGCGTCATCAGCTCCGCGACGGGCCGCATGCCGGTCATCGCGGCGCCGATCGCGACGCCGATGATCGCGGCCTCGGCGATCGGCGTGTCGCGCACGCGGCGCGCGCCGAACTCGGCCATCAGGCCCTCGGTCGCGCGGAAGGTGCCGCCGACCAGGCCCACGTCCTCGCCCAGGATGAAGACGCGCTCGTCGCGCGCCATCTCCTCGGAGAGAGCGCGCTGCACCGCCTCGTAGTAGCGGATCTCAGGCACTGGGCCCCTCCACGAACAGGTCCTCGTACAAGGCCTCGGGCGCGGGGCGCGGGCTCGCTTCCGCGAAGCGCATCGCGTCCTCGACGACCTCGTTCACCTCCTGCTGGATCGCGTCGAGCCTCGCCCGGTCGACGATCCCGGCCTCGAGCATCGACTTCGCGAGCCGCGGGATCGGATCGCGCTTCTTCCACAGCTCGGCCTCGGCGACGCTGCGGTACTTGCCCGCGTCGGTCATCGAGTGGCCCTGGTAGCGGTAGCAGCGAGCCTCGAGCAGCACCGGTCCGCCGCCCTGGCGCGCGAAGCGGACCAGCTCCTCGCACTTCTCGCGCACCGCCAGCACGTCCATGCCGTTCACCACGTGGCCCGGGATGCCGTAGCCCTGCGCCTTCTTGTGGATCTCGTTGAAGGCGGAGCTCGTGCGCACGTCGGTACCGATGCCGTAGAAGTTGTTCTCGCACACGAAGATCACGCCCAGGTTCCACAGCTTCGCCATGTTCAGCGCCTCGTGGAACACGCCCTGGTTCGAGGCGCCGTCGCCGAAGAAGTTCATCACGATGCGGTCCTGCTGCTGCATGTGCATCGACAGCGCCGCGCCGACGCCGATCGGCAGGTTGCCGCCGACGATGCCGTAGCCGCCGAGCATGTAGCGCTGGGCGTCGAAGAAGTGCATCGAGCCGCCCTTGCCCTTGCAGATCCCCGTCGCGCGGCCGTAGAGCTCGGCCATCAGCGCGCGCGCCGGCGTGTTGCGGCAGAGCGCGTGTGCGTGCACGCGGTAGGTGCCGATCACGTAGTCGTCGTGGTTGAGCGCGGAGATCGCGCCCGTCGCCACGGCCTCCTGGCCGATGTAGAGGTGCGTGAAGCCGCCGATGAAGCCGTCGGCGTAGGCCTCCGCGACGCCTTCCTCGAAGCGACGGATCAGCACCATGTTGCGGTACATCGTGATCTGGTCGGCTGCTGCGATCGCCATCAGAGCTCGAACTCCGCCGCTTCCAGCGCCCGCGCCACGCGGTACAGGAAGCTGTTGCCGGTGACCCCGTCGATGATGCGATGGTCGTAGGACAGGGCGAGGTACATCATCGGGTGGATGGCGAGCGTGTCCTCGCCGCCCGACTCGACCACCACGGCGCGCTTCTTCACCTCGCCCATGCGCAGGATCCCGACCTGCGGCTGGTTGATCACCGCGAAGCCGTAGAGGTTCCCCTCGCGGCCCGGGTTGGAGACCGTGAACGTGCCGCCGGCGAGGTCGTCCGCGCCGATGGTCTTGTCGCGCGCGCGCTTCGCCAGAGCGTCGATCGCTTCGGCGATGCCGACGAGCGACAGCCGATCGGTGTCGCGAATCACCGGCACGAGCAGCCCGCGCTCGGTCTCGACCGCCACGCCCACGTGGATCCCGGCGCGCTCGACGATCGCGTCGCCGACCACGGCCGAGTTGATGCGCGGGAACTCGCGCAGCCCGCGCACCGTCGCGGCGACCACGAACGGCAGGTAGGACAGCCCGAAGCCGTGGGCGCGCTCGAAGTCCTTCTTGGCGCGATCGCGCAGCCGCGCGAGCCGCGACAGGTCGACCTCGGCCACGGTCCCGACGTGCGGCGAGACGACCTTCGACACCACCATGTGCTCGGCGATGCGCCGCCGGATCGCGGTGAACGGAATGACCTTGTCCTCGGGCGCGATGCGGTGGGTGGGGACGCGCAGGTTCGCCAGGAACTCGCCGAGCGTGCCGGCCGCAGGCGCGCTCGCTGCTGGGCGCCGTTCGGCGGCGGGAGCGGGCGGCGCAGCCGGCGCTGCAGCCGCTCGCGCGGTGACGTCAGCCTTCATCACGCGCCCGCCAACACCGGAGCCCGCTAGCGACCCGGGATCGATGCCCTGGTCCTCGGCCACGCGCCGCGCGACGGGCGACACCCGCGGCAGCGGCGCGGTCGGTGCGACCGGGCGCGCGGGCTCGGGAGCGGCGACTGGTTGCACCGGAGCCGGCGCGGTCGCGGCGCTCGTCTTCAGCGGCGCCGCGGCCGCTCCACCGGGCTCGAGCAGCGCGAGCTCGGCGCCCACCGCGACGGTCTGGCCCTGCGCCACCGCGAGCTTGCTCACGACGCCAGCCTCGGGCGCGACCACCTCCGCGTCCACCTTGTCGGTGGTGATCTCGCACAGCACCTGGTCCTTCTCGACGCGCTCGCCCTCGCGCACCAGCCAGCGCTCGAGTGTGCCCTCGACCACGCTCTCGCCCATCTGGGGCATCGTCACCGAGATCGCCATCGCCGCTCCGCCGCGCCCGACTAGAAGTCGAGCGCGCGTCCCTCGGCGGCGAGCGCCGCCTGCATCAGCATCTCGCCGAGCGTCGGGTGCGCGTGCGAGGTCTCGCCGAGCTCGGCCGTGGTCGACTCGATCGTCATCGCGAGCGCGATCTCGTTGATCAGCTCCGTCGCGCCGTAGCCGATGATCTGCGCGCCCAGGATCTCGCCGTACTTCGCGTCGGAGACGATCTTCACGAAGCCCTCGGTGTGGCCGGTGCCGACGGCCTTGCCCGACGCGGCGAACGGCGCCTTGCCCACCTTCACCTCGTGGCCGGCCTCGCGCGCCTGGGCCTCCGACAGGCCGATGCTCGCGACCTGGGGCTCGCAGTAGATGCAGGCGGGGATCTTGTTCTTGTCGATCCCGTGCTTGCGCACGCCCGCGATGAACTCGGCGGCCGCCACGCCCTCGTGCTGCGCCTTGTGCGCGAGCAGCGGCGGGCCCGAGCAGTCGCCGATCGCCCACACGCCCGGCGCCGTGGTGCGCTGGTCCGGGCCGATCTTGATGTAGCCGCGCTCGACCGCGACGCCGCGCGCCTCGAGTCCGAGGTCCGCGACGAGCGCGCGCCGGCCCACGGCGAGCAGCAGCTGGTCCGCGCGCAGCTCGACCGCACCCTTCTCGCCCTCCGCCGTCACGACCACGCCCGCGCCGCTCGCGTCGAGGCTCTTGAATGCGGTGCGCGTCAGCACCTTCATCCCGCTGCGCTGGAACGACCGCGACAGCGCCTCCGCGGTCTCGCGGTCGAAGCCGGGCAGGATCTGCTCCTGCATCTCGACGATCGTGACCTGGGTGCCGTAGGCGTTGTAGGCGTACGCGAACTCGAGACCCACCGCACCGCCGCCGATCACCAAGAGCGACGACGGCAGCTCGCGCGACTCGAGCGCCTCGCGGCTGGTCAGCACCTTCTTCCCGTCGACCTGGACGCCGGGGAACACGAACTCGGTCGAGCCGGTCGCCAGGATCACGTTGCGCGCCTCGACGCTCTCGTTGGCACCGTCGCGCGAGATCACGACCTCCTTGCCGGGTGCGAGCCGGCCGCGGCCGCGCAGGACCTCGATCTTGTTCTTGCGCATCAGCGCCGCGACGCCGCGCGACAGCCGGTCGGCGGCGGCGCGGCTGGCGTCGATCACCTGGCCGTAGTTCGGGGTCTGGCCTTCGACCACGAGCCCCGGCACGCCGTGCTTCACGGCGGCGAAGGTCTCGGCTGCGGACAGGATCGCCTTGGTCGGGATGCAGCCCCAGTTGAGACACACGCCGCCGAGGACCGGCTCCTCCTCGACGATCCCGGTCGCGAGGCCGAGCTGCGCGGCGCGGATGGCGGCAATGTACCCACCCGGGCCGGAACCGATCACCAAGACGTCGAACGATTTCATCCGGTCGCTAGTCCTTCCCCGTCAACTCTTTCGTCGCATCTTGCCGGCTCCTTGAGCGGCAGGAGATGACGGGAGCGCGCGTCAGGCGACCGGTTTCTCGATGATGGGCAGCGAGAGGTCGCTCGTCTCCTGGTGGTGCGGAACGCTCCACCCCGGAGTGCGCTGGACCCGCTCCTGGAGCTTCAGCAGGCCGTCGATCACCGCCTCCGGCCGCGGGGGACAGCCGGGGATGTAGATGTCGACGGGGATGATCGTGTCGATGCCCTGCACCGTGGAGTAGTTGTTGTACGGCCCGCCCGAGCAGGTGCAGGCGCCGAACGCCACCACCCACTTGGGCTCGGCCATCTGGTCGTAGACCTTCTTCAGGATCGGCGCCTGGCGGTGGCTGATCGTGCCCACCACCATCAGCAGGTCGGCCTGGCGCGGCGAGAAGCGCGGCAGCGCGGCGCCGAAGCGGTCGAGGTCGTAGCGCGGACCCGCCGCCGACATGAACTCCATGCCGCAGCACGCGGTCACGAACGGATACAGGAAGAACGAGTACTTCCGGCCCCAGTTCACGACCGCATCCACCGTCGTGGTGAGAAACGAATCCTGGCCTTGGCGGAGGATTTCCCGCTTCTCGGTCATCGCGCTGCAATATACCCGCTCCGCTATGCTCTGGCCCGTGCGGCGTGTGCTCGCCTGGCTGGTGCATCTGTACACCGGGTCGTCGGCCGTGTTCGGGCTGTTCGGCGTGGTCGCCTGCTTCCACGGTCAGTTCCGGCTGGCCATGTACTGGATGATGCTCACCATGGTGATCGACTCGACCGACGGCGCGCTCGCCCGCGCGGTCGATGTGCGGCGCCAGATCCCCTGGTTCGACGGCCGCCGGCTCGACGACATCTGCGACTACTTCACCTACGTGATCCTCCCCGCCTGCTTCCTGGTCACAGCGGGCATGCTTCCGAGCCCGCTCTGGGCCGCGGTGCCGGTGCTGACGTCCGGCTACGGGTTCAGCCAGGAAAAGGCCAAGACCGACGACTACTTCTTCCTCGGCTGGCCGTCGTACTGGAACGTCGCGGTGATGTACCTGTACCTGCTGCACGCCCCGCCGCTCACCGTGCTCGCCTGGGTGCTCGGGCTGGGCGCCGCGATCTTCGTCCCGCTGAAGTACATCTATCCGAGCCGCACGCGCGTGCTCCGGCCGCTCTCGCTCTGCGTGCTCGGGCTGTGGGTGCTGGTGTTCTCCTGGCTCGCGGTGCGCCCGGACCCCCCGCGCGGCGCGCTCTACGCCACGCTCGCGCTCGGGCCGGGCTACTACGTCGGGCTCTCGCTGCTGTTGAACCTCCCGCGGCGTCGCCCTGCGCGCGAGGGCGCCGCAGGCTAAAGTCGCCGCCATGTCGTTCGACCTTTTGCTCGCGAGCCCGCGCGGCTTCTGCGCTGGTGTCGACCGCGCGATCGAGATCGTCGAGCTCGCGCTCGAGCTCTACGGGAAGCCCGTCTACGTGCGCCACGAGATCGTCCACAACCGCCACGTGGTGGACGACCTGCGCGCCAAGGGGGCGATCTTCACCGACGACCTCGCCGAGGTGCCGGAGGGCAGCTTGGTGGTGTTCAGCGCGCACGGCATCTCGCCCGCGGTGCGCGCGGAGGCCGAGCGGCGCAAGCTCCGCACGCTCGACGCGACCTGCCCGCTCGTCACCAAGGTCCACGTCGAGGCGATGCGCTACGCGCGCGATGGCTACGAGATCGTGCTGGTGGGCCACCGCGGCCACGTCGAGGTCGACGGGACGCTGGGGCACGCCCCGGAGCGCATGCACCTGGTCGAGACGGTCGAGGACGTCGCGAAGCTCGCGGTGCGCGACGAGAGCCCCCTCTCGGTGCTGACGCAGACCACGCTCTCGGTGGACGACACCCGCGAGATCATCACCGCGCTGCGCGCGCGCTTCCCGGCGATCCGCGTGCCCGGCAAGGACGACATCTGCTACGCCACCCAGAACCGCCAGAACGCGGTGAAGGAGCTGGCGCGCCGGGCGGACTTCGTGCTGGTCGTGGGCGCGCCGAGCTCGTCGAACTCCAACCGGCTGGTCGAGGTCGCGCGCGTCCACGGCGCGCGCGCCGAGCTGGTCCAGGACGCGGGCGGGATCGACCCTCGCTGGCTCGCCGGCGCGACACGGATCGGTGTCACGGCCGGCGCGTCGACGCCGGAGCTGCTGGTGCAGGCGGTGTGCGAGCGCCTGCGCGCGCTCGGCGCCACCGCGGTGGAGTCGCTCCCCGGCGTCGAGGAGGGGGTCCACTTCGCGCTGCCGGCGGAGCTCCGGCGCGAGCAGCGGAGCGCGACGCCGACGTAGTGGACGCGCTCCTGCGCACGCTGGTCGCAGGGCTCGCGCGCGGCGAGGCCGACGCGCGCGCGCTCGAGTCGCTGGGCTGCGCCGACCCGGCGCGGGCGGGCGAGCGGCTGTGCGCGGCCGCAGCGCACCCCGCGCTCGCCACCACGCGCGAGCGCTGGCTGCCGGAGCTGCTGCTCTCGGCCCGGCCGGCGGCAGGCGCCGAGTACCTGCTGGAGCTCGCGGCGCGGCTCGGCGGCCGGCTCGATCTCGCGGCCGTCCCGCTGCTGCCGCGCCTGCTCGGCTCGAGCGACGCGCTGGCCCGCGTGCTGCTGCGCCATCCGAACTGGACCGCCGAGCTCGCGGGCGCCCTTCCCGGGGCGCCCTCCGCGGCCGACGTGGAGCCGGAGTGGACCCCGATCCGCATCGCCAAGTACAAGGGCCTGCTGCGCATCGCTGCCCGCGACCTCGGCGGGCGACCGTTCGAGCAGAGCCTCGCGGAGCTGTCGCAGCTCGCCGACCGCTGCCTCGCCGCCGCGCTCGCCTGCGCCGGCGCCGAAGCGGGAGTCGCCCCACCCGCGCTGTTCGCGCTGGGCAAGCTCGGCGGGTACGAGCTCAACTTCTCCTCCGACGTCGACCTGCTGTTCATCCGCGAAAACGCAGCCGACGGCGGGGAGCCGGCGGAGCTTTCGCGCTCGATCGAGCTCATCCGCTGCTTCAAGAAACACCTGGAAGTCCCGAGCGAAGATGGCTTCGGCTACCGCATCGACCTCGAGCTCCGGCCCGAAGGCCGGCAGGGCGTGATCGTGAACTCCGTGGACTCGGCGCTCTCCCACTACGAGAACTTCGGCCACGACTGGGAGCGCCAGATGCTGATCCGGCTGCGCTTCGTCGCGGGCGCGCGCGAGCCGGGAGAGGCGTTCGAGCGCGGCCTGCGCCCGTTCGTCTGGCGCCGCACGGTGGGGAACGACGCCGTGCGCGCGGTGCGCGCGATGAAGCGGCGGATCGAGGACGAGCGGCTCGAGGCGGGGCGCGACCTCGAGGCCGACCTGAAGGAGGGCCCGGGCGGGATCCGCGACGTCGAGTTCCTGGTGCAGGCGTTCCAGCTCCTGTTCGGCGGACGCGAGCCGAGCCTGCGCACCGGCAACGTGCTCGAGGCGCTCGCGGCGCTCGAGCGCGCGGGCCTGCTCGACGCCTCGGTCACCGAAGAGCTGCGCGACGCCTATCTCTGGCTGCGCCGCGCCGAGCACGCGGTGCAGCTGGTGGAGGAGCGCCAGACCCAGGCGTTCCCGCGCGAGCCCAACGCGCAGCTCGGGCTCGCGCGCCGCCTCGCCTACCCGCAGCTCGAAGGCGCGCGCGCGCGCGACGCGCTGCTGGACGACTGGACGCGCGTGCGCGCCCGCGTGCGCACGCACTTCGAGAACCTGGTGCTGGAGAGCAGCGATGCCGATCGGGCCTGAGCCGGGCCTCGAGGCGCGCCTCACCGGTGCGCTCGCGCACTCGCCGCTCGCGGCGCGGATCGCGACCGCGGCCGCACCGCTGGCCGAGCGCCGCGCGCGCGACGCTGCCGCGGAGCAGCTCGAGGGTCCGGCCCTCCGCGGGCTCGCGCGCGCGCTCGCCGCCAGCCCGGAGTCCGCGCGCTACCTGTCGCTTCGCCCCGGGCTGTTCGCGCGCCTGGCGGCGCTCGCCGCCGACTCGCTCGAGCGGCGCGCCGGCGAGCTGCCCGGCCTCGCCCTCCCCGATCCGTCGACCGCGCGCGAGGACTTCCTCGACGCGCTGCGGCTGCTGCGCCGGGACGAGCTGGTGTTCGCGGCCGCGCTGCACCTCGCGGGCCTCGCGCCGTTCGAGCAGGTCGCCGAGTTCCTGTCGCGGGTCGCGGAGACCTGCGCGGCGCGCGCGCTCGCCGCGGTCGAGGGCCGTTCACCGGACGAGACCGGCATCCTCACCGTGCTCGGGATGGGCAAGCTCGCGGGGCGAGAATTCACCTATCACTCCGACCTCGACGTGATCTTCCTGTTCCGCGACGATGTCGCCGACGCCTACCCGCCCTCTCGCCTCGCCCAGCGCTGGATCTCGAGCCTCGCCACGATGACCGGCGCGGGCTTCGCCTACCACGTGGACTCGCGGCTGCGCCCGTCGGGCCAGCAGGGCGCGCTCGTCACCACCGTCGAGGCGTTCGCCCGCTACCAGACGCGCCAGGCCGAGACCTGGGAGCACGTCGCGCTGCAGCGCGCGCGGGCCGTGGCCGGCGATCGCGCGCGGGTGCAGGCCGAGCTCGAGCGGGTGCGCGAACAGATTGCACGCGAGGCCGCCAATCCCTGGCGCTATCTGCGCGACATGCGCGGGCGGGTGGTGGCCGAGCGCGGGACCGAGGACGCGGACAGCGCGGCGCTGAAAGCCGGCCGCGGCGGGATCATGGACGTCGAGTTCCTCGGCGCGGGTGCGCTGCTCGAGCGCGGGCTGGTGCTCGCTCCCGGCGCGCTTCCTTCGGTCCCCGCGATGCTGCGCGCGGCGCTGCGGGTCCCCGCGGTCGAGCGCCTGCTCGACGACTACGCGTTCCTGCGCCGGATCGAGGCGTGCGCGCGCTGGCTCGCGGGGCGCCCGGTCGAATCGGTCGCCCGCACCGGCGAGGCCGCCGACTGGCTCGCGGACCTGGTCGAGCCCGGCCAGACGGCGGAAACGCTCGACGCCGCGCTCGCCGCGGCGCGGGAGCGGATCGCGGCCGGCTTCGAGCGCGTGGCCGCGAAGGAGACAATCGAGGCGCTCGCGCCATGAGCGGGCGCGACGGCTTCTCGCTGCGCCGCGAGCACCTGCTGCCCGAGAACGCGCAGGCGGCGATCGAGCTGTTCCGCGCGGCGGGGCTCGAGATCACCAGTCCGGAGGCCCGCGCCGCATCGCTCGCCGAGACGCTCGCAGGCGTCTCGCCGGAAGCGGACGTCTGGGTGTTCGGCTACGGGTCGCTGATGTGGAATCCCGCGCTCCACCACGCCGAGCTCGTGGCTGGACGCGTGCGCGGGTGGCACCGCCGCTTCTGCCTCTGGAACACCTTCGGGCGCGGGTCGCCGGAACGGCCCGGGCTGATGCTCGCGCTCGAGCCCGGCGGCTCCTGCGCCGGCGTGGGCCTGCGCATCGCCGCTCCCGACGTGCGCCACGAGCTGTCGCTCCTGTGGAACCGCGAGATGCTCTCCGGCTCCTACCTGCCGCGCTGGCTGCGGATGTCGACTCCGCAGGGCGAGGTAGACGCGATCACGTTCCTCGCGAACCGCAGCCACGCGCGCTATGCCGGTCGCCTGCCAGCGGAGCGCGTCGCGCAGCTGCTCGCGCACGCCCGCGGACCGCTGGGCGGGAGCCGCGAGTATCTCGAGCAGACCGTGGCCGAGCTCGAGCGCCACGGGCTGCGCGATGGCCAGATGCACGCGATTTTGCGCGCCGTCCGCTCGCTGGCCTAGTACACTCTCGTCCATGGTCACCCCCCTCGCGGCGTGGCTGGCGGCCTGCCTGGCCGCCGCCGCGGCGCCCGACCGGCCGCTCCCGGC
>Ga0318551_10000220_pt1 | contig 15720 bp, 14 predicted proteins | sample GRESIP082b2f19_FD_203511 | JGI IMG/M metagenome (GOLD analysis project Ga0318551, IMG submission 203511) | Tropical soil microbial communities from Luquillo Experimental Forest, Puerto Rico - GRE.SIPMG.082b2f19 | ecosystem: Environmental > Terrestrial > Soil > Tropical forest > Bulk soil...
GCATCAGCGCCATGACCAGCGCCGCCGCGCGCATGAGCTCGTCGCAGTCGCCGGCGGTCAGCCGGCGCTCGCCCGCGAGCAGCCCGGCTGTCGTGTTCAGCGTCAGCATCCAGCTGTCCTTCGGCCCGCGCCGGACGAAGGCGCGGGCCTCGGGCTTTTCGGGCGGCGGCGGCACCGGCCCCGCGAGCCGCCGGATCTCCGCGCGCAGATCTTCGACGCCGGGACAGCCATCGGGCGCGATCCAGGTCAGCACGATCGGCGGATCACCGTCGGTGGGCGCGCCGGGAGCGGCGGCAGGCGGCGTGGTCGAGCTCGGGTCGAGCGCGTCGGGATTTTGGGGCGCGGCGAGGAGCCAGAGCACCAGGGTCGGGAGCGCGCCGGCCACAGCACGGTTTTATCACGGAGATCCGGCTGTCATTCGCCGACCGTCCTCGGTAGCATGAAAGATGGTGCGATCCTGCCCGCTGATCTGAACGGCCCCGGCGCCCCGCCCGGTGCGTCCGAGGCGGCAGTGACCGCCGAGTCGCGCGTGCTGGTGCCCCTATACGCGGCGACGATGTTCCTGGCCGCGACGCTGCTGTTCGTGCTCGAACCGCTCTCGGCCAAGGCGCTGCTGCCGATCCTCGGGGGCGGGGCGGCCGTCTGGATCACGGCGGTGGCTTTTTTCCAGGTCGCGCTGCTCGCGGGCTACGCCTACGCCCACTTCGGGCCGGCCTGGCTCGGGACCCGGCGGCACGCGCTCTTGCACATCGGGCTCTGCGTGCTGGTCGTGCTGGTCGCGCCGGTGCGGCCGCCGACGGGGTGGATCGCACCCGCGCAGCACCAGTCGGCCTGGCTGTTCGCGCGCCTGGCGCTCTCCATCGGGCCGGCCTTCGTGCTGCTGGCGGCGACGGCGCCGCTCGTGCAGCGGTGGCTGGCGTCGACCAGCCATCGGCACGCGGACGATCCGTTCTTCCTCTACGCCGCGAGCAACGCGGGGAGCATGCTCGCGCTGCTGGCGTATCCGGTGCTGCTCGAGCCGCTGTTCGGCCTCGAGCGGCAGCGGCGGCTCTGGAACGAGACGCTCGGCGTCGTGATCGTCCTGCTGGCCGCATGCGCGGCCTGGGCGGCGCGGCACGCCCGCGGGGCGCCCGCGGGGGCGGCGCTCGCCGGGGCGGCCGCGACCCCGGTGCCAGCCTCGTCGCCCATCTCGTGGCGGACGCGCGCCCGCTGGCTGGCGCTGGCGGCGGTCCCGTCCAGCCTGCTGCTCTCCCTGACGACGTACGTCACCACCGATCTCATGGCGATGCCGCTGCTGTGGGTGATCCCGCTGGCGCTCTACCTCGCCACGTTCATCATCGCCTTCGGCCGGCGCGCGCCGGCGGCGCGCCGCGTGGCGCTGGTGCAGCCGTTTCTGCTGCTGCCGCTGGCCGTGGAGATGTTCCTCGGCGCCAGCAACGCCGTCTGGCAGCTCATCCCCGTGCACGTGGCCGCGTTCTTCGTGACGGCGCTCGTCTGCCACCAGCAGCTCGCCGAGAGCCGCCCGGCCGGCGAGCAATCGACCGACTTCTATCTCTGGGTCGCAGCGGGCGGCGCGCTCGGTGGGCTCTTCAACGTCTTCCTGGCGCCGCTGCTCTTCAACGGCGTGACGGAGTATCCGCTCGGCCTGGTCGTCGCCGCGTTCCTCCGCCCCCGGGAGGGCGCCGGTGACGCTCGGTCCCGGCGCGCGCGGCTGCTCGACGTCGCGGTCCCCGCGCTGCTGGCGGCGGTGCTGCTCGCGGGCTCGCTCGCCGCGCACGCGCTCGGGGCCCGGCTCGGCGGCCGGGCCACGCTCGGCGGCCTCGGCGTCCTCCTCCTCGTCTCGGGCGTCGTCGGCTACGCCACGCGCGCCCGCCCGCTTCGCTTCGGGCTCGCGCTCGGCGCGATCATGCTGGTCGGCGCTCACCACGGCGCTGCGGGGAGCACGGTCCTCTACGAGACGCGCAGCTTCTATGCCGTGCACAAGGTGGCCCAGGATCCGCCGGCGCTCCGCTACCTCGTCCACGGCAACACGCTGCACGGCGTGCAGGACCTGACGCCGGAGCGGCGGCGGCAGCCGATGGCCTACTTCCACAAGGCGGGCCCGATCGGCGGCGTGATGGCCGCGTTCGCCGGCTGGCCCCAGACCAAGCGGGTCGGCGTCGCCGGCCTGGGCGTGGGGACGCTGGCCGCGTACGTCGCCCCCGGCGAGCACTGGACATTCTTCGAGATCGATCCGGCGGTCGTCGACATCGCGCGCGACCGGGGCCTGTTCACCTACCTCGGCGACGCCGAGGGGCGGATCGACTACCGGCTCGGCGACGCGCGCCTCACGCTGGCCGCCGAGCCGGACGGCAGCTTCGGCATGCTGATCCTCGACGCCTTCAGCTCGGACTCCGTCCCCGCCCACCTGCTCACGCGCGAGGCCCTCGAGCTCTACGTCCGCAAGCTCGCCCCCCGCGGCCTGCTCGCCTTCCAGCTCTCGAACCGCTACCTCGATCTCGAGCCCGTCGTCGCCGGCAGCGCCGCCGCCCTCGGCCTCACCGCGCTCGCCCGCTACGACCGCGCCACCGACGCGGAGAAACAGGCCGGCAAGTCGTCGTCGTTCTGGGTGGTGGTCGCGCGGGCCCCCGTCGACCTCGCCCCGGTGGCCAAGGACCCGCGCTGGCACCCGGCGCGCGTCGGCCCGGGCTGGACCGACGACGCCTCGAACCTCTGGCGGGCGTTCCGCCTCGCGCACTAGCGCCGCGCGGGGACCGGCGTCGACGGTGGCGCGGGCGGCGACGGGGGCGGCAGCGGCGGTCGCTGAGCGAAGTCCCGGTAGGCGTCCCGCAGCACCGTGAAGGCCTGCTTCTTCGTGCCGTCGTTGGCGACCAGCCCCTTGCGGTTCCAGCCGTCCTGGATGCCGGGGAGCGGGCGGCGCGGCGAGCGGAAATCGACGAGGATCCAGGGCGAGAGACCCACGAGGCCCGGGATCCGACGGAGCATCGCCAGCTGGTGGCGGTAGACGCTCGCCTGGTGCTCCTCGGAGAAGCGGGTGAGGGGATCGGCGTGGAGGCCGGCCTTCGCGTCGGCGCCGAACTCGCTGACGACGATCGGCTTGCCGTAGGGCGATCGCCAGGTGAGGGTGTCGCACTTGCCGGGCGGGCCGTCGTACCAGCCGACGTACTCGTTGAGGCCGAGGACGTCGAGGTCGTCGCCGAGTGGGTCGTCGAGGGTCACGGTGCGCGCGTCGACGTAGCGGTGCTCGAGGGCAGCGGTCACGAGGCGCGTCGGGTCGGCGGCGCGCGCATCCGCCACCAGCGTTCGCAGGAAGGCCGTGCGCGCGTCGCCAACGGGGGTCTCGTTCCCCACCGACCAGAGGATCACCGAGGCGCGGTTGGCGTCGCGCGCGATCTCCTCGGCCAGCTGGCGGCGTGCGGAGACGAGCGTCTCCGGGTTCGACCAGGCGATGGTCCAGTAGACGGGGATCTCGGACCAGACGAGGAGCCCGAGGCGGTCCGCGGCGCGCGTCATCTCCTCGCCGTGCGGGTAGTGGGCGAGGCGGACGAAGTTGCAGCCGAGCTCGCGGGCGAGCCCGAGCAGCGCCTCGGCGTCGGCGGCCGTGGTGGCGCGCCCGCCGCGGCCGAGCGCCTCCGCGTGCAGCGAGATGCCGCGCAGGAACACCGGCTTGCCGTTGAGCAGCAGCTCGGTCCCGCGCGTGCCGAGCGTGCGGAAGCCGATCCGGTCACGGACGCGATCGCCGCCCGCGGTGAAGCTGACGTCGTAGAGCTTCGGGGCCTCGGGCGACCAGAGCGTGACGGCGGCCGGAAACGCGAACGCGCCCCAGCCGGCGGCGTCGGTGGTGACCGTCTCGGCGACGCGCGCCTCGGGGATCTCGACGGTCACCTTCGTCGGGCCGCGCGCGCCGTCGACGCGCACGAACCCGACGAGGCGCCCCGCGTCCCCGCGCGCGAGCTGGAGCCGCGCGTCGCGGATGAAGGCGGGCGGCGTCTCGACCAGGCGCACCCCGCGCGTCAGCCCCCCGTAGTTCCACCAGTCGGTGTTCACGGCGGGGAGCGCGTCGGCGCGCCGGCTGTTGTCGACGCGCACCACCAGCGAGTTGCCGCGCGCGCGCAGCTTGCCGGTCACCTCGAGGGCGAAGGGCGTGAAGCCCCCCTCGTGATCGCCGAGGCGCTGGCCGTTGAGCCAGACGGTGGCGCGCTGGGCCGCCGCCCCGAACTGGAGGAACGTCCGCCCCCCGGCCATGGCAGCGCGATCGAACCGGCGCTCGTACCAGAGTGCCCCTTCGTAGTAGAGGAGGTCGGGCCGTTGGGTGTTCCAGTCGCCCGGCACGTCGAGCTCGGGCGAGCGCGAGAAGTCGTACTCGACGAGCTCGCCACGCGCGCGGGGCTCCGCGTCCTCGAAGTAGCCGTGGGGGCGGGGTTTGCCGCGGTAGTCGACGAGGCCGTTGTCGTAGGGATCGACGATCACGTGCCAGCGGCCGTCGAGGCTCTGCCCGGCGCGGCCGTCGGCGAAGGCGAGGGCCGTCGCCGTCGGCACCGGGCTTGCGACCGCGGGGCGGGCGCCCGCCAGCGCCGCGCCGAGGAGCGTGGCGAGCGCCATGTTGCGGGCGGACATCTGCGGACTCTACAGCCTGGACGTCGGCCTGAGCGAAGGTCGTGGGCGGTGTCACGGACAGCCACCGCGGGACCCCGCCATAATGCAGAGACCGTGAAGCTCCTCCTCGCCGTTCTCGTCGCGCTCGGCCTGTCGCAGCTCTCTTGCTACGTCCGCGAGACGCGTCCGGGCGGTTGTCCCGGCGGCGTCTGGGTCGAGGGGCACTACGGCCCGCGCGGCCGCTGGCACCCCGCACACTGGCGTTGCCCCGGGCACCCCGCCGTCATCGAGATCGAGTAGGCACGGCGCGGGCAGCGCCGGATTTGCCGGCCGCGGGGCGCATCGTGTTATCGTGATCACATGCGTGGAGCCGGCGCGATGCTGCTCGCCCCGTTGGCCCTCGCCGCCTGCGGCGGGGGGAACGGGACCGTGGCCATCACGGACCTCGGTCCCAGCGTCGAGACGGCGAGCTGCGCGCACGAGGTGCGCTGCGGCGTCTACGCCGACGAGGCGACCTGCGAGGCAGCGTTCTCCGCGGATTTCGGCCAGCTCGAGGTGGACGTGGCCGCTGGCAAGACCGCCTACGACGGCAAGGCGGTGGCCGATTGCCTCGCCGCCCTCCGCAACCAGAGCTGCAGCATCACCGTCGAGCTCTCGACCTCCGCGCCGGCCGCTTGCGGCCGTGCCGTCGTGGGGACGCTCGCCACGGGAGCGGCCTGCTACACCGACGAGGAATGCGCGTCGGGGACCTGCACGACGTCGGTCTGTACGACGACGACCTGCTGCATGGGGAGCTGCGCGGCGCCAAACCCTCCCGTCGCCATCGGGGCGGACTGCTCGTCGCCGACCGCGGTCTGCGCTGACGGCAGCTTCTGTCAGACGGCCGCCGGGGGCGGAGCCACCTGCGTGGCGAAGTTCGCCGCCGGGCAGCCCTGCACCGCCCTCACCGACTGCGCCACCGGGACGTTGTGCGTCAACGATCCCACGACCGGGGCGTCGATCTGCGGGAAGTTGCCCGCGCACGGGGCCTCCTGCCTGGCGAGCCAGTTCTGCGACGCCTCGACCGATTACTGCAACCTCGCCACCGGCGTCTGCACGTCGCGGGTGGCGGCGGGCGGCGCCTGTCCTACCGGCGCCGAGTGCGTGGCTGCGACGTTCTGCGACGCGACGACCTCCACCTGCAAGGCGCTCGGCATGACCGGCGCCGCCTGCACGTCTGCCGGCGAGTGCTTCTCCAACGACTGCGTGGGGAGCGTCTGCGTCGTGCCGCCGCCGGCGACCACCTGTCCGTAGCCGCACCCGCGTCTCGTGGCGCGTGATATCGTGAGGCTTCGTCAGTCGTGGTGGGCCCGAGCGGCCCCGTCGGGGGAGTCGTCATGACGAGGATCCGATTCGCTTTGGTGGCGGGGGCGCTGTTCTCCATCGTCGGATGCGCCGACGACGCGAGCATCCCGTTCGGCGAGCTCGGGACCAAGTTCGCGGCCGCAGAGTGCGACGTCGGCGTCCGCTGCGGGAGCTACCCGGACAAGGCGACCTGCATGGCCAGCGTGGTCATCGATCTCGGTCAGCTCAAGGCCGACGTCGAGGCTGGCCGGGTCAAGTACGACGGCAACGCGGCGGCGACCTGCCTGACCGCCTTCGAGTCCAGCACCGGCCCCGGTAGCTGCAGCGTGACGAGCTCGCTGTCGGCCGCGCAGCCCAAGGCCTGCCAGACCATCTTCACCGGGGCGGTGGCGCTCGGCGGCGCTTGCTTCGACTCGTACGAGTGCCAGTCGGGGAGCTGCGACACGAGCGGCTGCAGCACCGGGACCGCCTGCTGCGCGGGGAGCTGCGTCGCCTCGATCGATCCGACGTCCGCCCCGATCGGCATGGCCTGCTCCACCCTGCTCTCCAGCTCTTGCGTCGACGGCGCGTTCTGCGAGGGGAGCGCCTCCGGCGGCACCACCGGGACCTGCGTGCTCAAGCTCGCCGCGGGCCAGCCCTGCACCAGCACCGTCGGCCAGTGCCAGCCGGGGCTCGTCTGCCTGGAGGGCTCGCAGATCTGCGGCAAGCTCCCCGCCGAGGGGGCGCCGTGCGCGGCGAACGGGCTCTGCGACGCCGAGAACGACTACTGTGACCCGACGACCGGCCTGTGCGCGCCGCGCGTCGCCCCCGGCGCCGCCTGTCCGACGGGGAGCGAGTGCGTCGCCTACGCCGCGTGCGATCCCGCGACCGACACCTGCGTCGCGCTCGGCACCGCCGGCAGCTCCTGCAGCGCGGCCGCCTCGACCCCGTGCCTCGGCTCGCTCACCTGCGTGGCCGCGACCGGCGTCTGCACCGCGCCGCCGCCGGCGGCCGTCTGTCCGTAGCGGGGCGGCCACGCCGCCGTTCTGGCGCTAACATCGATCTCATGCGGGAGCTGTCGCCCCTCGAGCGCGCCTGCCTGCGCATCGGCGCCGCCGGCCTGGTGGTCGTCGCGGGCGCGATCATCGTGGCGTCCGCCTGCGCGCCCGAGGCGGCGGCGAGCTTCGCGGCGCTGTCGCTCGCGACCTGGCTGGTCGTCGCGGCGACGCTCTGGGGGGCGCATGCGCGCGCGGGCGCCGGGTCCGCCCCGCTCGGCGTCGCCACCCACGTCACGGCGCTTCGCGGCTTGCTCGTGAGCCTGGTGGCGGGGTTCGTGTGCGTCCCGCCTTCGGGGGCCGCGTCCTTCATCCCCGCGATCCTCTACGGGGCCGCGGCGCTGCTCGACAACGTCGACGGGCGCGTGGCGCGCCGGCGCGGGGAGGCCTCGCCGCTCGGCGCGCACTTCGACGAGGCGATGGATGCGCTCGGGTTGCTCGTGGCGTCGGCGGTGGCCGTGGCCTGGGGGCGCCTGCCGCCCTGGTACCTCGTGCTCGGGGCGGCGTACTACGTCTTCCGTGCGGGGCTCGCGCTCCGCGCCCGCGTCGGGCTGCCGCTCCACCTCGATCGGGTGGCGCGGCGTCCGCTCACGCGGACGTTCGCGGGCTTGCAGATGGTGCTCGTGGCGGCGGCCCTGACGCCGGTGCTGCGGCCCGAGATCACGTGGGCCGCCGCGACGATGCTCATGCTCCCGTCGCTGGTGTTCTTCGTGCGCGACTGGCTCCTCGTCACGGGGCGGCGCGCGCCCGCTCCCCGGCGGGTATCCGCAGCGCTTCGATGAAAGCGGCGGCCGACGCCGCGGCCTCGCGCCACGTGCGGTGCGCGCGCCAGCGGGCGACGGCCGCCTTCGCCAGGGTGCCGAGCGCGGCGCGGTCGCGGGCGAGCTCGCCGAGGATCTTCGCCCAGAGCGCCGGGTCGTCCGGGTCGAGGAGGAAGCCCTCGCGGCCGTGCGCGATCATCTCGCCGAGGCCGCCGGCGCGCGTCGCCAGCACCGGCAGCCCGAAGCCGAGCGCCTCCAGACAGGCGAGCGAGTAGGCCTCGCGGTCCGACGGCAGGGCGAGCACCTGGCTGGTCCGGAAGATCGCGTCGAGGGCGTCGCTGGTGCGCGGGCCGTGCAGCGTCACGCGCCCGCCCAGCCCGAGGCGGGCGATCTGGCGGTCGATCGCCCGCGCGTACCCCGGCACGGGGGCGGGGCCGACGACGTCGAGGGTGAGCGCCCCATCGGGGGCGCGCGCGAGCGCGTCGAGCAGCCGGTGGAGCCCCTTGTGCGGCGCCACCGCGCCCGCGAACAGCACGCGCAGCGGCCCGGGCGCCCGGGACCGCTCGTCGAGGAGCGCGTCACTGACGGCCGGCGCGACGTGGTCCCGCCCGGGCTTGACGATGACAGCCGGCACCTCGTGGCGCGCGAGGGCGCGCACGTCGGCGAGCGTGCGCTCGCAGACCGCGATCACGCCGTCGACGGCGTCGAGGTAGCGGCGCTCGAGGCGCGCCCGCCATGACAGCGACGTCCGCGCGCCGTCGGGCGGTCCGCTGCCGAGGTTGTGGACCAGCGCCACCACGGCGCCGCCGCGCGGCCAGGCGTCCGGACGGCGGTTGGTGAGGAACACCGACGGGTGGACGAGCTCGTCCTGCATGACGGCGTCGTAGGGGCGCGCCGCGCCGGGCGGACGCCGCGCCGGGTGTCCGAAGGCGACGTTGCGCGCGGCGGCCGACAGCGGGCCGCGCCACGGGAGGCCGAAGACGTCCACCTCGTGCCCGAGCGCGCGCAGGCCCGTCACCAGGGCGCGGTCGTAGACGAACCCGCCCGAGATCTGCTCGAGGCCGCCGTAGACGACGAAGGCGAGGCGCATCCGGTCGTCCGGTCCTGGCGCGGCGCGGTCAGCCCACGGCGCGCCGGCAGGTCGCGTAGGCGGCGTCGCTCTCCCAGAGCTTGACCGTCACCGCGCGCACGTGGCCGCCACCGACGACCAGCCAGGCGGCGATGCGGTCCGCGATCACGCCCGCGAACCGCTCGATTCCGGTGTTGGTCCCTGCGAACTCCGGCAGGTCGTTGAGCATGCGATCGCGGTAGCGGTCGCAGACGGCGTCGAGCGCGGGCTCGGCCACCGAGATGTCGAGCAGGTACCCGTGCGTGTCCAGCGTGTCCCCTTCGAACACCACCTCGAGGCGGTAGGGGTGGGAGTGCCGCTGGTTCTCCTTCCCCCAGTCACCGCCCACGAGCCGGTGCTGGGCCACGAAGGCGCGCAGGAGTCCGACGGAGTAGGTGCTCGCCATGGTCCGCCTTTCAGCTTTCAGAAGGCAGGATAGGTCAGGATGACCTGGATCACATCCTCCCCGTCGCCGTCGAGGAGCGCGTAGGCGGAGGCGGCGTCCGCGAACGGGATCCGGTGGGTGACGAGGGGCCGGGTGTCGACGTCGGCGAGCGCCCGCCAGGCGGCGCCCCAGCGCCGGGCGCGATCCCAGCGGGCGCCGAGCCCCGCGCCGAGGTGGCTGACCTGGCTGCTCACCAGCCGGAGGCGCCGGCGGTGGAACCGGCCGCCGAGGTCGACGGCGGCGCGCTTGCCGCCGTACCACGATCCGACGACGATGCGCGCCTCATGGCCGGCGGCGGCGATGGCCGCGTCGAGCGCCGCGGGATCGCCCGACAGCTCGTAGACGAGATCGGCGCCGCCCGGGCCGAGCGCCCGCCTCACATCGTCCGGCTCGGAGGGGAGGGCGCGGCCCGCGAGCGCGCGCGCGACCTCGCGCCGGCGCGCGCGCGGCTCTGTGATTGCCAGCGCCGCGAGCGGAAAGCGGGCCAGGAGCGCCGTCGTCAGCAGCCCCACGGTCCCCTGGCCGATCACCAGCACGCGCTCGCCGAGCAGCGGCGCGCCGTCGAGGACCAGGTTGACGGCGGTCTCCATGTGCGCGAGCAGCGCCGCCCGCTCGGCGTCGAGGCCGTCGGGCACGGGCACGAGATCGCCGACTGGCGCGGCGAACGCCGTGGCGTGCGGCTCGAAGGCGAAGACGCGGCGGCCGAGCCAGGCCGGATCGACGCCCGCGCCCAGCGCCCGCACCTCGCCGACGGCCGCGTAGCCGTAGCTGAACGGAAACGCGAAGGTCCCGTCGCCGAGCGCGCCCAGCGTCTCGTCGCGCGGCAGCTCCGGCGGCAGCTGGCCGCGGTAGGCCAGCAGCTCCGTGCCGGCGCTGACCGCCGAGGCGAGCGTCCGCACGAGCGCGTGCCCGGGCGGCGGCGCGGGCGCCGGCTCCTCGACGAGCTCGACGCGGCGCGGGCCGGCGAACACCAGCTTCACGCGGCCGGCCACGCCACCTCCCCGCCGAGCACCACGTCGTCGCCGAGGCGCGTGCTCACCGAGAACCGGAGGTTGGCGATGGCGGCCTGCGCGCGCGATCGCGCGGCCGGCTCGACCGCGGCGAGGCCCCCGAGGATCTGGGGCGCGATCGTGACCAGCGCGTAGTCGACGAGACGCCCCTCGAGAAAGCTGGTGATGATGCGCGCGCCCCCCTCGACCATCACGTGTCGGACCCCTTCGGCCGCGAGGCAGACGAGCAGCGCGCGCAGGTCCACCCAGCCGTTCGCCAGCGCCGGGCAGGCGAACACCCGCCCGCCGCGCGCCATCAGGGCCGCGAGGCGGGCCTCGTGAGCCGGGCTCGCTCCGGCGGGCGCCGCCGCCGCGATCCAGACGGCCCCCGCGGCGCGCGCAAACAGCTTCGCGTCCGGCGGGGTGCGCGCCTGGCTGTCGACGATGATCGGCTGCGGGCTCGGCCCGTCGACGAGGCGGACGTTCAGCTCCGGATCGTCGGCCAGCACGGTCCCCACGCCGACGAGGAGGGCGTCGTGCCGGGCGCGCAGCGCGTGCGTGAGCCGCAGCGCGGGCGGCCCGCTCAGGTTGTAGCGCTCGCCGCGCGCGGTGGTGATGCTGCCGTCGAGGCTCTGCGCGTAGGCGAGGGTGACGAACGGGCGGTCGCGCGGGCGCACCCGGGCGCGGGCCTCGGCCAGATCCTGGACGAGCGCTGTGATCGATGCGGCCGTGGAGCTCGCGCCGTTCAGAGAGTCCTCCTGACGGGAGCCGGGGTGGCAGGCTCGCGTCCCCGTGCCCGCCAAGTCTACGGCATCGGCGCCGGCCGCGCCCGGCCGATTCTGGCGCCGCGCCTGCGCCGTGACATGCTGTGGGGATGCGCGCCGCGCCGAGCGGGACCGCCGATCTGCCCCTGCACGGCGGGCGCGTCCCGGCCTGGCTCTCGGCGCGCATGGCCCGCCTCGGGCGCGTGATCGTCGAGGCCATCGCGCACGACTATGGCCGCACCGAGGTGCTGCGCCGGCTCGCGAACCCGTTCTGGTTCCAGTCATTCGGCGCCGTGATGGGCATGAACTGGCACTCCTCGGGGATCACGACCAGCGTGATCGGCGCGCTCAAGCGGGGCCTCGGCCCCGTCGCCGGCGAGCTCGGTCTCCACGTCTGCGGCGGCCGCGGCCGCGCCTCGCGCCGCACGCCCGAGGAGCTGGCCGCCGTCGGCGAGCGCGTGGGCCTCGACGCGCCGGCGCTGGTGCGCGCCAGCCGCCTCGTCGCCAAGGTCGACAGCGCCGCCGTCCAGGACGGCTTCGAGCTGTACCTGCACGGCTTCATCGTCGCCGACGACGGCGCCTGGGTGGTCGTGCAGCAGGGGATGAACGGCGCCCGGCGGCAGGCGCGTCGCTACCACTGGATCTGGGATCGCGCCGGCGGCTTCGTCGACGACCCGCACGCCGCGATCGAGGGGCGCCCCGGCGGCGACATCGTCAACCTCGTCGACCACCGCGCCGCCCCGGCGCGCGGCGAGCTGGTCGGCCTCGGGCACGCCGGCCCGGCGGCCGCCGTCGACGCGCTCACGCGCCTCCGCATGCCCGCCCACCACGACGTCCGCGCCGAGGACATCGACCTCCGCCGCCTCGGCAAGACCCTCGCCGCCGTCGCCGATCGCGGCCCCGAGGACTTCGCCGAGCTGATGCTGGTCCCGGGCGTCGGCGCCCGCACGCTGTTCGCCCTCGCCCTCGTCGCCGAGGTCGTCCACGGCGCCCCCAGCCGCTTCGCCGACCCCGCCCGCTTCTCCCTCGCCCACGGCGGCAAGGACGGCCACCCCTTCCCCGTCCCGCTCCGCGTCTACGATCAGACCATCGCCGTCCTCAAGCGCGCCGTCGCGCGCGCCAAGCTCGGCGAGAGCGACCGCCTCGCCGCCCTCCGCCGCCTCGACGATCAGGCCCGACGGATCGACGTCGCGGCGGTGACGCCCGCCGCGCTCGAGCGCGCCGTGGCGGCCGAATGGCGAGCCAAGGACCAGCTCGGAGGACGAACGGTCGCCGACGACGCCGAGGGCCGCGTCGCCCCGCGTTCGCGACGTCCCGCAGCGACCCTCAGCGCGCAGCTATCGCTGCCATCGCTCGGTCGAGGCCGTCCAGGCGTGAGCGCGCTCGAGCCCCGCGTGGACAAGCTCGAGTCCGAGTGATTGGCCGATCGGCCTAGGTCGCGGTAGGCGCGTGAGGGCCGCTCTTCGCGGGGTCGGTGGTGATGTCGAGCTCGGCGTGGAGGGCGACGACGGGGGTCGGCCAGCGGGCGACGCGGGCGACGACGTGACGGCGGCGGGCCATGGGGAGGCCGGCGACGGTCTGGTAGTCCTCGCTGTAGTGGGCGGCGCGGGCCCAGGGGCCGACGATGTCGGCGACGTAGTCGTGGCGGCGGAGGAGGCCCTCGTCGTCGAAGTAGAAGGTTTGGCGGGTGGAGTGGGTGTGCAGTGTCGGCGGGAGCTGGACGTCGATGCCGGTCAGAGCGGCGCCGTCGTGGCGGGCATGGCGCAGGGGGCCGGCAGGCGTCCCCTCCGCGAGCGAGAACGGGAGGCTGCAGTAGTGGGTCAGCGCGTAGCCGAAGAAGTAGAGCGCGTCGGCGGGGGACCAGCGGTGGAGCTTGTGCCTGCCGACGAACGTGGTGCGGATCTCGGCGTGCGTCTCGGCCATCGCCCCGTTGTCGTCGAGCAGGGCGACCTTGCCGTTCGAGTACAGGCCGCGCCGGCCGGGCGTCGGGTAGTCGTGGAAGACGGCGCGATGATCGCGCGGCGCCACGTCGATGCGCGGCGGGAGCTGGAACGTCTTGCCCAGGCCCTTGAGCTTGGGCAGCAGGCCGCGCAGCTCGCGCGGGCGGAACGAGACGATGCCGAACGCCGCGTAGGCGCCGAGGCCACCGTGGCGGGCGATCGCCTTCTCGAGCAGCGCGCGCGCCTCGCCGCTCCAGGGCGAGCCGGGCGGAAATCCGGTTTTGCCTGCCTCCGCTCCCACTTCCATCCGCGGGCCTTATATCACCGGCAGCGGAGCTAGGCTGCGGCGGCGGACACGTCGATGCCGCGCGCGGCGAAAGGCTTGACCACGCGCGTCCGGAGCGAGCGGCCGGCGAGCGCGAGATAGGTGTCGGAGCCCAGCCACCCGAGGGCGTGGCCGTCGCTCGAGGCCGCGCGGGGGCGGCGCGCCAGCGCGTCCCAGAGGTTGCGGATCTCGCCGATCGCCGCCTCGGCGGTGCGGCGCACGAAGGCGACGCCGTCGGCGTCGAGCGCGGGCAGGGCCCAGTCGAGGAAGCTCCAGCCCACCACGCCGTGCGCGGCCTCGTCGCGGACGATGCGGCCCAGCACCGCGTGCGCGAGCGGGTGCGTGGCGCGCATCCAGGCGCCGTGGAGCAGCGGGATCGACAGCGCCTCCCCGACGCAGAAGTTCCGGGTGACGAGCTCGGTCGCGCGCAGGAGCGGCGGCAGCGACGGGTTCGCGTCGGCGCAGATCGCCGACTCGGCGTAGCGGAGCTCGGCGCCGCCGCCGAGGGTCATCGCCATGCGCGCGCAGAGCTCGACGTGGACGATCTCGTCGAGCGGGAAGCGCGAGAACGCCGCCACGAGATCGAGCGGGGCGCGGGCCTCGACGAGCGCGCGCAGCGTCGAGGCGCAGGCGGCGGCGGTCCGGTGCTCCTGGAACGCGGCCCCCGTCCAGGCGCTGCGCGCGGCCGCCAGCACGTCGGCGTCGTAGTCGCGCGGATCGAGCGTCTCCCAGGGCATCGCCTCCACCTCTGGCCGGGCGCTGCGGTAGCGCCGCTCCCAGGCGCCGCCGAGAAGCTCGAGCTCGAACAGCTCCATCTCGGCCGCATCGGCCGCGGGCGCCGTCACAGGAGGTCCCCGGAGCCTCGGTCGTTGGTGGCGTCGGCCCCCGGCCCGCTGGCCGTGTCACGCGCGCCGTCGGCGGTGGCGTCGCGCGGGCCGTCGCTGGCGGCGCCAGTGTCGACGACCTGGCCGTCGGGGCAATCGGACGTCGACATCCCACGCGACGACGGATCCCCGGTGCAGCCGCTCGGGTGGATCGCCAGGTTGCAGCCGGGGAGGGCGGCGCACAGGGCGACGGTGATGGAGCCCGCGCCGAGCCGGGCGATGAGCAGCTTCTTCGGCTTCGTGGGCTTCTTGATCATCGGATCGATTGTGCAGCAAGGGACATACCAGGGGAACCGCCGAGGAATTCCTCGTGGATCTTCCGGGTGTCGCCGGCGCGACACGACAGGGCTGTCGCGGTCGCGGTCCCTGGCGGACCGCCGTGGCGGTCGCACCTTGGAAGACATGGCGGCGGTCGTCGAAGGGGTGTCTCGCCGCGCCTGGCAGCTCGCGGCCACGCGGGCCGGGCTGGCGATCGTCGTGGGGGCGATCCTGCTCAGCCGGCCGGGCAAGCCGCTCGGGGCGCTGTTCGCGATGCTCGGCAGCTACCTGTTCTTCGACGGCGCGCTGGCGATCGGCATGGCCTTCAGCGGAGCGAACGGCCGCGAGACGCGGATGGCGCACGTGGCGAACCCCAGCCGCACCCGGGTGTCGCACGTCCTCGAGGGGATCCTGAGCCTGGCGGTCGGGATCCTGGCGTTCTTGCACCCGGCGGCGATGAAGCTCGCCCTCGTCGCGCTGATCGCGGTGCGGTCGATCGTCACGGGGATCGTCGAGCTCGGGTGGGCCATCTCTCGCGCGCGCGTCGAGCGCGAGCGGTCGCCGCTCCCGTGGCTCGCCGGTCTGGCGTCGCTGGCGTTCGGTTTCTTCCTGGTGGCCCGCCCCGCCTCCGGCGTCCTGGTGCTCGCCTGGCTGGCGGGGATCTACCTCCTCGTGTTCGGGGTCGGGCTGGCCGTGAGCGCGGTCCGCCTCCGGCGGGCCCGCACCGACACCGCACAGGGATAGGCCGTTTCCGTATTCGCGTCCGGGCCGATTCCGGCCCTGCGCCCCGGGCCGCACCCTCGAAAGGTCGTGTCCGCCGCGAATCGGATCGCGGGTCTCGTCGCCGCGTCGGCCGTCTGTCTCGCCCCGGCGCGGGCCGGGGCCTGGGCATCGGCCGAGCATCAGGTCATCGGCCAGACGGCGTACCGACGGGCCTGCGACGACCTCGCCGCGATCGTCGCCGCGCGCCCCCAGGCGCCCGGCGTGGCCGACCGCCTCGAGTTCGCCTGCGGCCGCAACCGCGACGCGCTGGCCGACGTCTACGGCGACGCCTGCGCGATCGCCGGCGACTTCCTCGGCGAGCCGTCGGAGTTCATGTCCATCTCCGGAGCCTGGCGGTGGACGAGCAAGAAGAGCTACCTCCTGCTCGCGCTCGAGAACAGCCAGCACTTCAACCCCATGGCCACGAAGGAGTGGGCCAAGTACCACGAGCAGGCGGTCGTAGAGGGGCTCGCGGGCGCGCACACCGACGGGCTGCCGATGGTTGAGAAG
>Ga0318551_10000221_pt1 | contig 15711 bp, 13 predicted proteins | sample GRESIP082b2f19_FD_203511 | JGI IMG/M metagenome (GOLD analysis project Ga0318551, IMG submission 203511) | Tropical soil microbial communities from Luquillo Experimental Forest, Puerto Rico - GRE.SIPMG.082b2f19 | ecosystem: Environmental > Terrestrial > Soil > Tropical forest > Bulk soil...
ACCTGAGCCGGGCCACCGTGTTGCGGGCCGCGCTGGCCGAGCGGATCAGCGAGTTCTTCGCCGATGTGGACGTGCTGGCCTGTCCCGTCAGCCAGGTGGCGCCGTTTGACGTGACCCTGGACTGGGTGCACGAGATCAACGGCCAGCCGCAGCAGACCTACCTGGACTGGATGGCGTCGGCCTACCTGATCTCCGTGACCGGCCTGCCGGCGATCAGCGTGCCGGCGGGCTTCACCGCGGACGGCCTTCCGGTGGGCCTGCAACTGGTCGGCAGGCGCCGGGGAGACTGGGACCTGCTCGCCGTGGCGCACGCGTTCGAGGCCGCTACCGGCCACGGGACCCGGGCACCGGCTCTGGCCGCTACCGGTTCGCCGCGGGCTGACTAGCGAGGTAAGGGGGAAACCGTTGGGCATCGACACGGTCACCGCCAGCGTGAGAACGACCGTGGCGCGGCTGGCGCGACAGCAGTATGGCGGTCGGCTGGGCCCGGTCAGCCTGGCCCGTATCGGCCGTCCGACCGGACGGCCGATACCGCCCCGGTCGTTCGACCCCGGCCACATCGCCGACCTGGAGTACCGGGCGTGGACCGGCTACTACCTGCGGGAGTGGCCCCAGGTGGGGGTGTCCTTCGTCCGGCTGGTCCGGGCCGGCTTCGGCATGGACTGGTACCGGACCCTGCACGCCTCCTGGCTGATGGTGCGCGCGGCCCAGCTGTGGGCCCCGATCCCGGACAATGATCCGGACGGGGCGCGGGCCTGCATGCGGCGGTTCTACGCCCTGGTCCGGCTCAGCTACGGCGAGCCCGCTAGCCCGGTGGAGGCAGCCAGGCTCGAGATCGACTGGTGGCGCGTGCACCGGGAGGTGCAGTACTCGACGTCGCCAGCCATCACCGACGATGAGCTGATCGAGGCGGTGACCCGCCTGTACAGCTACCTCTACGACGAGCCGGCTACCGACGTCAGGCCGGCGGCGGCGGGCCGGGTCCGCGCGATGCACCTGTCCGATCAGTGGGTCAAGGAGGGCTGCCAGCCCGACAGCCCGCTGCTTCCGCAGCTACGCGTGGCGCTGGTCCGCTGCTACGCCTCGCTGCTCGCCGCCGTGCACCGCTGAACGGCGGCCTACGGGGTTCCGGAACCTCCGGGCGGCGGGGCGTCCTGACCTTCTGGCGGCGGGGTTCCGTAGTCCGCGGGTGGCGGGGTTCCGTAGTCCGTAGGCGGCGGGGTTCCGTAATCCGCGGGCGGCGGGGTTCCGTAACCCACGGGCGGCGGCGTTCCGTATCCTCCCCCTGGCGGGGTTCCGTATCCTCCCGGCGGCGTTCCGTACCCGCCGGGCGCCGCAGCGTCGCCGGCCGCGCCCGGCCCGGCCGCGCCCACGAGCCGGTAGTAGATCAGCGTCACGACCAGGGCGATGAACGGGGAGATGAGGACTCCGGAAATGAACGTGCTCAGGCCGTTCCGCCAGACCATCGGCAGCTTCAGGAAGATCAGGCTGAGCACGATGCTCACCACGAGCTGGATGATGAACACCAGGACCAAGGTGCCGAAGACGTGCCAGCCGTGGCCTTTGACCAGTCGCCTGCTGCGCCCGAAGGAGTCGATGGCCCCGGCCCGCTCGATGACGATGGCCGGGATGATCACCGCCCAGATCGTGATGAGCCACAGGCCGGGCACGATGAGCAGGAAGAGGCCGACCGTGATGGCGAGGCCGGCCAGGATCGACGCCCCGGCCACGGACCAGATGTAGGGGGTGGCCGCGGACACGGTCTCGCCCAGGTTCAGGTCGACGCGGCCGTCCCGGATGTCCTGGACCGCCTTGATCAGGGTGGCCTGGAGGAGGAAGGTGGCGAACAGCTCCACGATGAGGGCCAGGAACGACCCGATGACGCCGGCCAGCGACAGCAGTGCCACGATGACGGCGGCAACCAGATAGATGACGAACGCGATCGCGAGCAGGTGCGCGGCGAACCTCCGGTAGAGCTGCCACGCCTCGCCTAGTACGCCTGACAGCGGGTTCATAGTGACGACGCTATTGCAGCGCTGGGCCGCCGCGCTACTGCCGCTTCACGGCGACCGGATGACAGGATGACGAAATGACCGGCGAACTGACCAGCGAGCGGATCGACGTCCAACGCACAATCGCCGCCGACCCGTCGGCCGTCTTCAGGGTGCTGTGCGACCCGCAGGGCCACGTGGCCATCGACAGCTCCGGGATGCTGATGAGCGCCGACGGCGAGCCGGTGGCCGCCGTCGGGGACAGCTTCGTCGTGCACATGGATCGCGAGGCGCTGAACGACTATCCCGAGCTGGGCCGCTACGACGTGACCGTGACCATCACCAGGTTCGCCGCGGACCGCGAGATCGCCTGGACGGTCCTGGGCCAGATCCGCCCGCCGCTCGGCCACGTCTACGGCTACGTGCTCGAGCCCGCGGCCGACGGGACCCTGGTGACCTCCTACTACGACTGGTCATCCGCCGACCCGGCCTGGAAGGAGGCGGGAATCTTCCCGGTCCTGTCCGAGGGCGCACTCCGGGCCACCCTGGGGATCCTGGCCCGGACCGTGGCCCGCGGCTACCCGGGCTCGCCGACCTAAGGATGGTCGGTCGGGGGGTCGGCGGGCAGAAGCTCGTCAACGCATCGGGCTACAGCGCACCGATTATCTAGGCGCCGAAGCGGCGGGCACTCGGGTAGCGCTGGCCGCCGTCCACGACGAGGTTCGCGCCGGTGACCCAGGACGCGCGTGCGGACAGCAGGAAGGTAACCACGTCGGCGACCTCCTCGAGGCGCCCCAGCCGGCCGAACGGGAACTCGTTGGCCAGGAAGGCGGCGAAGTCTTCGGGGTGAGCGCGGGCGAAGGTGTCCCACCCGCCGCCGGGGAACATGATCGACCCGGGGCTGACCGAATTGACCCGGATGCCGTCGGGCGCCAGTTCCTGGGCGGCGGTCGCCGCGAGCTGGATCTCCGCGGCCTTGGCGGCGGCGTACGCGGTCCGCGGGGCTGGCCGCATGCCGGTGATCGAGGAGACGATCACCACCGCGCCGCCGCCCGCGGCGCGCAGATGACTCAGCCCGGCCCGGATCAGCTCGGCGGCGTGGCCAGCGTTGAGCGCGAACGTTGCGGTGAAGTCGCCGGGCCCGGAATTGGTGAGGTCACCGCCGCCGGCTGTACCGCCCGCGTTGGCCACCAGGTGGTCCAGGCCGCCGAGCGCGGCCGCGACGTCATCGACCGCCCGGCCCAGCGCGGCCGTGTCCGTGACGTCAGCCGCCGCGGTGGTGACCGGCGTGCCCCGGTGGGCCAGCCGCTCGGCCGCCGCGGCCAGGCCGTCGGCGTCCCGGGCGATGAGGCCGACCGCCGCCCCCTCGGCGGCGAGCGCCTCGGCGATCGCGAAGCCTATGCCCCTGCTTCCCCCGGTGATCAGTGCACGGCTGCCCTGCAGGCCAAGATCCATGGATGCAGGGTATTCCGCGCGGCGCCTACCCGGCGTCGCCCGGCAGGCAGAAGTAGACGTGCAGGTTCGCTGAGGTGCGCCGCCCGAGGCGCCTGCACTGCGCGGTGATCCACCTCAGCCGGGGGTCGGTGCTGGTGGCGGCCAGGACCAGGTGGAACTGCCCGGCGCTGATGTCGGTCTTGACCTGCGACGGGGTCGGCGAGCTGATCGTGCCGGTGAACCCCCCGATCGGCAGGGCCTCCAGCCCGCGCCGCAGGTTGGCTCCCGCGGGAGCGCCGCGCCGAGGTCACGGCATGATGAACGGATGCCCGACGCCTACCTGCATGGTCATCACGACAGCGTGCTCCGGTCGCACCGGTGGCGAACCGCGGAGAACTCGGCCGGGTACCTGCTGGCGCGGCTGCCGGCCGCGGCGCGCGTGCTCGACGTCGGCTGCGGCCCGGGCACGATCACCGTGGACCTCGCGGCCAGGGTGCCGCAGGGCCAGGTGACCGGGATCGACAGGGCCAGAGATGTGCTGGCCGGCGCCCGGGAGGAAGCCGATCGCCGGGGCCAGCGCAACGTCCGCTTCGCGGTAGGTGACGTGTACCACCTGGCCTTCGACGACGGCGCGTTCGACGTGGTGCACGCCCACCAGGTGCTGCAGCACCTGTCCGACCCGGTCGGCGCGCTGGCCGAGATGCGGCGGGTCTGCCGCGCCGGGGGGCTGATCGCCGCGCGCGACGGCGACTACGGCGGGATGTTCTGGTTCCCCGAAGACCCGGAGCTGGAGGAGTGGCGGGTCCTGTACCGGCGGGTGGCGCGGGCGCTGGGCGGCGAGCCGGATGCGGGCCGGCGCCTGCGGTCCTGGGCCCGGGCGGCCGGCTTCGCCGCGGTCGACGCTTCGGCGGGTTCATGGTGCTACACGACACCCGGCGACCGCGCCTGGTGGGGCGCGCTATGGGCCGAGCGGCTGACCGAGTCGCCGTTCGGGGACCGGGTCGTCGAGCACGGCCTGGCGACCCGGCAGGAGCTGGAGCGCCTGGCCAGCGCGTGGCGGCGCTGGGCCGCCAGCGACGACGGATGGTTCCTCGTCCCGCACGGCGAGATCCTGTATCAGGTCCCGGCCCCTTGATCGCCTCCACCTTTCATGGGATCCAGTCATGGGATCCAGGCAAATTTTCGCGGATTATGCCCGGAATGTTCCGGAGGAACGAATGATATGTGCAGGATGGTCGGTTTCGGACCTCCCGCGTCGGCGTTATCGTCCCAACCGATTCCGGGGCGATGCCGGGATGATTTTTCGCTGCGGTCGGCCGCTACGGTGAGGGGCGTGCCCGACAGCATCGTGCTTGACATCGGCAACGGGACCGCCGTCACCTGCTCCGGGCTGCCCGAGATCATCGGCGACGTCGTCGCGGCCGAGCCGTTGCGGCACATGCAGGGCAACGCGGCCATCGGCGGGATCTGGCGGGTGCGGGGCACGTCCGGCTCGTCGGTCCTCAAGCTGGCCACGCCTCCCGGCCCGCGGACCCCGTTCGCGGCCTGGCCGACCAGCGACGAGCCGGCCCACTGGAACTACTGGCGGCGCGAGACGCTCGCCTACTCGAGCCAGCTGGCGGCCACCGCGTACCGTGACCAGATCGCCGCGCCCGCCCTGCTGGAGGCCAACCCGCGCGCGGACGGCGGGGTGGAGCTCTGGCTGGCTGACGTCAGCGGGGCCGGGGGCTTCGAGTGGCCGGTCGCGCGCCTGGCCCGCTTCGCTTACGAGCTGGGAGCGGCGCAGGCCCGATGGGCCGGGCGGGTGCCAGACACGCCGTGGCTGTCCCGCCGCTGGCTGGCGCAGTACCTCGCGGAAGGGCCCAGCCGCTTCGTGCGCATCGGCGACGCCGACTGGGACCACCCGGCCGCGGCCGCCGCCTGGCCCGCGGAGGTCCGCAGGCAGCTGCGCCGGCTGTGGGCCGACCGGTACCGCGTGCTCAGGGCCTCGGAGGCAGCCGAGCGTACCCTGTGCCACCTCGACGTCTGGCCCGCCAACCTGATCGATCACGCCGGGTCGTCCGTCCTGCTGGACTGGGCGTTCGCGGGTGACGGCGCCGTCGGCGAGGACGTCGCCAACCTGATCGTGGACAGCTGCGCGGACGGGCTCATGGACACCGCGCTGCTGCCGGAGATCGCGCAGAGCGTCCCTGACCGGTATCTCGCCGGCCTGCGCGACGGCGGCTGGTCCGGCTCCGATGACGCCGTGCGATCCGCGATCGCCGCCTGCGGCGCCGCCAAGTACAGCTGGCTCGGTCCGGCCCGCCTGGCCAGCGCGATCGACGATGACCTGGGAAAGTCGTCTTACGGCCAGGACACCTCTGCGGCCTCGAGGATGCAGCGCCTGGCCGGGCTGGCCGGGCTCATCGCCGAGTGGGCGGCCTCGGTCCTCGGGTGAGAGCCCCGGGGTGAGGCTCCGGGAGCGCGGCGGCGGAATGAACCGTACCGCCCGGTGTATCCCGCATCGTTCGCCGATGCCCGGGCGCCCGGATAGCCTGAGCCGATGGCGACGACCACGCCGGCCGCACGGGGCGACGCTCCCGCGCGCCCGGGCGTCAGCCCCGGCTCCAAGCGCGCCGCCAAGGTCGCCGACCGCATCGTGGGCGACGTCATGGCGATGGGCTGGCCGGTCGGCGAGCTGCTCGGCTCCGAAGCCGAGCTGCTGGGGCGCTACCGGGTCAGCCGGGCGGTCTTCCGCGAGGCCGTCCGCCTGGTCGAGCACAAGCAGGTCGCGCGGACCCGGCGCGGCCCGGGCGGCGGGCTGGTCATCACCGAACCGACCGTGAACGCCGTCATCGACGCCGTGGTCCTGTACCTGTACCGGGTGGAGGCCAGGCTCGACGAGCTGTTCGAGGCCCGCATCGCGGTCGAGGAGATCGCCAGCGAGCTCGCGCCCGCCCGGCTCGACGAGCCGGACCTGGCCCGGCTGCGCGCCTTCGCCGAGGCGCCGGAAGCGGCGCTGACCCCGGACCCGCGTGCCCTGCACGCGCTGCTGGCCTCGGTGAGCCGGAACCCAGCCCTGGAGCTGTTCGTCGACGTGCTGAACCGGGTGGCCATGCTGTACTCGGCCGGCTGGCAGAGCTTCGGACCCGCGGTCGCTGCCGATGCCGCCTACGCGCACGCGCGCATCGCCGAGGCGGTGATCGCGGGCGAGCCGGGGCTGGCCCGGCGCCGGATGCGCAAGCACCTCGAGGCGGAGGCCGACTACCTGCGGCAGCGGCGCTCCACCCGGCAGCTGCTGCCCGACAGCGTGGTCGCGGGAAGCGAGCCGGGCAACGGGAAGCGGGCCGAGGCGGTCGCCCGCCGCATCACCCAGGTGGTGGTCGGCGACGGGATGCAGCCGGGCCAGCTCGTCGGCACCGAGCGGGAGCTGATCGAGCGGGAGGGCGTCAGCCGCGCCGTGCTCCGCGAGGCGGTCCGCCTGCTTGAGCACCACCAGATCGCCCGGATGCGTCGCGGGCCCGGCGGCGGCCTGTTCGTGTTCGAGCCGAGCGCGAGCGCGGTCACCGAGATGGTGGCGATCTACCTGGCGCGGCGGGGGATGCGCCTGGCCGACCTGGCGGAGCTGCGTACCGGCGTCGAGGTGGCGATCGCCGGCCTGGCCGCGTCCCGCATCGACCGCGACGGGGCGGCGCGCCTGCATGAGGCGCTGGAGCGCGAGGCGGCCAGCCCGGACGACGACCAGGCGGACGTGGTGCACGACGTCCACGTGGCCGTGGCCGGCGCGGCGCACAGCCGGGTGCTAGAGCTGATCGCGCTGGTGCTCATCAGGCTCAGCCGGCTGTACGAGATCGAGCGCCTCGCCCCGAAGGACAGCAAGCACGTGCGCGCCGAGGTGCTGCGCGCCCACGAGGCCATCGCGGCAGCCGTTGAGTCAGGCGACCACGAGCTTGCCCGGCACCGGATGCGGCGTCACCTGGATGCCCTCGCCGCCGTGATGCGGTAGCGCGGCCTGGCCCCGCCGCGCTCGCGGCCCGCCCAGGCCGAACTCCTGCGGCGGCCGTCATCCGGGCCGGACGGCGAGATATTCGCGCAGGCTGCGGACGAGTTCAGTGATCTCAGGCTCCAGGCCGCGGCGAGCGTCCGGCCACTCGTCGACCCGGGTCCACCAGTACTCCCGCGGAGTGCCCGGATACCGGGGCAGGAGGTGAACGTGCAGGTGCGGCGTGTGGTCGCCGATGACCGCGGCATAGACGTGCTCCGCGCCCGCCGCCTCGCGCAGGGCCCGGCTGGCCCGGGTGCACCACCAGCCCACGGCCCGTGCCTCATCGTCGGTCAGGTCGGCCAGGCCCGGCGCGTGCCGGCGGGGCTCGACGAAGAGATGTCCCAGGTAGACGGGGGCATCCGGGCGGCCGGGTACGGCCGAGGTCAGGTGCGAGACGACGGCCAGTTCGTCCTCGCCCACCGGCCCCCCGGGCAGCAGCGCTCCCTGCTCAGTGTGCTTGCGGCACACGAAGCAGTCCGCCGGGGCGCCGATGCCGGCCATCAGGCGGTCAGCTCATCCCAGAACGCCGTCTCGCCGCCCGCCGCCGCCAGCTCGCCGAGCAGTACCGACCAGTCGTGCTCGGTGGTCTCGGCGTCGCGCCAGGCCCAGAGCCGCTTCGTGAGCAGGTGCAGCCGGTATTCCGAGGTGACCCCGATCGCGCCGTGCAGCTGGTGGGCCAGGCGCGCGGTCTGCGTCGCGCCCCGCCCGGCGATGATCCTGGCCGCCGCGACCGCGGCGAGCGTGCCGCCGTCGGCCCGGGCCAGGGCGGCGTCGCACTGGACCACGGAGGTCTTGATGATCGCGAGATTGGCCGCCACCGCAGGGATGCGCACGAGTGGCTGGCCGAATTGCTCGCGGCTGCTCACGTAGGCCCGGGTCAGCTCGTAGGCTCCCTCGACGGCGCCGGTCAGCGCGGCGGCCCGGAGCAGGCCGAGCCGGGCCCGCGCGTCCTCGGCGGACGGCGCCGAGCCGAGCAGGGTCAAGGCCGCGGCGGGCAGCCGGACGTCGTCGCAGGGCTCGCCCGCGACGTTGGTGCCCGGCTCCACCGTGACACCGGGGGCGCTGGTGTCGGCGAGCCAGGCGGCGCCGTCGCGGTACAACACAACCTGGTCGGCGTGCCGGGCCCAGCCGGCGGGCCCCCCGGCCGTGATCGTCCGCAGCCCCGGCCCGGCCCCGCCGCGGGAAGCGGCCACGACCCAGTTCGCCACCGCGCATTCGATCAACGGGGTGCTGATGGCGTGCCGGCCCAGGGCCCGCACCAGCACGGCCAGGTCGCTCACCGTGCCCCCGGAACCCCCGCGGGTCTCATCGATCCCGACCAGCGGCAGGCCGAGCTCGACCAGGACGGGCCAGCACGAGGGAAGCTCGCCGGTCGGCGGCTCGGTGTGGGTGGCGGCGATGTCGGCGATGAGCTCGCGAAGCTCGTCGGCGGCGGTCACCGGGTGGCCTCCTGCCTGGCCATCAGGGAGAGCATCACCTCAGCGGCGCCGCCGCGGAGGGAGAAGCCGGGGGAGGCGAGCAGGGCCTCGCGGAAGGCCGGGCTGCCCCGGCCCGCGCCGAAGGCCCGCCGGGCCACCTCGATGACGTCGACCTCGAACGCGTTGCCGAGGTACTTCAGCGTGGCCGCCTCGGTGACCGGCGCCTCGCCCGCGTCCAGGCGCGTAGCCACCTGCCAGGCAATCCGGCGCAACGTGGCCAGCCGCGCGGTGAGCTCGCCGAGCTCAGCCCGGACGTCCACGGCACCGCCCTTCGCCTCGGCCAGCAGGTCGGTCAGCAGGGCGTGGCTCGACAGGAACCGCTCGGGCCCCCCACGTTCGAAGGACAGCTGCTCGACGACCTGCCGCCAGCCCTGGCCCACCTGTCCGAGAACCCGGTGCTCCGGCACGAGCACGTCGTCGAAGACGACCTCGTTGAAGTGATGCTCCCCGGTGAGGTCCACGATCGGCGAGACCGAGATCCCCGGCGAGCCCATGTCGACGATGAACTCGGTCAGGCCATGGTGCCGGTCGGCTACCCGCTCGGTCCGCGCGAGCAGGTAGGCGTGGGTGGCGCGGTGGGCGTGACTGGTCCAGATCTTGCGGCCGCGTACCCGCCAGCCCCCGGCTTGCCTGGCGGCGAACGTGCGTACCGACGCGAGGTCCGAGCCGGCTTCCGGCTCGCTCATGCCCAGGCAGAACACGAAATCCGCGGAGATGATCCCGGGCAGGATCTCCGCCTGCAGCCGCGGGCTGCCGTGCCGCAGGACCGACGGCCCGATCTGGCGGTCGCCGATCCAGTGCGCGGCCACGGGCGCGCCCGCGCGTAGCAGTTCCTCGGTGACCGCCAGGCGCGCCACGTTCGGCAGCCCGCCCCCGCCGCAGGAGACCGGCCAGGTAAGCCCGATCAGCCCGAGCGACGCCAGCTCCCGGCTGAAGTCGAGGTCGAATCCGCGCAGCCAGCTATCGTTGCGCGGGACATACCGGCCCTCCGCGCGCCACCGGCCGGTCAGCTCCCGCACCTGCTGCCGCAGCGCCGCGACGTCACCGGGCGGGGATGCGGCAGGCTTCATACGAACCTCCGGAGGAAACCCCGGCTTTCAGGCCGGGGAGGGATTAGTAGCCTTCAAGCTTAAGAAGCAGCTGATCGCCGGGGCGGAGAAGCGCTGATCCCTGGGTGAGGAAGCGCCGACCGGCGGGTAAATAAGCGCCGACCGGCGAGCTGAGGGGGCAGCGTGACCGAAGTCCTGCGGCAGGAAGACGCCGACGGCGTCCGGGTGCTGACGCTCAACCGGCCCGAGGCCCGGAACGCGCTGAGCGGCCCGCTGGTCGAGGCCCTGCATGCGGCCCTGGTCGCCGCCGACGCGCACGAGGACGTGCGGGTGCTCGTGCTGACCGGGGCGGACCCGGCGTTCTGCGCGGGCATCGACCTCAAGGAGGCGGCCCGGGCCGGGGAGGACTACTTCCGCCGCGCGGGCACGGCCGACTGCATCGCCCAGGTCGGCCTGGTATCGAAGCCGGTCATCGGCGCGGTCAACGGCGCGACGTTCACCGGCGGGCTGGAACTGGCCCTGGGCTGCGACTTCCTCATCGCGTCCGACCGGGCCATCTTCGCCGACACCCACGCCCGGGTCGGCCTGCTGCCCCGCGGCGGGATGACCGCCCGGCTCCCGCGCGTCGTGGGCGGCGCCTGGGCGCGCCGGATGTCGATGACCGGCCAGGTGATCGACGCGGCGTCCGCGGAGCGCATCGGCCTGGTGACCGAGGTCGTCCCGCATGACCAGCTGCTGCCGCGGGTCATGGACTGCGCCCGGGCCATCGCCGAGGTGCCGCCGGACACCGTGCGGGGGCTGAAGCAGATGTACGACACCGGAGCCCGGACCACGCTGGGGCCGGCGCTGGCCGCCGAACGGGAGATCGCGGCCCGGCATGTCCCGGACTGGGCCGGGCTCGAGCAGCGCCGGATCGAGGTCATGGCGCGCAACCGCGCGCAGATCGCGGGGGAGAGAAGATGAGCGAGCCGGTGGGTTTCCGGCGAGCGATGAGCGAGCTGGAGGGCGCGGCGCCGTCTGGACTGAGGAGCGAGGGAGCTTGCGAGTGAGCGACGAGGGAAGACGGGGCCTAAGAGCGCTCCGCAAGCGAGCGGGAAACACAGCATGAAGATCGACACCGGGCTGTCGCCCGCGGTGCCCGTCGACACCAGACAGGCCGCGGTCGCGGCGCAGCAGGCGGGCTACGCGGGCGTGTGGACCAGCGAGACCAAGCACGACCCGTTCCTGTCGCTCGGGCTGGCGGCAGTGGCCACCGACACCATCGAGCTGGGCACCGCGATCGTGGTGGCGTTCGCGCGCAGCCCGATGTCGCTGGCCGCCCAGGCGAATGACCTGCAACTGCTCTCCCGCGGGCGGCTGCTGCTCGGCCTCGGCTCGCAGATCAGGGCGCACATAACGCGACGCTTCAGCATGCCCTGGTCGCATCCGGCGCCGCGGATGCGCGAGTACATCCTGGCCCTGCGGGCCATCTGGGGCTGCTGGTACGACGGCACCAAGCTGGACTTCCGCGGCGACTTCTACACGCACACCCTGATGACGCCGTTCTTCAACCCGGGGCCGAACCCGCACGGCGCGCCCAAGGTGCTGCTGGCCGGGGTCGGCGACCACATGACCGCGGTGGCCGGCGAGGTGGCCGACGGGTTCTTGTGTCACGGCTTCACCACCGAGCGGTACCTGCGCGAAGTGACCGTGCCCGCGCTGGCCCGCGGCCGACCCGGCGGCGACCTGGCCGGGTACGAGATATCCGGCACGCCGTTCGTCGCCACCGGCCGCACCGAGCCCGAACTCGAAGACGCCATCCGCGGCGTCCGCGAGCAGATCGCCTTCTACGGCTCCACCCCGGCCTACCGGGGCGTATTGGAGCTGCACGGCTGGGGCGAGCTCTCCGACGAGCTGCACCGGCTCTCGCTGCAGGGCCGGTGGAAGGACATGGGCACGGTCATCGATGAAGACGTCCTGCGCGCGTTCGCAGTCGTGGCCGAGCCCGGCGCCGTGGCGGACCAGCTGCTGCGCCGGTACGGCGACGTGATGACCCGGATGACGCTCTACACGCCCTACGACCTCGACCCCGAGGTCACCGCGCAGATCGTTGGTGACCTGCGGGCTGGGAACTGACCTAAAGCCAGGCGCAAGCCTTGTTCTTAAGGCTCTGCAGGCTGAGCTGGTGTTTGCTACTCAATGTCCTGCTAGATGACCCAGAGCGACACGTCTGCACATCTGCCGCCTCGTAGCGGGGATAGCCATAGTTTGTCAGAGGCCATGGTTAGCCTGAGCATGCTATGGCAATCCGTAATCGGCTTTATCCGGCACCAGAACAGCAGCCGACGCTGCGCGAGCACTGCGCTCATGCCCGCCGGGTGTGGAACTTGGCCGTCGAGCAGCAATCCTGGTGGTGGCCGGGGCGGGGCAGCGCGCCGTCATCGGCGGAGCGGTACCGTCAGCTAACCCAGGCTCGCCATGCTGAGCCCTGGCTGGGCGCGGGCTCCTCCTCGGTGCAGCAGCAGGCGCTGCGGGACTTCGACCGGGCCTTGGCTGCGTTCTTCGACCCAGCGAGCCCAGTGGGCAGGCCGGGCTACCGCAACAGCCGCGGCACCCAGGGCTTCGCCATCGCCGCTTCGCGGGCCCGGCACGTCAACCGACGCTGGGGCGAGGTCTACGTCCCCAAGTGCGGATGGGTCCGGTTCCGGTGGACCCGGCCGCTGCCGGTCAAGCTAGGCACTGCGCGGATTACGTGCGATCGGGCCGGACGCTGGCACGTGTCCTTCCCGGCTCCGCAGCCCTCAGTTGTGCGCCAGCGCAACGGCGCTATGGCTGGGGTCGACCGCGGCGTACGCACTGCACTGGTGACCTCAGGCGGCCAGCACTACCGGGCGCCGCGGATCTCCGATCGCCAGGCGGCTCGGTATCTGGCCCTGCAACGCCGCCTGGCCCGCCAGCCGAAGGGCTCCCGCCGTCGTGAGCGCACCTGTCAGGCCATGGCGCTGATTTCTGCGCGGGTTGCTGACCGACGTAAGGACTGGGCGGAGAAGATCAGCACCTGCCTGGTCCGCGACAACGACGTCCTCGTCCTGGAGAAACTCAACGTCGCGGGCATGACCCGCAAGCCCGCCTCCAAACCCGATCCTGGCCAGCCGGGCAGCTTCCTGCCCAATCAGGCTCGGGCCAAGGCCAGGCTCAGCCGCGGCATCCTCGCCTCGGCCTGGGGGCTACTCGGCCAGCGGATCACCGACAAAGGCCAGGCGTCCGGCGTCATCGTCGTCTTTGCCGACCCGCGCTTTACCTCGCAGCAGTGTCATGCCTGCGGCCACACTGATGCGGCGAACCGTGATAGCCAAGCGGTCTTCGCCTGCGTGTGCTGTGGCCATCAGGACCACGCCGACCGTAACGCCGCACTCAATATCCTGGCCCGGGGACTGCTGCTCACCACCGGCGAGCTGGTTCCTGCGCCCGCCGCGGGGCACGCGGCATCATGCCCGCATCAGCCTGCCTCGGCAGCCGCGGGAACCACCTGGGCGGCATGAGCCACCGGGAATCCTCGCCCCCGTCCAGGGCCAGGAGGACGCCAACAAGCAGGGCATGTGGCTGAAAAACGAGCGCCGGTCAGCGGATCAGAGGATCGCGGGGCAGGCCGAGGATCCGCTCGGCGATCTGGTTGCGCTTGATCTCCGACGTCCCGCCCGCGATCGACATGGAGCGGTTCAGCAGCACCAGCGTCCCAGCGATGGCCCCCGGACCGTCGAGGAACGCGAGGTCGGGCCCGGCCAGCTCGGCCAGGATGGCCGCGGCCTCGTGCCCGTTCTCCGACAGCAGCAGCTTGGTGATGTTGCCCTCCGGGCCGGGGCCGCCGCCCGCCACCGCGCGGTGCGCGCTGCGCAGGTTCAGCGCGGTCATGGCCTGGGTGCTGGCGATATGCCGGCCGACCCGCGCCTCCCCGCCGGGCAGCCGCTCCGGGTGCGCGTCCAGCGGCCCGATGAGCGCGTCGGGCGGCAGGGACATCGCGTTGCCGGCCCCGCCGCCGATGCTCACGCTCTCGTTGCCGAGGGTGGCCCGGGCCACCGTCCAGCCGCCGTCGACCGGCCCGACCACGTCCTCGTCGGGGACGAACACGTCGTCGAAGAAGACCTCGTTGAAGTCCGAGTGGCCGGTCGGCATCTTCAGCGGCCGGACCGAGACGCCCTTGGCCTTCATGTCGATGACCATCGTGGTGATGCCCTGGTGCTTGGGCGCATCCGGGTTCGTGCGCACGGTGGCGAAGCCGTAGCGGGCCAGGTGCGCGCCGCTGGTCCACACCTTCTGCCCGTTGACCAGCCAGCCCCCCTCGGTCCGGGTTCCCCTGGTCCGGATGCCGGCCGCGTCGGAGCCGGCCCCGGGCTCGCTGAACAGCTGGCACCAGATCACTTCCTGGTTCAGCGCGGCAGGCACCCAGCGCTCGACCTGGCCCGGCGTGCCGTGCTGGATCAGGGTGAGGATCACCCATCCGGTAATCCCGTAGGACGGGCGCTTCAGCCCGGCCGCGGCGAACTCCTGCTCGATGACCAGTTGCTCGACCGCGCTCGCGTCCCGGCCCCACGGCTCCGGCCAGTGCGGCATCAGCAGGCGGGATTCGATCAGGGCCCGCCGCCGCGCGTCGCCGTCGAGGTCACGCAGCCGCTCGACCTCGGGCCGGACCGAGGCGCGGACCTGCTCGGCCTCGGGCGGGAGGTCGATCGCGGCGGCCCGGCGGACGCCCTGGCGGACCAGGCCGGTGACCTCCTCGGCCGCCGCCTCGGCGTCGACCAGGGCCGCGATGGCCGCGGCCCGGCGAAGGTAGAGGTGGGCGTCGTGCTCCCAGGTGAAGCCGATCCCGCCGTGCACCTGGATGTTGAGCTGCGCGTTCGTCACGGCCGCGGGCACGGCGAGCGTCGCCGCGATCGCGGCGGTGTAGCTGAACTGGTCGCCGGCTGTCCCGGCCGCGCGGGCCGCGTCCCACACGGCCGCCGTCGCGACCTCGGCGGCCACCAGCATGTTGGCGCAGTGGTGCTTCACCGCCTGGAAGGTGGCGATCGGCCGGCCGAACTGCTCGCGCACCTTGGCGTACTCGGCGGCCTGCTCGGTGGTCTCCCGGGCGACGCCGGACGCCTCGGCGGCCAGCAGCGTCCGGGCCAGGTCGGTGAGCACCCGCCGCCCGCCGGGCAGCACCGTGGCGGGTGCCGCCGTCAGGGTCAGCCGGGCGGCCCGCCGGGCCGGGTCGATGTTGGCCGGGACCTCGGCCTTGACGCCGCCCTCGGCGACCTCGATGACCAGCGCGTCCTGGCCGGCCGCGACGATCAGCACGTCGGCCAGGTGACCGCCGAGCACCACCCCGGCGGAGCCGTGCGCGACCGTGTCGTGGACGGTCACGTCACCGCCGAGCGCCACCGCGCCGACCGCCGAGCCGCTGGCCAGCCCGGGCAGCAGGCGGGACGCTACGTCGGGCGGGGCGGCCGCGGCGAGCACCGCGCTGGCGATCACCGACGGCACGAACGGCCCGGGGGCCACGGCCCGGCCGAACTCCTCGGCCACCACCACCAGCTCGGGCAGGCCGAAGCCCGAGCCGCCGTACTCCTCGGGGATGTGCAGCCCGAGCCAGCCCAGCTTGCCGAGCTCCGCCCAGAAGGCGGGCAGCTGTTCGGTCTCCGCGTCGAGCAGCGCCCGGGCCGCCTCCCGGGCGCCGCGGGCGCGCAGGAAGTCGGACACGGTCTGGGCGAGCGTACGGT
>Ga0318551_10000232_pt1 | contig 15532 bp, 27 predicted proteins | sample GRESIP082b2f19_FD_203511 | JGI IMG/M metagenome (GOLD analysis project Ga0318551, IMG submission 203511) | Tropical soil microbial communities from Luquillo Experimental Forest, Puerto Rico - GRE.SIPMG.082b2f19 | ecosystem: Environmental > Terrestrial > Soil > Tropical forest > Bulk soil...
AAACTTATGCCGGTACAAGCCGACTTGTGGTCGGGTGCCCCGGAGAGACAACGCGAGCAACAGCGTCAACCCGGCCGGCGTGTGGAAGAAGTCGGCCGCGGAATAGTTGACCGCCCCGGATTGACGCCGCCGCCAAAACCGGAGAAACCGCCGCCCGATCCGCACGTCCCGAACCGTCCAGGCACACAAGGCAAGCGTCCAGTTCGCCGGATCAGTTTCCTTGATGCAATTGGCCAATTTCGGGAAATCGTGCGGCCAAAGCAATCCTGGCACACGCTGGCGGGTCAAGAATCGGTGTTGTGCAGTCTGGGCCCTCATGTCTTCGGTTCCACGGGCTCTTTGGCCACCGTCAAGGGCGGCAGTTCCTCTCTGCGGATTACCACGTCCTGCGGCGCCTCGATCCCAATACGAACACGCCCCCGCTGCACTTCAACCACAACTATTCGGATGTTGTCCCCGATCAGAATGGACTCACCAAGCCTCCGTGTCAGCACAAGCATCATGCCCTCCTTTTTTCAAGCGTCGAACCATCGACATCAACCTACGCACGTCTTTGGGCACCCCCTTCCACCACGTACCAGCCATCCCGCCACTCGATCGCGCTGTCAAGCATCGCGTCTCGCAGACTGCCGTGGCGTTGCGAACGCCAGCCAAAGCAGGCCAGTTCGTGCGAATTCAAGCCGGGGTGCTCCCGCACCAGAGCCACCAGCCTATCGCGTTTCGTTTCTTTCGTTGCGGCTTTGCGTGAAGCCACGGTCGTTCTCCCCGAGTTGGGGAGCCGTGACAAATTTTTGTCACGGCTCCGTTGAGTGTCGATTAGCAATACCAGGAACGATGGAAGGATTCGCGGTCCCCGACCGGCGACCACGAGCCGTGCGGAGCCGGGATGCGAGCGTACAGTTCGTCACGGTAGACCGAGAACGTGATGACCTTCACAACAGGCTCGCCGGTGAAGTGGTCTTTCACCGGAGCCACCACGTCGGACATGGAGCCCGTCGCCCGGATGGAGTGGCGCGAGATTTCGCGGATGGTCACCGACCGGGCGCCCACGGCCACGATCTGGGCAAATTCCTGGTTGGTCTGGTCGTAACCCCACGAATAGTTGAGCAGGTCACCGACTTTGTACGGGTTGACCCAAGCGGCCTTCAGTTCGGCCAGCCGGCCCCGTTTCGCCGCCTGTTCCCCGTTCTTCTTGGCCTCCTGTTCCCGGATCTGGCCAATGTATTCGTCAGCCGCCACGTCAGTCGGAAACGCAAATGAGTTGCGGTGAGAAATCCGACCGTTGACCTTGATGCCAACAAAGACGCGCCCGCCGTCCATGTCGAATTTCGTGATTTCGCGGCGGCCCAGTTTTTCAGTCGTTCGTGCGTTCATCGCGTTCTCCAGTTTTACGATTTGTTTAACATTCACCACACCTTCAATGATACATACCTTGCCGCAGGTGTCAACGGCTTTTGACGAATTTTTTCGGATTTTTTTCGGAAATTTCCCCGCGAGCCCGGCGCCGTTCCCGCTCCCAAAATTCGAGCCACTTGACCACCGTGGCCAGCGTCCGATTGGTCTTGCGGATTTCCAACACGACCCGAAGCACAAGAATGGGCATCGCCACCCAAAGAAGGCCAAGAAGAACCACGAGCACAACCGCCAGTTGACTTGCCTCTTTCATTTCGTCCTACTCCTGTTTCACGCCACCGGCTCCGGGTGGCAATAATCACACTGGTCACCATACGGGCACGCCGTGAGCCCGACCGCCATGCGGTCCAGCGCGTCCGTTATTGCTTCCTTCCGATACCCCGGCTCCCCGATGCGCCACTCCACCCTAAGCGCGTGGACAAAGCCATCAATCCAGACCATGCCGGCCGGCGCCTCCACCTGGTACGTGGAGAACCGCCCCGACGATTCGCACACAATCTTGGCACCCGTCACCCGAGCCGCCGTCTGTAGCTTCACGATGGTCATGGCATTCCTTTGGGAGTTGTGGCCACAGGTGGGACGGACGCCGTGGCGCCCATCACCACCTTGTGCCACGTGTTCAAAAGGGGTGGCTGCCCCCTGCAAGGGCACTTAGTCGTTGGCAACGCCACCACCCCAAGTCGGGATAAATCACGAGACGGCTGTGAGCGGCTCTTCTGGCCCGAGTGTGCGCCTGGCATTTGCCCGGTTCTCCAAGCCTTCCCCATTTCGGGGGGCCAGCGGGATTCCACCGCTGGCCGGCAGTCACATTTGCCTCCCACCCACAGCCGTCTCGTGATTCATCCCCCCTTATGCGTACATCGCGGCAGAGCAAACCGCGTACGTGCCGTTAAATTCACCGTGCACCCCCTTCCGTGGCCAGCGCCCATGAAACCACCGCTTTGCCAGCCATGAGCACCAGCACCGCCCCCGTGAAATACGCCCCGGACAGCAGAGCCACCGCAGCCAGACCAACCAGAGTCGCCAGATAACAAGCCATCGCGTTCCTCTTTCGTTTAACGAGTTGTTTCACATCACACCTTCAATGATACATACCTGGCCGCAGGTGTCAATGGGTGTTTAACATTTTTTTCGGAATTTTTTTCGGTCGGCGCAACGAAAGGGGCCGTGCCAACTAAGAACACGGCCCCCGCGCAGACACTCCCAGACTCTATTCCGGTTCGGGCGGGCTCTTGTCTTCCGACGTGTCTTTGCCGGCCGGCTTGAAGGTGCCCGTCTTGCGGTCCAGATAGCCAACCGTCTTGCCCTTGATGACCAGACGCCAGCCATCGTGACTCTTCCACGCCAGCCACTCCAGCCCCTCGTAGTCGATGGACCGGGCCGACCGGACGGACGCCGGGGCGCGCTCATGGCCAATTGGCGCGCAGCTATCACAGCCGCCGCTCGCCGGGCAGCAACCGCCGGAGTAGCAGCCGCCGCCGTATCCGCACGATCCGCAGCTGCCCTGCCCGCACGATCCGCAGCCACCTCCGTGCCGGCCCCCGCGTCCACCGCCACGCCGACCGCACGCGGACGCATCCGCAACCACGAACAGCACGACCGCCGCTGCCATTGCCATTGCACCTAAACGTCGCATCACAACTTCCTCCGTAAAGGGAACAGTCGGAGCCGTGACAAAAACTTGTCACGGCTCGCCATCGACACCGATCCGTCAAATTCCATCCTTGCCCGGTCCGGGCATTAGTTCTCTGATTTGCCACTCGTTGAACGTCCGCCGCGCGTCGTTCGTTGTCAGCCAGTGTTCCGGCACGGGCCAGCCATCGACCTGCCCCGGCGCCACGTATGCCCGTTCCTCCGGATTCCAAAACGCATAGCCGCACGCCGGCAGCAACCGCCGCCCCTCCAGCAGCGCAGGCTCTTGCGATATGTACCCACCGGCGTGGACCCGGAACACCGCCAAGATACTTTCGCCAACCACGTGAAAGACAATCAGATCAAACGGCGCCACGTCGCCGGCAAAGCGCGCATTGCCCGGCAACTCCTGCCACGTCCAGCGCTTGTCTATCTCGCCGTATCCCACCGGCACGCCAACGCAGTCGCATTTCGTAACATGGAAGCTTTGGACGAACAGCCGCCGGCCCATTCCCGACGTGGCGCCATAAAAGCTGACCGGGCAAGCATCCTTGTCGGCCTCGGCGCCCTTCACTTCCATTGGCCACGTAAGTAGATTCGCGGACACACCGACCTTGACACCGGCGTTATACGGTTCGCCTTTGATTCGCTCCGGGTCACCGTCCACCCGCCACCGCTCCATCATGGACAACACGCCGTCGTCAAGATCCAAGGCGAGCACGTCGTCACCCCGGCGGATTTCCTCGAATTGGACCGGCACCCACATGGCGCCCCACCGCCGGAAGATCCTCCGGTATTTGATGACGCGGGACAGATCGCGGCGCATTTGTTCGGCCGCCAGCGCCTTGCGCCTACCGACAATCACCCCGCCTGCCACCGTGCCGAACACAAACTTGTTGAACGCTCTCCGCGTCAGTTCAAACATATCTATTTGCCCTTATGCCAAGAGCCATGACAAAAACTTGTCACGGCTCACCTGCGCCCGCTGAATCATCTGTACCCCCTGTACCCCGATGGCCTATTCGCGCAAAAAAGGTGCATGTACCTTCGCCCGTCCCGTCCCATCGCCCATGCCGCTCCCGCATATCGCCAGTTTTCAAAAGTACAACAGCTTCCCCATCCCGCAGACGGTTCCCACGCGGCGCAACCGGCCACGGGCGCATTGACTCCTCGCGGCAGCGCTGAAAAATCATTAGACGTGTGCCCGGCAATCAGTCTCGCCGCCCGGAAGTTGGCCGCGTTGATCGCTCCCGCCGTCAAACCGGCGTCCCACGTGTACGGACGCAAGCCACGTCGGGCACGCGCCGCGTTGACTTCGGCCAGCGCATCATTCCCCGCCCACGCCGGCGCCGCCAAGAATACCAGGAACAGAATCGTCAGTGCCGTTCGCATCTTCATCACCCCACTCGGTTGGATTCACCGGACCGTCTATCAACCCGCCAAAGCCGCCAGTGCGCCGCTTGATCGATTCCATCTGCACCACGTCCCGGCAATGACCGCACAACACAGCCACGTAGCTGCCCTCCGCACGCGCCTCGTGTTCGGCTTCGGCATCGAGCACCACGCGGCATTCGCACAAACAACAGCCGTAGATGTTGCGCCCGCGTTCGCCCGGCTTCGGCCCTCGACCTGTGCGGATGCACGATATGGCCGCATGCACTTCGCGGAAATTCTTTCGGTCAACAATCATGCCAATCATCCCCTATCGGTCCGTTGAGAATGCCGATGGCCTTGCCCCCGACCAAAGCACCCGCAATCGACTTCTTGATATGTTCCGCGCACGACTCGCAAAACACCGTCACGTATTTCTGGGCGCCCTTCAGCTGCATTTGGCTCTCTGCCACCATCACCGGCGCACGGCACCCACGGCAAAGATGCCGGGAAAACTGCGGATACTTTTTGAGCGCATCGTCAAGCCGCTCCCCGTCTTCGTTCTCGTCTCGCACGTAGACGCCGGCGGCAATGACCGTGTTTGACCCGTTGATCGCGTCCGTGTCCAGCAACTCCTGCAATTGTTCTTGCGTTTCGACCAGCATCACGATTCCCTTTCACCAGCCGGGCCAAGTACCGATTCGATGTCGTTGGAAATCCGGGAACGTGCCTGCGGGTCCGGCACGTGCCGCACGATGGACTCCATGATCGTAGTGATAATGCCCATACCTTCTTCAAGCGTCAACACCTGCCGCAACTCCACCATCCGCCGCCACTCTAGCGCCGCGGCGCGTGCCTGTTCGCCCAACACGCTTTGGATTTCGCCCCACGTCTCCTCGTTCCGCATCCCACGCTGCACCAGCACGCCCATGCGATCCATCGCTTGCCGAATCACGCCGGGATCACCCTCCCGAAAGCCGGCCTGCAATTCCGTCCACACAGATTGCAGATCCCCATACAGCGAACCGGCCTCGCCCGTCTCCAACCGCTCGAGCAATTCCTTCAACCGCACATCCAAAAGCGACACCGCCGTGCGGTGAGACAACAGCGCCGGGTCTTCGTATGCCTCGTTGAATGTGTCGCGCAGACCACGTGGCAGGTATTTGCTCATTCGGCCGTGGCGGAAGTTGGGCGACTCGATCCCGCGTGGCGTGGCCCCACCGTGCCACTTGCACACCGTCCGACCAGGCTGACAGAACGACCGGCATTGCTCCCCGGTCCGTTTGCTTCGGGCCGAACACTGTACCCGCCGCGCCGTTGGACGACTGTGCGGTCCAGCCGCAAAGCGTGGCGTTCGCTGGCCGTTCCCGCCCTCATGGGGTAGCTGCGGTTGTACAGGGTCGTCAGGCATCGGCTGCCGCGCATTCGTTAGAACAGTAAACAGGCACCCACGACGGCTCCAGCGGCTGGCCGCAGAATTCGCACCCCCTGCCCTTGGGGTGCTCGACTGGGAGCCAGCCTTTGTTGTCGCACGTGGCACATCCGTGGCCGCCGCAGTCGTCGCACTGGCCAACGTCGTAGTCGGGCAGATTCTTGTCTTTCGGAATGTCCATCAGTTCCCCAGACGTTTCAGACAATGTTCACCGGTTCGGTGACGATTCATTGGGCCACGAGGACGGCCCGCCTCCCTGTGTCGGACCGGGAGTAAGCAGTCGGATTCGGGAAGCGGGCGACCGGTCCGGGGTAGCTATCCCCGGTCCGCCTCGCGGCTTTATTCATCCAGAACAACAATTTTTGGCCGGCCGTAGCGTTCGGCCTTGGCCAGTAGTTCGGCCTTTGTTTCCTCAGGCCATGCCGCCACCAGCTTTTGCCACCCCAACTCCCGGATGATCCCGGCCAACCGTTGCTGAGCCCTGAACCATTCAAAAATTTCCCACAAATGAGAAAAGTTTGACCCAGCCGGTACGCGGATCTGCACGGCCGGCTCATCACACGGACATATACCAGGGATGGCATCGCTGATGGTAACTGTCCAGTGCGTCGGCAGCACATTGCAACAGCAGCACGGTTCTGAGCCCGCATAGCATGGCGCAGGATCGCTCATTGTGGTTTCCCTTGGGTTTGGGTCGGCGTGGCGCCTTTTGGGCGCTCTGCCGCCAAATTTGACGCGGCACGAGCCTGCCGCACCCCTTTCGGCCCGCCGGCGGGCCGTCAATGCTTCGATCCCCGGACAAGCTGGCGTTCTTCGTCAACCAGCCGCTCGTACCGTTCCGGGGTCCAGCGCGTGTCAGTCGGGTAGGCCGGCGGCAGTGTGTCGTTAGTGACGGCACCGCACAAGATACACTTCCACTTCCACGAGCCCCCGGCACAGCGAATCCAAACGTGGTCTTTCCGGTCAAGTCCATCGTCCTTGTAATTTTGGTGCTTTGCCATCGCTGTCTCCTCCGCGGGTATCAAAGCGCAACGGCAATTCGTGTTCATCCTATCCCCCGCCGAAACCTACCGTATCCCCACCGTCTGTTTTGTTCCGCCCGCGAAATTGCCGGCAAGCACTGCCCGGCTTTTTCCGCCTTCGCATACGTTGTCTTGCCTGCCGCAATGCGCCCCTTGAGCCGGGACAGATGGGTCACGCACAGACCACGGGAGCACACGACTTTTTGGCAGTCCGTTACCAGACACTTCATCTTTGAATTTCTCGCGGCGCCACGATTCTGGCCGGCTGTTCCATTTCCGGGAAGAAGATCCGACCGCACACACGACACCGCCGCGGCCACGCGGAGAAATCGTCCATAGTCATCACGTCCGGCCCGCCGGCGGGCGGATGCCAGAATTCAGTATCGCCACCGCAGTCGGGACACACACAGCCGGCGCCGTGCGGAAACGCCGCTTCCCCCAAGCATCCGTCCACCGACCGCCCGGAGCCGTGACAAATATTTGTCACGGCTCCAACCCATCGATAAGCACCGATACGATACCCGCCGTAGATCCACAACGAAACGCCGCCAAGAATCAAGAGCCCGCACAACACGTCTTTACCGTCCATGTCTCACCCTTCGTCAAGGGCCATCACGTCGGCCTCGCGCATTATCTTCAACTCTTCCCCGCCCACGTCAATGTCAGTACCCGCCCAGCGGTCGAAAAGAATCCGTTCCCCGCCTTGCAACTCCATCGGTACGCGCGTCTCGCCGTCATCACGGAGCCGGCCCGGTCCGACCGCGAGCACGACACCGCGGCGCGGCGGTGTTTTTGCCTGATCCGGGAGGATGATGCCGCCCGGCGTCTTATCAAGCGGCACGTCGGGACGCACCAAAATGCGGTCACCCACCGGGCAAATTCTCAACGTCATCGGTCGCTTACCTCCTGTTCCCGTTGCTGGTCGGAGTCCAGCGCGGCCAGCATAGTGTCAATATCTGAAGACAAGTCTTGTAGAGATTCAATCGTAACCGTGCGCGAGACAGATCGATCAGAAAAAACATCATTCAAAGCAGATTTCGCCGTTTCCACAAGCGCCGCGTGTTTTGAGTTAGTCAAGTTCATTCTCCTTATTCAAAGAGCGGGAGCCGTGTCGGGAATTTTACACGACTTCGGGACACCCTCCGACCGCAATGCGGCATACGTCCAGGCCTCCACTGTACATACGTCGGTAAAAAATTTCCAAAAAATTTCGGAAAAAACCGGGCGAAGGTATTGACACCTTGGGGCAGGACGTTAAGATTAGATTGTGTTAAACAACTCGTTAAACGGGAGAACGGAAATGGCGACGGTGAATGTGAACGAAATGACCTTCGGCGTTGAGATCGAATGTGCCGTGCCCCGGTCCGCGATGGTTGCGGCTGGCTGGACGGTCGGCGGTTATCACGGCGGCCACGCGGTCCCCGGATTCCCCGGCTGGCGCGCGGACTACGATTCGTCGCTATACGCAACGGATGCGGTCAACTTCGTGTGCGTCGAATTCGTCTCCCCGGTTCTGAAAGGCGCCGCCGGGCTCGCCGCTCTGAAAACCTTCGTCGCCAAACTGGTGGAAATGGGCGCCACGGTCAACGCCTCCTGCGGCTTCCACGTTCACGTTGGCTTCACCCCGGACCTACCCGCCATACGTCGGCTGGTCAACCGGGTGTCCAATTATCAAACCGCGTTCTATGCCCAGACCGGCACCCACTCACGCGAGAACGGCGGAATGTGCCTCCCGGTCAAGGTCCAACTGGCCGCGCTTCGCACCGGCGTGACCAACGACAAATTGCGGGATATTGCGGGCGGCCACTCGCAACGGTATTGCCTCTTGAATCTGACCAACATGGTGTCCGGCATTCGCAACGCTGTCGAATTCCGCTGCTTCGCCGGGACCATGAACTACGTCAAGATGGCCGCCCATATCGCCACCTGCCTGGCCGTTTGCCATGCTTCGATGGAAAAGAACGGCTCCCCGGCGTGGGATGCCAAAAATGCCTTCAACGAAAAGGGCGGCGCCGCTATTAAACGGTTCCACTCGCTCTTCGGCTGGACTGGTCGCGGGAAGGCCTATGGCATCATCGACCCGACCACCTTGGGCGCAATCAAAAACATGCAACTGCGGATGGCTGCCAAATATGACGGCCTGGTGTCCTGATCCCGTGTTGAGAGCCGTGACAAATATTTGTCACGGCTCCCCTTTCCCAAAAAGGAAATCGTCATGCCTGCAAACCTTCGCAATGCTACGCATCCTCACGTGGTCTTCGTGTACGGCTCTCTTTTGAAGGGGCTCGTGAACCACCCGAAGCTGGACGGCGCCCGCTTCGTCGGCACGGCCGTCATGCCGCTGGCCGAACTGTATGACCTTGGCCACTTCCCCGGATTACTTCCGGCCGGATCTGGCGCGGGCTCGGTCCGTGGCGAACTATACCGGGTTGATGATCGCACCTTGGAACGGCTCGACCGGCTCGAAGGGCACCCCGGTTTCTACATGCGTAAGCAATTCGTGGTCCGGGCTCCGTTCGGTGCCGACCGCACCGACCAGATGGAATTTCTTGCTTGGGTCTATGTCTTGCCGCGTGACTTCGTGGCGGGCCGGCCTTTGGTCAAATCGGGCGACTGGCGCGCTTACGTCGCGGAAAGGGCGGGTGTGTAATGTGCGGACTCTTCGGCTTTGCCGGCAACTCAGACCCGGACATCGGGGCCATCACCGAAACGGCTCTATGGCTGGAACATCTTCGCGGCGGTGACGCCTTCGGCTTCGCGTGGGTGAACGCCGCCGGCAGGCTCCGGTCCATCAAACGACCGGGACCGCTGGCCGACGTTTCTTGGATGCTCAAAGAGGCGGGTGACGCACGGCTTTTGATCGGCCATGTGCGCTACACCACCAACGGCGCGCCGGAGTACAACATCAACAACCACCCTCACCCGTGCGACGGCGGCTGGCTCGTTCACAATGGGACCGTGCCACTCCACTACACGCTGGCCGCCGACCATCGGCTCATCACGCACAGCCATTGCGATTCGGAAGTAATCGCCAAGCTGGTCGAAATCGCGGAACCGCGGCGCCGCGCGGAGCAACTGGCGTGGGCTCTGGGTGTCGCTGCCCGTGGTCAACCGCAAGCGGCCATGGCGCTCTGGTCCCGTCCCCGGCGGCTGGTCGCTGGCGTGTTCGGCAAACCGCTCGCCTATTGCCGGATGGACGGCGACACGTATCTTTCCACGCTCACCGAATGTCTACCCGTCAAGGGCCATTATCTTCGACCGGGCCACGTCTACGCCGTGGAACCGGGCAGCAAACCGGCGCCACGCTGCAACATCGTCTCCCCGAAGAAAATCATCACCCTGTTCTGAAAGGAAATCGTCATGCCTCTGGACAACAAGATGTCACGGGAAGAGTACGAAGACCGCCAGCGGATGATTGCCGGCTTCAAGGAATACAACCGGCTCGCGGAATCGCTCGGCAGCAATTCCCGCTTCGTTCTGATCGGTCACCCGCAGCTGGACCCCGAGTTGGCTGAGGCCCGCCGGCGGGAGAAACAAGCCGAAAAGGAAAAGAAGCACGCCCAATCGAAGCGGCTCAAGGCACTGCGCCGACGGAAGAAAGACGAAGCCGAAAACGGCGGCTGGTGACCGGGAAAAAATCCCGGAAAAATTTCCGAAAATCCGCGCATTGCCCATTGACACCTGCGCCGAGGTATGTATCATTAGGTTGTGGACGTTAAACAATTTGTGAAACACGACCGATCAAAGGAGAACGCGATGCGACAACGAACCATTGACGGGATTTTGGTGACCAAACCGACTCGGACTGACGTGCAATCGCTGACGGAAGACGACTTGGCTCCCGATTGCTTCGGCAGCATGCGGCGGGTCACTCGGGTCTATGCCCGTGGCGATGACATCCACGGCAAGGCCTACGTGTGCTACTACGTCGAATTCGGGGAAGCTTCCGGCAGCACGATCAGCGAATCTCTGAAAGAAGACGAAATCCTGTCCACGGTCCCGCTCACCCGGAAGTGGAAACAGGCGCGGCTTGTCCCGTGGGTCAACTGAATCACGTTCTCCCGGCCGGCTTGGGGTGTCTGACAACGGCGTCAGACATCCGGGCCGGCTTTTGACTGACCGGAGAAAACCATGAACTACCGATCTGCCGGCGACTATGAGGCGAACAACACCACACTTGGACCATGCACGATCTGCGGCGCCCCTGGCTGCATCGGCTACTGCGATCAGGAAGAACGCGGTGACCGGGAAGACGAACAGAAACGCTATCTGGCCCGCCGCCGCACCGATCTTGTGGACGTGGCGCGCTGGATTGCTGAACGTGGCTCGGACGAACTGGTCCGCAAGATCAGCGACGGTGAGCACTGGCATACCCTCTACTGCAACGAACGATACGGTCCGCCACCCTTTTGACACGACTCTAAATTTTCCCCGGCCAGCGGTCGGCCACGACGCACGCTCCGGCCTGCATGACGGCGGAAACCAGCCGGGGACAATTTCTACTACGGCCATTGACACCCTTGACGGGGTATGTATCATTGAAGGTGTGGACGTAAAACAACTCGTAAAACAGGTGCAACCGTGTCCGACGAAACCGCAATGAACGTAGACGATTTCAACGCCATGATCGATGACCTTGGCAAGATCCTCGGGCCGCTCGGTCTGGACCGTGACGCCATCCGGCAGCAAATGGCTGCACGCCGGGCCAAGAATGCACGGCGCAACGCCCGCGCCGCGTCCAAGAATGCCGATCTGTGCCGCCGGGCCATCGGCAAGACATTCACGATTCGCACCAGCAAAACCGCCACCATCACTGGCGTCATCACCGACTGCAAGATATCCGGCAACGGCCGTGCGGAAGTGTACCTGCTCCAGTCCGGCAAGTACCGTCACGGGCCTTACTACGTCCGACAACTGCCCCGGTAATCAACACCGGCGCCCGGCCGCTCCCTCCGGGCGGCGCCGGTCTCTACCACGAGGGAACGAAAGGAACCGTGTTCCATGTCTCAAAACGACTCTACTTTCCGTGGCGACCCCAACCAGGTGTTGCAAACGCTCAAGGAAATCGAACGGCAGAAAAAGTCCCGACGCGATTACATCGTGACCGGGCCGGCGCTGTCGGTCGATGACAAGCGGTCGCTGGTCTTCACGGGCCGCGACACCTTCGCCGTTGAAGGCAAGGTCTTCACCGAATGGGCGGACGCCGAAATCGCGCTTGACGCCGTGCAACGGGAAGGTGGCAAACCAGACGCCAAGATCATTCCACTTGGCAAGGCCGGCGCCATCCCGCTCAAGCGGACCGCCGAACGGCAGCTGGCGGACAAGCTGGGCATTCCCATCAAGTACGTGGACGCTTTGCACGAAGGACAGCACAGCGACTTGGCCGCGCACAACTTCACCACTCTGTTGGCTCGCACGGACAAGAAGTTGATGGTTCGCACGCTCGACAACCAGGTGCGTGCCGTCCTGTCAAACGGCTACCGGATTCTGGATAATTGCGACGTGTTCTTTGCCGCCGCCGATGAACTGGACAAGGCGAAGGCGTTCCCGTGGCACGCTCGGTTGTGGGACGATGGCTTTGAACTGCTCGCCGTTTCGTCCACGCTTCACGAAGCCATTGCCCGCGACTTCCAAAAGCACGCCGGAGAATATCACCACTGGACGCCACGCGACTCTGACGGCGACATCCACAACGCCGCGGCGCGTATCCGCAACTCCGAAACCGGCTGCGGTGGCTTGAACGTAGACTTGTGCATGTTCTCCCGCGCCTGCAACAACACGCTTGTTTGGCAAAAGGGGCTCGCCCAAATCCACCTTGGCCGGCGACAAGAGGAAGGCGCCATCCGATACGCCGAAGACACCCAAGAGGCAGAGGCGCACACGGTGTGGCTCAAGTTGCGGGACACCATCCGGGCCGCATTCGACCCGGAGAAATTCGCGGAAGCGATGGACGGGCTCCGGGGTCTGACCACCCGGCGAATCGCCAACCCGGAAAAGGCCGTGGAACGGGTTGCCGAAAAGTACGGTCTGCCCGAAGAAAAACGGGCCGACATCCTGCGGAAGCTGTTCACGTCCAACGACCTGACCGCGTTCGGGCTCGTCCAGGCCGTCACCTTCCAGGCGCACGCCGCCGACGAAGCGAAGGACGGGGCACGGGCCAGCGAATTTGAAGAAATCGGCGGCGCCATCGCTCGCATGAACGAAAAGGATTTCACCGAACTGGTGAAGGCATAAGCGACTGCCAATGCGTGGAGCCGTGACAAAAATTTGTCACGGCTCCATTTTCCCCGGAGAAAACCGATGACCGCTCTGATCTTTTCCGTTAATGACGGCCGGCATAAGGAACAAACCTTCGAGGGATTCACTCCCGCCACGGGCCGCCCGGACCAAATCGAGAATTGCGTACTGGCGCAAGTATGGATGGAAGGCCACGTCGCTTGCTGGTACTTGGACGGCGACAATCTGCAACTGGCCAAGGATGAACTGCTGCGCATGCACCGGGCGTTCGGCTATCCGGTTGACCACGTGACCTACTGGACCAACCCGTCCACGGAGGAAGCATGACCAACTCGAAAGTTATCGATCTGCTGGACCGTCAACGCACCCGAAGCTACCCGGACCCGTGTAGCCGCATCGGTCGTTGGGTCCGTGGCAAGTACTACGGGGCGCTGGCCGGTTACTTGGAACGCCGCTTGATGGTCCCAGTCAACCCGGAACGGCTGGCACACGTACTCGATTCGTACCGCTCGCCGGGTGGTCTGCACTGGACCGACGATACCTGGATCATGTGGATCAAGAATTTGCTCCGCGAATGGGGCGTGTTGGAAGGCACGGCACGAGAACACCCGCCGGACATTCAGCTATTCACCGAACTCCACACCGGGTTTCTGTACATCTGGGAGACGCCGGAAGAGTTGGCCCGTCTCGGGTGGAATGAAGACCCTTCACCGAACCGGGCAGCCGTGGCGCGGTCCAAGATAGCTTCCGCCGTCGAAGTGATTTCACCCATTGACCGCGTGGCCGCCCGCGTTACCACGGGAGAATGACATGCGACGAAAGCACCGATGCCCGCACCACGGCTGCCCGCAATCCTTCATCGTGCCGGAACCAGCACGGCAGCACGCGGCGCTTCCCCACGTTCTGTGCTCTTGCGGCCAGTTCTTCATCGGGCCGGCCATCCGCGTTCACCTGGCACAATGCCGGCGCCGCGGCATCGCTCACCCGTCGATGGACCCTGGACACTGGCACAGCAGCAATGCCTGGCTGTTTCAACCCACAGGAACGCATTAGCGTGCGATAGAGGCTCGATCATGGACAGAACTGAATTCGGATTCACCCGCACCATTTGCGCCTGCCAGAAGTGCAAGGAATGCTGCCGTTGGCTTCCGGGCGCTTTGGTGCCCTCGGATCTGGACCGGATGGTCCCCGCCGGGGAAGATCCGCTGGCGTGGGCAGAACACCATCTGCGGGCAAGTCCGGGCGCCGTGGCTCGCATCGCGTCCACTCACGAACAGATGCGCGTGCCGTCGCTGGTCCCCGCTCGACAACCGGGCAAGCACGTCTGCCACTGGCTGACCAAAGACGGACGTTGCTCCGTCCACGCCGTCGCGCCCTATGGCTGCGCGTTCCATGACGTTCACATGAGCGCCGAAACCGGGGAACCGCGTTCACTTGCCGCCGTCCACGCTCAAATAAACGCATGGAAAGCCGAACTGGACCGGCCCGGCTGCCCCGAAGGTCTGTATGCTCGGATCTGGATGCACTTGAAATCCCGTGGACTCGTATCGGCTGGTCCGGAAGAAGGCCGGCTGTTACTGGCTCGTTCACTCCAGTTGATGGAACGGCGGACGGCCCGCAGCACCGCCGGCAGGAATCAACCGTGCCCGTGTGGATCGGGCAAGAAGACCAAGAAATGCTGCGGGTACAAAGGAGGCTCAAGCCGTGTTGCTCTATGACCGTGTGATGCGCCACTGTGCGGCTGTCATCCGTCATTGTGGTCCGCAAGTGTTTGGTGACATCAACATGGGCCGCTTTCGCTGGCTCAAGCAATGCCAAGTGTACGATTTGTCAAGCATCATGGATCTGTTACCCGACTGGGAACGGGAGAAGGAAAAGCCGATCCCACGCCGGCCGCCTCACGACAACCTTTGGGCGGAATGGCCGATCCGGTTTGAAGCGGCGCTATCCTCGCTTCTCACCGGCGGCAAGGAGTCCGACACGTTTCGGGCCAAGCTGGACTGGCGGATCGGCACCGCACTTTTCAAAACCGACCGGGACGAAATCAACAAGTACCGCGAGAAGAATTCCCCGGTCGAGACGCCAGATGCGCGCCGCGTCATTGACGAAGCCGAAGCGCTGTACACCGCCGTCCACTACCGCTTTATCTCGAATGCCCCCAAGGGCACGTTCTACAATCGCTCCAATGAGCCGCTGTCCGGCGATTTCTTGATGATGGACGCCGGGCACTATCTCTGGGGTCTCAAAGACGGCGGCCGGCAAATCGAGTGTTTGACCTACAAAGAAAGCGAACGGAGCGTGAAGCCGTTCGGAGACATGAGCCGCGCGGAGAAGCTGGAATACAACCAGCTGTCCATGTTTCTCCCCCGGCTGGTTGACTTCCACCTGGCCGGACCGGGCAGCGACACCACGCAAGAGGCATTTC
>Ga0318551_10000234_pt1 | contig 15501 bp, 12 predicted proteins | sample GRESIP082b2f19_FD_203511 | JGI IMG/M metagenome (GOLD analysis project Ga0318551, IMG submission 203511) | Tropical soil microbial communities from Luquillo Experimental Forest, Puerto Rico - GRE.SIPMG.082b2f19 | ecosystem: Environmental > Terrestrial > Soil > Tropical forest > Bulk soil...
GTCGCCGTCCTGGGTAAGGACGGCCGCCCGGGCGACGTCGCGCTGGGCCGGCGCGAGCTCGCGAAGCCACGGCGGCTGCGGCACCGGCGGCCCCCCTGCCGCGGAGGCGCTCCCGTTCTCCTCGGTCAGCGGGCGGAGGACCAGAAAGCCCGCGCCCACCGCGGCGCCGAGCACCGCGAGCCCGAGGAGGACCTGCCACGCCCGGCTGCGCGGTGCGGCGGTCGGCCTCCGCGAGGGGACGGTGGCGGCAACTCCCAGCGAATCCCCGGTCGAGACGCCGCCGCCCACCATTCCCAGGGGAATGGGAACGCGGGCGGTGCGCGGCGCGTGCACCGCCTCGGCGGCGGGTAGGAGATACAGCGCGTCGAGAAATGCCTGGGCGGTCTGCGGTCGCTCCGACGGCTCCTTGCGTAGCGCCCAGAGAATCACCGCCTCCAGCTCGCGGCTGCAGGAGCCCGGCCGGAGGATGTTGGGAGGCTTGGGCGGCTCGGTGAGGTGCTTGGTGGCGTACCCCATCGCCGAGTCGGAGCTGAAGGGAAGCTGCCGGGTGACCATCTGGTAGAGGAGCACGCCCACCGAGTAGAGGTCGCTCCGGGCGTCGAGCTGCCCTCCCTTGGCCTGCTCGGGGCTCATGTACTCCGGCGTCCCGCAGACGAATCCGGTCCGGGTGAGCGAAGGGCCGCCGTCGCGGCTGGGGTCGATGATCTTGGCGATCCCGAAGTCGAGGACCTTCACCACGTCGGTCTCGCCGCCCCGACGGGCCATCACCATCACGTTCTCGGGCTTGAGGTCGCGGTGGATGACCCCCGCCTGGTGGGCATCGGCGAGGGCAGAGAGGACCTGACCGACGATGCGGATCACCCGCGTCTCCGGCAGCGGCCAGTCGTCGGTCAGCAGCTGGTGGAGATCGCGGCCGTCGACGAACTCCATGGCGATGAACAGGGCCCCGTCCTCGGTCTGCCCGAAGTCGAGGACGTCGATGGAGTTGGGATGGCTCAGGCGACTGGCGGCCTTAGCCTCGCGCTGGAAGCGGGCCACCGTCCGTGGATCCCGCTGGAGGCCGGGGTGGAGCAGCTTGAGGACCACCGGCTTCTCCAGGACCAGCTGGGTGGCGCGATAGACCCGTCCCATCCCCCCCTCCCCGAGAAGCTTCTCCACCCGGTACTTCCGGGCCACCACCGAGCCCAGGTAACGGTCACCGGCTTCCTCGCGGGGCAACGCATTGCCGCAGGAGGCGCAGAACTGCGCGCCGGGGGCGCTCACCGTGGTGCAGGAAGGGCAATTCACGGCCAGGGGCGGACGCTGGCACGGCCAGCGCCGGGCCTGCAAGGCGCCGTGATAGTGTCCACCTTGCCATCCGAGATGGCCTTCTGCCTTCGCTGCGATGCGCCCAATCCCGATGAGCGAGACCGTTGCCGCAAGTGCGGTGCCCCCCTGCGCGGAGGGACAATGGTGATGGGCCCGCCCAGCGCCAGGCGACCGCGGGTGAGCTTCCGGGTGGTGCGGGCCGACGGCGGCCCGGAGATGGCGGTGCCGATGAGCGGGGAGACGTTCTCCTGCGGCACCCGGGCCGACCTCACCCTGCCCGACGACCCGTTCATCGCCCCGGTGCAGGCCCGTTTCTTCTTCTCCGGGCCGCGCCTGGCGGTCGAGGACCTGGGGGGCGGCAACGGGGTCTTCGCCCGGCTCCGGGGGGAACGCGAGCTGCCGGTGGGGGGCGAGCTCCGCCTGGGTCGCCAGCGGCTGGTGCTGGAGGCGATCCGCCCGGTGAGCCCCGGGGACGGAGGGGCCATCGCCTGGGGGTCTCCCGATCCGGGCTTCAAGCTCCGCATCGTCCAGGTGCTCGAGGGAGGCATGCGCGGAGCGGCCTTCTGCCTCCGCGAGGGTGAGAACCTCCTCGGCCGCGAGGTGGGGGACATCACCTTCCCCGGCGACGGGTTCGTCTCCGGTCGACACGCGGTGCTCAACGCCCGCGGCGAGCGACTGCTGGTGAAGGACGTGGGGAGCTCCAACGGGACCTTCCTCCGGATCTCCGCCCCCACCTTCGTCGAGCACGGGGACCAGTTCCTGGTCGGGCGCGAGCTGCTCCGCGTCGAGCTGGCGGCCTGAGCCGCGATCACCCCCGGCCGGGTGGCGCCCGGAGCCGATTCCGGGCCCCGGCCGCCTGAGTCTCAGCCGTACGACTTCTCTTTCTTCTCCTGCTCTTCCTTGCACCGGATGCAGAGCGTGGTGACCGGACGGGCCTCCAGCCGCTTGGGGCTGATCGGCTCCTCACACCGCTCGCAGACCCCGAAGGTGCCGTCGTCGATGCGGAGCAGCGCCCGCTCGATCTTCTTCAGCAGGAACTTCTCGCGGTCCCGGAGGCGGAACACCATCGACTGGGCGTACTCGCTGGAGGCGAGATCGATCTCGTCGGGAAGGTCGTCGGTGTCGAAGTTCGACTCCTCCATCAGCGTCTTCTTTGCACTCTCGAGGAGGGCGGTCTTGCTGTCCTCGAGCATCTTCCGGTAACGCTTGAGATCTTTCTGATTCAAGGGGTCGACTCTCCGTTGCGCTGCCCTGCAAAACCCGCCGGAGGCGTCCTGCCGCCAGGGGGGTCAGAAAAAAAGGCCGCGGAGTCTTATCTGGCGGCCTGGTGAAGTCAAGGTAACCTGCCAGAACGATGGCCGACGCAGAGAAGACCCGCCAGGTGGAGGCGTCGCGGTTCGACCGCGAGTTCCTGCGCTCGGCGCTGGCCCTGGCCGGCAAGGCCGACATCGACCACTTCCTCTACATCTGTGACACCCCCATTCCGCCGGAGGATCTTCGGCGCAAACAGGCCCGCCGCAAGCTGGTCTACGCGGTCACCGCCGAGGCGCTGGCCGCGGAGCTCCAGGCGCGGCGGCAGCGGGCGCTGGTGATTCCCGCCTACGACTACAGCCGCGTGGAACGGGTGAAGGTGGCCCTCGTCTCCGCGCTCGCCCAGGGCGCATTCAAGGAAGGCGACCTGGTGCTGTGCATGACCGGCCGGGTCGGGCGTCCGCCGGACACGCTGATGCAGATGCGGATCGGCGGTTCGTTCGACGACCGGGTGGCCATCGAGGGCATCAAGCTGGGCGACGAGTTCAACAGCCAGGTGGTCGATGCGCTCATCCAGCTGGCCCTGCAGATCGGCCAGGAGGGCTACGAGGGCCACCCGGTGGGGACGATCATCACCATCGGCGACCACAACGACGTGCTGGAGAAGAGCCGGCAGATCACCATCAACCCCTTCCAGGGCCTGGGGGAGAGCGAGCGCAACGTGCTCGATCCCCGGATGCGGGAGGCGATCAAGAACTTCTCGGTGCTCGACGGAGCGTTCGTCATCCGCGAGGACGGGGTGGTCCTCTCCGCCGGGCGCTACCTCTCCGCCGGGGACGAGGATGCCAAGGTGCCCCTGGGCCTTGGAGCCCGCCATGCCGCGGCGGCCAACATCACCGCCGCCACCCAGTGCCTCGCGCTGGTGGTGAGCCAGACCTCCGGTGCGGTCCGCCTCTTCAAGGAGGGCGGGATCCTCCTCGAGCTGCACCAGAGCGCGCGCCGGACCTGATTCCGCTCGGCACCGCTCAGACTACCCACAGCCCCTCGCCCCGGAGCTGGAGGGTGAACGTCTCGTAGTGGGGATCGTCGTCGTAGACAGTGAGCCGGTGGCCCTCCCCCAAGACCAGGGTGAACGAGCGCGGGGCGTCGATGGCGAATCCAGTGACCCGAAGCGAGAGGAGCCGGTGCAAGCGGTAGCAGTCCCTCCGCTCATGCTCCTCGGCACCGTCGATCTGCTCGCCCCCGGGGGCGACGAGCTGCCAGCCGCCCTGGACGTCAATCTCTCCCCCTCCAGAGAAACGGAGCTGGATTTGGTACCGACCGAGGCCAATGAAGTCCAGGTCCTGGCCGACGAACCCGGTGAGGGGAAGCTCCTCCGGCACGCCGTACATCGGCCCATCGTCGGCGATCACTCTGCCCGAAGACCAGTCGCCGCTCCTAGCGGGACTCTTCCCCGTCCTCGCGCCACACCTCGGCCAGGGCGTGGGCCCGCTCCACCTCGTCGCGCGCGGCGTCCACCGCCACCAGGCGCCGGACCCGGTCGGCCCGGGACCGCTGCGCCTCGGCGGCCAGGGTGCTGCTGGCGGTGAAGCGGGCGGCGGCGAGATCGCGCTCGGCCCTCAGCCGCTCCACCTGCTCCGCGACGCGGCCCGCGGCTTCCTTCAGCGCGGCGACGTCGGCCTCGGTCCTGGCCAGCGATTCGGCCAGCCCGTCCCCTTGACGCTGCAGGCGCTGGACGTCGGCGGTGAGCACCTCCAGCGCGTGGGCATCGCCCCGGCCCCTGGCCTGGTCGGCGCGGTCGCGCAGCGCCCGGGCCGTGGTCTCGCCCTGCGACTGCTGCCGCTCCAGGCGCGCCCGGACCGTAAGCAGGGTGGCCGCGGCCCGCCGGAGCTCCGCCGCCTCGGCGTCGAGGTCGGAGACCAGGTCGTCGTACGCGGCGATGGGGTCGGGCGGCGGCGGCGGGCGTCGCCTGCGGAACCAGCGAAACGCCATGGGTCGGCGGACTCTACCCGGCCGGCCGACAGAGAAGACGGATTCGGCGCAACGCTTCGGCGGTGCGCGGCCCGGGATGGGCGTGGCGGGTGAGGTGGAGCGACATCGTGAGCCCACGCTGCTGCACCAGATGCTCGAGCAGCGCCACCGCCTCCGCCGCCCGGCCGTCGAAGGGCGCCAGCGCCGCGGCCTCGACGATCGCTTCCAGGGCGTCCGCCGCCCAGGCATCGTCCACCCCTTCCCCCGCCGCGTCGGGGTCGGCGAAGAAGGCATCGAAGCGAAGGGCGTCCACCGGTGCTGCCGGAGGCTCCTCGCCGCTGGAGACCTTGGCCAGCGCTTCCAGATGCGGCCGGAGGCTGTTGAGGTCCACGCCCACCACGCACTCTGGCCCCGGAAGAAGCGTCGGGGGCCGAAAGTCGAAGTCTCCCGGGACGCCGGCGAGCTCCGAATCGTCGAGGTGCAGCCAGCTCGCGTCTCCGCCCCGGGTTCGGACCTCCGCCACCCAGCCCTTGAGCCAGCGGTTTTCCTCGCCCAGGCAGACCACCCGGAGCGCGACCGGAAGCCCCCGCAGCATCTCCCAGGCCTGGCCGATGGCCTGGACATCGACCGCATCCTCGCCGTCGGTGACCACCACCACCAGCGCCGAGGCCAGGGCCGGGTCCTGCCGGCGAGCGGTCACCAGCCACTCCGCCGCGCCTACCAGCGCCGCGCTCAGCTCGGTCATCCCCTGGCAGGGCCCCCCGGCCAGGAGCCGCTCCAGCCAGGACCGCGCCGCCTCGGCGCTGTCCACCCGGTCGAAGCGCAGCGCCCGGTCCCCGAAGAAGCAGAGGTCGAGCGGATCGACCGGCACTCCGTCGAGCGCCTGGCGACGGAGGGCATCGAGCTCGGCCACCAGCAGCGCATCGCGGAGGCGGGCCCGGTTACCGCGCATCGAGCCCGAGGCGTCACAGAGGTAGACCCGGGCCCGGGTCCGTCGGGCCCGGCGCGGCGTCGTTCCGCCCACCAGCCTTCGCACCCGCTGGGCGCCGGAGGCAAGGTCGTGGACCACCCGTCGCGGATCCTCGACCACGAACTCCGGAGCATCCGAGGGCCGGGTGGTGAGGTGCAGCTCCAGCCTCCGGTCGGGGGCGATGTGCCGGAGGTCGGCCGCCTCGTGCGCCTGCTCCTCGACGGGCGAGCGGTCCCAGGCCACCACCCGTGCCGCCGCGCGGCCGATGTCCAGCAGCGGGCGCCGCTCCGCCGGGGCCTCGAGGAGCAGCTCGGCCAGCACGTCGTCTCCCCGCCGCTCCTCCTCCGAGGGAGGGGGCGCCACCGCATGCAGCGGACGGGCAGCCAGCTCTACCCGGAACGCCTCCAGCGCGGCGCGGAGCCGGAGCGCCAGCTCGCCCTGCCCTGCCTCCAGCGCCCGGAGAAACTGCACCCTGAGCGCCTGGTAGACCTCGGCCGGCGACTTCCGGGCGGTGCGCTCCGCCCAGGCGGTCTGCTCCTCCCAGCCCGGCGCCGCCCTCGGCAGACCCTGCTCCCAGGCGCGGTCGCGGGCGGCCCGACGGCGGAGCACGGTGGCCTCCTCCTCCAGCACCCCGGCCTCGAGGAGGGCCTGGGCGCGGCGGATGTCTCGCCGGCGCTGCTCGAGGTCGCCGACGTTCGCCAGCCCACGCTCGAGCAACCACGCCGCGGCCACGGTCCGCGGCCGCTGCCACCGTCGTCCCTCCCCGGGCGAGGGCTCGGCGAGCATCGGGGCGGTGGGAAAGGCGTCCACGGTCGCTTCGGCGGGGCGATCGAGGAGATCGGCGGTCCGGGCCACCCGTCGCCCCTGGAGGAAGGCCCGCTCCAGCAGGGCCCGCTCGCCGGTCACCCACCGTCCGTCGGGCGTGCGCTCTGCCCAGCGCAGCCGCCGCTCGAGCGCCGCCAGGGCCTGGTCGGCCCGGGCGCCGAAGCCGCGGGCCAGCGCGGGGAGCGCCCCCGTCTGGCGCGCGAGCTGGAGCAGGAGCTTGAGGTCTGCTGCGGTGTGCACTCCTGCCCGGGACAGCCGGGCATCGAGCAGCTCCAGCGGCTCCAGCGAGGGCGGCTCCCGCTCCCGACCGAACCGGCGACGCGCCGGCCCGCGGACGAGCAGGGCCTCGTGACGCGCCCGCAGCAGCTCCAGGCGTTGGACCCGCATCGGTGGCTCAGCTCCTCGCGGCCAGCAGCGAGCGGCTCCACAGTCCGAACCCGTCCGCCAGCGCGGTCAGCTCGGCGCGGATGTCGGCCGCGCGCCGCCCCTCGGGGCCGCCGGCGTGTCCCTGCAGCTCGGTGTCGAGCCGGGCGAACTCGCCCTCCTTGAGGGCCAGCGCCGGAAAGCGGCTCTGGACCAGCGAGGCCAGGGCCTGCTCTCCGCGGGGGCCGCCGTTCGGGGACCCCTGACGGGCGAGGGCGTCGTGCAGCGCGTCGTACCAGCGGCGGAGGAACGTCACCCGCGCGGCGAGCAGGTCCAGCCCGTCGGCGTCCTGCACCTCCAGCCCGAGCCGCCGCAGCGTCCGGCCGGTGTCGTCGTCGGGGCGGCCGAGCCCGGTCCGGTAGCGGCGGTAGGCCTCGCCGGACAGCGCGTCGGAGATGGCCACCATTCCCGGAGGGGCGACCGTCGCCCGGGGCCGGCGCTGTGCGGCAGTGGCCAGCGCGGACCGCACCTCGTCGGAGAGGAGCTCGGCAGCGTCGAGCCGCTCCACTGCCGGGAGCACCGGCTCGTCCGGGCCCAGCGCCGCGACGTGACCCAGGGCCAGCGCGCGGGCCACCGGATCGAGGTCCACCGCTGGGTCGAGCCGGCGGATGGCCCCGGCCGCGCGATCGAGCCCTCCCCGGAGGCGGGCGAAGCCGGCCGCGTCGCCCGGCACCGCTCCCGCTCCGGTGAGGAGCAGCTGCAGCGCCTCGGCACCGGAGCGCGCCGCCGCCCGGCGAGCCTCGTTCAGGTCGGCATCCTCGGGGTCCAGCGCTCCTGCCCAGCGGGCCAGCGACTCCACCGCGGTGCCCACGCCCTCGATGCTCGCCGGCGGTGCGGCGCTGAAGGTGCGGGCCTCGTCGAGGAAGCGGACTCGCGAGGCGAGGCCGGCCTGTCCCAGCGCCTCCACCAGCCTGCGCCGGAGGCCGGTCAGCTCCGGAGCGTCGAGGAGCGGGGGCATCTCCGCCACCCGATGGAGCATCGCCTCCTGCATCTCCGGCCCCGAGAGCTGGGGCTCCACCGCACCCACCACCCGGCCGGCGAGGCCCAGCAAGACCTGACGATTCTCGGCGCGCAGCGGACGGCCCAGCCGCTCCCGCACCGCACCCAGCAGCGGGACGGCCCGCGCCACCACCGCCTCGGGACTGCTCACCTGGGCCAGCCGGTCCACCTCGGCGCCGAGCGTGGCCAGCTCCAGGCTCTTGGCCTCCCCTTCCAGCGCCGCCCGGCTCTCGCTCAGCGCCTGGCGCAGGGCCTCGGCGAAGGTGCGGTGTTCGTGGCGAAGGCGGAGCAGCTGGGCCTGTTCGCGCGGGTCGACCGTTCGAGCCAGCACCGCGTCGAGCTCCGCGCCCTCCGGACCGGCGGTGGCGAAGAAGAGCGAGAGCGCCCCCAGATCCTCGGGAGTCGCCCGCAGCGGCCGCGGGCCCTGGCAGGCATCACGCACCACCGCCGCGCGCAGCACCCACAGGGCGCGCACCAGGGTTCGCTGGGAGAACAGCCGGGTGCCCGGCTCTCCGGAGGGGTCGGCGGCGAAGCCCGGCACCAGCGAGTCCACCAGGCGCTCCAGCGCGTCCAGCGTCTCCACCGGAACCTCGACCTGGGGAAGCATCGCCTGCAGCCGGGCCAGCGTCGCCCGGGGGAGCTGCATCGAGATCTGGGGCGTCCGGGCAACGGTGGCGCCCTGGAGCAGCGCCCGCCGGCTGCCGGGCCGGGCGAAGGCGCTGGGGACGAAGGCCTGGAAGGGGATCCGATCGGCGAAGGCGAGGAGGAGCTCCGGCACCCGGGCCACCACCTCGGAGAGGAAGCGGTTGCTGGTGAGCACCGCGGTCTCCAGCAGGCCGCGCTCGACCAGCGCCCCCTGCTTCAGCTCCCGCTCGTGCAGCGCGTTGAGCACCGCCCGGAGGAGCATGTCGCGCCCGTCGAAGACCTCGTCGAGGAAGGCATAGCGGTGGCCGAGCATCCCCTCCTCGAGGAGGTGCCGGGTGCGCCCGGTCTCGGTGAGCACCTTGAAGTCCACCGGACCGAGGAGGTCGGTCTGCACCGCGCCCTCGGTCAGCTGCCGGGTGAAGAGCGACGGCCGCCCGTCGTCCTCGACGATGCCTCCGAGCACCGCGTGGGCCAGGGCGCTCTTGGCGGTCCCCGGCGGCCCGGTGATGAGGAGATGTTCCTGGGCGAGCAGCGCCAGGGCCAGCTGCTCCAGCACCGACTCGCGCTCGAGGAAGGCGGCCCGCAGCGCGTCGAGGTAGGCCTGGAAGGCCCGGGCGTCCGGACTGGGCTCGCGCATGGCCATGGCGGGCAGACGGCAAGCTTAGCGCGCCGTGCCTCGAGTGAAACGCCGGGCGCCGGGCGCGATTTCCTGACCCCGGAAACGACAGCGGGGTGGCCCACCCTGGGACCCACCCCGCCGCTCATCACCCCTGTCGCAGCCCGGGTGGACCCCGGGCCCGATTCCGCTAGTTGGTGCGGAACTCGGCGTCGACCACGTCGTCCTTCTGCGGGGTGGCCTGGCTCCCCGGCGCATCGGGCGAGGCCGCCTGACCACCGGGCTGCCCGCCCTGGGCACCGGCCTTGTACAGCTCCTCGGCCGCCTTGTGGCTCACCTGCTCCAGGGCGCTCATCGCCGACTGGATGGCCGCCTTGTCGTTGCCGGCGCGGGCGGTCTCCAGGGTCTTCATCGCCTCCTCGAGCTTCTGGGCGGTGTCCGCGGAGAGCTTGTCCTTGTTCTCCTTGACCAGCTTGTCCATCTGGTAGCCGAGCTGCTCGGCGCGGTTCTTCAGCTCCACCACCTCGCGGCGCTCCTTGTCCTCGGACTCGTGGCTCTTGGCGTCGGCAACCATCTTCTCCACCTCGTTCTTCGACAGACCCGAGGAATGGGTGATGGTGACCTTCTGCTCCTTGCTGGTGGCCTTGTCCTTGGCGCTGACGTTGAGGATGCCGTTGGCGTCGATGTCGAAGGTGACGTCGATCTGCGGAACGCCGCGGGCCGCCGCCGGGATCCCGGTGAGCTGGAACTTGCCCAGCGACCGGTTGTCGGCCGCCATCTCCCGCTCACCCTGCAGCACGTGGATCTCCACCTGGGTCTGCCCGTCGGCAGCGGTGGAGAAGGTCTCCGAGCGCTTGGTGGGGATGGTGGTGTTCCGCTCGATGAGCCGGGTCATCACCCCGCCCAGCGTCTCCACCCCCAGCGACAGCGGGGTGACGTCGAGGAGGAGGATGTCCTTCACCTCGCCGGAGAGCACGCCGCCCTGCACCGCGGCGCCGACCGCCACCACCTCGTCGGGGTTGACCGAGCGGTTGGGCTCCTTGCCGAACAGCTTCTTCACCGCCTCCTGCACCTTGGGGATGCGGGTGCTGCCGCCCACCAGGACCACCTCCTGGAGGTCCTTGGGCTCCAGCCCGGCGTCCTTGAGGCACTTCCGGCACGGCTCCAGCGAGCGCTCGATGAAGTCCTCGATCATCGACTCGAACTTGGCCCGGGTCAGCTTGACGCTGAGGTGCTTCGGCCCGGTCTGATCGGCGGTGAGGAAGGGGAGATTGATCTCCGTCTCCATGGTGCTGGAGAGCTCGATCTTCGCCTTCTCCGCGGCCTCCTTCAGACGCTGGAGGACCATCTTGTCCTTGCTCACGTCGATGCCCGAGTCCTTCTTGAACTCGGAGATCAGCCAATCCATGATCCGCTGGTCGATGTTGTCACCGCCGAGGTGGGTGTCCCCGTTGGTGGCCAGCACGTCGACCACGTTCTCCCCCACCTCGAGGATCGAGATGTCGAAGGTGCCGCCGCCGAAGTCGTAGACGGCGATCTTCTCGTCCTTCTTCTTGTCCAGGCCGTAGGCCAGGGCCGCCGCGGTGGGCTCGTTGATGATCCGCCGCACGGTGAGGCCGGCGATCTCCCCGGCATCCTTGGTGGCCTGCCGCTGGGCGTCGTTGAAGTACGCCGGGACGGTGATCACCGCCTCGGTGACCTTCTCCCCCAGGTAGTTCTCCGCGGCCCGCTTCAGCTTGAGCAGGATCTGCGCCGAGATCTCCGGAGGGCTGTAGAGCTTGCCGTCGATGTCCACCCGGGCGTCGCCGTTGGGGCCGGCCACGACCTTGTAGGGGACGAGCTTGATCTCCTCCTGGACCTCGTTGAACCGACGGCCCATGAACCGCTTGATGGAGTAGATGGTCCGCTCGGGATTGGTGATCGCCTGTCGCTTCGCGACCTGTCCGACCAGCCGCTCACCGTCCTTGGTGAAGGCGACGACGGAGGGCGTGATCCGGCTGCCCTCCTCGTTGGTCAGGACCTTGGGCTCCCGGCCCTCCATGATCGCCACCACGCTGTTGGTGGTGCCCAGGTCGATGCCGATGATCTTCGCCACGTGGAATGCCTCCTCGAATCCTTCGAAATCCTTGAAAGTTCTGCGCCGGGCGAGGCCCGGCGACTCGGGGCGGAAGCTAACCAGGGGTGCAGGTGTGTCAAACGCTCCCGGAGTGCTCTGTCGGCTGCTCGGCCGAAGGGCGGTGCCACCCCTGCTACGCAGCCCCTGAAACCTCCCGGTGACGCCTCGGCCCTGACGGCCGCCCGCCGGATGGCTACAACTCCCCGGAATCGTTACGTCACTGTGACGGTCGGTGAACCCGAATGTCATGGCCGAGAACTTGCTGCAACGCGCCATCTCTCCGATGGCTCCCCTGAAGCTGCCCACCGCAGCGACGTCGCCGAGCAGCCCCTCGCGGATCGCGGTGCTGCTCAACGCGCAGGCGCGGAAGGTGACCCCGCGGGTGGTCCGGGCGCTGTCGCACGTGGTGCCGCGCTCCGACCTCTACCTGTCGCGGACGCCGGTGGATGCGCGGCGGATCGCCCAGGCGGTGCTCCGCCGTGGCTACGACACGGTGTTCTGCGGCGGCGGCGACGGAACGTTCATCGGCTTCGCCGACGAGATCCTCACCGAGGCCGAGGCGGCGAAGGCCACCGCTCCCCGCTTCGGGGTGCTGAAGCTCGGGACCGGCAACGGCCTGGCCTCGCTGGTCCAGGCCTCGGCCGAGCGCGGCGGCGGGGTGATCGAGGACGTGCGGCGGGCCCGCGAAGGTGACGTGCCCGGCTACCGGCCCCTGGAGCTGCTCCGGATCGACGGCCGCCGGGCGCAGTTCGCCGGGCTCGGTCTCGACGCCAAGCTCCTCAACGACTACCTCCAGCTGAAGCGGCGCGTGCGCGGGACCTGGGCCAACTGGCTGCTCACCGGCGCCCGGGGCTATGCCACCACCATCGGGCTGCGCACCCTGCCCCAGGCGCTCGCCCAGCCGATGACCGTCGAGGTCGAGGTCCGCAACAGCAGCACCCTCCCCGCCTACAAGCTGGATGCCGAGGGCCGCGCGATCCAGGAGTACGCCCCGGGGATGGTGCTCTTTCGCGGGCCGGTGATGCTCCTCGCCGCCGGGACCATCCCCTTCTACGGCTACGGGCTCCGGATGTTCCCCTTCGCCGGACGCCGCCCGGGCTACTTCCAGCTCCGGCTGGGCACGGTGAATCCGCTGGCTGCCCTCGGTCACGTCCGCGCCTTGTGGCGGGGGGAGTGGTTCCCCTCCGGGATCCACGACTTCCATGTCGTCGCCGCCCGGGTGACCTGCGCCCAGCCGATGCCGCTGCAGATCGGCGGAGACGCCGTCGGGACGCGGGAGACGGTGGAGCTGCGGATGTCGAGCAAGCGGGTCGAGCTGCTCGACTGGTCGCGCCCTGCCCTCGCCGCCTAGTCCCCCGAGCCCAGGGGGACGCCTGAGGAGCCGCGCAGGGGCGCGGCCCGTCCTTGCTCAGCCCCGGTCGCGCGACGGCCGCGGCTTCTCGTCCGATTCGCGCCGGCGGCCCACCACCAGGGTGAAGCTGATCGCCGCCGAACCGCCCCGCTGGAGGGCTTGCTCCGCGGCCAGCTCCTCCGGAACCAGCGCGTAGAGCGCGTCCATCTCCTCGGTCCCCAGCGTCTCCGAGTAGTCCGGCTCGTAGCCGGCCGGGGCGAGCAGCCCCAGCACCTCCTGGGGGGTGGGGAGGACCTGGTTCCACAGCTTCTCCCAGGCCTCGATTTGCGCCGGAGGGGGACGCCCCAGCACCCGCACCGGGCGGACAAACGCCACCCGTCCTTCGGCGGCGAGGAACTCCCGGGCGATCCGCGGGGCCTCGGGACCGAGGGCATCGCGGGTGTGGAGCAGCAGGAGATCGACCTGACCGATGGCCGTCGCCGGAGGACGCTCGGCCTTGATCGCCGAGACCTCGGAGCTCACCCCGGCGAGGACCCGCTCCAGCACCGCCTCGTCGGGGTCGACCACCGTGACCTGGAGCCCGAGCGCTGCCAGCGCCGAGGCGGTGCTCCCATGCGCCACACCCCACTCCAGCACCCTGGCTCCCGCGGGCAGATCCAGCCTCCGGACCAGCCGCCCCACCACCGAGCCGCGGCAGAACGGCGCCCGGGGATCGGTCCCCTCGAGCTCGGATTGCGGGCGTGGAGCGGTGCGCATCTCGGGGCGGGCGCTAGAGGTAGTACAGGATGCGCTTCTCCTTGTGCAGCTCGGTGTAGACGTGCCGCCGCTGCTCCTCGCTGAGGAGGACCACGGTGACCGAGACCGAGAGGTACTTCTCGCCGCGGGAAGGTTGCTCGCTCATCGAGTCGGGGGAGATCTCCACTCCCAGGATGCGATGGAAGAGCCCCCGCACGTACTCCCGGAAGCCGTGCTCCTGCTTCCCCATCACCTTGAAGGTGTAGGTGGTGGGGTACTCGATGAGCGGCTGCTTGTCCTCCGCGGTCGGCTCCGAGGGCGGCTGTTGACCGTCGCCGCTCACAGCAGATTCGCCGCCAGCTCGGCCAGGGCGCTGCGCTCGCCCTTGGTCATGGTGATGTGCCCGGCGATGCGCTCCTGCTTGAACCGATTCACCACGTGGACCAGCCCGTTGCTGGTCGAGTCGACGTAGGGGTTGTCGATCTGGAAGGGGTCACCGGTGAGGACGATCTTCGTCCCGTCCCCCACCCGGGTGATGATCGTCTTCACCTCGTGGGGGGTGAGGTTCTGCGCCTCGTCGACGATGATGAACTGGTTGGGGATGCTCCGGCCGCGGATGTAGGTCAGCGGCTCGATCTCCACGATGCCCAGGTCCAGCAGCTCGTGGTAGCCGCGCCCGGCCTTCTTGTCGGCGCGGCTGAGGTTCATCAGGAATTCCACGTTGTCGAAGATGGGCTGCATCCAGGGGTTGAGCTTCTGCTCCACATCCCCGGGGAGGTAACCGATGTCCCGCCCCAAGGGAAAGATCGGCCGGGAGACGAGCAGCTTCTGGTAGTGCCCTTCCTCGGTGGTCTTGTGGAGGCCGGCGGCGATGGCCAGGAGCGTCTTCCCGGTGCCGGCCTTCCCCACGATGGTGACCAGCTTGACCTCGTCGTTGAGGAGCAGGTCGAGCGTGTAGCTCTGCTCCATGTTCCGGGCCCGGATCCCCCACACCCCCTCCTTCGACGGCCGGAGCAGCGGGACCAGCTTGCCCTTGGCCGCGCTCATCCGGGCCATCGCGGTGTGGGACGGGTTCTGGGCGTCCTTGAGGAGGACGAACTCGTTGGGGGCCAGCCCTTCCATCCCCGGGACGCTCACCTCCGCCCCGTGCTTGTACATCTGGTCCACCAGCCCCACCGCGTCGGCGCGGATGCGGAGCGAGGTGTCCTTGGTGATGAAGGTGGTGGGCACCTCCGGCTCGCGCTCCTTGATGTCCAGCGCGACCGCGAGGATGCGGTTGTCCATCAGATTGGTGTCGCCCAGAGAGCTGGGGATCTCCCGGTGGGTGAACACCACCCGGAGCAGCCCGCCCCCGGGCAGCGGCACGCCCTCGGACAGCGACCCCTCGGAGCGCAGCGCATCCAGGTAGCGGGCGACGACGCGGGAGTTGCGCCCCAGCTCGCTCTGGTCGCGCTTGAACTTGTCGATCTCCTCGATGACGTAGATGGGAATGACGACGTTGTTGTCGTCGAAGCTGAACAGCGACCGCGGATCGTGCAGCAGGACGTTGGTGTCGAGGACGAAGTTCTTTTTCAAGGCCGGGAGGCTCTCCCTCGAGGGGGGCGGCGGTGGGTACTCGTCTCTGCCAGCACCCAGAGTATAGGCACGAAGCCGACGCTCCCTGGAGTCTTCAGTGGTCGGATCCGGCCGGGCGGAGCAGCTCCTGAACGGTCCGGGGGATGGGCAGTGGCGGCATCCTCTCCCAGGGGAAGCGCCGGCGGAGGCAGCCGAGGTCGAAGGCGTAGCGGCGGCGGGAACGGTGGCGCAGGACCCGGCGCCGGCCTGGCGTGTCGATCGCCTGCGCCAGCGCGGCGTCGAGCGGGGCGATCATCACCTCGGGGCTCCATGTCACCCGTTCGCCATCGAGCCGCACGCAGCCAAGCTCCAGGGCCCAGGAGAGGAGCCACAGCGGGCGGAGGCGGGGCTCGGCGCGGAGCCGCTCGAAGCGCGCCTGCGCCATCCCGTCGACGAAGCGAAAATGCCGGGCATAGGCCACTGCGGCGTGAAAGGTGCTCGGGCGCAGCGCCAGCCCCTGCGCCCCCACCCGCTTGGTGAGGAGAATCAGCAGCTGGAGGATCTCCGAGGAGAGCCTCAGTCCGGGGTACTGCTGGCCGGGGAGCGGCGGTCGGAGCCAGGTGAAGCTGCGCCCCGGATTCTGGAGGAGGAGGGATTCCAGGAACAGCACCTCCATCTCCGCCGCGGCGCGCCGCAGGCCCACCGCCCGTCCCGGCACTCTCCGGAACACGGCCTCC
>Ga0318551_10000235_pt1 | contig 15481 bp, 16 predicted proteins | sample GRESIP082b2f19_FD_203511 | JGI IMG/M metagenome (GOLD analysis project Ga0318551, IMG submission 203511) | Tropical soil microbial communities from Luquillo Experimental Forest, Puerto Rico - GRE.SIPMG.082b2f19 | ecosystem: Environmental > Terrestrial > Soil > Tropical forest > Bulk soil...
GCGTCCGCCCGCCGCGCGGTCAGCCGCTCCAGGGCCAGGTAGACAGCCCTGGACACGGCTCCGTCCGGGGCCGCGTTGTGCACGGTGACCAGCAACGCGGGCCCGCGTCGGCGGCCGTGCGGCCCGGCCAGGGCGAGCGCGGCGGCCGCGCCCGCGCGCAGGCCGTGCGCGTGCACGACATCGGGTCTGGCCCGGGACAGCAGCCTGCGCAGCCGCAGCGTCGCCTGCCCGTCGTGCGCCCCGCGGACCCGGTGGCCGATCTCCACCGGCCCGAACGCGACCGCCGGGAACAGGCCCCGCGCCGCCGCCGGGCCGAACACCTCGACGGCCAGCCCCCGCGCGGCGCAGCCGTCGGCCAGCATCGCCACGTGATGGCCGGTTCCCCCCGCCGTCGTGCCGATGACGTAAGCGATCCGGGCCGCGGTCACGGCATGACCTTGCGCTTGGTCCGGGCCACCACCGCGCGCAGGTCGCCGCCGTCCAGCGCGTACGCCGTCGCCCCGAACGCGATCACCGCGCCGCAGCAGGCCAGCAGGGCGACCGCGGCGTTGGGGAAGAACCCGGCAACCGGCAGGGCCGCGGACACCCCCGCGCCGGTGGCCGCGCCGGCCACGGCGCCCGCTAGCCCGGCCGCCGCGGCGCGCGTGGTGCCGTGCAGCGCGGCGCCGCCCCTGGCCCGGCGGACCGCGGCGAGCAGCGCTATTCCCGACACCACCAGGCCCACGGTGTTGCCCAGGCCCAGGACCGGCACCACCCAGTGGGCGGTGACCATCTTGACCGCGACGACGTCGACCATGATCACGATCAGCCAGCCGCCGGCCATGGCGACCGCGGCCGCCCGGTTCTGCCCGTCGGCCAGCAGCACCCGGGACAGGCACGCGATCAGGCCGTACCCGATCACCCCCGGCGCGAACGCGGCCAGCGCCAGGGCGAGCTGCCTGGCCTGGGCCGGGTGCGAGGCGAACAGGTGGGCGGCGGGGACGGCGGCCCCGGCGAGCAGGGCCGCGCCCAGGCAGGACACGAGCAGCACCGCCCGCGTCGAGAAGGCCGCCGTCGCGTCGAATTCCTCCCTCTCGAGTTCAGCGCCGGCCCGGGCTGACAGCACGGGGAAGGCGCTGACCGCGATCGGGACGGCGAGGACCGCGTACACCGCGAAGGACATCTGCCAGCCGTAGTTGTACAAGACCACCGCGCCGCTCCCGCCGTGGCCGTTGGCCAGCCGTGTCACCACGATGAGCGATGCGTCCTGGGCGATCAGGGCCGCGATCCCGACCGTGGCCAGGCTGCCCGCCCGCCGGGCGACGCCGTCCGGGAACCTGAGCATCGGCCGCAGCCGCAGCCGCAGCCGCAGCGCCGGTATCACCGCGGTCAGCACGAGCGCGGCCACGCCCGCCGTGGTGCCCACCGACAGCGTCAGCTCGGCCGCGCTCGACAGGCCGGCCAGGCGGGTGGTGTGCGTCCCGCCGAGCGGCACGAACACCAGGTAGGCGGCGATGACCACGACGCTGGACAGCACCGGGGCCAGCGCGGGAGCGGTGAACTTGCGGTGCGCCTGCAAGATCCCGTAGAGCACCACGGCCAGGCCGTACAGCAGGATCTGCAGGGCGAACACCTCGAGCATGCTCGAGCCGACGGTGACGGCCTCCGCCTTCGCGCACCCTCGCAGGTGCGGGATCAGGACCGAGATCACCGGGTTGGCGGCCAGGGCCAGGAGCACGCTCACCGGGGCCAGCAGCAGAACCGTCCAGGTCAGCAGGGCGGAAGAGATCCGGCGGGTGTCGCGAGCCGCCTGCGGGTCCGCGGCGGACCGCTCGGCCGGGCCCGCCAGCACCGGGACCATGATGCTGGCCAGCGCCCCGCCCAGCACGACGTCGTAGATGATGTTCGGCACCAGGTTCGCGGTGGTGTAGGCGGATCCGAGGCAGGAGTTGGCCACCGTGTGCGCGAACACCAGCTGGCGCCCGAAGCCGATGACCCGGCCCGCCGCGGTCAGCGCCGCGATGAGGACGGCGGCCCGGCCGATGGCCTTGGTCAGCTGGCGCGGACGGCTCGGTTCCGGGCTCCGGTCGGTCACCGGGAGAGCAGGCCTGGTCACTGAACCTTTCGCATCCGTCGATTTCCGCTCAGAGTACGTGCGTGGTGGTCGGGGGGAGGATGAAAAGGCTCACTGCGGGGCGGCGGCCGGCGACGAAGCCGCAGGCCCGGGCGCCGCGGTCGGCGCCTGGCTCATCCCGCCCGCCCGGCCGGGCACATTCACCTCACCAGCCCCGTCCGTACCGCCCGTGCTTGGCACGGCACCGGGTGCAGCGCCGGCGGCCGCGGGCCGGCGGCCGAGCATGTCCAGCCACCGCAGCGGCGGGGTCCGGTCGATGACCCGGGTGAAGCTGACCACCTCGCTGGCGGCGGTTAGCCCGGTGATCGCCGCTAGGACGGCGATCCGCGCCTTCCGCGGCAGCGTCCCGGCGGCCGCCGCGCCGAGCATGCCACCCAGCGCGTTGGCTCCCGCGTCACCGAGCATCGCCCGCTCGCCGAGGTCCTCCGGCAGCATCGCGAGCGCGGCGCCCCCCGGCGCCGCGGCGGCCAGCGCTCCCTCGGGCGAGGCGACGCCGAGCGCGGCGCCCGCAGCCAGCGCCACCTTGATCGCCCGCCCGGGGCGGAGGTCGAAGAGGTTGAGTAGGTTCGCGCCGCCCGCGGCCAGGCCCGCGTTGATCAGCAGGTCCGCCGCGGGTGCGCCGCCGGCTCCGTCGCCGCCGACGCCGGCCTCGCCGACCAGCGCGGCGGCGGCCAGCCCGGTGAGGCCGATCCCGGCCATCTTCACCGCGCCGCTGGTGACCTCGCCGCGGGCCAGGGCCCCGAGGTGGCCGCGGAACCCGCGCCGGGCCGAGCTGCCCTTCAGGTCGTCGTAGCCACCGAACGCGGCGCCCCCCGCGCCGGCCACCGCGAGCGCGGCCCGGGCGCGGGCGGGCAGCCCGGGCGCGATCAGGGCCGTGGCGGCGCCCGCCGCCGCGGCCGCTGGGCCTTCGAGCAGGGTCACCGGCTCGCCGCGGTGGTTGGTCCTGGTCCAGGCCTGACGGCCGCCCGGTGGGCGGGCGTTCAGGCCGGCGTAAGCGGCGCGCGCGCTGGCCGCGGCCAGCGCGCCGGTCAGCAGGGCCCCGCCGATCCGGAGCGCGCCGCGGCTCACGCGCGGACCGGCTGCTTGACCGACGGCGTGGCCGACGGCGTGGGGGACGGGGTAGGCGCCGGGCTCGGGACCGCGCCGGTACCGTACGCGGCCGGCTTGTGCCCGGTCAGCAGATAGCTGAGGGCCTGAGCCACCAGGATCTGGCCGACTTCCTTGTCCGCGTTGTCGACGCTGGACAGCTGCGCCCCGGCGCTGCCGCTGCTCAGCTCGTCGATGGCGCTGCCGGGCCCCGAGCCGGCCAGGGAGCCTGCGAGGACGACGTGGCTGGAGCTCGACAGGCTGAGCTGCTCGGCCACCGAGATCAGCGCCAGGTTGGCGGGGTTGGCGTCAGCCGCCGGCGGGGAGCCAGGGATGATCACGACGGCGAGCGTGGCCTGGTGCGTCGCCGCGGATCCGCCCGCGGGGTTCAGTTGCAGGAATCCTTGCTGCGCGAACCTGGTGAGGATGTTGTTGACCTGGTCCGCGGGCAGGTCGGCACCCTCCTTGGTGACCAGCGCGGCCGCGAGCACCTGCGCGGCTTCCTGCTGCCCGGCGATCAGGGGGTTCACGCCCGTCGTCTGCAGCAGCAGGCCGGGGGGCGCGGTCTGCTGGGCCAAGGCCTTGAGGCTGATCTGCGTGCCGGCGCTGGTGTCGAAGAACGAGGGCTGCAGCGCCGCCTGGGTGGTGATCTCCGCTCCGGCCAGCTTCAGGGCGGCGGTGACGCCGTTGACGGTGGTGGCGTCCGCGCCCGGCGCGGTGACCAGCGCCACCTGCTGGCCCGCGAGCAGGCCGCTCAGCAATCTCGGCGCGGCGGCCTGCGCGAACGCCTGGTTGCTGGCGAGCTGGTTCTCCAGGTTTCTGATGTTGGCCTGCTGCGTGGAGATCGTCCGTTGCTCGCGGGTCGAGGCATTGTCGAAAAACTTGACCACGTCGGGCTTGAGCGCGCTCGCGCCGATGACGATGCCAATCGCCAGCGCGAGGAACACAGCCACAATCGAGACCAGGTGATAACGGAAATCGATCACTAAAGCAATCCAGTCAGCCAGTACCAGAAGGTCTCCAGCTGCGTGCCGAGATACCTGAAGAAGATCTGGCCCGCAGTCAGGGTCGTCGCGGCCACCACCACGGTCACGGCTGCGGCGAGCAGCAGCGGGACGACGGCCGAGGCCGACACCCGGCTCTGGTAGAGCCTGCTGACCCCCTTGGCGTCAACGATCTTGTCGTCCACCCTGAGCCGGGTGAGGAACGTGCTCGCCATCCCCGACCGGCCCTTGTCCAGGAACTCTACCAGCGTGTGGTGCATGCCCACGGCGACGATCAGGCTGGCCCCCTGCTCGTCGGCGATCAGCAGCGCGATATCCTCGCTGGTCCCCGCGGCCGGGCAGATCGCCGCGTCGAGCCCCAGCGCCCGGACCCGGGACAGGCCCGGCGCCCGTCCGTCCGGGTAGGCGTGCACCACGATCTCGGCGCCGCTCTGCAAGGCCGTGTCCGACACCGAGTCCATGTCGCCGACGATCAGGTCCGGGCGGTAGCCCGCCTCCAGCAGGGCATCGGCACCTCCGTCGACGCCCACCATGGCCGGCCGACGGTCCCGGATGTAGGAGCGCAGCGTGGCCAGATCCTCGCGGTGGTGGTAGCCGCGCATCACGACCAGCGTGTCCCTGCCGTCCAGTTTCGTCCGCAGGGCGGGGATCCCGATCCCGTCGATGAGCAGCGGGTACTCGTTCTTGACGTACTCCATCGTGTTGGCCGCGAACGCCTCGATCTCGGCGGCCACGTTGGCCTTGGCGCTGGCCATCGCGGCCGTCACCGAGCCGGCGTCCTGCTGCCGGCCCTTGGCCACGACCTGGTCGCCGGCGTACAAGGTGTCGCCGTCCAGCCGGACCAGCTGCCCTTCCTGCACCCGGTCGAACACCTCGGAGCCCACGTCGTCGATCAGCGGGATGCCCGCCTCGATCAGGAACTGTGGCCCGCGGTTGGGGTACCGTCCGCTGATGCTTTGCGCGGCGTTCACCACGGCGGCGACCTGGCAGCCCGCCAGCGCATCGGCGCCGGTCAGGTCCAGGTCCTTATGGTCGATGATCGCGATGTCACCCGGGCACAGCCGGTTGGCCAGGTTCTTGGTCTTGCGGTCCAGCCGCGCGGTCGCAGTTACGCCGGGCAGGTCCTCGGACCCTTTCCGGCGCACTCTGCGTGGTTTCCGAGGCTGGGCCTTCATCGCACAGTAAGTTTGCCAGATTTCGAGCCTACGGGACGCCGCAGGTGCGGTCACGGTCTGCAATCATCAGCAGATCCACAGCCTGGACCCAGCTTCAGCCCGCCGCCCGCTCGGCCGCGGCGGCCGCGAGCAGTTCCTCCGCGTGGGCCCGGCCGAACTCGGAATCTTCCAGGCCCGCCAGCATCCGCGACAGCTCCCTGACCCGCCCCGCCTGGTCCATCCGGGCGACCCCGCTCCGGGTGACCGAGCCGTCGTCGGCCTTCTCCACCACCAGGTGGGTGTCGGCGAAGGCCGCCACCTGCGGCAGGTGGGTGACCACGATCACCTGCGCGCGCCGGGCCAGCCGGGCCAGCCTGCGCCCGACTTCCACCGCGGCCTTGCCTCCGACGCCGGCGTCCACCTCGTCGAACACGAAGGTCGGCACGGGGTCCGCGCCGGCGAAGACGACCTCGAGGGCCAGCATGACCCGCGACAGCTCACCCCCGGAGGCTCCCTTGTGCAGCGCGAGCGCCGGGGCGCCCGGGTGCGCCGACAGCCTGATCTCGACGTCGTCGGCACCGTACGGGCCGACCTCGCTCAGCGGCGTCACCGCCACCGTTAGCGTGGCGTGCGGCATCGCGAGCGCGACCAGCTCGTCGGTCACATCGCTGGCGAACTTCTCGGCCGCCTCTTTCCGGGCGGCACTGAGCCGGCCGGCCAGCTGCCCGACCTCCGCGGCGAGGCCGGACTCCTGCTCCGTCAGGGCGGTAATCCGGTCGTCGTCGCCCTCGAGCTCGGCCAGCCGGGCGCCGGCCCGCTTGGCCCACACGAGCACGGCCGTCACGCCGCTGCCCGCGGCGTCCGGCGGCCCCGGGAGATCCGCGGCGCTGGCCTCGCCCGTGTCGTCCGCAGGGGCCCCGGCTGTCTCCGTGGCCGGGCCGCCGAACAGCCGGATCAGGCGGCTGAGCGTCGCCCGCCGTTCCTGCACGGCGGCGAGCCTGACCGGGTCCGCCTCTACCGACTGTGCGTAGGAGGCCAGGTCGGCGGCGACGTCGGAGACCAGGTAGGCCGCCTCGGAGACCCTCGCCCCGAGGGCCGCCAGGGCGGCGTCGTGGTGGGCCGCGCCCTCCAGCGCCTGCCGCGCGACGCCGAGCAAGGTGACCGCGTCGGCCGTGTCGTACTGGCCGCTCGACGGGTCGCCGAGCAGCGCCTCGTGCGCCGTCGTGGCCGCCGCGTGCAGCGCGTCGGCGTGCGACAGCCGCTGCTCCTCGGCGAGCAGCTCGAGGTCCTCGCCGTCGGAGGGGTCCGCTTGCTCGATCTCGGCCAGGCCGCGCCGCAGGTCCTCGGCCTCGCGCTCCCGCTCGCGGGCGCGCGAGGTCAGCTCGTCCAGCTCGCGGCGGACGTCACGGTGCCGCTGGTAGGCCCGCTGGTAGTCGCCCAGCAGCGCCGCGAGCTCGGCGCCGCCGAAACGGTCCAGCGCCTCGCGCTGCCGGGCGGGTTTCAGGAGCTGCTGCTGATCGGCCTGCCCGTGCACGGCGACCAGGTCGTCGGCCAGGTAGGTGAGCAGCGACACTGGAACCGACCGGCCGCCGGCGTGGGCGCGGGAACGTCCCTCGGCCGAGACCGAGCGGCTCAGGATCAGCGTGCCGCCCCCGTCGTCGAGGTCGCCGCCTGCGTCGGTCACGTGCCGCGCCACCGGGCCGTCGGCCTCGACGCTCAGCCTGCCCTCCACGTTCGCGCGGTCGGCGCCGGGCCGCACCCGCGCCGGGTCGGCCCGGCCGCCGAACAGCAGGCCCAGCCCCGAGACCACCATGGTCTTGCCTGCGCCGGTCTCGCCGGTGACCACGTTGAACCCCGGGGAGAGCTCGAGCACGGCGTCGTCGATCACTCCGAGCCCGGTGATACGGACTTCCTCAAGCATCGCCGCCCGGCTCCTCATCTCGCTGGCGCGCGGCCGGGGTTTCCCGGCGAGCGGCCGCTTCCTGCTGCGCGGCCGTACCGTCGTGCGCCGCCTGCCGCCGGTCGCCCTTGCCCCGCCAGCCCGTCACCGGGAGATCGAACTTGGCCACGAGCCGGTCGGTGAAGGGTGCGCTGATCTCGCTACCCTCGGCGCCCGCGCTGACACCCCGCAGCCGGGCCAGCAGCACCGGCTGGCTGCCGCGCCGCACCTCCACGCGCGCTCCCGGATCCAGGTCAACCCTACGCCGTCCATCGCACCACAAGACGGCCCGGGAAGTCTCACCCTGGCCCCAGGCGGGGCCGATCACCTCGGCCGCGAGCACGGAGCGCGGCGAGACGACCATGGGCCGCGCGAAGAGGGCGTGCGCGCTGATCGGCGCCAGAAGCAGTGCCTCGACCTCCGGCCACACCACGGGCCCGCCGGCCGAGAACGCGTACGCTGTCGAGCCGGTCGGAGTGGCGAACACCACCCCGTCGCATCCCCACCGGGACAGCGGGCGCCCGTCCACCTCCATCACCAGGTCGAGCATCCGCTCGCGCGCGCCCTTCTCGACGCTGGCCTCGTTCAGGGCCCAGGTCGTCGTGATCACGTCGCCGTTCGCCCGCACGCTCACGTCAACAGTCATCCGCCGCTCGATCTCGTACTTCCCCCCCACCACCTGGTCGACCGCCTCGGAAAGGTCTTCCGGCTCGGCCTCGGCCAGGAAGCCCACGTGGCCGAGGTTGACCCCGAGCAGCGGCACCCCGGCCGGCCGGGCCAGCTCGGCCGCGCGCAGCAGCGTGCCGTCACCCCCGATCACCAGCATCATCTCCGCGTCGTTCGCGGCCAGGGCCGTGGGCGGTGCGATCTCGGTGTCCGCGGTGCCCAGTTCGGCGGCCTCGGACGCCAGGACCCGGACCGTCATCCCCGCGGCGGTCAGCCGGTCCACGACGATGCGGGCCACGCGCACCGCCGCCGGGCGCTCGACGTGCGCGACGACGAGCACGGTCCGCTCGGGCTTCACTGGGGTCCTTCCGCGATGGCCTGCCGCAAGGCGGCGTGATCCAGCGGCGGCGCCGCGCGGCGCAGCCACAGGAAATACTCCACGTTCCCGGACGGGCCCGGGAGCGGACTGGCCACGATTCCCGCCGCGCCCAGGCCGACCTCCCACGCTACGGCCGCGACGGATTCGACCGCGGCCGCCCGCCGGTCCGGGTCCCTGACTACGCCGCCCGCTCCCACGTTGCCCTTGCCCACCTCGAACTGCGGCTTCACCAGCAGCACGAAATCGGCATCGGGGGCGGCGCAGGCCGCCAGCGCGGGAAGCACGAGCGTCAGCGAGATGAACGACAGGTCCGCCGTGACCAGGCGGGGCGGCGGCGCCACCTGTTCCGGGGTGAGCTGGCGCACGTTGACGCGGTCCAGCACGGTGACCCTAGGATCGCTGCGCAGCGACCAGGCCAGCTGGCCGTAGCCGACGTCGACCGCGACCACGTGCGCCGCCCCGGCCCGCAGCAGCACGTCGGTGAAGCCGCCGGTCGAGGCGCCCGCATCCAGGCAGCGCCGCCCGGCCACGGCCAGGTCAGCGAAGGCCGCCAGCGCGCCTTCCAGCTTGCGCCCGCCGCGCGACGCGTAGTCCGGGCCATCGGCCGCGTCCGCGATCGTGATCGCCGCGTCCCGGCCCACCTGAGTGGCCGCCTTGGCTGCGGCCTGCCCGCCCACCGCCACCCGGCCCGCCGTGATCAGCTCCGCCGCCTGCTCCCGCGACCGGGCCAGCCCCCGGCGCACGAGCTCGGTGTCCAGCCGCGTCCTCCTCACCATGGACTCGCCAGCGTTCCCGTCAGCGGCCTGCCCGGCTCGCGGCGTCGGTGTCGTCCTGGGCCTGCGACGGCCCACGGGTATCCAGCTCGCCGAGCACGTCCCGCAGCCTCCTGTGCACGTCTTCGAAGATGGGCCGGTGTTCGGTCACCGGGCGCCCGGGCAGCTCGTCCAGCCTGGCCAGCGCGGCGTCTACCCGGGGCTCGCCGGTGGCCGGTTCCCGGGACGCCTCGCCCGGCTCGGGGAACGGCCCGTCAGCGGTGTCGGATTCCGTCTCCATCAGCCATCATTCTCCTCGTCCTGGCCTGCTACCCGCGGTGGCTGTTCTGCCTTGTCTGGAACGCTACCGCCCGCGGGCACCGGGCCGGCGCACCTAGCCGTGCCGACGTGGCGGCGAGTTGGCCACGGACGGCCCGCCAACTGCAGCGGACCGGGGAGAATGGCCTGGAAGGCGAGGTGGCGATGGCGACCGCGGAAGAGTGCCGCAAGGCCCTGGAAGGGCTCATGGCTCGCATCTCGGGCCTGAGCGCGGACGACCGCGCTGCATACCTGGCGGACCGGACCCTCAGCTGCGAGGTCCCTGATCTCGGGGTGACGTTCGTGACCCGGCTGAGCCCGGACGGCGCGGATCCGGTCCGGGAGGCTGGCCAGGGTGACGGCCCCGCCCAGATCCGGTTCATCGCCAACAGCGACGTGGTCGTGTCCATCGCCGACGATCCCGGGAGCTTCGCGCGGGCCTGGCTGACCGGGCGGCTGAAGGTCCAGGGCAACGTGTTCGACCTGCTGCGCCTGCGGAAGCTGATGTAGCGCGCCCGGTAACAGCACCTGCCAGTTCATGGACGGCACTGTGCCACGCCTGTCTGACAGTCCGCGGGATAGCTTAGGCCCTATGACGGCCCTGATCCGCCGGCCGCGCGCGGAGATCGCGCCGGGCGCGGTCCACGTTCCCGGCTGGCTCAGCCGCGGCGAGCAGCGCAGGCTCGTGGCCGCCTGCCGGGAGTGGGCCCGCCCGCCCGCGGGGATGCGCGCCACCCAGCTGCCCTGGGGCGGCGTGATGTCGGTGCAGACGGTCTGCCTGGGCTGGCACTGGATTCCCTACCGCTACTCGCGGACCGCCGAGGACTGCGACGGGGCCCCGGTCAAGCCGTTCCCGGGCTGGCTGGCCGAGCTCGGCCGTCGGGCGGTGGCCGAGGCCTACGGCCGCCCCGGCGAGGCCGCGGGCTACCGTCCGGACACCGCGCTGGTCAACTACTACGACGGCCAGGCCCGGATGGGCATGCACGCGGACTCCGACGAGCACAGCCTGGCGCCGGTGGTCTCGCTGAGCCTGGGGGCCAGCTGTGTGTTCCGGTTCGGCAACACCGAGAGCCGCGGCCGGCCGTGGACGGACGTCGAGCTGGAGTCCGGCGACCTGTTCGTGTTCGGCGGACCGTCCCGGCTCGCCTACCACGGAGTGCCCCGGACCCTGCCGGGCACCGGCGATCCGGGCATCGGCCTGGCCGCCGGCCGGCTCAACATTACGCTCCGCGAATCCGGGCTGGGCTGAGCATGCCCGAGGGCGACGTGGTCTGGCGCACCGCGCGCCAGCTCGACGAGGCGCTGACCGGCGACCCGCTGCGCCGCAGCGATTTCCGGGTGCCGCGGTTCGCCACGACCGACCTGGCCGGGCGGGAGGTGACCGGCACCGTCTCCCGGGGCAAGCACCTGCTGACCCGGGTCGACGGCGGGCTGACGATCCACACCCACCTGCGGATGGACGGATCCTGGCGGATCCGCCCGGCCAGCGACCACCTGCCGCGTGATCACCGGATCAGGCTCATCCTGGCCAACGACGCCCGGCAGGCGCTCGGGTACCTGCTCGGCATCGTCGAGGTCCTGCCGACCCATAACGAGGAACGTGTGGTGGGCCATCTCGGTCCCGACCTGCTCGGTCCCGGCTGGGACCCGGACGAGGCGGTGCGGCGGCTACGGGCCGGCCCGGGCCGGGCCATCGGCGAGGCCCTGCTGGACCAGCGCAACCTGGCCGGCCTCGGCACCATTTACCGGGCCGAGACGCTGTTCCTGCGCGGCGTCAGCCCCTGGCGCCCGGTCGCCGACGTCGACGGGCTGCCCGAGCTCGTGACCCTGGCCCAGCGGCTGCTTGACGCCAACAAGGAACGCGCCGGCACGGTCACCACGGGCGACCGGGGCCGCGGCCGGGAAACCTGGGTCTACGGCCGGGCCGGGCGGCCGTGCCGCCGCTGCGGCACCCCGGTCCGCCGGGCCAGCCAGGGCTCCGCTCCGGAGGAGCGGCTCATCTTCTGGTGCCCCCGCTGCCAGCCGGCCTGATCCATGGCGGCGGAGAACAGAGCCGGCCGCACCCCGGCCCCGTACTGCCACCCCGGCTGGCCGCGGCACGACAGCGGGCGGCGCGCCGGGCCCCGGTGCCGGCGCGCCGCCCGCTGCGGCACTTCCGCCTGCGCTAGGCGTCCCGCCTGCGGAACAGGATCAGGCCGCCGATCAGGGCGATCGCCGCGTAGCCGCAGAACACCGCGAACCCGGTCCACGGGCTGAACGGGTTGGTCCCGGACTGGTTCTCCCAGATCGCGCCGCCCGCGTTGAACGGTATCCACTTGTCGACGTGCACCGCCCAGTTGTAGGGCAGGAACCCGGCCAAGATCGTCGCCACGAACAGCAACCCGATCGCGGCGCTGATGGCCCCGGCGGTGTGCCGCAGGATGGCGCCCAGGCCGAACGAGAGCAGGCCGCAGACCGCGAGGAACAGGCCGCCGCCGATCACCGCGCGCAGCACCCCGGGCTGGCCGATCGTGGAGTTGATGTGCTGGCTGGACAGGATGGCCTGGCCCACGAAGTAGCTGACGAAGGACGTCACCAGCCCGACGACCAGTGCCACGCCGCCGAACACCACGGCCTTGGCGGCGTACAGCACGCCGCGCCGCGGCATCACCGTCAGCGACGTCCTCATCATGCCGGTCGAGTACTCGGACGTCATCGTGAGCGCGCCGAGCACCGCGATGACCAGCTGGCCGAGAATCAGCCCGAACAGGCTTGTCTCGGTGGCCTGCGAGATGAACTGGGCCCTCTGGTGCGCCTGGGCGAACGGGGGCATCTGGCTGAAGTTCTGCGCGTGGCCGTAGGCGAACAGCGCGCTGATCCCGATCGTGATCACGACGAGCGCGATCAGCGACCAGTACGTGGAACGGACCGAACGGATCTTCGTCAGCTCCGAGCGGAGCGTGCCGCCGAAGCCCGCCCGCCCCCGCGCGGCGGGCAGCGCGGCCCGGGTGCCGACCGGTATCACTGTCGTTGCCATCTCAGGCCACCTCTCCTGCGGTAGCGGGCTCGAGGTCCCGCTGGTCCGGCATCCCGGCGTGGAACTGCACGCTCGAGGCGGTCAGCTCCATGAACGCCTGCTCCAGGGACGCCTGGGCGGGCGCGAGCTCGTGCAGCCGCACCGAGTTCTCGAAGGCCAGGTCGCCGACCTGGCTGACGCCGAGGCCCTGCACGGTCATCAGGCCGTCGTCGTCCTCGCGCACCTGGCCGCCCGCGGCCGTGACCGCCCTGGCCAGCGCGGCTGGCTGCGGCGTGCGCACCCGGACCGACTGCCGGGAGTTGGCCGCGATGAACTCGGCCACCGTGCAGTCCGAGATGAGCCGGCCCCGGCCGATCACGAGCAGGTGGTCGGCGGTGTGCTCCATCTCCGACATCAGGTGGCTGGAGACGAAGACCGTGCGCCCCTCGGCGGCCAGCGCCTTCATCAAGTTGCGGATCCACAGGATGCCCTCGGGGTCGAGCCCGTTCACCGGCTCGTCGAACATCAGGATCGCCGGGTCGCCGAGCAGGGCGGCGGCGATCCCGAGGCGCTGGCCCATGCCCAGGGAGAAGCCCTTGGACCGCTTGCGCGCGACCTCGTTCAGGCCGACCAGCGCGAGCGTCTCGTCCACCCGCCGGCGGGGCAGGTTGTTGGTCTCGGCCAGGCACAGCAGGTGGTTGTAGGCGCTGCGGCCGCCGTGCACGGCCTTCGCGTCCAGCAGCGCCCCGACCTGGCGCATCGGGTAAGCCAGCCGCTCGAACGGCTGGCCGTTGACGGTCACCGTGCCGCTGGTGGGATGGTCCAGGCCGAGAATCAGCCGCATCGTAGTGGTCTTGCCCGCTCCGTTCGGGCCGAGAAAGCCGGTGATCTTCCCGGGCTCGACGCGGAACGAGAGGTCGTCGACGGCGAGTGTGTCACCGTATCGCTTGGTGAGCCCCCGTGCCTCGATCATGTCTCCCCATTCCTCTCCGCCGGCCGTGGCCGGGTGCCCGGCCAGCCCCCTCAGTCTGGCCGGGCGGCCGCCGGGGCTGCGTCGCCCGAAGGGCTGATTCCGGTGCGACGGAAGTTGGATTTCCGGGCGGGCCGCCCTAGACCGGAAAGCGGAGAACCGACCGCGGGCTACCCCGGGAAGCGGAGGCGGGCGACGGCGGCGGCCACGCTGTCGGCGGCCACCGCGTCCGCCGACCAGGCGGCGGCGCACAGGGCCCGCAGGCCGTCGATGGCCGCGCCCCCGCCATCGATCTCCAGTCGCGCGGCATGCCCGTCCTGACCTGCCATAACGCTCTCCAGCCGCGCGGTCCAGCCGCGACAGCGGAACTCGGTCCCGGCGGCGGTCACCGGCGGGTGCGGTTCGAGCAGGCCAGTCAGGTCGTGCGCCAGGTACGTGGGCCGCCGGTGCGCCGGGGCGAGGATGGCGTCGGCCGGCTGGGTGACCCCGGTGAGCACCAGCATGCTGTCCGCCCCGACCCGCACCGCCCCCTCGATGTCGGTGTCCAGCCGGTCGCCCACCACCAGCGGCCTGGCCGCGCCGGTCCGCGCCACCGCCTCGGCGTGCAGCGGCGGCTCCGGCTTCCCGGCCACCACCGGCCGCTGGCCGGTCGCGGTGGCGATCACCTGGACGAGTGAGCCGTTACCCGGTTGCAGGCCTCGCGGGGTCGGCAGCGTGAGGTCGGCGTTGGCGGCCACGAACCAGGCCCCGGCCCGCACCGCGAGCCCGCCCTCGGCCAGCAGCGGGTAGCCGATGTCCGGTGCGTAACCCTGCACGACGGCCGCGGGCCGGTCGAGGGCCGTGGACACCGGTCGCAGCCCCCGTTCGCGCACCGCGATCCGCAGCCCGATGCCGCCCACCACCAGCACCGGAGCGCCCGCAGGCAGGCGCTCGGCCAGCAGCCGCGCGGCGGCCTGCGCCGAGGTGACTATCTCCGTCTGGGCTGCCGGGACGCCGAGGCGGTTGAGCTGCGCGGCGATGGCCGAGGGCGACCGGGAGGCGTTGTTGGTCACGAACGCCAGCCGCATCCCGCGGCGCCTGGCCTCGGCCAGCGCCTCCGTCGCGCCCGTCACCGCGGCCCCGCCCGTGTACACGACCCCGTCCAGGTCCAGCAGGGCCACGTCGTAGACGCCGGAGGGCGGGTGCTCGCTGGACCGCGGCAGCGCCGTCTCGCGGCCCGCCCGGACCGGCTCGGCCTTGGCCGGTTCAGGCATCGCGGGCGTCCCGTTGCGGATCCTGCGGGTTGTCGGCCTGGTGCTGCGCCCTGGCCCGCAGCGTGGCCCGGACGCTGCGCAGCGCGTCGGCGTAGTGCCTCAGGTCCGGCTGCATGGCGGCCGCGAGCGCCAGGTGCTCGGCCGCGGCACCGGGGTCCCCGGTCCTGGCCAGCGCCAGGCCCAGGCCGAACTGCGCGTAGTCGTCGCTCGGGCTCGCCTCCACGATGCGGCGAAAGTTCCCGGCCGCGGCCGCGTACTGCCCGGCGTCGAACTGCGCGCGGGCCAGCGCCTCCAGGACGCTACGGGACTGCGGCTCGGCCACGGCGGCCCGCTCGAGCAGCTGCGCGGCCGCGGCGGCGCTGCCCCGGCCGAGCAGCTCCAGCCCGCGTTGGTACAGATCGTAGGTATCGTGGCCGGCCGGATCGGCCTCCCCGGTATCAGCCGCCTCGGGATCGTGGCCGGCCGCCGGGGCGGCCGGCTCTGGCCCGGGGCGGGAATCCTGGCCGCCGGCTGGTCCTTGTGACATATGTGCAGATCCTTCCGTCCGGCCACGAGCCAGCCGCACCCGGGCAGGCCGGGCTCGCGCTGGCGCCCTTTCGCGGAGTCCGTTATGCCCGGGACCGGGTCAGCGGGCTCGCCGAGGTCACTTCTCCACCGTACGACGTCATCGCCCACGACATAGAGGACCAGCTGATCGCGGCCGACCCGCACAACGTCGTCCGGCTGATCCTGCCGCGGCACGCGCCGGGGCACCGGGACAACGAGTACGACGACGCGGCCCGGACCTTGCGCGAGTGGCAGCAGGAGCAGATCCTGCGGCCGGATCCCGAGCCCTCGCTGTACGTCTACGAG
>Ga0318551_10000240_pt1 | contig 15391 bp, 12 predicted proteins | sample GRESIP082b2f19_FD_203511 | JGI IMG/M metagenome (GOLD analysis project Ga0318551, IMG submission 203511) | Tropical soil microbial communities from Luquillo Experimental Forest, Puerto Rico - GRE.SIPMG.082b2f19 | ecosystem: Environmental > Terrestrial > Soil > Tropical forest > Bulk soil...
TTTCTGGAGCGTGTTCGACCGTCTTGCGGCGCAGCAGGACGAGCCGACCGCGGGGCCGGGCTTGTTCTCGCAGTGGAAGGTGATGGAGCTCGCGCACGGCGCGGGACTCAAGGTGCTGCTCGACGGCCAGGGCGGGGACGAGACGCTCGCCGGCTACTGGCGCTACCTGCCGCTCCGCCTGAGGGACCTGCTCGCGGCGGGCGATGCCGGCGCGTTCGCGCGCCTGTTCGGCGCCGTGGCGGACCGGCTCGGCGCGGCGCACACGCTCGCGCTGGTGCTCGAGCCGTGGCTGCCCGGCCGGATCGTGGCGCCGCTCAGGCGCCGCTTCGGCCAGGGCAAGGATCGCGTGCTGTCCGACGAGCTGCGGCGCCGGTCCGGCGACGCGCCGCCGCGCGCGCCGCACGCGTTCGGAAGCGCGCTGCGCGATCAGCAGGCATTCGACCTCACGCAGCGGCTCCTGCCGTCGCTCCTGCGCTATGAGGATCGCAACAGCATGGCGTTCTCGATCGAGACGCGCCTGCCGTTCCTCGATTACCGCCTCGTGGAGTTCGCGCTCTCGCTGCCGGACGATCAGCGCCTCGAGGGGACGACGAGCAAGGCGATCCTCCGGCGCGCGCTCGGCGGCCGGCTGCCCGAGTCGGTGCGCGCGCGGCAGGACAAGATGGGATTCGAGACGCCGGCCGACGTCTGGCTGCGCGGCCGCTACGCCGGCGAGACGCGCCGGCGCCTGCTCGCGGACGGACCGCTGCGCGAGTGGATGCGCGGGGACGCGCTGCGCGCGGAGCTCGAAGCGTATCTCTCCGGACGCCGCGAGATCGGGCTCCAGGTGTGGCGCTGGCTGTCGCTCGATGCCTGGGCGCGCCGCTACCTGTCCGGCGATCCGCGCGTCATCGAGCGCGGCGAGGAGCCGGTGCTGCACGCCGGGCGCCATCGCACGTTCGTCGAGGTGGAGCGCGAGCTGGAGCGCGAGCGCGAGCCGGCCGCCTCCGGCGCGGGCGGCGGCGCGCGCGTGGGCTGAGTGGACCTCGTCGTCCTCTCGGAAGTGCGCTGGGGATACTTCCGCACCCGCAAGCAATTCCTGCTGTCCCGGTTTCCGGAGCGCTGGCGTGTGCTGTTCGCGCAGCCGCCGGCATTCGGCGCGGACGATCCCTGGCAGCCGCTGACCGAGGGGCGGGTGACGGTGTTCACGGTCCCGTTCCTCAAGCCCGCGACCACGCAGCCGCTCTACAACGCGATCGCCGCGACCGCCGCCGGACGGCTCGGAATCGAGCGCTTCGCCGCCGCCTGGCTGAACCGGCGTCTGGCCGCGCTCGGGGCCTCCGCCCGCCCGGTCGTCCTGACCTCCAACATCTATGCCTCGGCCGCCCTTTCCCGCCTGCAACCGAAGTTGATATTCTATGATTTCAACGACCATCCGCTGCAGTTCGCGGGCGTCCCGCGGTGGGCCGCGCCCTATTGGCGAAGGACACTCGATCAGGTGGATACCCTGTTCGTCGTCTCGGAGTACTACCGCCGCGAGCTCGCGGGGGAGACCTCGCGGCCGCTCGTGCCGCTCGGCAACGGCGTGGAATTCGCGCACTTCGAGGCGCGCCGCGAGATTCCTGCGGACCTCGCCGCGCTGCCGCGTCCCCGGATCGGCTACCTCGGCCTGCTGTCCCATTTCCTGGATTTCGCGACGCTCGAATCGCTGCGCCAGGCGCGCCGGGGCGGGACGATCGTGCTGATCGGGCCCGGCACGCCGGCCACGGCCCAGGCGCTGCGCGAGTTCGGGTCGCGGGAGGGCGTCGCGATCCTGGGAGCCAGGCCCTACGATCAGGTGCCCGCCTGCATGCAGGGCCTCGACGTCGGGCTCATTCCTTTTCGGGCGAACGACCGCTTCGTTCAGGGTATCAACCCCAACAAGGTCTACCAGTACCTGGCGTCCGGAATCCCCGTGGTGTCCACCCCGATCCTCGATCTCGCCGCCGCACCTCCTCATCTCCAGTTCGCCTCGACCGCCGCAGAGACCGTGGCCGCCGTGCGCGGCGCGCTCGATCGACCGCGCGATCCTCTGGCGTGCCGCGCGCTCGCGCGCCCGCACGACTGGGACGCGCTCGCCGCGCGCATGGTCGAGACCATCGAAACCCGGCTGGCCGCGGTCTCGTGACGATCAGGTCCTCCGAAACCTCCGGGCTCCATGGCCGACCGTAAGACGCCGCGACGCACGTCGCCCAAGGCCGCGCCGCCCGCGCGCCGTCCGATCTCCGCCGGCTGGGCGGCGGCGATCCTCGCGATCCTGGTCGCGATCTTCTTCCACGAGGTGCTGGTCGGCGGCCAGACGTTCACGTCGCCCGATGCCATGGCACCGGCGGGATTCGTGCGCATGGGTGAGCAGTCGCTGTGGCAGGACCACGTGTATCCGCTCTGGAATCCGTTCGTGTTCCTCGGCATGCCGTCGTTCGCGAGCGGCGCGTACAACCCGCTGATCTATCCGCCCGACTGGCCGCTCGCGCTCCTGCAGCGCGTCCTCCCGCTCCCCGAGATGACGTGGCTCATCCTTTACTACGCGTTCGGCGCCTGGGCGTTCTTCCTGCTCGCGCGCGAGTGGGGCGCGCGCGCCGAGGGCGCACTCGTCGGCGCGATCGCGTTCATCTTCGCGCCGAACCTGATCGCGGTCGGCTCGCACGGCCACGGCAGCCAGCTCGTGGACTCGGCCTACCTGCCGTTCATGCTGTGGCTCGGGACGCGCTGGCTGCGCGGCGGGAAACTCGAATGGCTTGGAATGCTCGCGATCGCGGGCGGGTTCCAGATGCTGCGCGGCCACGTGCAGGTGTGCTTCTACACCTGGCTCGCGATCGCGCTCTACGCCGCAGCGGTCGTCGCGCTGCCGCCGCGGGGACCGGACGCCGCGCCGCGCGCGCAGCCCGTGCCGCGCGCGCTCGCGCTCGCCGCCGCGGCGGCACTCGCGTTCGGCATCGCCGGGCTCTACAACCTGCCGCTCCAAGATTACTCGCACCTGTCCATGCGCGGCGCGGGCGAGGGCGGCGGGATCGGCATGGAGCGCGCGACCATGTGGTCGCTTGCGCCGATCGAGCTGCCCACGATCGTGGTGCCGGGCTGGGCGGGGTTCGGCGGCCAGACGTACTGGGGCGGAATGCCGTTCACCGATTACCCGAACGCGTACGTCGGCATGGTCACCGTGCTGCTCGCGCTCCCGGCGTTCCTCGCGACCGGCGCGGCGCGGGTGTTCGCGCTCGCGCTCGCCGGGATCGCGCTGCTGATCGCGTTCGGGCACAACTCGCCAGTGTACGGATTCCTGTACGCGCACCTGCCGCTCTTCAACAAGTTCCGGATTCCGGTCATGGTGCTGCTGCTGTTCCAGCTCGCGGCCTGCCTCGGCACGGCGTGGGGCTGGAGCACGGTGCTGGACGGGCGCGCGGAGAAAGGCGAGCGCGCGCGCCCGGTGGACCGCCTGCTGATGATCGCCGCCGCGCTGCTCGCCGTGGCGCTGCTCGCCGGTGTGCTCGGGCGCGAGGGCTTCCGCGCCGCGTACCAGAGCATGGCGATGGCCGCGCACCCCGGGTATCCCGCCCAGGCGGCCTCGATCGCGTACGAAGGATTCATCGGCGATCTCGCCCGCGTGTCGCTGATCGGACTCGGCGGCGCGCTCGCAGCCTGGCTCGCGTTCACGCGCCGGCTCGACGCGCGGGTCGCGACCGGGATCGCCGCGCTCCTCATCCTGTTCGAGCTGTGGCCGGTGAGCGGTGCCGTGATGAAGCCGGTGATCGGGCCCGCGGTTCCGCACCGGTTGGACCTCGGGCGCGATGACGTCGTGGATTACCTCGAGCACGCCGGCCCGCGCGGCACGTTCCGCGTCCTGCCGCTCGATCCGGATCAGTTCCAGAGCAACCGCTACGCCGGATTCGGGATCGCTTCGCTCGGCGGCTATCACGCCGCGAAGCCGCGGCTGTTCCAGGAATTCTACGACGCCCAGCTCATGGACAATCTCGGCTGGATGCGGCTCCTGAACATCCGGTTCCTCGTGACGAACCAGGCGCTCCCGCAGGTCCCGGCGTGGCTCACGCTCGTCCACCAGGGGGAGGGCGGGTTCGTGTACGAGAGTCATCTCGCGCTGCCGCGCGCCACGCTCGTTGATCATTATCGCGTCGTGCAGCCCGCGAAGGCGATCCTGGACTCGGTCAAGAACGGCACGAGCGATGCGGAATTCGTCACGTTCCTCGAGTCGGATCCGCACCTCGCGCTCGGGCCGGCCTCGAGCGGGAGCGCCGCGATCGTGTCGTACCGCCTGAACGACCTCGCGATCGACGTGAACGCGCCCGCCCCCGGGCTCCTCCGCGTCGCGGACCTCTGGTTCCCGGACTGGGTCGCGACGGTCGACGGGCACGAGACGCTGATCCTGAAGGCGGATTACCTGCTGCGCGCGGTCAGCGTCCCGGCCGGGCGGCATCGCGTGGAATTTCACTACCGCCCGCGCGCGATCCGGCGCGGCCTCTGGCTCTCGATCGCGAGCCTGCTCGCCGCGCTCGCCCTGATCGCGGCGGGCCTGCTGCGTGCCCGCCGCGCGCCGGCCGCGCCGGTGGCGGCCGCGCCGCCGGGGGGATGATGGAGAAGCTCGTGATCATCCCGACGTACAACGAGCGCGACAACATCGGCACGCTGCTCGACCGGCTGATGGCGCTGCCGCTCGGCCTCGAGGTGCTGGTCGTGGACGACGGCTCGCCCGATGGCACGGCCGCGCTCGTCAAGGAGCGCGTGGCGGCCGAGCCGCGCATCCACCTGATGGAGCGGCCCGGCAAGCTCGGCCTCGGCTCCGCCTATCTCGCGGGATTCCGATACGCACTCGATCACGGCGCGGAGTACATCTTCGAGATGGACGCCGACTTCTCGCACGATCCGGATTCGCTGCCCGAGTTCGTGAAGCACGCGCGCGACGTGGACGTGGTGCTGGGCTCGCGCTATCTGCACGGCGTGACGGTCGTGAACTGGCCGCTCAACCGCCTGATCCTGTCCTATCTCGCGAACCGCTACACTCGTCTGGTGACCGGCCTGCCGCTGAACGACGCGACGGGCGGATACAAGTGCTTTCGCCGCCGCGCGCTCGAGGGCGTGCGGCTCGACCGCGTGCAGTCGGACGGCTACTCGTTCCAGATCGAGATGTCGTTCAAGTGCTGGAAGAAGGGGTTCACGCTGCGCGAGATCCCGATCCTGTTCGTGGACCGGCGCGCGGGCACTTCGAAAATGAACCGCCGCATCATCTGGGAGGCGGCATGGATGGTCTGGAAGCTCAGGCTCCTGGACCTCCTCGGCCGTGTGGAGTAGCACCATGACCCGACACCTGCGCACTCCGCGCGGCGCGCGCCTCGCCGGCGGGCTCGCCACGCTGCTGCTCGCCGCGGCCGCCACCCCGGCCCATGCGGCGGGCGCGTGGTCCACGTTCCTGCGGCCGCTGACGTACAACGATCTCGTCGCCGCCCCGGACACCGTCTGGTGTGCGACCCAGGAGGCCGGGCTCGTGGTGTACGAGCGGTCCGGCGGCACGTTCTCGTCGTTCACGCGCGAGCCCGGCGGACTCGCGAGCAACCACCTCACCTCGCTCGCGTTCGACCGCGACGGCCGGCTCTGGATCGGGACGAGCGACGCCGGCGTCTCCCGGCGCGATCCGGACGGGACGTGGGGCCTGCTCAACGCGTTCGACGGACTTCCGGATCTCGCGGTGAACGTGCTGCGCGCGCAGGGCGACACACTCTGGATCGGCACCGCGAAGGGGATCGCGCTCTACAACGGGACGGAGATCAGCGGCCGGCTCCCGGACGGCGTCAATCCTTCGCCGTTCGCGAGCGACGAGATGACCGGCATCGTCGTACAGGGCGATTCGCTGTGGGTCTCGACCGGCGCGGGCGTCTACTACGGGCGGAAGTCCCAGGGGCTCACGGCCTGGACGCCGGTCACGACCGGGCTTCCCGCCGGGCCGGTGAACGCTCTCGTCACCGACGGCACCGGCATCTGGGCGCTTGCGAACCAGCGCCTGTGGCTCGCGCAGCCCGGTGACGCGTGGAGCATCGTGCCCGGCCTCTCCAACGTCTTCCACGTTTCGGACGACTTCGGCGTCGTGATCGCCTCGAGCGACTCCGGGCTCTACGAGTGGAACGGATCGATCTGGAACCGGATCAATTCCGCGCTCATCTCCACGAGCGCACCGCAGACCATCATCGCGAGCGCTGCGGACCCGCTCGGGAAGGTCTTCGCGGCGAACTTCACCGGCGTGTACGAGCAGCAGCCGGATCCCACTCCGTGGATCGGCCGCGATCCGCCGGGACCGGTCGGAAACAACGACCAGAACATCGCGATCCATGGCTCCAAGGTGTACGTCGCGACGTTCGACGAGGGCATGTCCCGCTACGACAACGGCAGCTGGACGCTGTGGTCCCCGGTCGGCTGCACCACGAACTGCGCGGAGACGTTCTACTACCCGGTCTTCTCGACCGGCATGCTCGTGGATCAGCAGGGATATTTCTGGCTCGGCTGCTGGGGCGTCTCGGTCGACGTGATGGACGACACGGGCCCGACTGACCTCGTGCAGCACCTGTGGGTGAGTCCCCTGCTCGCGGACGACCGCCACACGTGGCTGTGGTCCGCGGCGGCGGACTCGGACGGCGGGCGCTGGTTCGGCGGGGACACGCCGTGCCTCGGCTGCGATCAGCAGCACGATCCGATCGGCATCGACTACTACAGCAAGAGCGGGATCCTGCTCGCGAACTATCACCCCGGCATGGGCGACAGCGCACAGGACATGGCGAACAACCAGGTGCGATCGCTCGAATACGACGCGCTGCACAACAACATGTGGGTCGGCTACGGCGGCCACGGCGTGCAGTACTTTCAGGTGCCGAACGACTCGCTGCAGCTGAAGCTCACGTTCAACACGATCGGGGATGCCGCGCGCCTCGACGTGTTCTCGGTGATCCCGCACGGCGATTCGATCTGGGTGTTCAACACCAGCGATCTGCGCCTTTACCCCGCGTACGGCGCCACGAACAGCGGCATCGGCTACGCCATCCCGGCCGGCCCCGCGCCGCGCGACGCCGTGCACCCCATGGACGTCGCGCGCGACGGCACCGTGTGGCTCGGCACGGCGAACGGCGTGCGCGTGTACCACCCGGGCGGGGCGACGGAGGACTTCACCACCGCGAACTCGCCGCTCGCCGACGACGAGGTGCGCACGGTGCGCATCGACCGCGCGACCGGGGTGGTGTGGATCGCGACCGCGAGCGGACTCAATCGCTTCGATCCCGCGTACGTTCCGCCGCCGCCGCCCCCGATTCCGAAATTGAGCGTCCGCATCTATCCGAATCCCACCCCGATTGCGAACGTGCTGGGCGCCGGGCTCCGCATCACCGGGAACGGCCAGCACTACGACGGCAAGGTGTACACGGTGGACGGTCGCCTGGTGCGCCACCTGTTCGGCGCCGCGAACGGCGGCGTGATCTGGAACGGGCGCGACGACCGCGGCGACCTCGTCCAGCCCGGGCTCTACTTCGTGCACGTGGAAGCGGGCGGAAGCGCGGCCACCCTCCGCGTGATCCTGCTGCGCTGAGGCGCGAGGACACGCTGCGCGCCCGGCTCCTGGATCGCGCGCCCGCGGAGTGGAGCGCGCTGCTCGCGCGCGATCCCGACGCGACGCCCGCCCACCGGCCGGAGCTGTGGCGCGCTCTCGAGATCGCGGAGCCCGGACTCGAGACCGGACTGCTCGCGATCGAGGACGGGGGTGCGCTCGCGGGCGGAATGCCGGTCGCGATCGAGCGGAGGTCCGCGTTCACCTGGATCCGCGCGCTCCCGCACCTCCTGCCCGCCGCGCCGCTCGCCGACGCCGCGATCAAGCCGACGGTCGATCGGGCCGCCGCGGCGGGACTCGCCGAGCTTCAGCGCGCGCGCCGCGCGTGCGGCGGCGAATGGGCGTGCTACCGTCCGGTCTCCGCGCCGGTCGAGTCGGACGCGCTCGCTCGCTGCGCGGGCGAGACGCGCTGGATGGAGGCGGCGGTGGTCGATCTCTCGCGCGGCGCGGAGGACGCGCGCCGCCGCATGGACCGCAAGACCCGCCAGGACGTGGCACGCACGCGCGCGCACGGCGTGACGTACGAGGAGCGCGCGGACGCGCTCGAGGAGGCGTACGCGCTCCACGTCCGCCAGGCGCGCGCGTGGAGCGCGCACCGCCCCCTGCCGCTCGAGCTCTCGCGGCGCCTGCTCGATCAGGGCGTCGCGCAGCTTCTCATCGCCCGCGATGCGGGCGGGCTCCTGTGCGCGACGCTCGCGCTCGACTCGCCGCGCGAGACGTTCCTGTGGTGGAGCGGCGCGCATCCCGGCGCGCGCGCCGCCGAGGCGTATCCGGGGCTGATGTGGTGGGCGGCGGAGCGGGCCGCCGGGCGCGGACGCGCGCGGCTCAATCTCGGCGCGAGCCGCGGGATCGAGCCGCTCGAGCGCTTCAAGCGCTCGCTCGGCGCGACCGCGATCCGCTATCCGGTGCGCTGGCTCGACGCGAGCGCCGCGCCGCCGCTCGGCCGGCTGCTCGCGGCCGCGCAGCGCTGGCGCCGGCGCGGCCGCGCGCGCGGGAGCGCGGCGTGAGGATCGCGACGCTCGCGAACGCCTCGGTCGTGCACACGCGCCGCTGGGTGGAGCACGTCCGCGCGCGCGGCCACGACGTGCGGCTGTGGTCGCTCGAGCGTGGGCCCGCGGCGCTCGGCGCCGCGCCGCTGCCCGCGCCGCCGCTGCCCGGCGCGCTGCGGTATCCGCTCGCCGTGCCGGCGCTGCGCGCGGCGTTCGCGGCCTTCCGTCCCGAGATCGTGGACGCCCATTACGTGCCGAACTACGGATTGATGGGCGCGCTGTCCGGCGCGCGGCCGCTGGTCGTCAGCGCATGGGGATCGGATCTGCTGATCGCGGCGCGGCAGAATCCGCTCCAGCGCGCGCGCGCGCGCTTCGTGCTCTCCCGCGCCGACCGCGTGCTCGCGGACAGCGGCAACCTCGCCGCCGCGGCGCGCGCGCTCGGCGCGCCCGAGTCGCGCGTGCTAGAGATTCCGTGGGGCGTGGATCCCGCGCGATTCCAGCGCGGCGCCGAGCGCGAACGCGGGCTGCTGCTCAGCACGCGCATGCACGAGGCGATCTACGATCTCCCCACGCTGATCCATGCCGCCGCCACCGTCCTCGCCGCGCGTCCGGAGACGCGTCTCGTGCTCGCGGGCGACGGATCGCGCCGGCACGATCTCGAGTCGCTCGCGGCGCGAGTGCTGCCCCCCGGGCGCTTCGAGTTCACGGGCCGCCTCGAGCCCGACGCGCTCGCCGCGTGGCTCGGACGCGCCGGGATCTACCTCTCCGCGTCGCGCTCGGACTCCACCTCGGTCTCCCTGCTCGAGGCGATGGCCGCCGGAGCCGTGCCGGTGGTCAGCGATCTCGAGGGCAATCGCGAGTGGGTGCGCGACGGCGATGGCGCGCGGCTGTTCCCGGTCGGCGATTCGGCGCGCTGCCGGCTCGCGATCGAGGCGGCGCTCGCGGATCCCGCCTGGTGCGACGCGGCGCGCGCCCGCAATGCCGCCGTGATCGAGGCGCGCGGGTCCTGGCCGCGCAATCTCGCGCGCATCGAGGAGCTGTTCCAGACCCTGATCCGTGCGGGGCGAACGTGAATCTCAGGCGCCGGGTGCTGGTCCTGTGCTACTTCTATCCACCGCTGGCGGGCGGAGGGGTGCATCGCGTGCTGAGCTTCACGCGCCACCTGCCCGGGTACGGCTGGGACTGCACCGTCGTGTGCGCGGGGGAGGAGGACTACTGGGTGCGGGATGAAAGCCTCGCGCAGCGCGTGCCGGAAGCGACGGAGGTGATCCGCGTGCCGGGCGGCAGCGCGCTCGCCGCGCTGCTCAAGCTCGGGCGGGCGAATCGCGGCCGGCGCGCGGGCGGCGCGTTCGGGCGGCTCAGGCGCTGGAGCGACTGGTGGCTGCTGCCGGACTCGTACGTGGGCTGGGCGGGCCGCGCGCGGAGAGCGGCGGCGCAGCGGATCGCGCGCGGCGGGATCGACGCCGTGCTGTCGAGCTCGCCGCCCGACAGCGTGCACCTCGCCGCGCGCGCGCTGCGGCGGAAGACGCGCATTCCCTGGGTTGCGGATTTTCGCGATCCCTGGATCGGACTCTCGTTCAGAACGCCGCCGACCGCGTGGCACCGCGCGCGCCAGCAGGCGCTCGAGTGCGGCGTGCTGCGCGAGGCCGATGCGGTGCTCGTCGCCTCGCGCGCGCACGAGCACACGATCGGCGCCGCGTGCGGCGGGGCGCCGGATCCCGCGCGCGTGCAGTGGCTCCCGAACGGCTTCGAGCCGGACGCTGCGCCCGAGCCGGACGCGGACGGGGCGCCGGCGCCGCACTTCGTGCTCGTGTTCACGGGAACGCTCGCGCAGATGCCCGACACCGAGGTGTTCCTCGAAGCGGTGCACGAGATGCTGAAGCGCAATCCCGAAGCGCGCCGCTCGCTGCGCGCGCGCCTGATCGGTCCCTACGAGACCGGCTACGCAGACCGCGCGGTGGCGCTCGGACTCACGCCCGGCATCGTCGAGTTCCAGGGCCCGCGCGATCACGCGCGGGCGCGCGCCGAGCAGCGCGCCGCGGACGTGCTGCTGCTCTGGCAGCCGCGTGGCACGCCGACCATGGTGCCGGGCAAGCTCTACGAGTACCTCGAAGCCGGGCGTCCGATCCTCGCGGTCGCCGATCCCGCGGGCGAATCCGCGCAGCTCGCGCGGCGCGGCGACGCCGAGGTCGTGCGTCCCGCGGACCGCGACGCGCTCGCGCTCGCGATCGAGCGGCGCTGGCGCGAGTGGCGCGCCGGAACGCACCCGCCGCGCGCGCGGCACGCGTGGCTCGAGGAGCACCGCCGCGACCGCCTGAGCGGGCGGCTCGCCGCCACGCTCGATCGGCTCGCGGAGGCCCGCCGATGATCCCGAGCACGGGCGGGCCGCTCACGCGGCTCGAGCGCGGCGCGCTCGCGCTCGGGATGCTGCTCGCGGTCGGACTCATGTGGCCGCTGCGCGGCTATCTCACCGACGACACGTTCATTCATCTTCAGTACGCGCGCCACCTCTCGCTCGGCCACGGGCTCGTGTTCAATCCCGGCGAGCGCGTGTACGGGTGCACGAGCCCGCTGTGGGCGACGCTGATCGCGGACGGCATGGCGCTCCATCTCGACGGCCTCAAGGTGGCGCGCGCGCTCGGCCTCGTCTCGACGCTCGCATCGATCGGGCTGTTCCTGCAGCTCATGCGGCGCACGATCGGCACGCCGGGAATCCGGGCGGCCGCGACGCTCGCGTGGGCGGCGAACGCGTGGATGCTGCGCTGGTCGCTCTCCGGCATGGAGACGCCGCTCGCGGTGGCGCTGATCCTCGCCGGGTTCGTCGCGTTCACGGAGGGGCAGCAGTGGGGCTCGCGCCCGGTGCGCACCGGCGCGCTGTGGGCGCTCGCCGCGCTCACGCGCCCCGAGGCCGTGCTGCTGCTCATGCTGTGGGGCCTGTTCCTGCTGGTCGACACCGAGAATCGCGCGGGCCTCCGGCGCCTCGTGTTCGGCGCGCTGCCGCCGATCGTGATCTACGGATCGTGGCTGCTGTTCGCGCGGCTTTATTTCGGAACGTTCTGGCCGGTGACGCTGGAAGCAAAGGCCGCGGGCGGGGAGGGCTTCGCGTATCACGCCGCGAACCTGTGGCGCCAGATCCGGATCGTCGGCGCGACCGACGGCGCGCTCGCCGCGCTGCTCGTCGCGTCGCTGCTGTTCGGCGGGCGGCGGCTGTGGCCGCGCAGCATGATGGCGCAGCGGCTCGTGCCGTGGGCGTGGCTGCTCGGCGTCCCCGCGCTGTACGTCGCGCGCGGCGTGCCCGTGCTGTCGCGTTACCTGCTGCCGCTGCTTCCGATTCTCGCATGGCTCGCATGGCGCGCCGCGGAGCGCTGGTGGGTCGGCGATCCCGAGCCGCAGGCGCTCAACGCGCGGCGCGCGCGCGCCGCCGTGATCGCGGGCGCGCTCGCCGTGCTCGTCGTGACGCAGAACCTGATCGTGTATCGCACCACGGTGCTGCCGCAGGTCACGTCGTTCACCGCCGGTCTCGAGCGCAGCCTGATCCACTGGGGCAAATGGTTCGCCGACCACTCGAGCCAGGATGCGGAGATCGCCGCGCCCGACATCGGCGCGATCGGCTACTACAGCCAGCGCCGCGTGCTCGATCTCGCCGGTCTCGTCACACCGCGCATGATCCCGCTGCTCGAGCAGTCGACGCCCGAGGACGTGGTCGCCGATCTGCGCTTCGCGAGCTTCGCCCGCCCGGACTACCTGATCGACCGGGCCCCCGAGCCCTACGACCTGCTGCGTCGCAGCCCTTATGCCTCCTGCTTCGTCACGCTCGGGCACGCCGACGTCCCGAACCTCGGCATCGCCCGCCCGGGCCAGGTCACGTACAGCATCTATCGTATTGACTGGAGCCCGTACGACTCGCTGCGCGTGACCCGCTGACGCGGAACGACTGCACGTCCGTGCAGTGTGTCCGGCCCACCCGAAATTTTTTCCAGACCTCGTGAATTTTTCTTTTGCGTCCCGCGCGCCCCGGAGTATGTTCCGGCCCGCGGTGGGGTGAAGTGGGGAATTGTGGTGGCAAGTGGATGCAGAGGGGGAGATCGCATTTTCTCGCATGGCGTCCTTCTACGGCACCGAGACATACGCGATCGATCACAAGGGCCGCCTCAGCGTCCCGGCATCGATGCGAAGAGAAATGGCCCGTCGCACGAGGCAAGGCACGTTCGTGCTCGTGGCGGGTTTCGAAGGTTGCCTCTCGCTGTACTCCCCCGATGACTGGAAGCGTGTCGAAGACCGGCTGCGCAAGCTGCCCATGGGTGATCGCCGGGGACGTGCGTTCGCGCGCGCGTTCCTGCTGGACGCCTGCAAGGTGACGGTGGACGCGCAAGGACGCGTCACGATTCCACCGGCACTGCTGCACCGTGCAGGACTCGGCAAGGAAGCGGTTCTGCACGGACAAGTGGATCGCATCGAGATCTGGAATCCCGATCGCCTGAAGCAGGTGGTCGCGGAAACCGACGGCCGGCTCGAAACGCTGGCCGACGAGGTGCTCGGAAGGGAGTGAGCTTGGCGGTGCGCACGGAAGCGCAGGGCCGACACCGGGCGGTGGCGGTGAATCTCGAGCTCGGGCATGGACGCTCCGGCGCGTCGGCACGCGTGGAATTCCACGACCGGCCGGCCGGCCGGCTCGCGCTCGTCGCGCTGCGCGGCCGTCTCGATGCGCCGGCGGTCACCCGGCTGGTCTCCGCACTCGAGGATCTCGCGGCGGAGCGCGTCGCGCAGCTGCTGCTCGATTGCTCCGCGCTCGCGCACATCGACTATCGCCACGTTCCGGAGCTGGTCGCCGCGCTCACGCGCTTCGAGGCGTGCTCCGGAACATTCGTGGTGTGCGGCCTCTCGCCGTACCTGCGCGACGTGTTCCGGCTCGCCGGCTGCGAACCGCGCCTGCGCTGCTGGCCGTCGGCCGACGATCTGCTCGTGCCGCCTTCCATCGGGTCCTCCGGTGAGCGCGCGTCATGAACCGGTCCTGCTCGAAGAGGTGCTGCGCTTTCTCAGGAACGGCGCCGGGCTCTATCTCGACGCCACGCTCGGCGATGGCGGACATGCCGAGGCCCTGCTCCGCATCGAGCCGCTCGCGCGCCTCCTGGGCACGGACCGCGATCCCGCCGCGCTCGAGCGCGCGCGCGAGCGCCTCGCACGATTCGGAGCGCGCGTGATGCTCGAGCACGCCACCTTCCGCGAGCTGCCGGACGCCCATCGCCGCGCCGGCGGCGAGCCGTTCGCCGGCGCGCTGTTCGACCTCGGCCTCTCGTCGCCGCAGATCGACGATCCCGCGCGCGGCATGAGCTTCTCGCACGACGGGCCGCTCGATCTGCGCATGGATCCGAGCCGCGGCAGCACGGCGGCCGAGCGCCTGCGCTCGATCGACGAAGCCGGACTCGCGCACGTGCTCGCGGAGCACGGAGACGTGAGGGGCGCGCGCGCGATCGCGCGCCGGCTCGTGGCCGCGGCTGCGCGTGGCGCGCTCCGTACCACCCAGGATCTCGCCGCCGAGGTGCATCGTGCGGCGGGCGGACGCGCGCATCCGCGCCGCGTCGCACAAGTGTTCCAGGCGCTCCGCATCTGGATCAACGGCGAAGCCGAGGATCTCGAGGCGGCGCTCACCTGGCTGCCGTCCGTGATCCGTACGGACGGTGTCGTGGTCACCCTCGCCTACCACTCGGGCGAGGACCGGCGGATCAAGCAGGCCTTGCGTGGAGCGCGCCCGAGCGCCTCCCCGCGCCGCCTGCCGGCACCCGCCGACGGGCTCCCCGAGGGGCCCTGGAACATCGTCACCCGCAGAGTCGTGACCCCTTCGAGCGAGGAAGTCGCCCGCAATCCGCGTGCGCGCAGCGCACGCCTGCGGGCCTTCCGGAGGAAATCGGCATGAAAGTCGCCGTACGCCGTTCCCGGCCCGCGTGGCGCGTGAGTGAATCACGCGTGCTGCGGCCGGAACTGTGGCTCGTGGCCGCAATCGCGGTCACGATGATGCTGGTCGAGGTGTGGCAGAGCTCGCGCGTCGCGGAGCTGTCGCTGCGTCTCGATCAGAACCACGCGGCGCTCGACCAGGCCCAGGCGCGGCTGCAGTTCGCACGCGCCGAGCTCGAGCGTCGTTCCACCCGTTCGGAGCTGGCCCCGGTGGCTGCCCAACTGGGACTCGCTCCGGCCGACGCCCGGCAGGTCGTGAATCTCCCGGCCGACTATCTGGCCGATGCGGGGGAGGCCGATCGCGGCGGGGACGCCGCTTCGCTGGTGACGCTGGCGGAAAGGGTATCGCACGCACTCGTGCCGGATGCGACGGCGCGGGCGCGGGCCCGGCATTGAACGAACGCGCTTGAATTCGGGCGGGCCGGAGGGGTTCGACCGGCCGCACCACTGCACCGCGCGAGTGACGGCCCGGCGGTCTGCGTGAACCGCCGTTCCACGGAGGGAAGATTTTGGCCCACACGGAAACGCGCAGGAGTCGGGTGCTGGTGGCTGCGGCCGGTCTTTTTCTCGGCCTGCTCGTGCTGTGGCTGCGCATCGGCTGGCTCCAGATCGTCCTGCACGGCGAGTACGCGGAGCGCGCGGAGCGCAACCAGGAGCAGCGCGTGCTGCTCCCGCCCGTGCGCGGTGACCTGCTCGACCGCCACGGCCGCCGCCTCGCGAGCGACGTGCTGACCTACACGCTCGCCGCCGCGCCGCGCGAGATGACCGATCCGCGCGGGACGGCGCGCGAGCTCGCGGCGCTGCTCCATCTCGAGCCGAGGAAGCTCGCGCGCCGTCC
>Ga0318551_10000241_pt1 | contig 15372 bp, 14 predicted proteins | sample GRESIP082b2f19_FD_203511 | JGI IMG/M metagenome (GOLD analysis project Ga0318551, IMG submission 203511) | Tropical soil microbial communities from Luquillo Experimental Forest, Puerto Rico - GRE.SIPMG.082b2f19 | ecosystem: Environmental > Terrestrial > Soil > Tropical forest > Bulk soil...
GGCGCGACCGGGATCGTCGCGGCCAGCCTGGTCCAGGCCGGCCTGCACCGCCGGGTGCTCGCGGTCGCGTTTGAGAAGCAATCCGAGTCCAACGCCATGTGGGCGCTGTCCATCGCACCGCCGTTCAGCATGCCGCTGCTCGCGGGCGCGGGCGGGTACTTCGCGCCGCACATCCGCGCCTACATCCGGCGCAGCGGCGCGCCCGGGCATATCGGCGCGCTGGTCGCGGTCAAGGACCGGCGCAACGGCAGCCTCAACCCGTACGCGCACCTGCGGCAGCCGGACATCACGCTGGAGTCGGTGCAGGCCTCGCCCATGCTGTGGGACCCGGTCCGCTACGACGAGACGTGCCCGTCCTCGGACGGCGCGTGCGCGGTGATCATCGGCGACCAGGCGGCCGCCGAGGCCAGCGGGGCCGCCGGCCGGCCCGTGGCCTGGATCCGGGCGACGTCCATGCGCACCGAGCCGACCATGTTCGCGGGCAAGGACCACGTCAACCCGCGGGCCGGCGCCGAGGCCGCGGCCGCCCTGTGGCGCCAGGCCGGGATCACCGACCCCGCCGGGCAGATCGACGTCGCCGAGATCTACGTGCCGTTTTCCTGGTTCGAGCCGATGTGGCTCGAGAACCTCGGCTTCGCGGAACCGGGGCGGGGCTGGCGGCTGACCGAGGCCGGCGAGACGCGGATCGGCGGCGCGCTGCCGGTCAACCCGTCGGGCGGGGTGCTGTGCTCCAACCCGATCGGCGCCTCCGGTCTGCTGCGCTTCGCCGAGGCCGCGCTCCAGGTCATGGGCAAGGCCGGAGACCACCAGGTGGCCGGGGCCCGGACCGCGCTCGGCCACGCCTACGGCGGCGGCTCCCAGTACTTCTCCATGTGGCTGGTGGGCGCCACCCCGGACTAGGGCGTGTCCCGTAGATCTTCAGCCTGCTGCGCGTCCACCGGAGGGGCGTTCCGCGGCGTTGTCGTCGTCGCCGATAGCTCCACTATCGGCTCCTCCTCCGCCTTGCGGCCCATCCCTCCGGACGGCCGCTCGCGACGGCCAAGACCTACGGGACACGCCCTAATGCGCCGCATTTCGCCTGACGAAAACAGCGCCCGGCCGGCGCCCGGCCTCACCGGTAGCTGACCGGCAGCCGCTTGATGCCGTTGAGCCAGCCGGAACGCAGCCGTTCCGCGTGCCCGGCCAGCCGGATGCCCGGCATGCCGTCGGCGATCGCGTTGAAGATCAGGTCGATCTCGAGCTGGGCCAGGTTCACGCCGAGGCAGTAGTGCGTCCCGGTGCCGCCGAAGCCCAGGTGCGGGTTGGGATCGCGCAAGATATCGAACCGCTCCGGCGCGTCGAACACGTCCTCGTCGAAGTTGGCCGACCGGTAGAACAGGCCGACCCGCTGCCCGGCCGTGATCCGCTGGCCACCCAGGGTCGTGTCGGCGAGCGCGGTGCGCTGGAACACCGTCACCGGGGTCGCCCAGCGGACGATCTCGTCGACCGCGGTCCTGGGCCGCTCGGCCCGGAACAGCTCCCACTGGTCCGGGTGGTCCAGGAACGCCAGCATCCCGTGCGAGATCGCGTTGCGGGTCGTCTCGTTGCCCGCCACAGACAGCAGGATCACGAAGAAGCCGAACTCGTCCGAGGACAGCTGCCCGCCGTCGACCTCGGCGTGGACGAGCTTGGTGACGATGTCGTCCCGGGGGCAGGCCCGCCGGTCCTCGGCCATGACCATGGCGTAGCCGACGAGCTCGGCGGCCGCGGCCTGGCTGTCGCCGCCGTACTCGGGGTCGTCGTAGCCGATCATCTCGTTCGACCAGGCGAAGATCTTGCGCCGGTCTTCCTGCGGTATCCCGAGCAGCTCGGCGATCGCCTGCAGCGGGAGCTCGGCGGCCACGTCGGTGACGAAGTCGCCGGTGCCCTCGGCCAGGGCCGTCTGGACGATCCGTTCCGCCCGGGCGGTCAGCGCCTCGCGCAGGCGGCCGATCGCCCGCGGGGTGAAGCCGCGGGACACGATCCCGCGCAGCTTGGTGTGCTGCGGCGGGTCGATGTTGAGCAGGATGAGCCGCTGCATCGCGAGCGACTCCTCGGTGACCTGCTGCCCGTGCCGGATGATCGCCGTTTTCTCCTGGCTCGAGTACAGGTCGCTGGTGCGGGACACCTCCAGCACGTCCGCGTGCCTGGTGACCACCCAGTACCCGTCGTCGTCGAAACCCGAGGCGCCATGGGGCTGGGCGTTCCACCAGACCGGCGCCGTGCGCCGCAGCTCGGCTAATTCCTCCGCCGGCACCCGGATGGCGTTGAGGTCGGGATCGGTGAAGTCGAAGCCCGGGGGGATCCTCGGCTCGGCCATCGCTGCCTCCCGCTGTAACGCGTTCTAGTTGATTGAATCACGCCGGCCTGCCCGCGTGAACGCCCGCTCGCAGCGGAATAAGAACGCGTTCTACCATGGGGTCTACGGGCGCCGGACGGAGGTACTGCGGTGGGCACTGCGGTCATCGTGGAGGCGGTGCGGACCCCGATCGGCAAGCGCGGCGGCGCGCTGGCCGGCCTGCATCCCGCCGAGCTCCTCGGCAGCGCGCAGACCGCGCTGCTCGAGCGGGCCGGCGTGGAGCCCGGTCGCGTCGAGCAGGTGGCCGGCGGCTGCGTCACCCAGGCGGGCGAGCAGTCCAGCAACGTCACCCGGACGGCCTGGCTCCACGCCGGACTCCCCTACCAGGCCGGCTGCCTCACCCTGGACGCCCAGTGCGGCTCGGCGCAGCAGGCCGTGCACCTGGTCGCCGGGCTCATCGCGGCGGGCGCGATCGAGACCGGCGTCGCCTGCGGGGTGGAGATGATGAGCCGGGTGCCGCTGGGCGCCAACCTGGGCGTGGACGTGGGCAAGCCCCGGCCCGGCTCCTGGGACATCGACCTGCCGAACCAGTACGTCGCCGCCGAGCGGATCGCGCAGCGGCGCGGGCTGTCGCGGGCGGAGGTCGACCGCTTCGGCCTGCGCTCCCAGGAGGCGGCCCAGCTCGCCTGGTCACAGCGGCGGTTCGACCGGGAGATCGTGCCCGTCAAGGCGCCGGTGCTCGACGCCGATCGCCAGCCGACCGGTGAGACCCGCACCGTGGACCGCGACGAGGGCCTGCGCGAGACGAGCCTGGAGGCGCTGGCGCGGCTCCGGCCGGTGCTGGAGGGCGGCGTCCACACGGCGGGCACGTCCTCGCAGATCTCCGACGGCGCGGCCGCGATCCTGCTGATGGAGGCGGCCCGGGCCCGGGCGCTCGGCCTGCGGCCCCGCGCCCGGATCGTCGCCCAGTGCCTCATCGGGGCGGAGCCGTACTACCACCTGGACGGGCCGATCGAGGCCACCGAGCGGGTGCTCGGCCGCGGCGCCATGGCCATCGGTGACATCGACCTGTTCGAGGTCAACGAGGCGTTCGCCTCGGTCGCGCTGTCCTGGCTGAGCGTGCACCGGCCCGACCCGGACCGGCTCAACGTCAACGGCGGCGCGATCGCCCTCGGCCACCCGGTCGGCAGCACCGGCGCCCGGCTGATCACCACCGCCCTGCACGAGCTGGAACGGCGGGACGCCACCACCGCCCTGATCACCATGTGCGCCGGCGGCGCCATGTCCACCGCCACCATCATCGAGCGCCGCTGAATCCTTACCACCTTGGTCGTACTCAGGGTAGTATTACTGGTATGAAAGTCAGTGTGAGCCTGTCGGCCGAGGACGTGGAGTTCCTCGACTCCTACGCCCGGGCTCAAGGGATGGCGTCCCGGTCCGCGGTCGTGCACAGGGCCGTGGGGTTGCTGCGGGCCAGCCAGCTCGAGCGCGCGTACGAGGAGGCATGGGCGGCCTGGAGCGCAGCCGGTGACGCCGGGGCGTGGGAAGCCGCCGCAGGCGACGGCCTTGGCGACTGACGTGCGCCGGGGCGAGATCGTCCAGGTCAACCTCGATCCCGCGCGCGGATCCGAGGCCAGCAAGGTCCGCCCTGCCGTGGTAGTCAGCAACGACGCCGCCAACGCCGCCGCGACCCGCCTTGGCCGCGGCGTGATCACCGTTGTCCCCGTGACCTCCAGCACGGGTCGCGTCTACCCGTTCCAGGTCCTGCTGCCCGCCCGCCAGACCGGCCTGCCCCGCGACGCCAAGGCGCAGGCTGAGCAGGTCCGTTCCATCGCCGTCGAGCGGGTGGGCGGACGGGTGGGCAAGCTGCCAGCCGCGCTCATCGCCGAACTCGACCAGGCACTTCGCGTCCACCTGAGCCTGTAGGGGCCAGCCCTCACGGGTGCTGGCTGCTGACCGAGATCACCTCGCCGGTGAGGTAGGAGGCGTAGTCGCTGGCCAGGAACACGATGACGTTGGCGACCTCCCACGGGTGGGCGGCTCGGCCGAACGCCTCCCGGCCGGCCAGCTCGGTGAGCAGCTCCTCGCTGGTCACCTTGGCCAGGAACGGGTGGGTGGCCAGGCTCGGGGCCACCGCGTTGACCCGGATGCCGTGCCTGGCCACGTCCAGCGCCGCGCACCGGGTCAGGGCCATCACGCCCGCCTTGGCCGCCGCGTAGTGCGCCTGGCCCGGCTGCGCCCGCCAGCCGAGCACCGACGTGTTGCTGACGACGGCGCCACCGTGGCCCTGCGCGACCATCTGCCGCAGCGCGGCCCGGGTGCAGCGGAACGTCCCGGTCAGCGTCACGTCCAGCACCGTCAGCCACTGCTCGTCGGTCATGTCCAGCACCGAGCTGGTGCCGCCGAGCCCGGCGTTGTTGATGAGCACGTCGATCCGCCCGAACCGCCGCACCGCCCCGTCGATGAGCGCCGCCACCTGCGCCTCGTCGGTCACGTCGCAGACCTGCGACCACACCCGGTCCCCGTGCCCGGCGGCCAGCTCGCCGCGGGCCTCGCCCAGCCGCCGCTCGTGACGGTCGCTGATCGCCACCTGGGCGCCTTCGTCCAGGCAGCGCCGGGTTACGGCCGAGCCGATGCCGGTGCCAGCCGCGGCCGTGACCACCACGACCTTGCCCGCCAGCAGGTCCCGCGCGGCGGGCGGAACCGCGGGCGGGGGCGGGGTCCCGGCCGGCGGCGTGGTCACGGGCGGGGCTGCCGGGGCAGGCCGAGCGCCCGCTCGGCGATGATGTTGCGCTGGATCTCGCTGGAGCCGCCGTAGATCGTGTCGGCCCGGCTGAACAGGAACAGCCGCTGCCAGTCGTCGAGGTCATAGGGCTCACCGCGGGCCACCATGGACGGCGCGCCCCGCACCTCCATGGCCAGCTCACCGAGTTCCTGCCGCCACCGGGACCACAGCAGCTTCAGCACCGACGCATCGGCACCGGTGGCCGGCCGGCCCGGGTCCGGGGCCAGGGTCCGCAGCGCGTGCGCGCGCATGGCCTCCAGGCCGATCCACGCGCGGGCCAGCTTGTCGCGCAGCACCGGGTCGGCGGCCGCCCCGGTCTGCCGGGCCAGCGCCACCACCCGGCCGAGCTCACGCTCGAACCCGATCTGCTGACCGAGGGTCGCCACCCCCCGCTCGAAGGACAGCGTGGCCAGGGCGACCCGCCAGCCGTCGCCGGCCTCGCCCACCACCAGGTCGCGCCCGGTCCGGGCGCCGTCGAAGAACACCTCGTTGAACTCGGCCGTGCCGGTGAGCTGCCGGATCGGGCGGACGGTGATCCCGCTCTGGCGCATGGGGACCAGCAGATACGACAGGCCGGCGCCGCGCCGCGAGCCCGGCTCCGTCCGGGCGAGCACGAAGCACCAGTCGGCCACGTGGGCCAGCGAGGTCCACACCTTCTGCCCGGTGATCACCCACTGGTCGCCGTCGGGTTCGGCCGTGGTGGCCACGGCGGCCAGGTCCGAGCCGGCGCCCGGCTCGGAGTAGCCCTGGCACCAGAGCTCGTCAACGGCCTTGATCGCGGGCAGGAACCGGCGCTGCTGCTCCGGCGTGCCGAACGCGATCAGCGTCGGCCCGAGCAGTTCCTCGCCCAGGTAGCCGACCCGCGTGGGCGCGCCGGCGCGGGCGTACTCCTCGTAGAAGATGACCTGCTGGGCCAGCGTGGCGCCGCGGCCGCCGTGCTCGGGCGGCCAGCTCAGGCAGGTCCAGCCGGCCGCCGCCAGGTGCCGGTTCCACGCGAGCCGCTCGGAGTGCGCCTCCTCCTCGCGGCCGGGGCCGCCCGCCCCGCGCAGCGCGGCGAACCGGCCGGTGAGGCTCTGCTCCAGCCACTGCCGGACACGACGGCGGAACTGCTCGTCCTCCGGGCTCAGCTGCACCCGCCCTCCCTGCAACGGAACCGCGGGCCCGCGGGGGGGATGCGGGCCCGCGGAAGCACCGTTCTGGTCAGCGGCTGTCCCCGCGCGTAGGCTCAGCCTACCAAGCACTTGCTTGCTGGAGGAGTCCCGGTGGAGCCCGCCACCATCCCGGCCGCGGTCGCCCACGCGGCCTGGGAGTTCGCCGACAAGCCCGCCGTGGCCGAGCCGGGTGGCCCGCGCCTCAGCTATGGCGAGCTGCATGAGCGGGTCGTCACGGTGGCCAGGGCGCTGATCGCCGAGGGCGTGGCCGCCGGGGACCGGGTGGCCATCTGGTCCCCCAACACCCATCACTGGGTGCTCGGCGCCCTCGGCGCGCTGCACGCCGGCGCGGCCCTGGTCCCGGTCAGCACCAGGTTCACCGGCCACGAGGCGCTCGATGTGATCGCCCGCAGCGGCGCCCGCGCGCTGATCGTCGCCGGCCCGTTTCTCGGCACCGACCGGCTCGCCGACCTCCGCGCCGCCGCCGAAGATGCCCAACGGGACCCGGCCGGCTCCAGTGCCGACGACCTGAGCCTGATCGTGCGGGTGCCCGTCGAGGCGGTGCCCGGTGAGCCCGCGGCGCCGGGTGAGGGCGCGATCGGCTGGGACGAGTTCCTCGGCCGGGCGGCCGCGGTCCCGGCCGAGGTGGCCGCCGGGCGGGCGGCCGCGGTGGGCCCGGAGCACGTCAGCGACATCATGTTCACCTCCGGCACCACCGGCCGGAGCAAGGGGGCGATGACGGCGCACCGGCGGGCGCTGGCCGTCGCCCGGGCGTGGGCCGAGTGCGGGCGCCTGTCCGCCGCCGACCGCTATCTCGTGGTCAACCCGTTCTTCCACAGCTTCGGCTACAAGGCAGGCATCCTGGCCTGCCTGGTCAGCGGGGCCACGCTGGTGCCGCAGCCGGTCTACGACGCGGAGCGGGCCATGGCGCTGGTCGAGGCCGAGCGGATCACCGTGTTCCCCGGCCCGCCCACGATCTACCAGACCATCCTCGATCACCCCGGCCGGGCCGCCCACGACCTGTCCAGCCTGCGGCTCGCGGTCACCGGCGCGGCGACCGTCCCGGTCGCCCTGGTCGAGCGGATGCGGCGGGAGCTGAGCTTCGAGTCGGTGCTCACCGCGTACGGGCTGACCGAGGCCGTGGTGGCCACCATGTGCCGCCTTGGCGACGACCCGCAGACCGTGGCGTGCACGTCGGGCCGGGCCACGGCGGGCTTTGAGGTGCGGGTGGCGGGGGCGGACGGGGGCGAGGCCCCGATCGGTGAGCCGGGCGAGATCCTGCTCCGCGGGCCGAACCTGATGCTCGGCTACCTGGACGACGAGGAAGCCACCCGGGCCGCCATCGACCCCGACGGCTGGCTGCACACCGGCGACGTCGGCCACCTGGACCCACGCGGCTACCTGACCATCACCGACCGGCTCACGGACATGTACATCTGCGGCGGCTTCAACGTCTACCCGGCCGAGGTGGAGCAGGTCCTCGCCCGGCTCGACGGCGTCGCGGAGTCGGCCGTCATCGGGGTGCCCGACGCCCGGCTCGGCGAGGTGGGCCGGGCGTACGTGGTGACCCGCCCCGGCCGGACTCTGGAAGCCGGGGACGTGCTGGCGTTCTGCCGGGAACGGCTGGCCAACTATAAGGTGCCCCGGCAGGTCGTGTTCCGCGAGGGCCTGCCCCGCAACCCGGCGGGCAAGACGCTCAAGCGGCTGCTGCGGGAGGAGCCAGCATGACCGGGGAAACCGTGCCCACCGAACCGGTGCGCTATGAGGAGCGCGGCGCCGTCGCGGTGGTGACGCTCAACCGGCCGCGCTACCGCAACGCGCAGAACTCCGCGATGACCTACGCGCTGGACGCGGCCTTCGCGCGGGCCGTGAACAGCGCCGGCGTCGCCGTCATCGTGCTGGCCGGCGCGGGCGAGCACTTCTGCGCGGGCCACGACATCGGCTCACCGGGCCGGGACGCCGACGTCTCGTTCGACCGGCAGGCGGTGCTGTGGTGGGATCACGTGGGCAGGGCGGGCGCGGACGCCCGCTACGCCCGCGAGATGGAGGTCTACCTGGGGATGTGCCGCCGCTGGCGGGAGATCCCGAAGCCCACAGTCGCGATGGTCCAGGGCGCCTGCATCGCCGGCGGCCTCATGCTCGCCTGGGTGTGCGATCTGATCGTCGCCGCCGACGACGCGTTCTTCGCCGACCCGGTGGTGCGGATGGGGATACCGGGCGTGGAGTACTTCGCCCACCCGTGGGTGCTCGGGCCCCGCTTCGCCAAGGAGGTGCTGTTCACCGGGGAGCGCTTCGGCGCCCTGCGCGCCTACCAGCTCGGCATGGTGAACCGGGTCGTGCCGCGCGCGGAGCTGGCCGACGCGACCTTCGCGCTGGCCGACGTGATCGCCACGATGCCACCGTTCGGCCTGGCGCTCACGAAGCGCGCGGTGAACCAGTGTGAGGACCTCATGGGGATGCGGCCGGGCATGGACGCCGCCTTCGGCCTGCATCACCTCGCGCACGCGCACAACGCCGAGGTGGCGGGCGACCCGCTGGCGGGCCTGGACGCCCACGGGATGAGAGACCGTGCAGCAGAAAACCCCGGGGCCGGCGGGTGAGCCCCGATCTGGCCGGGTTCCGGGCCGAGGTGCGCGACTGGCTGAGCGCGCACGTGCCCGCCGGGCCGCTGCCGTCGGTGGACACCGCCGAGGGCTTTGACCGGCACCGCGCGTGGGAGCGTGAGCTCGCGGCGGCCCGGCTCTCGGCGGTGTCCTGGCCGCCCTCCTACGGCGGGCGCGGCGCGTCGCTGCTGGAGTGGCTGGTGTTCGAGGAGGAGTACTACGCCGCCGCCGCGCCGGTGCGGGTCGGCCAGAACGGGCTGTTCCTGCTGGCCCCCACGCTGTTCGCGCACGGGACCGACGAGCAGCGCCGGCGCCTGCTGCCGCCGATGGCCCGGGCGGACCAGATCTGGGCGCAGGCCTGGTCGGAGCCGGACGCGGGCAGCGACCTGGCCGCGATCCGGGCCCGGGCCGAGCGCACCGGCGGGGGGTGGCTGCTGTCGGGGACGAAGACGTGGAGCTCGCGCGCCGCGTTCGCCGACCGGGCGTTCGGGCTGTTCCGCACCGATCCCGGCGCCGGGCGCCATCGCGGCCTGACCTACCTGATGTTCGGCCTGCGCGCCGACGGCGTGACCGTGCGGCCGATCCGCCAGCTGGGCGGCGAGACCGGGTTCGCGGAGATCTTCCTCGACGGCGTGTTCGTCCCCGACGCCGACGTGGTCGGCGCGCCGGGCGACGGCTGGCGGATCGCGATGAGCACCGCCGGCCACGAGCGGGGACTGTCGCTGCGCAGCCCGGGACGGTTCAGCGCGGCGGCCGCCCGCCTGGTGGAGCTGTGGCGGCGGGCCGGTGACCCGGCCGACACCGCGCTGCGCGACCGGGTGGCCGACGCGTGGATCGGGTCCCGGGCCTACCGGCTGCACACCTTCGCCGTCGCCGGCCGGCTGGCCGCGGGCGGCACGCTGGGCGCGGAGGCCAGCCTGGGCAAGGTGTTCTGGTCCGAGCTGGACGTGGCGCTGCACGAGACCGCGCTGGAGGTGCTCGGGCCGGAGGCCGAGCGGCGCGGCGGCGAGGACGGGCGCTGGCTGGACGGCTACCTGTTCTCCCTGGCCGGCCCCATCTACGCGGGCACGAACGAGATCCAGCGGACGGTGATCGCCGAACGGCTGCTCGGGCTGCCCCGATGAGGACCCCGCCGATGAGCGGCGCCCGCTCGGCCGAGCAGAAACAGCTCGCCGCGTCCCTGCACGGCCTGCTCGCCGCGGCCGACGTGCCCGGCGCCGCGCGGCGGTGGGCCGGCGGCGACCGCGCCGATGGCCTGGCGCTGTGGCGCAAGCTGGCCGGGCTCGGCGTCAGCGGGCTCGCGGTGCCGCCGCGCTACGGCGGGCTCGGCGCCAGCTTCGCCGACGTGGTGGTCGCCTGCGAGGAACTCGGGCATCACGCCGTGCCGGGGCCGGTGGCCGAGACGGCCGCCGCTGTCCCCACGCTGATCGCCGGCCTGGCCGACGAGCGCCTGTGCGCCCGGTGGCTGCCCGGGCTGGCCACCGGGGATCTGGTCGCCACGCTGGCCCTGCCGCCGTGGCGGCCGTACGCGGCGGACGCCGACGCCGCCGGCCTCATCCTGCTCGCCGAGCCCGGCGCCGTCCGGCTCGCCGCGGCGGGCGCCCGGTACCGCTCGGTGGACCCGGCCCGGTCGCTGTCCGAGGTCTCCGGCCGCGAGGTGCTGGCCCGGGGTCCTGCCGTGGCAACGGCGGTGGCGCGGGCGCGTGAGGCCGGCACGCTGGCCTGCGCGGCGCAGCTGCTCGGCGCGGGCCGCGCCCTGCTGGAGGCCAGCGTCAGCCATGCCAGGCAGCGGGTCCAGTTCGGCCGGCCGGTGGGGGCGTTCCAGGCCGTCAAGCACCAGCTCGCCGACGTGGCGATCGGGCTCGAGTTCGCCGGGCCGCGGCGTCGAGCAGCGGCCGCCGCCGTGAGCAATGGCGAGGCCACCGCAGCGCGTGACGTGTCGGCGGCCAAGGTCGCGTGCACCAGCGCCGCCCAGCGCGCCGCCCGGGCCGCCCTGCAGGTACACGGCGCGATCGGCTACACCCAGGAACACGACCTGCACCTGTGGCTGGCCAAGGTGCGCGCGCTCGCCGGGGCGTGGGGGAGCCAGTCCGAGCACCGCGCGCGGGTCATGGCGTCGGTCGCCGCCGATGGGGGGCTGACGGAGCCGGCATGGAGCTGACCGAGCTGGCCTGGACCGAGGAGCAGCGGGACCTGCGCGACGCGGTCCGCGGCCTGCTGGCGCACGAGCAGCGGCGAACCCCGGCCGACGGCGATGACGGCCGGGCGCTGTGGCAGCGGCTGTGCGGCGAGATCGGCGTAGCCGGGCTCGCGATACCGCAGCGCTACGGCGGCGCCGGCGCCGGTCCGGTCGAGACCCACATCGTGATGGAGGAGCTGGGGCGGGGCCTCACCGGCTCTCCCCTGCTCGGCTCGGGGGTGCTCGCCGCCCAGGCCCTGCTGGCGTCCGGCGACGCCGCGGCGTGTGAGCGCCTGCTGCCGGCGATCGCCGACGGCAGCGCGGTCGCCGCCCTCGCGTGGGCGGGCGAGGCCGGCCGCTGGGATCCGGGCGAGGCCGCGTACGACGCCCGGCCGGGCCAGGGCGACGCGCGGCCCACCGGGCCTGTCAGGCGCACCGAGGCCGGCCGGCCCGGCTGGGAGCTGGACGGCGAGGCGCACTACGTGCTCGACGGAGACCGGGCCGACGTGCTGCTGGCCGCCGTGCGGGCACCGGGCGGGATCGCCCTGTTCGAGGTGGACCCGCATCAGCGCGGCGTGACCCGCCGCGCCGTGACCACCATGGACACCAGCCGCCGGCTGGCCGTCGTGCGGCTGGACGGAGCCGCCGCCCGGCCCGCCGGATCCGGCGCGGGCGGTGCGGCCCTGGCCCGGGCCCGGGATCTCGCGTGCGTCGCGCTCAGCGCCGAGCAGGTGGGGGCCGCGCAGCGGGCGCTGGAGCTGACCGTCGCCTACACCAAGGCCCGGGTGCAGTTCGGCCGCCCGGTCGGCAGCTTCCAGGCCCTCCAGCACCGCATGGCCGACCTGCACGTCCTGGTGGAGTCGGCGCGGTCGCTCTCGTACGCCGCGGCGTCCGCCGCCGCCGGCGGCGCGGACGACCTCGGGCTGCGCGCCGCCGCGGCCAAGGCCTACTGTTCGGAGACGCTGACCCGGGTGGCGGGCGAGATGATCCAGCTGCACGGCGCCATCGGCATCACCTGGGAGCACGACGCCCACCGCTATTTCAAGCGCGCGCACGGGGCCGCGCACCTGTTCGGCAGGCCCTCCGAGCACGTCGCGAGGATCGCCGCCACCGTCATCGACGGCTGACATCGGGTGTTGAGCTTTCCGGCGCCCGGCAACGACGCGTGGTGCGGGCACCGCGGGGGCCGGTCACCCGGCCTGGCCCTCAGCCTGGCCGTCCACCGGGCCCTGGCCGCTGACGCTCTCGCTCTCGATCCGGCCGGCGTCCCACACCGGCAGGCCGGGCGCATAGGCGTGCACCGCTTCGGCCAGGGCGCGGAGCCGGAGCTTCTCGTCGTGCAGTTCCACCACCGCGCCCCACTGGTCCGGGCTGGACAGCTGCCGTGCCACGGCGCCGGGCAGGCACTCCTCGCCGGGACGCACCACCGCCAGGCGCGAAAGCCACTCCGCCGAATCCCCGTCGTGGTCCTCCGGCAAGGTGCGGAACATGACCAGCCCCGCGACCTCGGCCCACGGGATAAGCCGGGGCGGGTCGCCCAGGTAGACGCCGGCGTCCCCGACCGCCAGCAGGACCTGGCCGGCGACGGCGGCGCGATCCTTCCACGTATCGCGGCCGCACCAGATCATCCCGAGGAAGAACAGCCCGAAGTAGATCACCTCCACCACGCTGCTGTACCTGATCACCCAGCCGTAGACGGCCATCGTCAGAAAGGGAACCGGGAAGGCGACCATGAAGAAGATGGCCCAGAGAGAGGAGCGCTCGCGCCGGCGCAGCACGTACCGGGTGGGCCCCGGGTAGTCCAGGCCACCCGGGTGCTGTGTCACCATCTCGTCGGCCCTTCTGCCGGGTCGGCCGGACGGCCTGCCGGCCCGCATCAGCAGCAGCGCCGACGCGGCGAACAGCGCCAGCCCGGCCAGCCCGAACCGGAGCGCCCACGACCGCGTGCGCTTCCCGCCGCGGGCCAGTGAGGCCGGCATCGGGTCAGCGGAGATCGCCCAGACGTCCTGGTAGCGCCTTGCCATCATGGGCTCGCCGTCCAGGTCGCCGGCCACGGCGAAGACGTAGAACGGCAGTCCCGGCCGCAGGCGGCCAGCCGCATGACCAGCACGGTCTACCCCGCCGCGCGATGGTGTGATATCCCCGCTCCCGATGTCCCCACAACGATCACACGTGCGCGCGCCCACCGCGGTTCGACCTGCCGGTGACCGGATGCCCGGCCGTGCGCCATCCTGTCCCTTAGGCCGGTGCGGTGGCTGACCATCTTCCGCGGAATTCGGGGTGAGCGATGTATTTGAGCCCGGCGGATGAGGAGCGGCTGCGGGTGTTCGCGGTGGCGGAACTGGCGCGCCGCACGGCCGCCCGGGGTCTCGCGCTGAACGCGCCGGAGGCGACCGCGCTGGTGTGCGACGAGATGCACCTGACCGCGCGGGCCGGCGGCTCGTTCGGCGACGTGCTGGCCGCGGGCAGGCGCGCCGCCGCCTCGGCGCAGCTGCTGCCCGGTGTCGGGGAGCTGGTGGACGAGATCCGGCTGGAGGTGCTGCTCGACGAGGGCAGCCGCCTGGTGGTGCTGCGCCGGCCGTGGGCGGCGGAGCCGGACCCGCCGGGCGCGATCTTGCTCGCGGGCGAATCGGTCGTGCTGCACGAGGGACGGGAGCGGCAGCGGCTGACGGTGCGCAACGGATCGGCGCGGCCGGTCCGGATCTCGTCTCACTACCCGTTCTGGCGGGCCAACCCCCGGCTGGAGTTCGACCGCGAAGCGGCCCGGGGACTGCGGCTTGACATCCCGGCTGGTTCCTCGGTGCGCTGGGCGCCCGGCGAGGTGAAGCAGGTCGAGCTCGTGCGCTATGGAGATGACGATGACCACCCCACGTGACGACGGGTTCGCCATGCCGGCCGAATGGGCTCCCCACCAGGGATGCCTGATGCAGTGGCCGACCCACACCAGGACGGAGCTGTGGGGAGACCTGCTGGCGGACGCCAAGCGCGAGTACGCTGCGGTGGCGCGCGCGATCGCCGCCTTCGAGCCCGTGATCATGGTGGCCGACCCGGCCCAGGCCGGCGAGGCCCGCGACCACTGCGGCGGCGGCATCGAGATCCTGCCGGTCCCCATCGACGACTCCTGGATACGCGACAACGGCCCGATCTTCGTCACCGGCCCGCAGGGCCGGCTCGCGCTCGTGCACTTCCAGTTCAATTCCTGGGGCGAGCGCTTCCTGCCGTACGACCGCGACGCACAGGTCCCGGCGGCGATCGCGGCGCACCTCGGCATTCGCCGTTATGCCGCCCCGTTCGTGCTGGAGGGCGGGTCGGTCTTCGTGGACGGGGAGGGCACGCTGCTCACCACCGAGCAGTGCCTGCTGAACCCCAACCGCAACCCGGCGCTGTCCCGCGCCGACATCGAGCGGGGTCTGCGCGACTTCCTCAGCGCCGAGGTGGTGGTGTGGCTCGGGCTGGGCCAGTCCGCCGACCGGGACACCGACGGCCACATCGACGGGATCGCGCAGTACGTCCGGCCCGGCGTGGTGATGATCCTCGCGCCGGCCGACCCGGCCGACCCCGACCACGACCGCGGCGGGGACAACGTCCGGCGGGCGGCGGCGGCGACCGACGCGCGCGGCCGGCACCTCGAGGTGATCGAGCTCGACTGCGGGTCCCCGGGCGGGCTCTCGTACATGAACTTCTACCTCCCCAACGGCGGGGTCGTGGTCCCGGTCGCCGGCGCGCCGGAGGACGGCGCCGCGCTGGCGCAGATCGCGGCGGTGTTTGGCGAGAGGGAGATCGTCCCGGTACCCGGGACCGTGCTGAACGCGGGCGGCGGCGGCCCGCACTGCATCACCCAGCAGATCCCGTCGGGGGCCCTGCGGTGAGGCTGTCACGCGAGGACTACGCGGCGCGTTTCGGCCCCACCACCGGTGACCTCGTCCGCCTGGCCGACACCGATCTCTGGGTCCGGGTCGAGGACGACCACGTCGGCTACGGCGACGAGCCGGTGTGGGGCTACGCGAAGAACTTCCGTTCCCGCCAGGCGCAGTTCGACCGGGCCACCCCGGACAGTGAGCTGGACATGCTGATCGCCGGCGTGGTGGTGATCGACCCGCTCCTGGGCGTGGTGAAGACGAACATCGGGATCAAGGACGGGCGGATCGCCGGGATCGGCCGGGCCGGGAACCCGGACATCACCGCGGGCGTCGAGCTGACGATCGGGCCCAATACCTGGCCGGTCGACGGCTACGGGCTGATCGCCACGGCCGGCGGGATCGACAGCCACGTGCACCTGATCACGCCGAGGCTGGTCCCGGTGGCCCTGTCGGCCGGGATCACCACGCTGATCACCG
>Ga0318551_10000248_pt1 | contig 15315 bp, 13 predicted proteins | sample GRESIP082b2f19_FD_203511 | JGI IMG/M metagenome (GOLD analysis project Ga0318551, IMG submission 203511) | Tropical soil microbial communities from Luquillo Experimental Forest, Puerto Rico - GRE.SIPMG.082b2f19 | ecosystem: Environmental > Terrestrial > Soil > Tropical forest > Bulk soil...
GCTCGGCCGCGACGTCGCCGCCGAGCAGCACCGAGTTGTGCCAGTCGGCGGAGGGCAGCGTGGTCGAGGCGACGTACTTCGGCAGCGCGTTGAGCTTGCTGGCGACCGGGTTGTCGGGGTCGGTGACCCGCGGCCAGTAGCCGCTGAAGATCTCGTAGGTCTGGCGGCCGAGCAGGAACGCGCTGGCGTTGGCGAACCAGCCGGCTATGGCCGCGCCGAAGTCCTCGTCGCCGTAGGGGAACGACCAGCCGCCGTGGGGGAAGCCGCCGTCGGGGTCCTCGTCCGGCCCGCCGGGCGCCTGCATGACGCCGTCGAGGGTCAGGAAGGTGTGCAGGGTCAGCCGCATTATCGTCTCCTTCGCTTGCGCGATTCCTGTGCCATGTAGACGGTCCGGATGCGCCATACTCATCGGGCTGACCGCAAACCCGCGTGTTCCCCTGGTCGTTGCTTGCTGATAATAAATGGGCCCGGCCGGGTCCACCGTGCGCCTGCATGCCGTCTGGCCTGGGCGAGGAAGGATCGTCGCAGACTGTAGTGAACAGATCACCGATTATCAAGCTTGGCGTGTGCGCGGCCGTCGTGGCCGCCGTGGTTCTCGCGGGCGGCTGCTCGGCGGGCCAGCCGTCATCGGCCGGGCTGCCGCCCGCCCCGCCGCCCGGGCCGCCCTCCACGGTGCAGCACTGGGGATCCTTCTTCGGGGCCGGCCGGGGCGTGAACTGGGACCTGGCGAAGGCGCCGGTCGCCGTGCGGCTGCCGGGGACCGTCACCGAGGTCGGCACGTCGAACTCGACCGACTACGCGCTGCTGGCCAACGGGAGCCTGTACGCCTGGGGCCTGGGCGCCCAGGGCGAGCTGGGTGACGGCCGCACGGCGAACTCCTTCACCGAGCCGGTGCGGGTGCGCTTCCCCGCGGGCGTGCGGATCGCGTCGATACCCGTCGACGCGATGCCCTACAACACAGGCCTGGCCGTCGACACCAAGGGCCGCGCCTGGGGCTGGGGCCTTAACGGCGGGGGCGAGCTCTGCCTGGGGAACACCCGGGCCTACTCCACTCCTGTCATGCTCCCGCTGTCCCACGTGACCGCGCTGGCCGGGGCGAGCCATCACGCGGTGTACGAGGCGCACGGCACCGTCTACGCCTGCGGCCAGAACGTCGCCGGCGACCTGGGCGACGGCAGCAGGCGCAGCAGCACCAGGCCGGTGCGGGTGGCCGGGCTCAGCGGCACGCCCGTCACCGAACTGGTGGCGTCGTTCGCGAACTCCGGGGCGCTGCTGGCCGACGGGGAGTACCTCGACTGGGGTTACGACGCCAACGGCCAGCTCGGCGGGGGGCACGCCGGCCGGGCCTCCGACGTCCCGGTCCTGGTGCAGCTCCCCTACCCGGTGCGGCAGGTCGCCGAGGGCGGCTCGATCTGGAACAACGGGCAGACGATCGTAATGCTGTCCGATGGGTCGCTGTGGGCCTGGGGCGCCGACGGCGCCGGCCAGCTGGGCGACGGGACCACGGTCTCGCGGGCGTCCCCGGTGCGCATCCACCCGCCCTCCGGCGTCACCTACCAGAGCCTGGCTACCGGGTCGGCCACCACGTACGCCGTGTCGACGACCGGGGAGGTCTACGCGTGGGGCACCAGCTTCGTCGGCCAGGTCGGCAACGGGCTCACCGGCGTGACCCGGACGCCCGTCGTGGTCGCTTCCGGGGCCACCATGATCTCCTCGACCGCGAACAACGTGGCCATCGCGATCCCGAACGCGCCGTGACGCCCGGCTCGCGGGGCTGATGGCAGGTGCAGAAGGCCAGACCTACCACCGGTCTGCCATGCAGTCGAGCGCGCCACCGGGATGCTTGTCCCGCCAGTTGATGATGAACGCTCCCACGCTAACGATCAAAATACCCAGGTAGATGAGAAAGCCGCCGAGGATAAGCGGGGGGAACGAGGGGTTATCGCCGCCGTGCGGGGACAGGAACAACTCGTACGCCCACGCGCCTCCATACAGCACAGTGGCCACCGCGATCCACCGGCCAGGCCGCAGAACCTTCGGCTCGCCCTGAGCGCGGGCAGGCTCGGGCGGCTTTGCTGAGGTCAGCCCGGCGGGGAGGTCGGCGGTGAGCGCGGCCAGGTCCGCAGAGGTCCGCGACGCCAACGCCTGGCCCACCCGCAGGTCAAATTCGTCCTTGGCCAGCATGCCCTGCACGAACGCGGCCTTGAGCGTGCCGATCACCTGCTCGCGGTCGGCGTGCGACGCCCGCAGGTGACCAGGGCCTGCCCTGCCTGCTGCTATCTCGTCTCCCGGCCCTGCCATCACCGGCACCTCCCCCGAGAATGACGCGCGGAAAGCGTACCGCGGGTGCCTTGAGCTGGCCATCCTCCGACCTTCGGTCAGGCCCAACCGTTGAAGATGGTTAGCCGGGGCCGGCCAGGTTGCGCAGCAGCAGCGTCTCGGCCAGGCACGCCCGCTCGAACACGGCCAGGTCCAGGCTCTCGTTCGGGCCGTGCGCCCGGGTGCCCGGGTCCTCGACCCCGGTGATGAGCATCTCGGCGCCGGGAGCAAACCTGGCGAACGCGGTGACGAACGCGAGGGAACCGCCGACGCCGATGTCCACGGCCGGCGTCCCCCACGCCTCGGCCAGCGCCGCGTGGGCGGCCCGGTAGGCCGGTCCCCCGGCCCGCAGCGCGTACGGGGCCACCGTCCCCCCGGGCTGCACCGTCACCCGCACGCCCCACGGCGCGTGCGACTCGAGGTGCGTCACGAGCGCCGCCCGGGCCCTGGTTGCGTCGTCGCCGGGGGCTACCCGCAGGCTCACCGTCGCGCGGGCGGCCGGGAGGAGCGTGTTGGACGCCTCGCTGACCGGCGTGGCGTCGAGGCCGATGACCGCGACCGCCGGGCGCGCCCAGAGCCGCCCAGTGAGGCTGCCGGTGCCGATCAGCCGCACCCCGTCCAGCAGCCCGGCCTGCGCCCGCAGCTGCTCCTCGGTCAGGTCGAGCGGGTCCGCCGTGCCGCGGGCCAGGCCCGCGACCGCCACGTCGCCGCGCTCGTCGTGCAGGGTGGCCAGCAGCCGGCACAGGGCGGTCAGCGCGTCCGGGACCGGGCCGCCGTACATTCCGCTGTGCACCCCGTGGCGCAGGGCCCGCACCTGCACGGTGACGTTGGCTCCCCCGCGCAGCGACGTCGTCAGCGACGGCACCTCGGCGGTCCAGTTCGCCGAGTCGGCGAGCACCACCACATCGGCGCCGATCCGGTCCCGGTAGGCCGCCAGGAAGCGCGGGAGCGACGGCGAGCCCACCTCCTCCTCGCCCTCGACGAGCACGGTCACCCCGACGGGGAGCCGGTCGCCGTGCGCGCGCAGTGCGGCCAGGTGCACCGCGATGCCCGCCTTGTCGTCGGCGGCGCCGCGCCCGTACAGCCGCCCGTCGCGCACCTGCGGTTCGAACGGGTCGCTGTCCCACGCCGCGCGGTCGCCCGCGGGCTGCACGTCGTGGTGGGCGTACAGCAGCACCGTGGGGGCGCCGGGCGGGCCCGGCCGCCGTCCCAGCACGGCCGGCTGGCCGCCCTCGACGGTGAGCACCTCGACCTCGGGCAGCCCGGCCCGGCGCAGCAGGCCGGCCACTTCGCCGGCGCTGGCCCGCAGGTGGGCCGCGGCGGCCGGGTCCGCCGACACCGACGGGATCCGCACCAGCCGCTCCAGGTCGGAGCGAACCGACGGCAGGACCCGCCGGACCGCCGACGCGAGCGGCTCGCTCCCCAGCCGATCCGGGCTCATGTACCCGGACGCTACCGGGAAGCCGCCCGGACCTGGCCCCGCGGCCCGGTTCAGCCTGCGTGCAGCTGGAGATCCCCGGCGAACCGTTGCGTCATCTCTATGGTCTTCGACAGCTCGCGGTGGCGGACGATCACCAGGCCGTCGCCGATGATGCTGGCCCGCCAGTCGCGCCGCGGCGCGCCGACCGGAAGCAGGTCGAGCGCGGCCACGTGCTCGCCGTACTCGGCCAGCAGGCGGTCCAGGCCCTCGTGGCGCGTTATCCGGCCGGCGCCCTGGGCGCGCTTGAAGATGCCGGCGGCGTTGTAGCGGCGCTCGACCGGCTCCGCGATCCGCCCGGTCGTGACGGCCTGTGCCCAGGCCAGGAACAGGTCGGCGTCGGTGGCGTAGTTCATGATGTCGACCATCCGGCCGCCGGGCGGCCGGGCACCGATCTCGCCGAACACCGCCTCGCCGTCGGCCTTGCGGTACCACTCCATGTGGGTGAACCCGTCGCGGAACCCGAGCGCCGCCACCGCCGCCGTGCCCAGCGCCCGGCCCGCGGCCAGGTCCGGCATGTCGAGCACGCGCAGCGCCACGGTCACCGGGCTGATCCACTCGTGCTGCTTCATGACCAGCGGGCGCGGGCGGTACCAGCAGATGTTCTCGAACAGGATCTGCCCGCCCGCGCAGATCGTGTCGTAGGTGAACTCCTCCCCGTTGATGAACTCCTCGACGCTGACCCGCGGCACGTGCCGGACCATCGGCAGGATCGCGTCGAGGTCGGCGGCCGAGTCGGCCCGGTAGGTGTCGGACGCGCCGGCGCCGTCGACCGGCTTGACGATGAGCGGGAAGCCCAGGCGCTCCGCGGCGGCCCACACGCCCGCGACCGTGCCCGTGCTCTCGTGCCTCGGCGTGCGCAGGCCCACGGCGTCCAGGCGCTGCTTCATCAGCTCCTTGTCCCGGAACGGCTCGGTCTGCTCCGCCGTGAGCCCGGGCAGGCCGAGCTCCTCGCGCAGCCGCGCGGCGAGCATCATGTACGGCTCCCACAGGCACTCCACCCGGTCGATGCGCACCTGCCGGGCCAGCTCGCGGACGACGCCGGCGACCGCGTCCCCGGCGGCCAGCGAGCCGACCGGCACGTAGTGCGCGAGCGCGTCCCGCGCCACGGCCGGAACGGACCCCACCGGCTGGTCACCCACGCCGATGACCGACGCCCCGGAGGCCGCGAGCCCGCGGGCGAAGTACGCCATCTCGGCCGGGTAGCCGGGAGAGATCATGATGACGTTCATCGCGGTCAGCCGAGGTCGACCCGTACGCCGGTGATGAGCTGCCACAACGCGTCGGCGACCACGGCCGTGTCCGGGTGCCGGACGATAACGTAGCCGTCGCCCTCGTAGCTGCCCGAGGACACCTGGCCCGGCTCCGGGAGACGCGACTCGACCACCAGGGAACGCACCTCGGCGGGCAGCTCGCCGAGGCCGCGGACCGCCTGGACCCGCCCCACTCCCTGGCCGCGCAGGTACACCGTGCCCGCGGACCAGCGGCGCTCGGGCGGCGCGAAGCTGCCCAGCACCATGAGCTGCGCCCACGACCGGTAAAAGTCGAAGTCGTGGGCGTAATTCAGCATCGAGGTGATCTGGGCGCCGGCCGGCCGCGCCGCCACCTCGGAGACCGCGACCGAGCCGTCGGGACGGCGGAACCACTCCATGTGGGTGAACCCCGTCTGCAGCCCGAGGGCCCGCAAGGCCGCCGGCGCGACCGCGCGGATGTCGTCGTACTCGCGCCCGGTTATGTCGCGCGGCAGCAGCACCCGCCACTGGATCCACGGGTTGCGCAGCACCTCCAGCGGGGTGGGCTGGTAGGCCGAGATCGAGTCCCAGGCGATCTGCCCGTCGGTCATCACGCTGTCGTATGAGCCCTCGTCGCCGGTGAGGAACTCCTCGATCAGCGCCGGCCGGCCCGGCCCCGGCGGAGCGGCGTCCAGCCATACCCGCAGGTCCCCGGCGTCGTCAAGGCGGAACGTGCTTTTCGCCCCCGCCCCGGCGGGCGGCTTGACCACCAGCGGGAACCCGGCCTCGGCGGCGAACCCGGCCGCCGCGTCCGCGGACTCGGCCAGCCGGTACCGCGCGCACGGCACCCCCGCGGCGCGCAGCACCGACTTCATCTGCGCCTTGTCGCGGAAGTTGCGCGCGGTGGCCGCGTCCATGCCGGGGATGCCCAGGTGCTCGCGGACCTGCGCCAGCGGCACCTGCAGCTGCTCGAGCACGGCCAGCAGCCGCTGGACCGTTCCGAGGTGCCCGCCCAGTCCCTCGACGGCGGCGGCGATCTGCCCGGCGTCGAGCGGGTCATCGATCCGCCAGTGCCCGGCCAGCCCGCGGCGCAGCTCATCGGGCAGCCGCTCGGCCGGCTCGCAGGTGATCAGGGCCAGCTCGACCCCCGGCAGACTCGCCGCGGCGTCAACGAAGCGCCCCGTCGCCTCGAGCACATACGGCGCGACGAAGGCGGCGACCACCATGCCAGGGACCCTACACTCTCTTGTCCCGCTCGCCTCCGGGGCGCCCGGAGGCGTTGCCTTCCCTCCTCGCTCGGGCGCGCGTTCCTCGCTTCTCGCTCGTCAGTCCAGGCACCGCCGCGCCCCTTTGGCTCGCGGGACGCTTCTCGGTACAGGCAGCGCCGCGCCCCTTTGGCTCGTCGGAATGCGGCGCGGTTTAGCATTCGGTCATGAACGTGGTCTTCGTCGAGCCGTTCTTCCCGTCCAACCAGCGTCACTTCCCCCGCGCGCTGGCCGAGGCCGGCGCGACCGTGATCGGTATCGGCGAGTACCCCGCGGATGCTATGGACGACCAGCTGAAAAGCTGGATGTACCACTACGAGCGGGTACCGTCGGTGGTTGACGTGGAGGCGATGACCCGCGCGGTCCGCTGGGTGCAGGACAAGCTGTGGGTGGACCGGCTCGAGGCCACGATCGAGGCGCACATCCTGCCCACGGCCCAGGTGCGGGAGGCCTGCACGATCCCGGGCACGTCCGTGCGGACGGCCTGGCTGTGCCGGGACAAGCCCTCGATGAAGCAGGTGCTGCGCGAGGCCGGCGTGCCGACGGCGGCGTCCGCCGCGGCGAGCAGCGCCGCCGAGGTGCTCGCGTTCGCCGACCAGGTCGGCTACCCGCTGATCCTCAAGCCGCGCAGCGGCGCCGGCGCGCTGGACACGATGCGGGCCGACGACGCCGCCGGCCTCGAGCATGCCCTGGGCGTCTTCGGCGGCCAGGGCGCCGAGTCGATCGCCGTGGAGGAGTTCGTCGAGGGCCACGAGGGCTTCTACGACACCATCGCGGTCAACGGGCAGGTCGCGGCCGACTTCGCGTCGCACTACTACCCGAACGTGCTCGACGCGATGCGGACCCGGTGGATCTCGCCCGAGTTCATCGCCACCAACCGGATCGACACCGCGCCGGAGTACGGCGAGCTGCGCGAGATGGGGCGGCGGGTCATCACCGCGCTCGGGATCGGGACGTCCGCGACGCACATGGAGTGGTTCTTCGGCCCGAAGGGGCTGAAGTTCTCCGAGATCGGCTGCCGGCCGCCCGGCGTCGGAGCCTGGGACCTGTACACCGCGGGCAACGACATGGACGTCTACCGGGAGTGGGCGAACGCGATCGTGCACGGCCAGACCAGCGCGGCGCCGTCGCGCCAGTACGCCGCGGGGATGGTGGCGCTGCGCCCCGACCGGGACGGCCAGATCACCGGCTACTCGGGGGTGGAGGAACTGCAGGCCCGGCACGGCCCGTGGGTCATCGACGCCCACTTGCCCTCCCTGGGCACGCCGACCCAGCCGGTGGCGGCCGGGTACATGGCCAACGCGTACGTGCGGATGCGGCATCCGGACTACGACACGCTGCGCGGGATGCTCGACGACGTGGGCCGCACGCTGCACGTCTACGCCACATGAGGGTGACGCTGCTGGGCCCGCAGCGCAGGCCCACGGTGGACACGGTCGCCGCCTCGCTGTACCCGCAGGGGCCGGTGGCCACGATCACGGCCGGCTGGCAGGAGCGTGAGCCCGACGACGGCGAGCTGAGCAAGCTGCTGGGCGCCCGGGACGTCAACCTCCGGCTGTACCAGCGGTGGCTGGACGTGCAGGAGCGCGACCCGGTATTCGCCGCGGGCGAGCGCAGGCTGGCCGGGGTGCTCGAGGAGCTGCAAGACGTCTACCTGCTGCGGCTCGATCACGCACTGCGGGCGGTCTACGCGGTCCAGCGGCGCGGTGACGGCCTGCCGCTGGGGGCCGGCGTGCTGGCCGAGGCCATCGACGCCGTCCGGGAGCTGGACGCCGCGCACCTGCGCCGCGTCGGCGCCGTCCGCGGCGAGTTCTACCAGGAGCTGCATCCGCACGACCGGCCGGTGATCGCCGAGCACCGCGCCGATGTGGCGGCCCGGCTCGGCGACGCCGCTGCCGTCGTGATCGCCGGCGGGCACGTGGGCGTGCTGGCCGATGCCCTGCACCTGTTCAACGTCGCGGCGTCGCTGCGCTCGGGCGTGATCGCGTGGTCGGCGGGGGCGATGGCGCTGGGCCAGCGGATCGTGCTGTTCCACGACCGTTCCGCGCACGGGCCCGGTCATCCGGAGATCTACGGCAGCGGCCTGTCGGCGTTCCGTAACGTGGTGCCGCTGCCGCACGCCCGGGCCAGGCTGCTGCTGGAGGACGCGCCGCGCATGGCCGTGTTCGCCCGCAGGTTCGCCCCGGCTCGCTGTGTCCTGCTGGAGAACGGGACCAGGATGGACACCGACCAAGACGGCACCTGCCCGCCCGGTATCCGGGTGCTCGCCCCCGACGGCCGCGTAACCACCCTGGAGGCAGCCGCATGAGCGCGAGCCAAAGGCCCGCGGTGGCGCCTGGACCGAGGAGCGAGGGGCGAGGAACGAGCGACGGAGCGACGAGGGAAGGCGCCACCTCAAAGCGGGCCGGAGGCGAGCGCGGAAAATACAGCAAACTCGCCATTAACAGGCTCCGGGAGCGCAGGCCGCTGGAGCCTGCCGTCATCGACCGCTTCCTGGCGCGGCAGCAGGTGCCGATCATCGAGGGCACCCGGTGCACCTTCCTGTACCGCGGGGAGGCCAGCGAGGTCCACCTCGTGCACCAGATCTTCGGGCTGCCCCAGCGCATCCCGCTGCGGCGGCTGCGCGGCACCGACCTGTGGTACGTCGTCCTGGAACTGCCCGACGGCTCACGAGTCGAGTACCAGCTTGAGGTCACCCGCGGCGAGCAGCGCGAGCGCATCAACGACCCGCTGAACCCCTACCTGGCGCACAGCCCGCTCGGCAGCTCCTCGGTCTGCTACGCCCGGGGACACGAGATACCCGAGTGGACCCAGCCCGACCCGGAGTCGCGGCCCGGATCCCTGACCGAACTGGTCGTGCCGAGCCGGGCGCTGCGGCGCTCCTGCCGGGTCACGCTCTACCTGCCGGCCCGGTTCCGGCGCACGGCCCGCTACCCGCTGCTGATCGTGCACGACGGCGGCGACTACCTCACGTACGCGGCGGCCCAGACCGTGCTCGACAACCTCATCCACCGGCTCGACGTGGCCGAGACCATCGTGGCGTTCGTGTACCCGGGCGACCGGCTGACCGAGTACGCGAACTCGGCGGCCCACGCCCGGTACCTGACGGCCGAGCTCGTGCCGCGGCTCGAGGCGGAATACCCGCTCGCGAGCCTGCCGTCGGCCCGGTGCCTGATGGGCGCGAGCTTCGGGGCGGTCGCGGCGCTCTCGGCTGCCTACCGCTACCCGGGGACCTACGGCTCGCTGCTGCTGCAGTCCGGCTCCTTCGTCTTCACCGATATCGGCAACGACCACGGCGGCGGGCCGGCGTTCGAGCCGGTGGTGCGGTTCGTCAACCGCTACCGGGCCGCACCCCGGCGGGTCGCCGACCGGGTATTCGTCAGCTGCGGGGTCTACGAGCCGCTCATCATCAGGAACCGGTCCATGGTCCCCACGTTCGAGGCGGCCGGCATGACCGTCCGTTATGTAGAGGCCCGCGACGGCCATAGCTGGGAGAATTGGCGCGACCGGCTGCGGGAGGGGCTTTCATGGATATTTCCGGGTCCGCAGAAGTTCTACTACGAGTGAACCCGTGAAGACCGTGGAGCGGTGGTTTTCCGGCCGCATCGAGCAGGAGATCACCGTGATCCGGTGGGGCACGTTCGGCCGGCCGGTGCTGGTCTTCCCGTCCGCGGGCGGCGACGCCGAGGAGATCGAGCGGTTCGGCCTGGTCGACGCCTGCGGGCCGCTGCTGGCCGAGGGCCTGGTCAAGCTGTACTCGGTGGACAGCGTCGCCGGGCGGGCGATGATCACGAAGGCGGACTCGCCGGAGCACCGGATGTGGCTGCTCAACCAGTTCCACGAATGCGTCCGGTGGGAGGTGGTGCCGGCGATCCACGCCGACCTCGGCGGCCAGGCCATGGACGTGATCGCCACCGGCGCGTCGATCGGCGCGTTCAACGCCGTCGCGGTCCTGTGCCGCTATCCCGACGTGTTCGGCGCGGCCATCGGCATGAGCGGCAGCTACCGGATCGAGCGTTTCTACGACGGGGCGTGGAGCCACGACCTGTACTACTCCGCCCCGCTGCAGTTCCTGCCCGGCCTGGAGGGCCCGCAGCTGGACCGGCTCCGCGGGCGGTTCGCCGTGCTCGCGTCCGGGGAAGGCGCCTGGGAGAACGTCGGCGAGTCGTGGCAGATGGCCGCGGCCCTGGGGGCCAAGGCGGTACCCAACCGGGTGGACAACTGGGGCCCGCAATGGGAGCACGACTGGCAGACGTGGCGCCAGATGCTGCCGCAGTACCTCCGCGAGCTGAGCTGACGGAGCGCGGCTTACCTGTCACGGCTGCGCGTGTTCAGTTCGCTGACCGGCGGGAGCTGACTGCGCACCGATGGTGACCCGGTGGCGGAGCTACTGCTGGTCGGGACCATGTCCATGACGCTCTGCGGCATCGCGCCGACCGTGAAAGTGCGGACAGCGGAGCCGATCGTAACGGCAAGGAACGAGGCGACGGCGGGAACCTCGGCAGGGAGCGCGATGCTATGGGACCCTGCCTCGAGCTCGGCGTCGAGAACCTGCATCGACGTGCTCTTGGGCTCTGGAGGCGTGAAGGAGGTAGCCCACCAGGCCTCGACGGTGACACGAGCAGCCTCATGCAGCGTCAGGTCCACCGAGCGCTTTTCGTCGTCGTAGGCGACGTGACCATGGTCGGCCTCGCCAGCGGTGATCACACCTTCCACCTGGGCCGCGATCAGGCCGGCGATCCCGGCAAGTCCTTGGACGAACGTGACGTCCGCGTTGCGGTCGCCGATCTCCTGCCTGAGGTACTGCTTCGTGGCGGCCGGAACCATGCCGCCGAAGACGAGGATGCCGATGTCTTGGGCGTCATAGTCGTCAAGCACGTCGTCGAACTGATTCGTGGCGTCCGCTGAGTAGCCCTTAGCGCGCAGGATCTCGACGGTGCTGGCCAGGACGCTCGGGCTTCGGCCGACCACGAGAATCCGGCCGGGGCGGTTGGCGGTTGAGACGTTCATCTGCTAGATCTCCTTTGCGATCGGCTCGGGTGCAGCCGCTAACAGCGGCGAGTCGGCCTGCGGCTTGGCCGAGTGGGTCGTCACGGGATGCCCATGTTGGCCAGACCAATGTTGGCTGAACCAACATATCAAGTGTTGGCCGACCCCACAACTGCTAGGCTTGGCGCGTGCCTGTGCACCACGAGCCCGGCCGCACTCCGGCCCGGCTGAAAGACCGCCCGACCTGGCTCATCAGCCGCGCGTTCGCACGCTCGTCGGGGCTGCTCAACGCCGGCTTCCAAGCCCATGGGAGAGGGCTGCGCGGCTACCACTACCGGCTGCTCGCGGCGCTCGATGAGTGGGGGCCCGCGAGCCAGGCCGACCTGGGCCGCAGCACCGGAATCGACCGCAGCGATGTCACCGCCGCGCTGGCCGAGCTTGAGTCGCGCAATCTCATCGAGCGCACAATCGATCCTGACAACAAGCGCCGCAATATCGTCAGCCTTACCTCAGAAGGCCTCGAGCGACTGCACGACCTCGACATCCTCGTCGGCACAGTCCAAGACGAACTGCTGGCGCCCCTGACTGCGACGCAGCGGCGCCAGTTCGTCACGCTGATGTCCCGGCTTCTCGACGCTTCGGGGCACGCACGGTGAGACGCCGCGATCCGTGGACAGCCCGCAGGTCGTCCGGCTCGGCGCCAAGTCAGGTGTCGCGGGTCATCATCCGCCACGCCCCGAGGACGGACCAGACCACGATCCAGCCGACGATCACCAAGATCATGGCCCAGGTCGGCATCGGGGGGATGCCGAGAGATCCCCGCCCGCCGAACGGGCCGCCGCCCGTCGGGGCGAGCCCCGCGGGCCGAAGCTGGTCCATGGCCACGCCGACGTCGAGCCGCTGGCCGTCCAGGAAGTAAGGAATCGGCGTGCGGGCGAAGATGGGGGTCACGATGATCTCGAGCCCGATCAGCAAGATGGTCGACAGCGTGCGCTGCCCGGTGAGCGAGCCCAGCCCGAGCCCGACCAGGAACCCGATCCCGACCTCGAGCGACAGCCACAGACCGATCTTGAACATCTCGTTGGCCGCCGGTTCGAACTGCTGGTCCTCAGACCCGATGTAGTTGGCGTAGTCGGTAGCGACGCTGGGTTTGGCCCCGGGAGGGAGCGGGCCGAGGCCGGGGACGATCAAGCCGGGCCCGAACGCCTGCGCCGCCTGCCGCGGATGCTGGTGGATCCAGGTCTGCAGCTGGGCCTGGTCGAGGTACGGGGGGACCGAGATGTTGCTCACGCTGACCGAGGTCGGCTGCGGCGCCGACTCGTAGGCCGTCACCAGGCAAAGCATCGTGAACGCTACGGCCAACGCCGGGATCAGGATGGCCAGGCCGGCCGGGACGCGGGCCAGGTAAAGCGCCAGGCGCGACCGGCCGGTGATCACCAGGTAGCGGAACACGCCGTCGTTCAGATCGGTGGTCCCGGCCGCCGCGCCGACCACGGCGGCGATGATGAACCCGAACTGGGCCGTCAGGTTGGTGACGCCGGCGAACACGCTCGGGGCGCCGGCCGGCCCGTAGTGGGCCGGGTCGAACAGGTGGAACGCCAGCCGCAGGCCCAGGATCAGGACCGTCGGCACGATGGTCATCACCAGCACGGTGACCATCAGGCCGCGGCGCTTGCGCAGTTCCAGGTGCTTGGTCGCGATGAGATCCCAGGTCGGCATCGACGCGGCGAGCCGCCGCGGGAGCGGCGTGCGGATGGGCGGCGCCGGGGATGGCCCTCCGGACAGCAGCGGCTCGGCCGCGGCGGCGGGGCTGGTCAAGGGTTGTCTCCCACCGTTATGCGTCGCGGGTCATCATCCGCCACGCTCCGAGGACCGACCAGACCACGATCCAGCCGACGATCACCGAGATCATGGCCCAGGTCGGCATCGGCGGTATGCCGAGGGCTCCCCGCCCGCCGAACAGCAGCCCGCCCGGGCCAGGGCCTCCGGGACCGCCGGGGTTGGCCGGCGCCAGCGCCGCCGGGCGAAGCTGGTCCATCGCGACGCCGACGTCGAGCCGCTGGCCGTCCAGGAAGTAGGGGATCTGGACGCGGGCCAGGATCGGGGTCACGATGATCTCCAGCCCGATCAGCAGGATGGCCGACAGCGTCCGCTGGCCGGTCAGCGAGCCCAGCCCGAGCCCGACCAGGAAGCCGATCCCGACCTCGAGTGACAGCCACAGACCGATCTTGAACATCTCGTTGGGCGGCGGATTGAACTGGGAGTCCTCGGCCGAGGTGTAGTCGGAGAACGCGGTGGCGATCTTCGGGACACTCGTCGGGACCGCCGGGCCAACGGTCGTCGAGCCATCCGGGCCTGGGCCGGGGCCGGGCTGGAACGCCTGCGCCGCCGCCGCGGGATGCTGCCGCAACCAGGTCTGCAGCTCGGCTTGGTCAAAGTTCGCCGGTATCGAGATGCCGTTGTCCATGCTGACCGTGGTCGGCTGCGGGACGGCCTGGTAGGCCGTCACCAGGCACAGCAGGGTGAACGCCACGGCCAGCGCCGGGATCAGAATGGCCAGGCCGGCCGGGATGCGGGCCAGGTACAGGGCCAGGCGCGACCGGCCGGTGATGACCAGGTAACGGAACACGCCGTCGCTGCGGTCGGTGGTCGCCGCCGCCGCGCCGACCACGGCCGCCGCGATGAACCCGAACTCCGCCATCAAGTTGGCGAGCGCCGCGAACACGCTCGGATCCCCGGCGGGCCCGTTGCGGGCCGGGTCGAACAGGTGGAACGCCAGCCGCAAGCCCATGACCAGGACCGTGGGCCCGATGATCATTACCGCGACCGTGATCATGAGGCCGCGGCGCTTGCGCAGTTCCAGGTGCTTGGTGGCGATGAGCGGCCAGGTCGGTATCGAGCCGCCGAGCCGCCGCGTGACCGGCGTCCGGCCGAGCGGGACCGGCGATCGTTCGTCGGACAGCAGCGGCTCGGCCGCCGGGGCCGGGCTGGTCACGGGTTCTCTCCCAATCGGGTCGTCACGGACAGGAACCAGTCCTCCAGCGAGGCACGCACCTCCTGCAGGCCGTACACCGAGATCCCCGCGCCGACCAGCCGACGGTTGATGTCGGCGACGATCTCGCGTGACGCCCCCGCGGGCAGCGTGATCGTCAGACCGGTGTCGGCCAGCGACGTGCCCGCCGCGATACCCGCCTCGTCGATGAGGTGCGCCGCCCGGGCCGGATCGGCGCAGTCCACCTGCACGACCACGCCCGCGCCGCGGGTCAGCTCGTTTATCGGGCCCTGGCGGACGACCCGGCCGCGGTCCACGATCGCCACCGCGTCGCAGGTGCGCTCCACCTCGTCCAGCAGGTGCGACGACAGCACCACGGTCCGGCCCTCGTCGACCAGGCTTATGATCATCGACCGCATCTCGTGCATCCCGGCCGGGTCGAGCCCGTTCATCGGCTCGTCCAGGATCAGCAGCTCCGGGTCGCCGAGCAGGCAGGAGGCCACCCCGAGGCGCTGGCGCATGCCCATCGAGTACCTGGCGACCTTGTCGTCGGCGCGTTCGGTGAGGCCGACCCGCTGCAGGGACGGGTCGATCCGTTTCGCCGCGTCACCGCCCCGCGCCGCGGCCAGCAGGCGGAGGTTGTCCCGCCCGGTCAGGTGGGGATGGAACCGGGGCTCGTCCACGATCGCGCCGACCCGGGCCAGCGCCTTCGCGCGCTCGGCCGGTACCGGGATCCCGAGCAGCGACATCGTGCCGCCGTTGGCCCCGGTCAGGCCGAGCAGGGTGCGGATCAGCGTGGTCTTGCCCGCGCCGTTCGGCCCGAGGTAGCCGAACGCATACCCGCGCGGGACCCGCAGCTCCACGTCGTTGACCGCGACGTTGGCTCCGAACCGCTTGGTCAGGCCGTCGGTCTCCACCGCCCACCCGTCGGCCGGGCGCTCGAAGGAGAGGCCGGGGCGGGGCGTGCGGGCCGGCGCGGGGCTCGTGTCACCGTTCGGCGCCGCACCGGGCGTCACGGGCGGCCCGGCCGGACCGCCCGTG
>Ga0318551_10000256_pt1 | contig 15173 bp, 14 predicted proteins | sample GRESIP082b2f19_FD_203511 | JGI IMG/M metagenome (GOLD analysis project Ga0318551, IMG submission 203511) | Tropical soil microbial communities from Luquillo Experimental Forest, Puerto Rico - GRE.SIPMG.082b2f19 | ecosystem: Environmental > Terrestrial > Soil > Tropical forest > Bulk soil...
GATTATCGGTGATCGGAGTACCGACGGAAAGTTTGGCGCCATAGAGACTGGTGTTGAACGCCTGGTTGGAATTGGCGAAAGTTTGCCGCCCAAACAGTTCGCCGCCGACCGCAAGCTGCTGACCCAGAAACCAGGGGTCGGTGAAAGCGAGATCGAATCCCCTGGCATACTGGCCGTATGTCGCAGTGACTTTGGCGATGTCGCCGGTGCCGAGGAAATTGGTGTCGCTAATGGTCACCTGCGCCAAAAAGCCGTCGCTGGTCGAATAGCCGCCCGAGACCCAGAAATTTCCAGTCTGTTGCTCCTCGACGGCGACATCGAGCACGACGCGATCCGGGGCCGAACCGGGCGTGGCGGCGATCTTCACCGTTTTAAAATAGCCGAGTGCTTTGAGGTGGCGCTCGGCGCGATCGATGAGCGCACGGTTGTACGCGTCGCCTTCGCCGACGTCGAATTCACGGCGGATCACCTCGTCGCGCGTTTTGGCGTTGCCGTGGATCTGGATACGCTCGATATAAACCCGCCTGCCTTGCTCGATCCGGTACGACACATCGACGATCCGGCGATCGGCGCGGCGTTCCGATCGTGGAACGACGCTGGCGAAAGGCTCGCCGCCCTTCGCGAGCGCAATTGCCAAATCCTCAACTGATTTGTCGACCGCGCTGGCGTCGTAAATCGCGCCGCCTTGCGTATGGAGGTTGCCGCGCAGCGCATCGCCGTCGACAGTTTTCAGATATGACTGGATGTCGATCTTGCCGAAGCGATATTGCGGGCCTTCATCGACCTTGAAGGTAACAACGACGCCTTTCTTCTCGGCGTCGAACCGCGCCGCGGAGGACACGCGCACTTCGGCATAACCATGGGCAAGGTAGAAACGGCGGACCAAGTCCTTGTCGTTTTCGATCCGGTCGGCATCGTAAATATCGTTATCGAGAATAAAGCTCAGTGGATTGCTGATTCCGCTCTTCACCACGCCTCTGAGCTTTGTTTGTGTAAAAGCGCTGTTGCCGGCGAAGACGATGTCCTTCACCGCAAGCTTTTCGCCTTCCTTGATCTCGAAGACGAGATTTACCCTTCCGTTGTCGCTCCGTTTTCCCTCGATCGTCTTCGGCACCGCCTGGGCGTTGAAATAGCCGTGCAGCCGATAAAGATCGAGAATGCGCACGACATCGCTTTGCACGACTTCGCGCGATAACGGCCCGTTGGCTTTGGATCGAACCTGCTGTTTTAGATCGGCATCTTTTATTTTCCGGTTGCCCTCGAAAGCGACGGTGCCGACGGTCGGATTTTCCACCACCACGACCAGGATGCGATTTCCGTCGTGCGAGATTTTCACGTCGGCGAACAAGCCGCTGGCGTAAAGTCCCTTGAGCGCGGCATCGCGCGCCGCGGCATCGTATTGACCGTTGGGAGCGGCATGAAAAAACGAGCGGACCATGTCAGCGCCGACGTGCCGATTGCCGATCACGGTGATCGCTTGATCGGCTTCGGCGCTGCCGGCCACAGCCGCGCCGAGGCCAGCCGCGCAGGCAAGCCATCCCGCAATAATGGCGGCGATCCCCCGGCAACGCATCCCGCACAACTCCCCGATTCGACAGGTGAATTCATCGGAGACCGAGGGCGGGAGCATGTCCGATTGTGTCGAAATGTGAGGTATTGTTGGGGCGCCTGCCACAAAGGTTTACGCCAGCAAGCGCAATCCCGAACCCAATATTCGAGCAGCGCCGTCAGGTTTTAAGGCGTAAGCGCGGTGGGACGGGAGGTTCGCGTGATCCCACAGCCTCCCTTGACTGGCGCTAGCCACGGACCGGCATTTACCACGTGCGCTGAAGGCTAATACCTCGCGCGCGGGACTGCGACATCGCAGCATGTCGCTTTGCTGGAGTTTTCTCTGGGTTCGGAATTTAATGAGCCAGGGGCGGCCATGGAGGAAGCCTGTGAGTGCGGTGCTTTGGCTCATATTCGCGGCGATGATTGGCTTGGTCGTGCTCGGTTGCTTCCTCACCGCGCGTCACCGTCAGCCTGGAGCCCGGCAATCGTCGCGGCACTAAAAATGACTTTGGGTTGATTTCGGTATTTTGCTTTAGCTTATTGCTTGAGCATTATCTTTTCCGAAAACCGGCACCAACTTTTCGGGATCATGCTTTAAGCGAATCGGCCCAGCCGAATTTGACGTATCGTCAAGCAAACGGCGCGAGGCCTGTGCCGCAAATGACACGGCCGCAAGCCTCGCGCCGATCAGTCTGCCTGTTGACTTGACGCTTACCGCCGCGATTTTAAACGTTCAGCGACAAGGTCGCCTTCTCATACTCGCCGCTTCCCATGCCGCTATCGGCAAAAATGCCGTGCGCGGCGATCCACTCGAACGACTGCTCGTAGACTTCCTTGGTATACGGCTCGAACACCAGGCGTTCGCCCGGACCCCAGCGCCGCGTATCCATCAGCTTGTGGAAGCGGTCGGGGAATTCGTTCTTGTAATAGTGGGTATAAAGCTCTGGCCGAAGGTCGATGTCGCGTTGCGCCCGTCGCAGCGCGTGGAAGAATTTTCGTAAATCCTCCGGATCGGGGTTGCCGTGAATCATCGTCGCGATCATGAAGGTCGTGTCGATGACTTTGCGGAAGCCAAGCTGCTCGGCGAAATAATAAGGACCGCTGAACAAACTCACCGCCGGCGCCTGGCCTTCGATCAGCTGCTCCATGCGTTTGAACAGCATGCCGTCGGCAAAATTCAGCTTGATCTGGTCGGGCTTCAGATAAGGTTCGAGCGCCTGCACTGTGGCATAGTGGCTGCCCGATTGATATCCGACCGAAATCGGCACGCCGGCAAGATCGGCCGGCGACTTCACCTCGGAGTCAAACGGCACGAAAATGCCCGCGGGCGATACCGAATAGGCGTCGGTGTACATGCGGCCGATGCCCTTGGACGCGGCAACATTCACGGTCCAATGGCAGGCGCAGCTGACGTTCGACTTGCGACCTTCTTCGAACGACTGGAACGCTCCGACCTTGTCGCCCTTGTCGTGAATCTTGCCGCCGGTCGTGCGCACCAGTTCACGGAATTCATAATCAAGCCCTTCCTCGCGGAAGTAGCCTTTTTCTTCCGCTACCCATTCGTGCAAGCGGAAATGCGGTTCGATGATGAAGTTCGCCATTGCTTTCTCTCCCTTGTTTCAGCAGGCGTTGAGGTGACCGTTGCGGCGCGTCTGTGCACCCGCTTGGCCGCGCTCAGCAACGCGACGCGCCCGGATCATCTTGACGTGATCGTCCATCAGGGCGCGCGCGCCGCTCGGATCGCGAAGCTCGATCAAGTCGGCAAGCTTGGTGTGAACTTCAAGGATATGCCGGGCCAGTTTCGGCGTCGCAGTGACATTGCGGCGCGGCCACGACACGTGCTGGAGCGAAACCAGCTGCACTAAAATGACTCGATTGTGCGAAGCCTCGGCAACGGCGAGGTGAAAGTCGCGCGAGAGGCGGGTGAACTCGTCGAGATCGCCGATCGCCGCTTCGGCCTCGCCCAATAGCCGGCGCAGTTTTTCGATGTCCGCTGGCGTAGCATTCTCGGCGGCCAGTTCGGCGCCGAGCGTCTCGATGGCGCGCTGGGCGTCCATAATCTCGGCCGCGCTCACGCCGGTGAGGTCAAGCTGCACCGCGAGCGACTCAGCAAAAAGCCGCGGATTGCCGTGCGCGATGCGCGCGCCACCACCCTTGCCCATGCGGATCTCGACGATGCCGAGCGCTTCCAGCGTGCGCAGCGCGTCGCGCGCGACAATGCGGCTTGCGTCAAAGCGCGCCGCCAAATCCTTTTCGGTGCCGAGGAAATCGCCGGGCCGCAGCCGTTTAGCGAACAGCGCTTCGCGCACTTCCGCAACGATCTGCGCTGACAGCGACGATGAGCGGCCCGCGAGAACAATCCGCGCCGTCGAATTCCTGTGCGGGTCGAGCGACATCACATATAAATAGTAAAGATAGTATCTTTATGTCAATCGCCGCGTCGAGTTCATAACGTATTGAAATAAAAAGAAAAACGGCAGGCGATCGTTTCCGCATCCAGGCCTTCATGCGCCTGCAAGCGAACGGGCGTAGCAGGCGCTACAGCGCCCGCGTCGTGTCGTCGAACAATTCCTCGACCGCAAAGCGGCGCGGAATGATCTTCATTTCCAGCGCGTAGCTCGACATCAATTCAAGCGCCGGTTTCACCGCCGCGAAGCCGAAAGGAATCGTATCGATGGTGCCAGGCTTCGGCAGATCGGCGGCTTTTTTGCTTGCCGCTAGCATGCGGAAGATTTCCCGCACCGCGCCGGAATCGGACTTGGCCAATGCACTCTTGACCACGACCATGTGATTGACCGGCACGGTCGCGTGCTTGTTGTACCATTCCTGCGCCGCCGCGTCCGGGACGGCGATCACACTCTTGAGCCGCGGGTCTTTCGGGATATTGCCGCCAAAAATCGCCGCATCGAGCTCGCCTTCGAGCAGCATCTTGGTCATGTCCTTGCCGGCAGCCGCGCGCTCGACGCCGGGCGGGTCGCGATATTCGGGCACATGGGCATCCTCGAAGGTCACCCATTTCACTTTACCCAGATCGACGCCGTAATCCTTCCAAAGAATGCCGCGCAACCACACACCGGTCGTCTGCGAAAACGCGCGCACGCCGACGCGCCGGCCAGGCAAGCTTCCCGGGGTCACCGTGCCGTGCTCGGAATTGTAAAACATGGTGCCGTGCTGAAAACGTCCCATCATGGTCGCAGGCAGGAGCGTCAACGGCTTGCCATAGGCCTTGGCTTGCAAATAAGTGGCGATCGCCATTTCGCTGACGTCGAACTTCGCCTGGCGCACCATCATGAGGAAGGCTTTGTTGATCGGCTCGACTTCATTGAAGCGGAACGCGATGCGATCCGATGTTATGGCGCCACTCTTGAGCGGCGTGGTATGCGGATATGTGCCCAAACAGGCGTCAAGCGTCGCGACTTTCTCGGCGGTCAATGTGGCCATGGTGCTTACCTCATTGCATGAACTGATCTTATGATCTGGCGTGCGGCTGTACCAGTCATTTGCCTCTTATGAGCTTCAACAGGGATTGGAAATGGATCAGAACGCAACAATAAAGGAAATGGCGGCTCCAGAAGGGCGGGTTTCCCCCGCACAGCTCGTCGATTTTGTAGCGCGCGCATTCGTTGCCGCTGGCCTGCCGCAGCCTGACGCGCAGACCGTCGCTGGCTTGATGGTGCAAGCCGATTTGCGCGGCAGTGATACTCACGGCGTGATCCGGCTGCCGCTCTACGTCCGCCGGCTGCGTGCCGGCGGCATCAATGTCAAGCCGAACATCTGTGTCCTCAACGATCGCGCCTCGGCAGCGCTTATCGACGGCGACAATGGCATGGGCCATCTGGTCATGCGCCGCGCTACCGAACTCGCCATCGAAAAAGCGAAGGTCACTGGTGTAGGCTGGGTCGGCGTCCGCATGAGCAATCATGCCGGACCGGCGGCGCTCTATGTAACGATGCCGCTCGCGCATGACATGGTCGGTCTCTATTTCGCGGTCGGCAGCAACAATCATCTGCCGCCATGGGGAGGCAGCGAGAGCCTGCTCGGCACCAATCCGATGGCAGTTGCCGTTCCGGCGCTCGAGGAGCCGCCGATTGTGCTCGACATGGCGCCGACCGTGGCGGCTTACGGCAAGGTGCGGCTGAAAGCACAGCGTGGCGAGGCGATGCCGGTCGGCTGGATGATCGATCGCGAAGGCAAGCCGCTGACCGATGCCAAACGCGCTGACGAGGGCCATCTGCTTCCGATCGGCGATTACAAAGGCTACGGCCTCAGTCTTATCATCGCGCTGCTTGCCGGCGCACTCAATCGCGCCGCGGTGGGGCGCGAGGTGATCGATTTCGTCAAAGAGACCGGCAAGGCGACCAATACCGGCCAGGCGATCATGGCGGTGTCGATCGAGGCGTTTGTGCCTCCAGCGGAGTTCAAAAAGACCGTGGATGGTTTCGTCCGCGATATCCGCCAGTCGAAACGACTGCCCGGTGTCGAGCGCATCTGGCTTCCCGGCGAGCAAAGCCACGCCAAGCAGCTCGATCGCAACGCCCATGGCATTCCGACGCCGAAAGCGCTGCGCGAAAGTCTCGACGCGGTGGCGCGCGAGCTTAAGATTGCGCCGCTGAACTAGCTTGCGCTACGGCCGGAGTGGGGTGCCGAGCGGGCGCTGCAAATCGGTTTCGTTAGCTGAAATGAGGAACACATCAGATGCCCCCGCAAACACCTGTCGGATTGATCGGCGTCGGCCTGATGGGAGAAGTCTATGCGCGGCGGCTGATCGCCGCCGGATTTGGCGTCATAGGCTTTGACCTCGATGCGGGGCGAAATGAACGGCTTACGCAAATCGGCGCACGCGCCGGCCCGCTCGCCGAGATCGCGCGCCAATGCGATCCGATCGTGACCGCGGTATTCTCGACCGATCAGGTGGAGGTGGTAATCGAACGCGGCCTTTTGCCATTAGCCGCCGGCAAGATCGTGATCTGCACCAGCACCTGCGATCCGGACCGCATTGCCGCGCTCGGCGCGCGCGTTGGCCGCGATATCCGCTTTCTCGAAGCGCCGGTCTCCGGCACCAGCGCGCAGATGCGTAACGGCGACGGCCTCGGGCTCATTGGCGGCGATCCGGAGCTCGCGCAGATCGCGGCGCCGGTGCTGGATGCGTTATTTCCGAAGCGCCTTCACATCGGCAAGATCGGCGATGGTGGGCGCGCCAAGCTCGCGATCAATCTCATTCTCGGCCTTAATCGCCTCGCTTTGGCTGAAGGCCTGGTCTTTGCTTCGCGGCTTGGTCTCGATCCGACGGTATTTCTGGAAGTGGCGCGCGCCTCGGCGGCCGCCTCGCAGGTGATGGACACCAAGGGGCCGAAAATGGTGGCGGGTGATTTTTCTCCCGAAGGCCGGGTACGGCAGACGCTCAAAGATGCGCATCTGATGCTCGATCAGGCGCGCCCAGCTACCCTATTCATTGGGCGTCGCCGATGTGCACTGGCTCTCGCTTCATCCTGGGCTTGAGGGCCTTATCGTTCCGAGCAAATTCTACGCTATTTCGGCCGCCGGCAAACCAATCGTAATGATCGGCAATGGTGAAGGGGAAGTTGGTCGGCTGGTGCGGGAGCATCGCTGCGGCATAACGATTGCGCCTGGTGATGCCGGGAGATTGGCCGATACGTTGCGGCGTTGGTCAGAACAGTCGCGGGGCATCGCCGAAATGGCGCGCATGCGCGGCAGATGCTGGACGCACGCTTCACGCGGCGCCGTGCGCTCGATCACTGGCGCCGATTAATCGAACAATTGTGTTCCTAGCAGCCGGCCTGCGCCGCCAACTCGGCTGTCAGTTCCGCGGTTTGATCTGAACATAAATGTGTGTCGGCGCTTCGGAAAAATATCGAAATAGCGCCGGGCACAACCAGCCTTCGATATCGAGCGCCGACGAGTAATACCAATTGCCGCCGTCCTCGCCGCGTCGCCAATCCAGGCGATATTGATGTCCAGGAAAGACCGAACCGGAAAAAATCAATATAAAGCCTCTGTCGGCATCGGGAATAACAGCAACAACGCGGTCGATCCACGTATCGGCGCCGGCTACGAACGGCTCTTGCAGCAAATCGACCCGAGGATCATCGAACACCCACATGCCATTGTGCTTGTAGGGGGAGATGACATTGATCTCGTTCATGGTGGCCTGACTAAGATTCCATGTGCGGCAATATCAACACGCGATCGGCGCGTTCATTACAGTCAATTTGCAGTCCACCTCGCTTCCCGTCCGGGGCGGAGCGTAAGCGGTTGACGGCGTGGCCCCCAATCGCCGGCGGTCGGCTCAAACATCCCGTGGCACGGCGTGCCACAAGCGGTACACCGGCCATCCGCCGACAAATGCCAGCTAGTGATGTCGTACCAATCGCGGCCGATCAGGACCGCGCCGCAGCCGCGGCATAGCGTCGATTGTCCGGTGGGATCATGAACATTGCCGGTGTAGACATAATGTAGGCCGCAATTCAACGCGACTTGGCGCGCCATGCGCAGGGTTGCCGGCGGAGTCGGCGGTCGATCCGTCATTTTCCAGTCTGGATGAAAGGCGGTGAAGTGTAGCGGAACGTCGGGGCCTAGATGGGCCAACAGCCATTCACTTTCGGCTTCGATTTCAGATCGCGAGTCATTTTCGCCCGGAATAAGTAGAGTCGTGATCTCAAACCAAACCGTTGTTTCGTTCTTAAGGTAGTCCAGCGTCTCAAGTACGGCCCCGAGTTTTCCAGAGCAGAGATCCTTGTAGAACCGCTCGGTAAAACCTTTGAGATCGATATTGGCGGCATCCATGTGCCGGAAGAACTCGACGCGCGGTTCTGGCGCGATGTAGCCCGCACTGACTGCCACAGTTTTGATGCCGCGTTCGCGGCAGGCCTGCGCCACATCTACCGCATATTCAAGGAAAATGACCGGGTCATTGTAAGTAAAGGCGACCGAGCGGCAACCGCTCTGCACCGCCGCATCAGCAATCATTTCCGGCGACGCCAGATCTTGAATCCGATCAAGATCGCGAGCTTTCGAAATGTCCCAGTTCTGGCAGAACTTGCAGGTGAGATTGCACCCCGCCGTGCCAAATGACAGGACCGGCGTGCCGGGCAAGAAATGATTGAGCGGCTTCTTTTCAATTGGATCGATGCAGAACCCCGAGGAGCGTCCATAAGTTGTAAGCACGATCTGGCCGCCTTGCCGCGCCCGCACAAAGCACAAACCCCGCTGGCCTTCATGCAGCTTGCAGTATCGCGGGCAAACGTCGCACTGGACGCGGCCGTCGTCCAAAAGGTGCCAATAGCGGCCTGGCTTGCCGGCAAGAGGTTGATTCATGCGGCGTGCAGTCTAAGTCTTTTAAAGCTGGACATGGTCATCAAGTGGAGGCCGAGCAAGATGCAAGCCGGTCTAAACACATGATTATCCGGCGCGCGGCCGTCGCCGGCAGCTTCTACCCAGCCGATCCCGATCGGCTGCGGCGGCAGATTCTTGACCTGCTTGCTGGTAGTGACGCCCGCGCAACGACCGCGCCCAAAGCCGTGATCGCTCCCCACGCCGGTTACATCCATTCCGGGCCGGTCGCTGCGGCGGCTTTTGCAAAACTTCGCGGTTGTGACGCGGCATTTGCGCGAGTCGTGGTCATCGGTCCGGCCCATTACGTTCCTATCCGCGGTATCGCAGTGCCGCAGGTCGACGCCTTCGAGACTCCGCTCGGGCGCGTGCCTGTTGATCGCAAGATCTTCGACGATGTTGCGGACCTGCCGTTTGTTTTACAAAGCGAAGCTGCACATGCGCCCGAACACGCGCTCGAAGTTGAAATACCGTTTCTCCAGATTATTCTGCCGTCGTTCTCTTTGGTTCCGCTTGTGGTCGGGGATACCACCGCGAAGAACGTAGCGCAGGTGCTGGCGCGGCTTTGGGGCGGGCCGGAAACATTGCTCGTCGTTAGCTCGGATTTATCGCACTATCACAGCTATGAGACTGCGCGCCGGCTGGATGCCGCGACGGCTGCGGCGATAGAAAAAGGCGAACCGGCCGTACTAGGCCCGGGGCAAGCGTGCGGCTACTTGCCAATCGCCGGCCTTCTTATTGAAACCAATCGTCGCGGCTTGAAAGCGCAACGGCTCGCAATGTGCAATTCCGGCGACACGGCCGGCCCGCGGGACCAGGTCGTTGGTTATGGGGCTTGGATGTTCAGTTGAGATTTGATCGCGACTTAGGCCAGATCGACCGCAAATCGTTTGAGATCGCGCAGCGAGCAATACGTCAGCGCCGTCTCATGGGTGGCGCGCAAAACCACGCGCGGCGCCTGCTCGGCCTCAAACGCTTCCTGCCAGCGTTGAGCGCAAAGGCACCAGCGATCGCCGGGCTTTAATCCGGCAAAACCGATTTCCGGCACTGGCGTCGATAGATCGTTGCCGCGCGATTTGGAAAAAGTAAGAAAGGCGTCGGTCATGACGGCGCAGACGGTGTGGCTGCCAACATCCTCCCGTCCGGTGTTGCAACAGCCGTCCCGGTAGAAACCCGTCATCGGCTTGATCGAGCACAGTTCAAGCGGCTCGCCGAGGACATTGCGCGCCGACATTCGCGCGCCCCATTGCTCGTCCCTGTCGTCTCGCAGCATGGCGGCTCAGGACATCAACTCGTTCGCGCCGTTGCAATGGTGGTAGCTCGAAAGAAATAGTGAATGGATTCCGAGAATGGCGAGGCCAAAACGCACGCGGGGAGCGACCAAGGTGGGGCCTTGCCTGACTGATGTGGCCCCGAAAGATCGCTCCCAGCGCACCGCTCGCATCTTGACCGCTATGGCGCCGCCCGAACGGATGCGACGTCAATCATCGCGGCTTTGCTGGCCCGGTGGAAGCATATGACCCTCCATGACCGCGAAAGCATACGAATCGAATTGTCGCCCAATGCAATCGTCTGTCAAGGGAGGCAACAGTCGCGGGTTCCATGCCGCGCCGACGCAGCAGCTAAGATTGTCCGAAGGTCAAGACGGTCAAGCGAGGTCTCATTCAATTTGTAGCTTGAGCGATTCGATTAGCGTCGCCCAGCGGCTGCGCTCTTGTTGCGTGAACACGGCAAATTCATTCGGACGCATGCGCTTCACTTCAATGCCGACCTGTTTCATTCGTTCGCCAAACGCGCTGCTCGCCAATAGCCAATCGAGTTGGAAACGCAATTGCTCGAATATCTCCACCGGAGTCGCCGCCGGTGCGTAGAGCGCGATCCACGCCGATGCGACGAGATCGGGATAACCGAGCTGCGGCATGCGCGCTACGTCCGGCAGAATCTCGGACGCGGAATTTGAGGCGAGCGCTAAGGCGCGCACTTGATCGGCCCGTATCGCGGCAAGAACATCCGGCACGATCGGAAACATCGCGGCAATTCGTCCGCCGATCAAATCGTCAAGCGCGGGACCTTGTCCGCGATACGGCACGTGAACCATATCGACGACCGGTGCGCGCTTTAAACATCTCGCCGAAAAGGTGCGTAGACGAACCGATCCCGGAGGAGCCGTAGCTGAGTTCACCGGGATGCGCGCGCGCGTAAGCGATGAACGCCTCCAGCGATCGAGCCGGTATCGCCGGATGCACCACCAACAAATGCGGTGCCGACCACATCATGCCGATCGCAACGAAATCGGTTGCCGGATCAAAAGTAAGATGTCGGTACAGGGTCTGATTGATCGTCTGGGTTCCATTGGTGCCGACGAACAGCGTGTGACCATCGGCTTGAGCGTGCGCCGCTTCTGCGGCGGCGAGATTGCCGCCAGCGCCGGGCTTGTTCTCGACCACCACCGGGTGGCCAAGCCCCGCTTTAAGATGCTCGGCCAAGAGCCGTGCCGACAGATCGGCGCTTCCCCCCGCCGGAAACGGTACGATGATGGCAATTGTCTTGCTGGGCCAATTATCGGTCAACAGCTGCGCCGAGACTGGAATCGCCGCAATTTCATTGGCCGTAGCGACCAAACCCAAGATCAAGTGGCGGCGATCTAACGGCATCAGGTTCTTTTATAGTTCCCGAGCCGCATTGCTGTGGCCCTGATGTAACACCTCACCGAAATCGAACGGCATTTCAAGGTGTCGCGTGGCCCGGCCAGTGCATGTCTGATTGAATGCCGCTCGCCGCGGGGGCGCGGACCGGCGTGTTCTAACGCGTTCGATGCGACATTTGAGGGGTGATGACCCAGACTTCTGCCTATCCGGACGCCGCTGACCGGATCGTCGTCAGCTCTCGCCGGGGCGCTTTCTTCCGTTCCGCTGCCGCACGGCTCTGGCCGTGGAGTGACTGGATCGTTTTGATCGTCACGGCTGCGGCTCTTTATCCGATGTTCGGGCGCAGTTCGGACATGGGGCCGTTTTACGGCGCGGCCGCCCGCTGCGTCCTCCGCGGTGAAGCACTTCTGACCTGCCTGCCGCAATATCCGTATCAACCTGCTTTAGCTTTGTTCTTTATTCCGCTCGCATTTCTGCCGGCGATTCTCCAAAGGCTGATTTGGTACGTAGTCTGCATCGGTTGTTTGGTAATCGCGGTTCGATTGACCGAAGCTATCGCCGAACGGCTGTATCCCCGCCGTCATTCTCGCCACCGCCGCAACCCTTGCCGATCCGCGCATGCGCACGCTCGGCACTTACGTGCTTACCGCGAGCTTTCTCCTGCGTGCCGGCACGTCAAACGATCTTGCCGGTCAGCGCATCACCGATTTCGCCTATACCTACGGCTTCATGCCGCTCGGGGCGATCCTGCTTTATGTAGTTTTCGCGGCGATGTTGTGCGTTTGGCGGCCTCCCGGAATCGGCGCAGAGGATAGCAAGGCCAAAAGTAGGCCCGTCCGCCAATCCTTGATGCGCTGGCGAACAGCGCCGGACTAAAACAAAGCGTAATTTGTTCAGCGTCTTTCAGGTGTTGAAGCACCCGCAGCCGGCGAAGCTTGCAGAGGGACATGCTGTAGCGGAGTGGGATGCCCCGCCTTGGCCGCAGGCGGAGAAAGAACCTGCTGTCTGACGTCCTGCTCGACCTGCTGCAGCATCGAAATATTTTGGCTCATTTGATCTTGCTTGGCGGCAAGCTGGTCTTGATTGGCGGCGAGTTGTCCGACACTGCGCCGCACGATCGCAAGATCAACCGCCATTAACTTCATCTGCTGTATCAAGTCGGACGACGCTACAGCTTCACCGGACTTTTGTGCGGCAGGCGCGGGAAATAGCCAGGCCAGCGACGGGGCCCAGGTCGGAGCCCAGGCGCCGACGATCTCCATTGCTTCGTCACCGTGCGTTTGCCACGCCAGCGTCAATCCGACGCCAATGAGAACAGCGGCGAAAAACCGCGCAAGCGAGCGTAATACTCGTTTGCCGAGCGAAGTCCGTTTCATCGTGCCTTGATGATGCGTCCTGCTGATATGTCGATTGTTCAAATCCCGCACCTCATCCAGATCGCGCAGGGTGAAATCGCGTTCACGATAGTGATCGTCCGGGACTAACGGCGTCGAAGAAGTGGGCATGTTTGGGGCTCCGGATTGGAGGAGTGCTCAGGTGAGAACGCCGTTGAGCTCAGAGGGGCGCCCACGTCAGGCCGCTAAAGGACCGCGATTTGAGACGATAAAACGCGGAATGTACGCGACCATAGTTCACGGCCTCATAGCTTGCACGCTCGTGGCTTGCGCGGTCATGGCTTGCACGCTCATGGTTTGCGCGCCGATGGCTTGCATGGTGATGATGCATCGAGCCGGATGGCGCGAATGACCGAGGCGGTCTTAGTTCTGCACCGGCGCGCCGCAGGATGCGCGTGAGTTCGCTCACGCCTGCCTCGGTTTTGACAGTCGAATCTTCGGTTTTGACGGTCGAATCTATTGCAGTGGCTAGGTCCCACGCGCTTGCCGCCGAACCGGAGGCATCGGTGATGTCAGCGTTGCGGCAATTCGCGCGGAGATATCGGCGCTGCAGACGCCAGGCGGAGGCGCGCGCTACTCTAATCAAGCCCTCAAAGAGTAGGAGCAGCATCAGCACCGCCGCACCGGCAAGACTAATCGACCCGAAGTTTGTCCCACCCACGGTGCTCCCCTGGCCTTCGCCATCCGCGGCTGAAACCCCGGGCCAGGACGATGGCAACCGCTCGTCCGTATTTGTGGCCGCCCGCTCGGCGGAAAAAGCGTTACTCGTCACAACGGGCTCGCGCGTATTCAAATCCACGGACTTAGGCAAATCGACCCAGCGTGCCGCAAAGCCTAGATCGGGCTCCTCACGCGTAGACAAAGCAGATTGAGGCCCTTCCGGAATCGTTCGCAGTAGCGTCAAGCTTTGCTGCGGTATTGGCTCCACCGTGCCAGTTTGCGCCGGCAGTGCCGAGACCGGCTCTTCCGCATTTTCGTTCTGCGTGTCTTGTTTCTGAGACGTCGCCCGAGAGCGAACTGGCATGCCTTGCGCGTGCAAATACCAGCAATGGCGATCGTTCACGCGGTCGACCCGATAGTACCAATGCAAGCCCGCTGGCGCAGCATCACCGGGTTTAAGTTTGCACTCGTCGCCGTTTGGTTCGCCAAAGCTTGATTGGCTCGTCAACAGAATCGTTGCCGGCATGAGCACAAGGGCCGCCGACAAAATCTTTGACTTCAACATTGGTCCCCCAATCCGCAGTGCGGTTCAAAGCCCAACATCGAATCGCACTTCCCGGACAATAATCCTCACGGGCATTTGGGCGTGAGTGCGTTGGCAATGTGAAATTCACGACGTTACGCAAGCCATTATTTCGCCCAAGGTGCGGCCTGGTCGGCAGTAGAGTTGGATAAAAGCGCCGCAACGAGACCCACGGCAAAGAAAAAGGTCGCCATCTCGTTCAAATGCAGCCCAGTTCACATTGTTATAGACCGCCCCGCGTTTGACAGTTGGTTAAACGGCGGCGATCGCGGCCGATCGCTCAATGCGCAGCTCAAAAATCAGCTGCGATCCGGGCGCTCAGGCTATCGGCCGAAGATGCGCCCGCTTACTGACATACAAATTGTTCACCCGAGCGGCCAAAACAGAATTTCTTGCCGACATTGATGAGCTGAACGCGCCGGTTAACGCCGGACGTCGGATGCGCCGGATCGCGCAGCTGCTCCTCACCCATACCGACCGCTTCAAGCACACCCGGATTGACGTTGAATGGATCGATCAAGGCATCGCGGATCGCTTCTGCACGCCGCTGACTCAAGCCGACATTGTATTGACGGCCGCCGACCGAATCGGTGTGGCCGATAACAAGGAAGCCATAGCCAAGCAGGATGGGATTGTGCAGCGCATCGGCGATGGCGCCGATCGTCCGATACGACGACGGTTTGATGACTGCTGAATTGAAGTCAAAATCCACCTCGACAATAAACTGCGCGAGATTTTCCAGCTGTGGGAAGGTCAGCGGACGGGGTGGCAATGCGCCCGGGTAGTTAAGGATATTGTCGAGGACGGCTTGGCGCATCTGAGCGCCGGTCAGCGAAAGTCGCGTGTCGCTGACGCCGGCGAGGCTAGTCGCCATCTGCCCTGAATTGATCGCCTGTTGTGCGGTAGCACCTGTCACTGCCGCGGCGAGGATGAGAGCGCCGACGCGGCAAATATGCTGGAGCTTCATTGCCGCGCCCTCTCCGTACG
>Ga0318551_10000257_pt1 | contig 15154 bp, 9 predicted proteins | sample GRESIP082b2f19_FD_203511 | JGI IMG/M metagenome (GOLD analysis project Ga0318551, IMG submission 203511) | Tropical soil microbial communities from Luquillo Experimental Forest, Puerto Rico - GRE.SIPMG.082b2f19 | ecosystem: Environmental > Terrestrial > Soil > Tropical forest > Bulk soil...
GTCGACGATCGCGAACGAGAGATTGTCGAACAGTCCCAGCCCGGAGCCTCCGCAGTTCGCGTCCGCAATCCCGAACCGGAAGCACTCGACCAGTCGCGACTGGAAGATGCGCGCCGAATCCGGAACGCCGCTCGAGTTCGAGGTGACGAACGTGCCATTCCCCTTTGCATACTCCCAGTCCTGGAAACATTGCGGATCGGGATTGAAGAAGCGACAGCCAAACCGCTTCAGGCCCGACCAGCACTGGGAGCCGTCCGCCTGGCGCACCGGATACCACTCAAACCCGAACTGCCACAGGCAGCCGGTGGTGAAGACATCGAAGATCCCGGTGTAGATCTCATAGAACTGGTAGTAATCCTGCGTCGCGGCCGCCATGTCCGCGGTCAGGTTCATGTTGTTGACCGCGGGGAACGCGGGCGCGGCCAGGTTGATCGCCGGAGAGAACATCCCCATGTAGCTGTTCTCTTCCGTGGTCCCCGCCGGGCCCGAGTTGCTCTCGTTGTCGTCGTGGTTCCCCATCGAGATCACCTGGCCGAACATGTTGCAGATGTTCGTCGGAGACGTCGGTCCGCCGCAAAGGTCGAACCAGCGCGCCGAGAGGTCGGTCAGGCTGTGCACATGGAAGTACGTCCCCGGCGGCTTCCCGGTGGACTTCCAGCGATCGAGCGCGGTGAGCCCACCGTCGTTGTTGATGTCGCCCGGGCCGAGGTCGCCCTCGAACGTGCCGATCGTGGTGGCCCCGGCGCCGGTGTCCACGGTGACCTCATCCAGTTGCGCCGCGCCCTTGTAGCCGGAGTTGTAGGTCGTCGAGACCGAGAACATCGTGTTCTCGTCGTCGTAGCCGATGTTCGTATGGACGCGGAATACGAGGCGCAGCCGTCCGGTCGAGCCCTGGAGCGTCACCTTGTCGGCGCCCGAGATCGCCAGCGTCACGGTGGTGTCGGAGCCGCTCTTCGGATTGTTGCCGGCGACGCCGAACAGCCAGCGACGATTGCCCTTCTTCAGCACCTCGTTGAACCAGCGCCGCGCGTAGTCGTAGACCGACGTGTGCACCTGGCCGTTCGAGTCGGTCCAGCCGGCGCCGGGGCTCGTGTCGGCCGAGGAGCCATCGCCGATCGGCTCGCCGACGTAAACCTGGAAGGAGTCGCAGGGAGCCTGCGCGCTCGCCGGAGTCCCGGCCTCGGCGGAGATGAAGTTCCCGGCCGCCGTCGCGGTCGAGCCCGTGGTCGCCTGAAGCGGATCGCCCTCGAACCAGCCGGTGCGGGACGTCACGCCTACCTGCTTGCCGGTGGACATCGCGCTCCGGAACCGGAACGTCACGGTCACGCCATTGCTGGCGTTGTTGTCCACTGCGATGTCGCGGTACAGCATCTGGTCCTGCGCCGAGCCGTAGCCTGGGAAGTGCTTGCTGCTCTCGTTCGCGTAGACCGTGTTGCTCTGGTCGGTCCCGAGGAAATCGGTGATGTCGGCGTTGAAATAGTTGTGGGTGATCGCATCCTGCGCGGTCAGGTCCCCATGGCCGCGCTGGCCCATCCAGGCGGACATCGTGCCCGCGATCGGCGTCCACGCCGGAGCGATCGGGTTCGTGCCCGGCGTGGTGCTTGTGATCACGTTCCCGGGATCGCTGTGCCACACGCCGACCACGCCGAACGTGCGATCGCCGGGCGAGGTGCCCGAGCCGTCACGCCGCTCGTTGATCACGTAGTTCGCGGTGTTGCCGTACTGCGCCGCCCACCAGGGGCGGTTGTAATCCTGGGTGTAGAGCGTGGGATCCCCGCCGAGGCGCTGCTGGTACTGGCGCACCGGCCACCAGCCCTGGAGCGAGTCGCCGTGAACCGGGTGCTCCCACGTCCAGATCCCGTTCGTGCCGGTCTGGCCGCCCGCGACCGGCTGGCTCGGACGCGGTTTGCCGGAGGGTGTGCCCGGCTGCACCGGCCCATTCAGCGTGCCGAGCGCGCCGCCAACCGCGCCCACCGACCAGTAGTTCGTGGCGAGCTGCCCCGGGCTCAGCGCATCGCTGTAGCCGACGAACACGGTGTCGTTCGCCGTTGCCGACACGCCGAGCTTCGCCGCGCGTGACAGGCGCCGGAGTTCAACGATGCGCGCATTGACGAGTCGCGAGCCGCGCGTCTCCGGGATTCCATAGACTTCCTGCGCGAACGCGTTCGAGGTGATGGCGAGGAGGGAAGCGAGCGCGAGCAGCACAGCCATTCTGTTCATGGCGAACCTCCGGCGGGCCCCGGCGGCGGGCGAGGCCGCGAGAAATCCGGCGCGCGGAGCGGAGGGACTCACGCGGCTCGGGCAAGTTGTGGTCGCGCCCGGACGCGACCTCCTTAATCGTACCGCCGCGCGGCCGCCAGGCAAGCCCCGATGATGACTTGCGGGCGCCGACCGACCCGCGAGCCAGAAGATCAGGCGAAGGAAGCTCCTGGCCCCGGTGCGCAGTTTGGTGCTGCCAAAGACGCGCAGCGAGCCGATGCGCCGCGACTTACGGCATCGCCGCCCCGGCGGGCGGCCAGGCGAGCGTCCGCAGCAGATCGTCGTGGACCTGGTACGGATGGATCACGCGCCGCAGCGAATCCGTCACGAACCCGAGCCGCTCCTCGCGCTTGATCGTCAGCGCCTCCTCGCGCAGGCTGTGCTGGATCGCGGGCGACAGCTCCTCGTACGCGCTCGTGCGCTCCTCCTTCTCGATGAGCTGCAGCACGCGCCAGCCGTCCTTCGCGCGGAGCGGTCCAGCCCATTCGCCGTTCGTGAGCGTCTGGAGCTCGGCCTTCATCGCCTGCCACGCGGGATCCCTGCTCGGGAACGTCACGCGCTCCTCGCCGACCGGCGCGGTGACGCCCGCCATCTTCGCGGCGTCGCGCAGCGACGGCGTGTGGCCGCCGTGCTGGATGAGCGCGGCGGCGGCGGCCGAGTCCGGCAGCGTCACGCGCAGGAGGCGCGCCGCGACCAGCGTGTTGAGCTGGCCTGCGTGGCGCTCGTACGCCGCGCGCACGTCGTCGTCGCTCGCGGTGGCCGCGTTCTGGATCTCGAGCGCGTAGACCGACTCGAGGATCGAGTTGTTGACGCGCTCCTTCAGCGTGCGCGCGATCCGCGGCTCGCGATCGAGGCCGCGCCGCCGCGCCTCGATCAGCACCACGCGCCGGATCACCTGCTGCTCGAGCCACGCGTTGATCGCGCCCATCTCCGCGGGCGACGGCTTCGGGCGATCCGGAATCATGAGGTCGTCGTGCGCATCGCCGAGCGTGTAGGCGAGCGGTTTCCCTTCGGCATCGACGTAGCGCATCACCACACGCGCCCGCTCCTCCGGCGAAAGCGTGACCGGCGCCGCCAAGCCGCCCTGCGGCGAGGCCGGGTTCAAGAGCTGGAACACCGCCTGCGCGCCGCCCGGCTCCGCCGTCACGCGATACTGCTCGCGCAGGCTCTGGAACGCGCGCACCGAGATCAGCCGCTGCTTGCGCTGGCGCATGAGGTCGGAGTACAGGGGCTTCTGCACCGTGAATGGCGCCTGCGGCGGCACTTCGCGCCGGCTCAGCACCTTCGCCACGAACCAGCCCTCGCCGGTCGCCTCGACCGGCCCGATGATCTCGCCGATCGGCGCCTCGCGGACGAACTGGTCGAGCGGATCCACCATCGATCCGGCCGCGACCTCGCCGAGATCTCCGCCCGGCGGCAGCAGCCCGGCGGGCGTGAAGCGCTGCTCCACCGCGGCGAACGGCTTGCCGGCGCGCAGCTCGGCGGCCGCGGCCGCCGCAGGCGCACGCTCCGGGCAATAGATCAGCAGCAGGTGGCTGCGGATCTTGCTCCACTCGTAGAACGTCGCGACTTCGGCGTCGCTGACCGGGATCGCGCGCGGCACGAGCTCCTGGTTCAGCGCCTGGGTCAGCACCTCCTCCTCGACGCCGTGGCGAAAATTCGCGGACGCGGTGTCGCGGTACATGCCGCGCGCCTCGGCGAGCGAGAGCAGCAGCGCGCGCCGCACGAGATCATCGAGCATCATCTGGCGCGCCTGGACGGGATTGCCCGGATACTGCGTCCAGTTCGCGCGCGCCGCGACGTTGAAATCGTCGACCGTGATGACGCGCGTGCCGATCCGCGCGAGCTCGGTCGGCGACGGCGAGCAGCCCGCGGCGAGCAGCGGAGCGGCGAACGCGAGCGCGAGAACGGGGGCGCGTAGCGACATGGGGCGCTCACCCTAGAGCAGGCTCAGGGGGCGCGCAAGAAGTCGCGTGCCGCGGATCAGCGCGCCGCGGCCGGGAGGGCGGCGAGCCCGGCGAGGATCTCGAGCGTCTCGCGCGAGCGATGAAGCAGCATCAGGCCCTCGCCGCGCACGCGCAGCGTGAATTCGCGCCCGGTCGCGAACTCGATCTGAAATCCGAGCGCGCCGACGAGGCCGCGGATGTCCTGCGGAGAGAGCGGCTCGCGGCGCGTCATCTCGACCAGGTTCTGGAACACGCGCAGGCTCTCGACCCCGGCCGGTGCGCCCATCACGCGCAGACGGCGCAGCTCGATCAGCGCGACCGCGGGCGGCGGGAGCTGGCCGAAGCGGTCCATCATCTCGAGCGTGAGATCGTCGATCGCGCCGAGCTCGCGCACCTCCGCGAGCCGGCGGTACAGGTCGAGCTTCTCGTGCTCGTCCGGCACGTAGTCGTCGGGCAGGAACGCCGGCCAGTCGGTGAGCAGGCGCGGCTCGGGCAGCGGCCCGGCGGCGTCGCCCTTGAGCGTGGCGACCGCGTCCTCGAGCAGCTTCAAGTAGAGATCGAACCCGAGTCCGAGGATGAAGCCGTGTTGCTCCGGGCCGAGCAGGTTGCCGGCGCCGCGGATCTCCATGTCCTTGAGCGCGATCTTGAATCCCACGCCGAGCTCGTCGAACTCCTCGATCACGCGCAGGCGCTTCTCGGCGTCCTCGGTGAGCACGCGGCGCGACGGCACGAGCAGGTACGCGTACGCGCGGTGCGACGAGCGGCCGACGCGGCCGCGCAGCTGGTAGAGCTGCGCGAGCCCGAGCGTGTCGGCGCGGTCCACGATCAGCGTGTTCACGCTCGGGATGTCGAGCCCGGACTCGACGATCATGGTCGAGACCAGCACGTCGTGCTTGCGGTCCAGGAACTCCAGCATCACGCGCTCCAGCGCGCGCTCCGACATCTGCCCGTGCGCGACCGCGATCCGCACCTGCGGCACCAGCGCCTGGAGCGCAAGCGCGGTGTTGTGGATGGTCTCGACGCGGTTGTGGACGAAGAACACCTGCCCGTCGCGGTCCACCTCGCGCAGGATCGCGTCGGTCACGACCTCGTCGTCGGTCTCGAGGATCTCGGTGTGGACCGGCAGGCGGTCCTGCGGCGGCGTCTCGATGACCGACATGTCGCGCGCCCCCGCGAGCGAGAGGTTCAACGTGCGCGGGATGGGGGTCGCGGTCATTGCGAGCACGTCGACGAGCCGCGTCATCTGGCGGATGCGCTCCTTCTGCGCCACGCCGAAGCGATGCTCCTCGTCGATCACGACCAGCCCCAGGCGCGGGAACGAGACGTCCTTCGACAGCATGCGGTGCGTGCCGATCAGCACGTCGACCTGCCCGGCCTTGAGCGCGGCGAGCGTCTCCTTCTGCTCGCGCGCGGTGCGGAAGCGCGACAGCACCTCGACCCGCACCGGGAAGTCCGCGAGCCGCTCGCGGAACGTCAGCAGGTGCTGCTGCGCGAGGATCGTGGTCGGCACGAGCACGGCGACCTGCTTGCCGTCCTGCACCGCCTTGAATGCGGCGCGGATCGCGACCTCGGTCTTGCCGTAGCCCACGTCGCCGCAGATCAGCCGGTCCATCGGGCGCGGCGACTCCATGTCCTCGCGCACCTCGGTGATCGCCTTGAGCTGATCGGGCGTCTCCTCGTACGGGAACGAGGCCTCGAGCTCGCGCTGCCACACCGTGTCGGGCTTGAACGCGTGGCCTTCGAGCGCGCGCCGCGCGGCGTAGGCGCGGATCAGATCCTCCGCCATGTCCTGGATCGCGCGCTTCGCGCGTGCCTTGGTCTTCTGCCAGCTCGTCGAGCCGAGCCGGTGGAGCGAAGGTTTCGCGCCCTCGCCGGCCGCGTAGCGCGAGACCAGCGCGAGCTGCTGCACCGGAACGTAGAGCACGTCGCGCTCGGCGTAGGAGATCTCGACGCAATCGGTCTCCTGCCCGCCGAGCGTCAGGCGCCGCATGCCGCGATAGACGCCGATGCCGTGATCCTCGTGCACCACGAAGTCGCCCGCCTTGAGCGCGGACAGCTCCGCGATCGAGAGCCCGCCGGTCTTCTTCAAACGCCGCCGGCGGCGGCGGTAGCGCGCGAAGATCTCGTGATCGGTGAGCAGCGCGAGCCCGGCGCCCGGCAGTGTGAACCCGGCCGACACGAGCCCGACGCCGAGCGTCGCACCGGCGCCCTCCAGCATCTCGTGCAGGCGGTCGCGCTGTCCGGCGTTGTCGCACAGGATCACGGGCTCGATGTCCTGCGCGAGCAGCCCCGCGACGTGGTTGCGCAGGCGCTCCATCGAGCGCTGAAGCGGCTCGGCCGGCGCGCAGCGCACGAACACCGCACCGGCGTAGCGCCTGTCCTCGCCCGGCTCCTGCACGGTGCCCATCCAGTCCACGCCGGCGTGGCGGCGCTGCACGTCCTCGAGCGACGTGGCGGCCAGGAACAGCGCCTCCGGCGGCGCGAGCCGCCCGTGATCCGCGCGCATCTCCTCGTGTCCGCGCGCGAGGAGGCGCTCGAACTCGACGCCGCGCGCGCGCAGCGCGCCAGGATCATCGAGCAGCACGAGCGCGTCCTCCGGCAGGTAGTCGAGCAGCATGCCCGGCGCATCGCCATCGCCGTCCGGAGTTCCGGCGATCTCGTGGCGCGGGAGCAGCGTGGCCGTGCCGAGCTGCTCGCGTGAACGCTGCGTCCCGGGATCGAACCGGCGCAGCGAGACGATGCGATCGCCGTCGAACTCGAGCCGCAGCGGATCCGGACTCGAAGCCGGCCACACGTCGAGGATGCCGCCGCGGCGCGCGAAATGACCGACCGCCTCGACTTCAGGCAGCCGCTCGTAGCCGAGCGCGACGAGCCGCGCGAGCAGCGCCTGCGGATCGAGCTCCGCGCCGACCGCGAGCTTCACGATCCCGGCCGCGAGGCGCGCCGGCGCGGGGACGCGCTGGATCAGTCCGCGCAGCGTCGCGAGCACCACGACTGGCGTTGCGTCGCGCGCCTCGCGCAGCGCGATCAGGCGCGCGAGCGTCTCCAGGCGCTGCGCCGTGATCGCGGGATGCGGCGGCATCAGGTCGTACGGGAGCTGATCGGGCTCCGGGAACGCGAGGGTCGCGCCGGGGCCGAGGAAGTACTCGAGGTCGTCGCGCGCTTCCTCGAACGGCTCGCCGTGCGCGACGAGGTAGAGCGCGGCGCGCCCGGTCGTGCGCGCGAGCCAGGCGGTGAAGAGCGCGCGCGCGGAGCCCGTGAGCCCGCGCACCGCCATGCGCCGCGGCAGTGCGGCGGAGTCGTTGCGCCCCGATTTCCCGGCGAGGAAGCCGGCCAGCTCGCGCGCTTCGCCCACGCGCTCGATCAACCCGACGAGACGCTCGGCGAGCTCGTCGGTGAGCCAGGTTTCGGTGACATGCTCCATCGGTCCTGGGATGCCCTTTCAACACGAAAAGCCGCCGCGGATTTCCGCGGCGGTGATGACGGCGGACTTCGGCTCCGCATCACGCGGAACGCATCGAGCGTAGCAGGCGCGCGGCTCGCGACCAAGCCCGACGCGACGCGCGCGCGGCGCTTCGCGGCCGCTCGGGGCTTGCGCCAAGCGCGGTTCTTCGTCAGACTCGGGCGTCCGAGTGGGATTCGCGCCTGATCCAACCCTGTGCCCCGGGAGATGGACATGAACCGAATCGCGCTGTGCCTTGCCCTCGCGATATCCGTCGCGATCACCGGAACCGCCGAAGCCCGCCACAAGCAACAGATGCAGGCCGCGCCCCGCCACAAGGCCGACTTCGAGGGCGACCGCCCGGTGCCGGCCAAGTGCTGCATCCAGGACGCGGACACCGACGGCGACGGAGTTTCGGATCGCCTCGATCGCTGCCCGAACACGCCGGCCGGCTGCAAGGTGGACGACTACGGCTGCCCGTGGGATTCGGATCAGGACGGCGTGTGCGACGGACTCGACGAGTGTCCGAACACGCCGCAGGGACAGGAAGTGGACGAGCACGGCTGCGATGCCGCGCAGAACGCGGCGCGCCACGCTCCGCACGCGCAGGCCGAGAGCAAGGCGGCGCCGCCGCCGCCGCCGCTGCCGCCGCCGAGCCAGCCGCAGAACGAAGTCGAGAAGAAGCTGCTCGCGAACGGCGAGATCCGGCTCGAGAACGTCTATTTCGAATCCGGCAAGGCGAAGCTGCTTCCGGAATCGGAGCAGTCGCTGAACCAGGCCGGCGAGGCGCTCGAGAAGTTCCCCGGGCTCGGCATCGAGGTGCAGGGGCACACCGATTCGCGCGGTCCCGCGGACTACAACATGAAGCTGAGCCAGGCGCGGGCCGAGACCGTACGTGAGTACCTGATCACGCACTACCACCTCGACGCCGGGAACCTCAAGGCAAAGGGCTACGGCGAGTCACGTCCGGAAGTGAAGGAGAAGAACGAGGAGGACCGCCAACGCAATCGCCGCGTCGTCCTCAAGGTGCTGAATCCGCAGGCGCTGCCGAAGGGCGTCGAGATCAAGCACTAGCCGCGGCGCGGACCGCTCCTACCAGGCGCCGGAGTTCGGCTCACAGCCCTCACCATCGCCTCCTGGAACGATGTGATGGCGGTGTCCGGATCGGGCTGCCGGCGCCGCCGGCGCCGCGGACGTGCGTCTGCAGCCAGCGCTCGTACGTGTTCTGCGGGGTCTCGCACCCCGATTCGAGGTTCTTGGAAGCCTCGTAGCTGAGGAACACGAGCAGGTCCACGCCCGCGCCGACCAGGAATCCGACCATCGCGCCGTGCTTGATCGTCTCCAGGTTGACCTGCGCGACGCTATCCGGAGAGACGCTTGCAAAGGTCTGATCGCCGGCCATGACCTGGATGCGAAGGCGATCCGGATTCGAAGCCGGAGTCCAGCGCGCGAGCAGGCTCTCCGCGAGGCAGGAGGCGCCCGAGTCCGGCGCCAGCGAAACAAGATCGTCCAGCGGAATCTCGCTGACACCCTTCTTCGCGTCCTCGAGCACCACGCTGCGATGGCCGAAGCCGCGCAACTGCGCCGTCCGATACTCGCCCGTGCGTGTGACGACCCGGATCCTCGCATCCAGATCCGGCAGCCGCAGGGAATCGCCGAGCGAAGCGCGCCAGGCGTCGTACTGCGCCCGGTAATCGACGGGCGGAACGGATCGCAATCCGGCGAAGCGGCCCTGGATCGTGGTGCTGTCGATCCGCACGAGCTCGATCCGGCGGTCGGGATCAACCTTGCCGAGCCGATCCATGCTGGCCGGAGCGGTATTCGGCTGCTCGCTGTCGAGGATCGCCCCGACGCCGAGGCCAATCAGGCTGCAGCCCGTCACGTGAACGGCGAAGATGCCGCCGATGAGGAGAATGAAAAGGACGAGCAGAATGCGCGGCCACATGGGCGACCTCCCGGCCTGCGCCCCCGCGGCGGCCGGGGCGCTCGGGACCCGCGGCGGAGCCTAGGCGCTCCGGCGCGCCGTTCCAAGCGTTTTCGCTCCCGCCCCCATCCCGGTGCGCGCGAGTACCATCTCCGCGAGCAGCAGCGCGAGCGCGAGCAGGATCATCTCGCGCCACAGCTCGCGCCCGTAGCGCGCCTCGAGCACGCGGCGCGTGAGATCCGCGCCGGGCTGGACCACGCGCGCGCGGCCGGGCGGGAACGCGCGCAGCACGACGCCCGGTTCGAGCGCGGCGAGATCGCTCTCGCGCGGATCGGGATTCACCGCGAACACCGATCGCAGCTGGCCGCCGCGGAACACGCGGTAGAGCCCCGGCTGCTCGAGCGGCGCCGAGACGAGGCGCGGGCTCCCGCTCTCCGAGCTCAGCTCGGACGGCACGTCGCGGCCGTCGAGATCCGTGATGCGCCAGCTGCCGGTCGCGGCCGGCGCGCGATAGCGGTCGCCGGGCGCGAGCGAGCCCATCGCGCTGCCGTGCGCGAGCACCTTGACCGCCTGATGGACGAGCGGCAGGAACGCGCCGCTCACCGCGAAATCGCTCGCGGCCGGATCGAGCGGCGCGCTCAGCACCATCGCGTGCGGCGCCTCGATCAGCGCGGCGTGCGCGCGATCGAACTCGAGCAGCGCGCGGCCGCGGCCAGGCAGCAGCGCGCGCGCGAGCGAGAAGCGCGCGTTCGTGAGCGCCTCGCCGGGGCGTGACGTGAACCCCGCGAGCACCGGATGCCCGGCCGCGACGACGCGCAGGCGCCAGGCGTCGCCGGCCGGGAGCGCGTCCGCCGCGCCCAGCGCCCCGACACCGAGCTCGCGCAGCGGGCCGTCGCTCCAGAACGCGGCGTCCGCGTGCGTGCCGAGCGCGACGAGCAGCGCGCCGCCCGCGCGCCAGAAATCCAGCACCGCCTGGAGCTCGGCGGGGCCGAGGCGCTCGAGATCGTTGAGCACGATCACGTCAGCCTCGCCCGCGCGCTTCTCGAGCCCGGGCGCGTCCACCGTCTCGACCGCGATGCCCGACGCCGGCGATCCGGCTTCGAGCGCGAGCCTGAGCGGCGAGGGTCCGTGGTCCTCGCGCAGCAGCACGTGCAGCGTCGCGGCGCTGCCCGAGACGAAGTAGCGCAGGTTGTCGAGCGGGAGCGCGTCGTCCGGCAGGCGCGCGACGCCGCCGCCCTCCGGGAGCCGCGCGAGCGGGATCAGCGCGCTCGAGACGCCGCGCGCGGCGAGGTTCAGGAACCCGCGCCCGAGGTCGGCGCTCGTGTCGGCCGCGTGCGCGGTGGATGCGAAGCTGACCTCACGCGCGGTCACCGCGAGATCCCCGGGCGCGGCATCGAACGACGCGCCTTCGAGCGCGAGCGCCGGCCCGGACTCGGACGGCGCGAGCGCGGCGCCGGTCAGCGCGGCGTTCGCGCGCGAGCGCGGCGCGATTGGGATCAGATACACGCGCGCGGGCGGCCACGGCCCGGCCGGGTGCGCGAGCCCGCCCGAGTCCGGCAGCCCGCTCCTCTGGAAGTCCGAGACCCAGAACAGCTCGCGATTCAGCGCATGCGACTCGGCGAGCGCGCGGCCCGCGTACGCGAGCGCGCGCACATGATCGGTCGCGGCGGCGCCCGGCGCGAGCGCGTGCGCGGCGGCGCGCAGCCGCGGCACGTCGCCGCTCGGCTGCGGCGTGGCCGGGTGCGGCTCGCGATCGTACGGCACGATCTGGAGTTCATCCGACGGCCCGAGCGTCGAGATCAGATCCTCGACCGCGCGGCGCGCGACGTCGCCGAGCGTCGCGGCGCCCGCGCCCGGGGCTTCCGCGCCCTCGGCCTGCGCGCGCATGCTGCCGCTTTCGTCCACGAGCGCGACCACGAGCGTGGCGGCGCGCCCGGCGCCCGACGCGCTGCCGCGCAGCGCGGGCCGCGCCATCGCGAGCGCGAGCGCCGCGATCGCGAGCGTGCGCAGCAGCAGCAGCAGCCACTGCTTGAGCTTCAGGCGCCGGATCTCGCTGTGATGCACCTCGCTCAGGAACTCGAGGGAGGGGAACAGCACCTCGCGCGGCCTCCGGCGCGTGAAGAGGTGGATCAGGATCGGGATCGCCGCCGCCGCGAGGCCGAACAGGAAGAGCGGGTTCAGGAAACTCATCGCGGCACCTCGGCGAATTGCGCGGTCCGCTCATCCCATGCCTCGATGCGCGTGACCGGATGGATCTCCCAGCCGGTCAGCCGGTCGCCGGCCTTGCGCGGCCCGCTCCACGGCGCGTCGTACTGCCAGTCGTAGAGCAGCCAGCCGGTGACGCGCACGCGCCGCGTGCCCTGGGGCCACGGCGTGACGCCGCCGAGCCGCGGCCGGAACACCTGCACGAGGTTCTCGTACGTCCAGTGCGGGGCGGAGCTGCGCACGCGCGGCGTGATCTCGGCGGTGACGTAGGTGGTGTCCCAGTCGGTGGGGAGCAGCGGACGCGCGACGATCTCGAGATGGAGATCGCCGTCGTTCGCGCGCAGCAGGTGCTGCACCGTGCCCTCGAGCGCGACGCCGCGCCGCTCGTACGCCGAGTACTCGCCGACCGGCCGGCCGTGCGGAAGCGCGGCCATGTCCGCGAACGTGATCGGCGTCACGTGCGCCGGTGGATCGACGCGCTCCTTCATCTCGCGCAGATGGGAGGCTTCGAGCGAGGCGAACGGCCCCTGGCCGAGCTGACGGGCGAATGCGAGCAGCGCGGCCGCGCCCAGGATCAGCGCCAGCGCGGCGGCGAGTCGCAGACTCACAGCAGCTTCACCCGCTTCTCCAGATAGGCCAGCAGCGCCTGATCGAACGGCGTGCGCGTGTCGATCGGCACGTAGTCGATGCGCTGCTCGCGGCACTGCCTGCGGTAGAGATCGGTCCAGGCCTGGAGCCGCTCGCGGTAGCGGCGCGCGATCTCCCACGGCTCGGTCGTGAGGCGCTCGCCGCTCTCGAGATCGACGAACGTCGCGGTGTCGCTGTACGGGAACTCGATCTCGTCCGGATCCAGCACGTGGAACACGATCACTTCGTGCCGGCGATGACGGAAGTGCTGCAGGCCCTGCAGCACGTCGGCGGGCCGGTCCATGAGATCGGAGCACAGCACGATCAGCCCGCGGCGCTTGACGCGCTCGGCCAGCTCGTGGAGCACCGGGCCGACGCGCGTCCGGCCCTGCGGCGCGGCGTCGGTGAACGCGCGCAGCAGCTGGTCCAGGTGCGAGCGCACCGCGCGCGGCGGCACGTAGCGCAGCGGGCGTTCGGCGAACAGCAGCGCGCCGACCGCGTCCTGCTGCTGCAGCATGAGGTAGGCGAGCGAGGCGGACAGCGCGCGCGCGTAGTCGAGCTTGCTCATCGAGGCGCGCGGCGAGCGGAACGCCATCGAGCCCGAGAGATCGAGCAGCAGATGGCAGCGCAGGTTCGTCTCCTCGGTGTACTGCTTGACGAGGTAGCGGTCGCTGCGGGCCCACACCTTCCAGTCGAGGTTCTTGAGCGGATCGCCCGGCATGTACGGGCGGTGCTCCGCGAACTCCACGCTGAACCCGTGGAACGGCGAACGGTGCATGCCCGCGATGAAGCCCTCGACCACGAGGCGCGCCTGGATGTCGAGGTGCGCGAGCCGCGCGACCACCGCGGGATCGAGCGGGCTCCCGCTGCTGCGCGAGCCCGCGACGCCGCGCGGCGGCTGGGCGCCGGATCCCGCGATCGGTCCGGAGGCGCTCATCGATTCCCGTCCGCCCAGGCGAACACGATCATCTGATCCTCCGCCGAGCGCAGCGGCTGTCCGGCGAACCCGCCGTCGATGCGCCAGCGCGTGAACCCGGCCGCTGCGAGCAGCAGCTCGAGCTCGGGCTTGCCGATCCAGCGCACGCGCGTCTCGCTGCGATGCATCGCGAGCACCTCGCCGCGCTCGTCCAGCTCGTGGACCTCGTTGATCGAGTGCTGGATCTGCTCGATCGGATCCATCATGCGCTGATCGTAGAGCCGGAGCGTGCGCCCCGTGACCGGGTGGCGGGTCTCGTATTCCAGCTCGGGCGGGCCGCCCGAGGCGGCGATGATCGCCGCGCCGAAGAACGAGACGTGCATCACGAGCCGGCCGCCCGGCAGCAGGTGCTCGCGGCAACGCGTGAGCGAGGCGAGCTGGTCGGCCTGCGTCAGGTTGTGCAGGAACGCGTTGAACGGGATCGCGATCAGCGCGTAGCGGCGCGGCATGCGGAAGTCGCGGAGGTCTGAGACCCTGGCGTCCACGCGCAGCCCGCGCTCGCTCGCGCGCGCCTGCAGGCGCGCGAGCATCGCGGGGAAGAGATCGAACCCGTCCACGTCCGCGCCCGCCTCGATCATCGGGAGCGTGACGCGACCGGTGCCGCACGCGGCCTCGAGCACCGCGCCGCCGGCGGTCTTCGCTTGCGCGCGCCAGAAGTCCAGGTCCATGTCGAAGCCGTGGAAGATCGCGTCGTACATCGCGCCGTCGTCGAACGGCGACGGCAGCACGACCGCGGGCGGATCGTCGGGACGCGCGGTCATGAGTCCTGCCACGCCGTCCACACCAGGTTTTCGCCGGCCACCGGGGCGCGCGCGGCGCCGAAGCCGCCCTGGACCTCGAAGCGCGTGAACCCCGCCGCGGCGAGCAGCAGCTCGGTCTCCGGCTTCCACAGATATCGGAAATCGAACTGCAGCTCGTGCCGCGCCCGGACCGCGCCGCCGGGATCGAGCTCCTCGACCTCGCGCTGGATCCGGAGGCGTTGTTCGATGAAGTCGGCGCGACCGGTGTCCGTGACGCGCACCGTCCCGCCTTCCGGATGCGGAATGGTTTTCGGAAGACGCGGAACGCCGTCGTTCTCGAGCAGCTTCCTGAGGTCGGGATGGAACACCTGGAACATCAATCGCCCGCCCGGCGCGAGATGCTCGCGGCAGCGGCGCAGCGTTGCGATCTGATCGGCGCGCGTGAGGTTGTGATAGAACGAAGAGAACGGGATCACGATCAGCGCGTAGCGACGCGGCCGTGTGAAGTCGCGCATATCCGAGACCGTGAGCTCGGCGGTCCGTCCGGTGCGGGCGAGCTTCGCGCGACAGTGATCCAGCATGGCGCTCGCTGCATCCAGGCCTTCCATCGCCACGCCGGCCTCGACGCAGGGGATCAGCACGCGGCCGGTGCCGCAGCACAGCTCGAGCACCGGTCCACGCGCCGCCTTCGCGATCTCCACCCAGAACGGGATGTCGGCGGTGAAGTCCGAGTAGATGATCTCGTAGAGCTCGGGCGTGCAGTAGTAATCGGTGGTTGTCGCCATCTCGACCTATCCGCGCCGGCCCTTCCACAGCCAGTACACCGGAAGTCCGAGCCCGGCGATGATCACGCCCGCCGCGGCGCGCCAGCCGGAGTCGTGGAGGTCGCTCGCGATGATCATGCCGGTCGCGACGATGAACAGCAGCGCGGGCAGCGGGAACCACGGCGTGCGATACGAGGGCGCCGCGATCTCGCCGCGCTTCTCGCGCCGGCGCTGGACGAACAGCGCGGCCGTGGTGAGCGCGTAGAACAGC
>Ga0318551_10000258_pt1 | contig 15144 bp, 10 predicted proteins | sample GRESIP082b2f19_FD_203511 | JGI IMG/M metagenome (GOLD analysis project Ga0318551, IMG submission 203511) | Tropical soil microbial communities from Luquillo Experimental Forest, Puerto Rico - GRE.SIPMG.082b2f19 | ecosystem: Environmental > Terrestrial > Soil > Tropical forest > Bulk soil...
GTCGAAGATCGGCTCCCACGTGCGCCCGGCGTTGTCGGAGCGCCAGACTCCCCCGCCCACGGCTCCGAAGTAGAAACGATCGGGGGTCCCCGGTACACCCGTCGCGGTGACCGCGCGGCCGCCGCGGAACGGGCCGACGAGACGCCATTTCATCCCGGTCCAGTGGTCGAAGTCGATCGATTGAGCGCCGGCGGATCGCACGATGATTCCCGCGAGGCAGACGCAGAACAGCACGTGGCGCGCTCGAAGCATGTCACCCCCGACCGGCGCATCCTAACCGGGGTCCGACGGAGATGACCTTCGCCGGGCACGTACCTCAGATAGGGATCGTGCTCGACGCTGAGCGATGGACAGACGCCAACGGACCGACCATGAGGTCGCGAGACACCACCCCTCGACTCCGCTAAACGGAGTCGAACCGAAACGCGCGTTCCGTGTTCCCAGCCTGAGAGATACTTACCAAGCTCAGTTGTCGCTGTCAAGCGACAAATGCTGGTGTTTGTTTTCAGCGAACGGTATCTTGACCGCATGCCGAGCACCCCGACTCCCACGTCGATCGCGGTCGCCAGACTGCTGCGAGAGCGCCGTCAGGCCCTCGGGTTGACGCTCCGGCAGGTGGAGACGCTTTCGGGGGAGCGCGGCAAGGCCATACCCCACAGCACCTTGGCTCGGATCGAATCCGCCGAGTTCGACCCCGGCGTCAAGCGGCTTCAGCAACTGCTGCGGCTGTACGGGATACGAACTCAGGTCGCCGGGGATCTCCTAGATCTAGAGGACCTCACGGCACCGGTCCCGTTCGAACGCGACCCCACGAAGCTCCGTGCCATGGCCGTGACTCATTGGCGCGCCGGCAAGATTCCCGAGGCATTGGCCGCGTTCATCGCGTTTCGTCAGGCGACCTCCAACCCCGACGTCAGCCGCGAGATGAGGCACAAGGCGATCATCGACTTCGCAATCGCGGCGTCGAGCTTGGGCAAGCACCACTTGGCCCGCCAACTCCTCGACGACGTCCTGGTCGACGCTCCCGCGCCCGACCTCCTGGTTTCGATCCTGGTTCAGCTCTCGGTGGTGTGGCGATCGTTGGGATCGATCGAAGCAGCGCTGGCGTTCCTCGAGCGCGCCGCGACTCACGTTCCGAAGGAATCCCATCGGCAGATCGGGTGGCTCCGCCACCAGCGGGCGCTGATCCAGATCGATGCCCGGGAGTTCGGTGCTGCGGGAAAGAGCCTGCGGGCGGCCGAGCGCTCGTACCAGCAAGCAAAATCCGATCACGACTGCGCGATAGTCATGGTCTCGTTCGCGCATCTCGCGTTCAAGGAAGGGCAAGCCGTGGCCGCCGTGCGAGCCGCCGACCGCGCGGCCGCGTTCGCGACGGAGCACGGATTCGGCCGCATTCGTCTGGCCGCTCTGATCGAGCGTTCTCGCGCCCTGCAACTCGGCGATCGGGTCGAGGAGAGCCGCGACGTCCTCCGACGGGTCCTCGCGGACTCCATCGCGGCGGACGACAACGTCATCCGGTTCTACGCCCACTACTACTCTTGGAAGGCAGAGCTCATGGGCGGGAGCTCCGGTCGCGCCGAGATCGAATTACGCGAAGCCGGCTACTACCTCAGCTTCGTCGACCAGACGAGCCCGGAAGCGGCCGATGTTCGCGCGCACGCCCCGCCCCGATCTTGATCGCCGACGCCTAGCAGCCTCGTCGGCCGGAGGTTCATGCCGCTAGCTGCGCACGGCGATCTGCCGGAGGGGGCGGCGCTGTGCGATCGGAACTCAGCTTTCGAGGCGTTCGGTCCGGTCCCGGCGATCGTCTCTTCCTACAAATGCCGCCTGCGCGCGCGCCTCCGAGTGAACCGATGCGCCGTCGTCTCCCTGTCGTTTCTCTAACTCCGGGAGGATCCCATGCTCAAGAAGACCGCCCTGTGCGTCCTGGTACTTGCTCTAGCTTTCGTCGCCACCCCCGCCGGCTACACGGACCTGAGCGCCACGGCGACTGTGCTCTCCGACAACCACGTCAGTGTCTCGGTCCACAACACCAGCTCGGCGGCCACGTCCGCCAGGGTGACCCTCACGGTCGTGCTGGACGACGGGACGTCCCAGACGCTCACGAGCCCCAACTTCTCGGTGGATGGCAACGCGACAATTACCATCACCCTGACGGCCACGCGGAACATTGTCGGGATCGGAGACGATCCCCAGCCGTTTCCGTCGCTCTAGCAGGGCCGGGCCGCCCCCGTTGGTCGCCGCCGGACCGGCGGGGGTCGCCTGGGCCGACCCCTACGGGACCCACAGCGGACTCCCGAGCCGCAAGATTTCATTGGAAAGGGTCATATCGGCCGACCGGGGGCCGGCTTGCCGCCGTAAACTCTCTGGGGTACCAAGGGGGCAATGTCCGCCGCGGCGCGCCCAGCGCCGCAGTACCGGGGGGAGCCATGAACGCATCTCGAAGCCTGTGTTGGCTGGTATTCGGCACGCTCGCCTTCTTCTCGCTGCTCGCTCCCAACCGCACCGACGCCCAGGTCGTCCGGCAGCTCACCGACGTCAAGACCGGAAGCATGAGCTACCCCGCGATCGACGACACCGGCACGGACGTCTTCGTGTCGAGCAGCAACGATCCGGTCGGCACCAACCCGTCTCACGCATTCCAGGTGCTTCGATACGCCGCGTCGACCGGCGCGGCGGCGCAGCTGACGACAGCACCCGACGGCACCTATCCCGGTCAGTGGAGCGTGTCGGTCAGCAACGACGACCAGTGGGTCGCGTTCCTCTCTCGGGACAACCCGACCGGCCAGAACGCCGACCGCAGCGGTGAGGTCTTCGTGATGAAGCGGGACGGAACGAGCTTGCAGCAGCTCACCACCCCGGGGCGGGAACGGGCGAGCCGCTCATGCTGGCCCTGGCGGGAGGCGGGACGAAGGTCGTTTTCGTTTCCACGGCGAATCTGACCGGAGGAAACTCCGGCGGACATCAACAGCTGTTCGTCGTCAACAAGGATGGCACCGGACTCTCGCAGGTGACCTCCCTCACCGGGGGGGGACGTTCTACTTTCTCCAGATGAGCGACGACGCGACAAAGATCGCGTTCGTCGCGGATGCGGACCCCTTTGGCACCAACACCGACGACGGCCTGGAGGTGTTCGCGATCAACGCGGACGGGACCGGGCTGAAGCAGCTGACGACGACGCCGGCGATCACGACGAGTGGTGAGCCGGCCGTCGCCTGGATGTCGTTCGCGGGCGGCGGCTCCAAGATCGCCTTCTCCGGCTACGGGAATCCTCTCGGGACCAACGCCGACGGCAATTCGGAGGTCTTCGTCGTCGACTACGCCGGCACGAACCTGAAGCAGCTCACGAACATCAACGACCCGAGCGTGACAGGTTTCCGGTCGGAGTACCCCGGCATCACCAACGACGGAACGACCATCTACTACACCGGCAACCCGATCAATAGCCAGAATGTCAGCGGCCAGATGAACCTGTGGAGGATGACCTCTCTCGGCACGTCCTTGACGCGCATCACGAGCACGGGGGTCGAATACTCGTACCTCGTCCTGTCGGGCTCGGGCAATCGAATCGTGTTTCGCGACACCCGAAACGACAACGAGCTCAAGGTCATCGACACGACCGGCGCAAACCTGCGGACGCTCACATCGTCACCGAAATCGAATATCCTGTATGCCTCGATCGATGGAGCGGGCGGAACGATCGCGTTTGCGTCCACCGACGATCTGCTTCCTCCAGGTAACTCAGCCCACACCTACACTCTCTTTGCGATGCACGCGGACGGAACGGGGTTGGCACAGCTGACGAGCGGAATCAGCGCCTACTGGCCTGTCATCGCGCGAGGCGGCAGCTCGATCGTCTTCTGGTCCTCCGACAATCCACTGGGAACCAATGCCGATGGGAACGTCGAGATCTTCCGCATTGCCCCGAACGGGACGGGACTCGCCCAGGTGACGAATACGCCGAATGGCACTGGACCTTACTACAAGGATTACCCGCACATCTCGGGCGACGGAAACATCATCGTGTTCGAGTCCGCAGGGGACTGGACGGGCCAGAATCCCGACCATAGCTACGAGCTGTTCAAGATCAATGCCGATGGAACGGGCTTTGCGCAGCTGACGAACAGCCCCGTGGCGTCAAGCGGGTCGGAGTTCGGTCGACTCGACTCTGCGGGGCTCTGGATGGCGTTCGATAGCAACGCGAATCTCGACGGAAGCCACCCCCTCAACGAGGTCTATCGGATGAAAACCGACGGCACCGGCCTGCAGGCCCTCACGACCGGTACCGCCGGAACCTACTCGGCCTATCCGGACATCAGCTCCGACGGCTCGACGATCTGCTTCCAATCCAACTCCGATCTCACGGGAGGCAACCCCGACCACAACGACGAGATCTTCGTGTGGCAGTCGGGCGTCATCCGCCAGCTGACCTCCACGACCGGGGATGGGTCGGGCTTCTGTCGCATAAGCGGAAACGGAGCTTGGGTGTACTTCGCGTCCTGGGATCCCATGTTCGAGCAGCAAAACGCGTTCGAGGCCAAACAGGCCTTCCGGGCCAACGTCGCGACCGGAGTTGTCCAGCGCGTGGACGGCCTCGGATTCGGAACGCCCTACGTCTCCGCCGTCGACGTCGCTTACGAGAACTACTTCTTGACGACAGACGATACGGGCGCGCACGCCGCATGGTCGCTCACCACGAACTCGACGCGCGCCAATCCGGACTACGTGGACGAGATCGTTCTGTACGACTTCACGAAGACCCCGGCGGTATCGATCTCCTCGGGACCGGCGCCAACGCACGTGTCCTGGGACGTCGAGGCGGGTCCCATTCGATACGACGTCATCCGCGGCGACCTCGCCAACGTCCACCTGGATCCGACGACGGTCAACCTGGGGACCGTCTCCTGCGTCGTGAACGACTCGCCGGTGAACTCCACCGAGGGCTCGGACGACGGGACCACCCCGCCTCCCGGCCACGTGTTCTTCTACGTCTATCGCGGATCGCAAGGACTCTCAGCGGGACCCGGATCGTATGGTCAGGGAACGGGCGGCAAGGAGCGCGTCGCGTCGGGCGGGGACTGCAACCCGTAGCCTGGTCAGGGGCAGGGATACGCGGCGCGGGCGATTCCCGGATCGCGCGAAGCGGGCTGGGACGGGAAACCCTCGTCGTATGGTCCGGAACAAAGCGGGTTAGCCGGCTGCACCGCACCCCCGGGCCCGCCATGCTCGTGGTCGCATCTGTGGAGCTATTGCATGCTGTGTGGCGAGTCCGTCCGAGCTCGCCCCCGCCAACCTCGGTGCCACGCACGGGTTTCGCAACTCTGCGGTGACGCAAATCGTTGCAGGCCGCGTGTAGAGGGATTGCTCGCGTCGTGGCGACTTTGCACGTCCCTGGCTGAATCTCGGCCGTGGGCGCGAGTCCAAGGCCAACAGACGGCGCAAGAAGCGCTCTCCGCAGTCATGACCTGTGTACCCGTTGCACGCCCTGCGGTGTAAGCCAGCGAGTCGCCGTTCAGGAATCGGCCAGGACAGTCGAGGCTCGTTTCGCAATGGCAGAGAGATTGCTCTTCAACTCGTGTCATGCGCAGTAGGGCCTTGCGGTCGACGAGCGGGCTCGCCGCTCTCCTTCTCGGGACGTCGCTGGGCTGCGGTGTTTCGGAAGAGGACGCGCGATCAGGCCCGCTTCGGACGCCGACCAGCAACGACCCCGCGGTTGTCGTGCTTCGGCGCGGGGCGACGGGATTCGTGCGCGTCGCTCGGATCGACGCGATCGCCAGCCCGTTCGAGCTCTCTCTCCCGGCGAGCGTGCGCGGTGAGGACGCCACCGTGGAGATCGTCGCGGAGATCGACTACTCCCTGCGGTCGGTGATCGTTGAAGGCGCGTCGGTGTGGCTTCAGTTCGGACGCCACGCGGAAAGGTTCGAAGCGGAGGTCATCTCCATCGACACGATCGCCAATGCCTTCAGCAGCACGGCAAGCGTTCGGCTCCTACCCACGGGATCGGCGCCGCGTCTGCACCCCGGCGATCGCGGGAAGGCGTGGATAAGGATCGTCAGGCCCGCCGCGCTCCTGCCGGCGGAAGCCGTGCTGGCCACGGGCGCCGGCGAAGCTGTCGTGTACGTGGCCCAGGACGATCGCACGTTCCAGCGCCGGCGGGTCGTGGTCGGCGACTCGATCGACGGCCGTACGCCTGTCCTCTCCGGGCTCGAGCCTGGAGAACAGGTCGTCGTTTCCGGCGCGACGATTCTTGATCGCATAGCGGATCTCCCTCTCTGACCTCGTTGCCGAGGAGCTCTCGTGTTGCAGAAACTGATTCGAGCGTGTGTGCAGCAGCGGCTTCCGGTGCTGGCGGTCGTCATCGGGATCGCCGCGTTTGGCGTCTCGGCCTATCTCGACACCGCGATCGAGGCCTTTCCGGACGTCACGAACATGCAGGTCAACGTCATCGCGCAGATGCCCGGGCAGGCCCCGGAGGAGATCGAGCGCCAGGTCACGATCCCGCTCGAGCGCGCGCTCAACGGCACACCGGGCATGATCCAGATGCGCAGCGAGAGTCTGTTCGGCCTCGCCTTGGTCTGGCTGACCTTCGAGGACGGGCAGGACGGCTTCCGCGCCCGGGCGCTGGTGGCGGAGAGGTTCCAGGACGCGGACCTTCCCTCCGGCGTCACGCCGCAGCTCGCGCCGGACGACACCCCGCTCGGGCAGATCTTCCAGTATCACGTCGTGAGCGACCGGCACACGCCTGAGCAGATCCGGGGAGAGCAGGAGTGGACGATCTCGCGGATCCTCCGCCAGGTCCCGGGCGTTGCGGACGTCGTGAACTTCGGCGGATTCCTGAAGGAGTACCACATCGTCGTGGACCCGGTCGCCCTCCAGGCGCACGGGCTGACGCTTCAGGATCTCTGCGACGTGGTCGCCAAGTCCAATCACAACGTCGGCGGCGGGTTCCTCCACAGCGGAACGCAGGAGCTGGTCATCCGAGGCGTCGGCTATCTGCGAGATCCCCACGAGATCACCCAGGCGGTGCTCAAGAACGAGGGGGGCACTCCCGTCACCGTGGGGGACGTCGCGACGCTGGTCGCCTCTCATACGCCCCGCCGCGGCGACGTCGGCTACAACGACAAGGTCGGGGTCACCGAAGGATGCGTGCTCATGCGCCGCGGCGAGAACCCCTCTCGCGTTCTCGACGCGGTTCACGCGAAAATCGAGGAACTCAACGCGAAGATCCTCCCGGAAGGGATGAGAATCGTTCCCTTCTACGATCGCTCGACGCTGGTCGACCACACCTTGAGCACCGTCCATCACTCGCTGTTCTTCGGCGCGCTTCTGGTCACGGGTGTCGTCTGGCTGTTCCTCCGGAGCCTGCGCTGCTCGCTCGTCGTCGCGTCGGTGATTCCCCTCGCGCTCTTGACGGCGTTCATCGGATTGCGCGCGATCGGGCTTCCCGCGAACCTCATCTCGATGGGCGCGATCGACTTCGGAATTCTCGTCGACGGAGCCGTCGTGCTCGTGGAGAACGTCCTTCACGAAGCCGCGACCCGGAAGCCCCAGACGCGAAAGGAGATGCTCGCCCTGGTCTCCCGGGCGGCGTTCGACGTCGCGAGCCCGACTTTCTACGCGATGGCCATCATCATCGCCGCGCTCATTCCGATCTTCACGCTCGAGCGGATCGAGGGGCGGATCTTTCGTCCGCTCGCGATGACCTACAGCTTCGCCCTCGGTGGCGCCCTCCTCTTCGCGCTCACCGCGGTGCCCGCGCTCTGCGCCGTGGTCTTGCGCCCGCGAGACGCCGCCTCGGGTGACCCGCGGTTTCTCGTCGTGCTGCGCGACCGCTACGTCTGGTCGCTGCGCCAGGCGCTCGCCCGTCGCGCGTGGGTGGCCGTGGCGGCGGTCGCGCTCTTGACGGCGGGAGGCATTGCGGTCGCGCGCCTCGGCACGGAGTTCCTTCCGGAGCTCGACGAGGGCGACATCGACATCTTCGTCGAGATGCCGCCCAGCATCTCCCTCGACGACGCGGGGAAGCTGCTCACGGACGTGCGAGAGCGCCTTCGGGCGTACCCGGAGGTCGTCGACGTCCTCAGCGAGCAGGGGCACTCCGAAGCGGGCACCGAGGACAAGAACGTCAACATGAGCGAGACGTTCGTCCATCTCAAGCCGCGCGACGAGTGGCGCTCCGGCTGGAGCAAGGATCGCCTCATCGCAGCCATGCGGGCCTCGCTGTCCGAGATCCCCGGCGTGACGTTCAGCTTCTCACAGCCGATCAAGGACAACGTCGAGGAGGCGATGACCGGCGTCCATGGCAAGGTCGTCCTGAAGATCTTCGGGCCGGATCTCGTCGCCATGCGCGCGACGCTCGAGAAGTGCCAGTCCGCGCTGCAGAAGGTTCCGGGGATCGTCGATCTCGAGCGCTATCGCGACTCGACGGTCCCGCAGCTGATCATCGCGCTCGATCGGAGCGCGCTGGCCCGCGCCGGGATCACGGTGGACGCCGCCGAGGACGTCGTCGAAACGGCCATGCAAGGACGCGTGGTGACCGAGCTCTGGGAGGGCGACCGGCCCGTCCCCGTGCGCGTCTTGCTGCCGCACGACGAGTGGGTCGACCGTGACGCGATAGGCTTGATCTCGGTCCCGGGGGCGGGCGGGAGCCGCATCCCGCTCCGCGAGCTCGCATCCATCGGGCTGTCCGGCGGACTGGCCTGCATTACCCACGAGGCGAACAGCCGCTTCCTTGCCCTGAAGTTCAGCGCGGAGGGGCGCGACATGGGAAGCGTCGTGAAGGACGCGATGGCGGCGGTCCAGCAGCAGGTCCATCCGCCACCGGGTCACTTCTTCGTCTGGGGAGGCGAGTTCGAGAATCAAGCCCGGGCCATGCGGCGCTTCGAGATCATCGTTCCAATTTCGATCCTGGTGGTGTTCTCGCTGCTCTACATGGCGCTCCGATCGGCCCGAAGCGCGCTCGTCGTTCTCGCCGTCGTGCCCTTCGCGATAACCGGGGGCGCCTTCGCGCTGCTCGTGTGCCGGATCAACCTCTCGGTCAGCGCGGCCGTCGGCTTCATCGCCTTGCTCGGCCAAGTCAGCCTTGCGGCGCTTCTCGTGATCAGCTCGATCAACGCCCGCCGGCGGGCCGGCGAGGAGCTGGCCCCCGCGATCGTCTCGGGTGCCGCGACGCGACTGCGCGCGGTCCTGATGACGGCCCTCTTGGCGATCCTGGGCTTGACGCCGATGGCGGTGTCGCAAGGCGTGGGAAGCGAGATTCAGCGGCCGTTCGCCCTCGTGATCATCGGCGGTCTGTTCACGTCGATCGCCGTCGTCCTCTTCGTCCTTCCGGTCGCCTACGCGGCGGTCGCACCCGCACGGCTTCCGGAGTACGACTCCGACGACGATGTCCCCGTTCCCCACCTCTCGACAAGGCCGTTGCGGGAGAATCGACTTCCCCAATAGCACTCCCCGGAGAGGCGTTTACGGGACGCAAGCCCCTCCCATGCAGTTGGGGTAGGAGTTGGGGCACACGTGGCCGCAAGTGCCGCAGTTTGCGGGGTCATCGAAAGGTTCTACACACGCGCCGCCGCCGTCGCCGCTGGCGCCGCAGACGACTAAACCGGGAACGCAGGTGCCGGCGCATGTCCCTTCAATGCACATGGGATTGCCCAAACCAACCAAACCAGCGGGGCTGAGGCAAACGTGGCCGCAGGAGCCGCAATTGTTCGGGTCTGTCAGAAGAGATGTCTCGCAGCCGTTTGCCAGGTTGCCGTCGCAGTTGTCGGAACCGGAACTGCAGGTGACACCGCACGCCCCTTCGTTGCACGTGGCAGTGCCACCCGGGACGGGGGGGCACGACTGGCCACACTGGCCGCAGTTGTTCAAGTCCGTCCTAAGGTCTACACAACGGTCGAGACAGTGGGTAAGACCCGGATTGCAGGAGACGCCGCACGACCCTGAGTTGCACGTGGGACTGCCATTGCCGTTCGCGGGGCCGGGGCACACGTGGCCGCAGGCGCCGCAGTTCGCGGTGTCGTTGGGAACACACACGCCGCCGCAGCTGAGAAATCCGGGATTGCAGGCGAAGCCGCATGTCGTTCCGTCGCAGGAGGAGGTGGCATTCGCAGGCGGCGTACAGGGGGTACAACTGGCGCCGCAGCTCGACGTGCTGTTGTTGTTGACACACGCACCGCCGCACTCGTGGAAACCCGGGCCACAAGCGGGCGTGCAGTCGCTGTCCGCGCCATCCGTGAACCCATCGCAGTCATTGTCTACGCCATCATTGCAGAAAGTCTCGTGAGCCTGTGGCGGGTTCGCGGTGGGCACATGGACGCACCCGATCGCCGGATCGCACGAGTCATCGGTGCACACGTTCGAGTCATCGCAAGACACAGGGGTGGCCGCGCACTGGCCGGTTGCCGGGTCACAGAACCCGGCGAGGCATTTGTCGCCAACCGAGCAGTCGAGGGGCGCGTACTGGCAGCGGCCGCTGACGCAGGTGTCGGTCGTGCAGGCGTCTCCGTCATCGCACTGGGCGTTGGTTACGCAACAGCCGGCGATGGCTACCCCGGTGCACTGTCCATTGTTACAAGTATCGTGTTCCGTGCAGACACTCCCGTCGTCACATGCAGCTCCGTTGGCGGGGAGACTCAAGCACCCGGTGGCCTCGTCACAGAGATCGGTCGTGCAGGGGTTCCCATCATCGCAGTTGACCGGGGTGTGCTGGCATTGCCCGCCCGGAAGGCAGGCATCGGACGTGCACGGGTTGCCGTCATCGCAGAGCGAGGAATTGTCGAGGCAGCTCGGCGTGCACTCGCCCAACGTGTCGCCGTGACTCAAGTGAGCGGGGACGGCGTCTTCGCTCACCTGGATCGTCTGGACGTTGCCCGGGCTCCCCGGGGGACGGTGACAGAGAGTGACCTTCTTGCCCGCGGTAGCCGGAGCCGCCACAAGTAAGAGCACGGCGAAAACGGGCATGAGTCGCTTCATCATGGATGTCCTCCTCCGGGGCCGATAAGCCGCGTTCCCTGGCCCGGCTACGGCGAGCTGCCGTGGTGTCCGGAGCCTGTTCAACCGGAATCCGCGCCCCGTGTTACACAGACCGCCGGAGACGCACCGTGTTAGACTTGTTCAAGATTGTCCGGTGGGGGGCGGCCTTGGAAGATCGGTTCGTCACGACGCGCTGGAGCGCCGTCCTGGCCGCCGCTCGCGGAGAGGAAGGGGTCGAGGAAGCGCTGGAATGGCTGTGCGAGACGTACTGGTATCCGCTTTACGGGTTCGTACGGCATAGAGGCTACGACGCGGAGACCGCACGGGACCTCACCCAGTCCTTCTTCGTCACCCTGCTGGACCCGAAGAAGCTCCAAAGGGTCGATCCGGGCCGCGGCCGATTCCGGGCCTACCTGCTGGCGAGCATGAAGAACTTCCTCGCGCACGAGACCGAGCGCGTGGGGGCGCTCAAGCGCCGGTTCGAAAACCCGGCATTCAGGGCGGATTCCGAGGGGGCGGAACGCCGCTTCCTCGAGGAGCCTGCGGCCGGGCTGAGCCCGGAGGAGATGTACGAGTCGAGGTGGGCCCGGACCGTTCTCGATCGCGCTCTTCGGCGACTCGACGAGGAACACGCGACGACCGGACGGGGCGAGCTGTTTCGCCAGCTCGCGGGCCATCTGACCGGCGACGAGGTCCCGTACGAACGGCTCGCCGCGGCCCTCGGCATGACGGAGGGAGCCGTCCGCGTGGCGGTCCACCGGTTGCGCCAGCGGCTCGGGGAGCTTCTGCGTGAGGAGGTGGTCCAGACCGTCGCGGCCGTGAACGACGTCGACGACGAGATTCGCGAGCTCCTCCGCGCAGTGGCGAGATGCCCGTAGCGGAGCCCGGTCCCGGGGCATGCACCGCGTGCGGCGCGACGCTCCATCGGAGCGACGGCTCGTGGACGGTCTGCGTGCGCTGCGCGCTGGGCTTCGCCGTGGGCGAATGGGCCGAGACCTTCCCGAAGACGCCGCGGGACACGACCGTGTCCGGGACGCCCCCGGTCGAGCGGATCGGGCCGTACCGGTTGATCAGGTCACTGGGCGAAGGCGGGATGGGGACCGTCTGGGAAGCGGAGCAGGAACGACCGATCCATCGCCTCGTGGCCCTCAAGCGGCTCCGGCTCGGGCTCGACGGGTCGCAGGTGCTCGCCCGCTTCGAATCCGAGCGGCAGGCGCTGGCGCTGATGAATCACCCGAATGTCGCCCACGCCCTCGATGCGGGACAGACCGAGGACGGCCACCCGTATTTCGCGATGGAGCTGGTCGACGGTCCCTGGATCACGAGCTACTGCGACGCGGAGCGGCTCGACACGCGGCGCCGCCTGGCGCTCTTCATCGACGTCTGCCGCGCGATCCAGCACGCGCACCAGAAGGGGGTCGTCCACCGCGACATCAAGCCGTCGAACATCCTGGTACAAACGGAGGGGGGCCGCGCCGTCCCCAAGGTGATCGACTTCGGCGTCGCGAAGGCGCTCGGGGCGCACCTGACCGACCGCACGCTGATGACGCAAGTCGGCCAGCGCGTGGGGACGCCGGAGTACATGAGCCCGGAGCAGGCGGGACCGGGAGGATTCGACGTCGACACCCGCACGGACGTCTACTCGCTCGGAACGCTTCTGTACGAGCTCCTGACCGGAAGCCTGCCGTTCGCGGCGCCGAACGGCGATATCGACGAGCTGCGCCGTCGCATTCGTGAGGACGAGCCGGTGCCGCCCAGCGTGCGCGTCGCGACGTCGGGACCCGCGGCGGCCGAGATCGCGCGCGCGCGGGCGGCTCCACCCCTGAGCCTCTCCAAGTCCCTGCGCGGCGAGCTGGACTGTATCGTCCTCAAGGCGCTCGAGAAGGATCGGTCCCGCCGTTACCGGTCTCCCGACGAGCTCGCGGACGACGTGGGCCGGTATCTGAACAACGAACCGGTGGACGCGCGTGCGCCGAGCGTGGGCTACCGGGCGCTGAAGTTCTGCCGGCGGCACCGCGGCGCGGTGGCGGCCGCCGCCAGCATCACGCTCGTGCTGATCGCCGGGGCGGCGACCAGCGCGGTGCTCTACTTCCGCTCAGAAGAATCCCGCGCGGAGGCGAGCGCCGTTGCTGATTTTCTCGGCGGGTTGATCACCGACGTCAACCCGAGCGGCGGGAACAAGGACGTCACCGTCCGCGAGGTGGTGGACCGTGCCTCCGACTCCGTTTCCGTGCGCTTCAAGAGCCAGCCCCTGGTCGAGGCGTACCTGCACGACGTGATGGCCCGCAGCTACTCGGGTCTCGGAGCCTGGGAACAAGCCCGAACGCACGCGGAGGCGGCGTTCCGCCTCCGTCACGACATGCTGGGCGCGGACGACCCGTTGACGCTCCAGTCGATGGTCGCCGTGGGCGCGGCGCGGATCGGGACGGGACGGCTCGCGGAGACCGGAGGTCTTCTCGACGAGGCGATCCTGCGCAGCCGCAAGACTCTCGGAGACGAGGCGCCGATCACTCTCAGGGCGATGGCCGAGAAGGCGATCACCCTGCTCTATCAGGGCAAGCTCGCGGAGGGTGAGGCCCTTCATCGTTCCGTGTACGACGTCCGGCGTCGCGTGCTCGGGGACGATGATCCCGAAACCCTGGAGTCGTCCTATTGGCTGGCCCAATGCGCGATCCGGCAGGGCCGGGCCGCCGAGGCGGAAAGTCGCCTCCGCGATCTCCTGGAGCGCCAGCGCCGGGTTCTGGGCACGGAGCACCCGCGGACCCTGAGCACGACGAACCTGCTCGGCTGGGCGCTGAACACGCAGGGCAAGCACCAGGAGGCCGAGGACGTCTTCGTGCACTTGCTCGAGACCCGGCGCCGGGTCCTCGGCGACCGGCATCCGGAGACACTGCAGGTCGTCTACAACCTCGGGGGCGTGAGGGCGACGATGGGCGACAAGCGCAAGGCGTTCGAGTGGCTGCGCAACGCCGTGGACCACGGATACTGCAACCTGCCGAACCTGACGAACGACCACGACCTGGACTCTCTCAGGGGCACGCCGGAGTTCGATCAGCTGATCGCGGACGCGAACGCGAATTTCGCCCGCCAGTTCGGATCGCTCGGTTCGCATTCACGATAGAGTCCTAGGACTGAACCGTCCGTCCGGCGGCCTTAGTGAAGGCCCCAGGGCTCGAACACTTCAGCGTCGACCGGAGCGCCGCCGCAGGTCAGCGGAACGCAACGCCACAGTTCCAGGTAGTCACGGTAGTTGCCGTCGGTAACGAAGTCGGAGGACTCGACGATCACGATGTCATGGAGACGTCCGTCGCGCGCGACGACCGCTCGCGCAGCGACGGAGCCCTGGCTTTGGGGGCTGATGGTAAACCCTCTCTGCGCGGAGGCATCGCACGTGACCCCAACAGCCTTCTCTTGCGGCGTGCAGAGCGGAGAATCGACGGCACCCTCGGGTCTCGCCAGAAGCTCGCCGCGATCGGCGGCCAGATCGACAATGCTCTCGACCCGAAGCTCCAACACCTCATGGTTCCCGTCGAACCGCTTGATCAGTCCGGGGAACTGGTGCGCATGCCACGGCCGATAATCAGAGAACTCGTGAATCGCCTTGTATCGCAGGCCGGAAGTCATCGACGGCCCGGTCTCGTATCGAACCGGCACGCCCGAGTCCTGAACGACACTGAGCTTGGACCACGGAAGTCGGCCCGGCAGCGCCAAGGCGACCTCTACGACGGGAACCCTTCGATTCTGTGCCTTCACAGTCTCGACTCGCCCGCCCTCGGGAACCTTCGTGAATTCGGCCACGTCGATGGCATTCTCGATGTCGAGGAGGCGCAGGGGTTGGTACGGCGAGTCGGCAAGCGTCCACCGGCTGCTCCCGCTCTGGCCGGAGACCTGATGATGGCCCGGGTACGAGATCTCCTCTCGCCACGCATCCGGAGACCACCAACTTAGCTCGTACCGCCCTTGGACCTTTCCACCTCCCAGCTCTTGCAGCCAGAAGTTCGCGCGGAGACGAAACGGAGTGCTATCCCCCGCACGCAAATCGACCGTCTTGGTAGCGCGAGCCAGGAGCGCTCTCGCTTCCAGAGATGACTCCGGTGCCGCCGACACCACCGTCGCGCTGGCCAGGATCGAACCGATGAATTTCGCTGCTCTTGGAAAGTGTGTCATGCCGGATCC
>Ga0318551_10000259_pt1 | contig 15129 bp, 14 predicted proteins | sample GRESIP082b2f19_FD_203511 | JGI IMG/M metagenome (GOLD analysis project Ga0318551, IMG submission 203511) | Tropical soil microbial communities from Luquillo Experimental Forest, Puerto Rico - GRE.SIPMG.082b2f19 | ecosystem: Environmental > Terrestrial > Soil > Tropical forest > Bulk soil...
TTCGAGAACTCGGGCCAGATCTGCAGCGCGATCAAGCGCGTGTACGTGCCCGAGAACCTGTACCAGAACGTGGTGAACGAGCTGGTCGAGATCGCGAAGACCGTGAAGGTCGGCAACGGGCTCGAGGCCGGCACTCAGCTCGGCCCGCTCAACAACAAGATGCAGTACGACAAGGTCCGCGAGATGGTCGACGACGCGCGCAAGCACGGCGCGAAGGTCGCCACGGGCGGACAGCAGCTCTCGGCGAAGGGCTACTTCATCGCCCCGACGATCGTGTCCGAGATCAGCGACGGCACACGGCTCGTCGACGAGGAGCAGTTCGGTCCGGCGCTGCCGGTCATCTCGTACCGCAACGTCGAGGACGCGGTCGAGCGCGCGAACGCCACCCCCTACGGGCTGTCGGGCTCGGTGTGGTCCGCGAACCCGGAGAAGGCAGCCGAGGTGGCGCGCCAGCTCGATTGCGGCACCGCGTGGGTCAACCAGCACCTGGCGATCGCGCCGAACCTTCCGTTCGGCGGCGCCAAGTGGTCGGGGATCGGCGTCGAGAACGGCCCCTGGGGGCTGCTCGGCTTCACCGAGATCCAGGTGGTGAACGTCGCGAGGGCGTGAGCCGCAGCCGCATTCCCAGCAAGCAGGCCGGGCTCGCGAGCACGGCCGCGTAGATCAGGTAGATCCAGGGGAACTGCCCCAGGTAGAAGTCGTGCGCCGAGAGCGAGATCGGGCTCGGCAGCACCACGAAGCCGAGGTAGTCCACCGGTAGCGCCGCCGCGAGCCAGAGCGCGCCCAGCGCCCAGGCCTCTCGGCGCAGCTCCGGACCCGGCGCGCGGCCTCGGAAGTACAACGCAGCGAACGGCGTCCACACCGCCAGGTTCAACGCCGGGAGCAGCTTCTCCGCCAGCTGGTAGCCGGGGTCGTCGAGCGGCTCGACCGTGCGTCCTCCCCCGATCAGCGCCGAGACGCCCAGGCAGAAGGCGGTCGCCACGACCGTGATCGCGGCGTAGGCGGCGGCGAAGGTCCAGAGCGCGCGGCTCCAGCGGAATGAGGATCGGATAGCTCCAGTATCCATCATATGGATACTAGACATGTCCGCGTTCCGGGGTCAACCTCCCGCGATGCGGCTGGCGGAGCTCTCCCGGCGCGCGGGCGTCCCGCGCTCCACGATCAAGTTCTACATCCGCGAGGGTGTGCTCGCTCCCGGGGCCGCCTCCGCCCGCAACCAGGCGAGCTACGGCAGCCAGCACCTCGAGCGCCTGGCGTTGATCCGCGCGCTGCGCGAGGTCGCGGGGCTGCCGCTCGAGGCCGTGTCCCGGGTGACGCGCGAGCTCGAGCGCGGCTGGAAGGGCGATCCCTATCGCGAGGCGATGCAGGCGCTGCACGCCCTGCCCCAGCCCGCCGGCGCACCGAGCGCGGAGGAGTCCGCAGCGCTGCGGCGGCTGCGCGGGGAGGTGCGCGCATTCCTGCGCGGGCTGTCCTGGACCACCGACGACGAGCGCCATTTCTTCGCCGACGAGATCGCCGCCGCCCTGGGCCTGGTGCGCCGGCATCTCTTCCCGGACTTCGCGGTCGCCGACCTGCGGCCCTACGCCGACGTGGCCTGGCTGCTCTCCGAGACCGAGTTCGCGCTCGCGCCGGGCGGCGCGCGGGTGCCGCGCGAGTCCGAGGGCGACGACGTGTCCGAGCCGATCCGGCGCGCCATCCTGGGCACGGTGCTGTTCGAGCGCATCTTCTCGGCGCTGCGCCGCGCGGCCAACGCGATGCGCTCCACCCGCATCTCGACCGGCGCGCGCCTCCCGCCCGCGCGCCCGCCCCGCGTGCGCAGGCGCGCCGGAAGAGCGGACTAGGGCGCGCCCAGCGCCTCGGTCAGTGCCTCCCAGGCCAGCGTCGCGCAGCGCTGCCGCGAAGGCAGCTCGGCCACGCGGCCGAATGCGCGCAGCCGCGGGTCGAGCTCGCCGCGCGTCGGCTCTCCGCGCACGACCTGCGCGAGCGCCTCGGCCAGCGCGCGCGCCTCGGGCAGCGACGCGCCCAGCACGAGCTCTGTCATCACGCTGCCGGAGGCGACCGCGATCGAGCAGCCGCGCGCGCGCGCGGAGACGTCGGCGATCCGGCCGTCCGCGAGCTCGACCTCGACATGGACCTGGTCGCCGCAGATCGGGTTGGTGACCCGGGCGTCGGCGCTCGGGTGCGCCAGCGCCGAGCGGTGCCGCGGGTTGCGGTAGTGCTCGAGCACCACCTCGCGATACAGCGCCTCGAGCTCGTCGCGCTTGGCTGCGTTCCCGCTCAGGTCGGGCATTTCGGGGACTCGAGCGGGCCTTCCGGCACCTCGACCCCCGCCTCGGTGATGCGCACGCCCTTCACGTCCATCAGCGGCCGGCCGCTGGTGTGCGCGCCGCGCAGCCGCTGCACGATCTCGGACAGGATCGAAAGCGCGATCTCCTGCGGCGTCTCCGCGCCGACGTCGAGCCCGGCGGGCGAGGCCACCCTGCGCAAGAGCTCGAGCGGCGTGCCGTCCTCGTGCAAGCGCTCCAGCACCAGCGCGCTGCGCTTGCGGCTCGCGACCAGGCCCACGTACGCGGGCGCCTGGCCGAGGACGCGCTGGAGCGCCTCGTAGTCGCTGCGGTGCTGGGTCGCGATCACGACGTAGGTCTGCGCATCGCACTCGACCTTGGCGTAGTCGGGATCCTGCGTGATCCGCACGTCGGCGTCCGGGAACGCCTCTGCCGTCGCCAGCGCGTCGTTCACCGTCACGTGGAAGCCGAGCGCATGGCCGAAGCGCAGCAGCGTCTCGGCGATCGCACCGTGTCCGAGCACCAGGAGCCTGGGAGCCTGCATCATCGCCTCGACGTAGATCTCCATGTAGCCGCCGCACGGCATGCCGACGCCGAGCACCTCGTCGTCGAGATCGAGCCGCACCAGCCGGGAGCTGCGCAGAGCCATCACCTCGCGCGCGACGTCCCGCACGGTCGACTCGGCGCAGCCGCCGCCGATCCAGCCGAACACGGTCCGGCCCTGCGCGTCGATGATCGACTTGGCGCCCGGCTTGGCCGACGCGCTGCCCTCGATGCGCACCACCGTCGCCACCGCGACGCTCTCTCCGGCCGCGAGCCGAGACGCGAGCGCGTTCGCGAAATCGAGGGCCGATGCCGCTGCCATCCTGCGCCTCAGTCTAGACGGAACCCTCCCCTCGTGCGACCTTCGCCCGTCCCCGGAAACGCGAGGCGCGATGCGGACTCAGGCGAGGTTTGCCCAGCTCGCGGCGGGTGCCGCAGTGGCCGTCACGCTCGCCGCCGGCGCGCTCTGGCTCGGTCCCGCGAGGGCCCAGGACAGCGCCCGGCCGAAGGCGCTGCTGCCGCGCTTCGCGGGCCACACCTTCGACGGCGGCCACGCGGGCTCGGACGCGTTCGACAAGCGCCGCGGCATGGTGCTGGTGTTCTCGGACAAGGACCCCGACGCCGATCGCACGGCCGCGCTGGTCGCGAGCGTGCTGAAGGGCTCGGAGAAGGCGAACCTCGCGGTGCTCGGGGTGACCCGCGACACGGATCCGGTGCTGATCCGCCACTTCGTGAAGCTGCACGGCTTCGAGTTCCCGGTGATCGTCGATTCCGACGGTCAGGTCTCGTCGCTGCTGCATGCGCCGCCCGGGACCTCGACCTTGATCCTGGTCGACTCGCAGGGCGGGATCCAGGGGCAGATGTCGGGCCTCGCGACGCAGGACCCGTCGCTGGACTCGGCCTACGGCGTGCAGCTGCGGCGCATCCTCGACCTCGCGCCGGAGGACAACGCGGCCACGCCGATCTTCGGCGTGCTGCCGCCGGCGCCGCCGTTCGCGGTGACGACCACCGACGGGAAGAGCACGGTCCGGCTCGCGGACTATTCGGGCAAGGTGCTGGTGTTCATCTTCTTCCTGCCCACCTGTCCGCACTGCCACGCGATGCTGAAGTATCTGAACGGGCTCTCCGCGCAGCTCGCCAGCAAGGACCTCGCGATCGTGCCGGTCTCGATCTCGGACAAGAAGTACGTCGTCGACGAGATGGTGCACGACCTCCAGCTCTCGTTCCCCGCCTACCTCGACCTCGACCGCAAGGCGCAGAACGCGTACGGGTCGCTGGGCGAGGTGCCCGAGGTGTTCGTGATCGACCGCAAGGGCAAGGTCGTGCAGCGCACCGCCGGCGACTCGCCGCGGCTCGAGGCGCTGGTCACGATGGCCATCCGCCACGAGCTCGGCGGCCCCAACCCGATCCTGCTCGACAAGACCGGCTACAGCGGCGAGGAGTTCTGCTCGGTCTGCCACCAGAGCGAGCACGCGACCTGGCTGCTCACCGGCCACTCCAACGCCTGGGACACGCTGGTCGCCCACGGCTCCGACCGCGATCCCGCCTGCCTCAAGTGCCACACGGTGGGCTTCGGTCAGGCGGGCGGCTTCGACCCGCAGCAGCGCCAGGACTGGCTGCGCGGCGTCCAGTGCGAGACCTGCCACGGGCGCGGCGGCCCGCACCAGTCGCCGGACTTCGCCAAGGCCGGGCTCGAGCCCGTCTGCCTGGGCTGCCACGACGCCGAGCACTCGCTGCACTTCGTCTTCTCCGAGCGCCTGCCGCTGATCTCGCACGCGGCCAACGCACAGGCGCTCGCGAATCTCTCGGTCGAGGACCGGCGCAAGCTGGCCAAGAAGCGCTCCCGGCGCGACCGCCAGCTGTTCGAGAAGAGCGACTACGTCGGCTCGGCGGCCTGCCAGAGCTGCCACCAGAAGGAGCACAAGCTGTGGTCGGAGTCCGCGCACGCGCGGGCCTTCAGCACGCTCGAGCAGCGCCACGAGGCGCAGAACCCCGACTGCCAGCGCTGCCACACCACCGGCTTCAAGCAGCCGACCGGGTTCCCCGCGGGCGGCACGACACTGGTCGGTGTCGGCTGCGAGAGCTGTCACGGCCCGGGCAAGCGCCACGTCGAGGACCAGGGCAAGACCTCCGGGACGATCCTCGCGCTCACCGACAAGTGCGACACCTGCGCGATCCAGCTGATCTGCGGCACCTGCCACGACGACGCCAACGACAAGGGCTTCGAGTTCCAGATCGAGTCGAAGCTGGCCAAGATCAAGCACGGCTTCCGCGAGAAGAAGACGGCCGCGAAATGACGGGCGGCGATCCACGCAGAGAGGCCTGGAGCGCGATCCGCGAGAGCGTGCGCGAGCTCGTCGCCGACGGCGTCGACTTCGTGCCCGCGGTCGCCCGGGCGAACCGCGCGCCGGCGCGGGCGGCCGCACAGGCGCCCGCAGCGCCTGGCTTCCGCCCGCGCGTCGCGCCGCTGGCCGCGCCCGAAGAGCTCGGGGCTGCCGCAGGCGCCAAGGCGGCGCTGCTCGAGGCGGTGCGCGCCGAGCTCGGCGACTGCCGGCGCTGCGCGCTCTGCGAGAAGCGCACGCAGATCGTGTTCGGCGAGGGCAACCCGGACGCGCGCGTGGTGTTCGTCGGCGAGGGCCCCGGCGAGGAGGAGGACAAGAGCGGCCGGCCGTTCGTCGGGCGTGCGGGCGAGCTGCTCAGCAAGATGATCGAGGCAGTCGGCTGGCGACGCGAGGACGTCTACATCTGCAACATCGTGAAGTGCCGGCCGCCCGGGAACCGCGACCCGCAGCCGCTCGAGGTGGCGACCTGTGAGCCGTTCCTGCACCGCCAGCTCCACGCGATCGCCCCCGCCGCGGTCGTCACCCTGGGCAAGCCGGCGATCTCCGCGCTGCTCGGACGCACCGTCGCGATCACCAAGCTGCGCGGGCGCTGGCTCGAGTGGCAGGGCATCCCGGTCATGCCGACCTATCACCCGGCCTACCTGCTGCGGAACTACACGCGCGAGACCCGCCAGGCTGTCTGGGACGATCTGCGCGCCGTGCGCGAGCGTGTCGAGGGCACGCGCTAGCGCCTGCCTGGCGCTGTGGCTGCTCGCGGCCGCGGCGCCGGCGCGCGGGGACGCGCTGCGCGCGGGCTTCGGCACCGCCCCGCTGCCGGTGGACCCGGGCGAGCCGATGGGCGGCTACGGCGGCTTCACCACGCGTCGCGCCGAGGGCGTGCTCGATCCGCCCGAGGCGCGAGCGCTCGTGCTCGAGGGCAACGGGGTGCGGGCGGGCCTGGTGGCGCTGGACCTGGTGATCGCGCGCCCCGACGTGCGCGAGCTCGTGCTCGCGGCGACGCGCGAGCTCCACCTCGACTGGCTGGCGGTGGTCGCGACGCACACGCACTCGGGACCGGGAGGCTACCTGCCCGGCTGGGTGTCCGCGCGCATGACCGCGGGCGAGTTCGACCCGGCGATGCCGGCGAAGATCGCGCGCGCGGCGAGCGAGGCGCTCGCGCTCGCGACCGCCGAGCTCGCGCCCGCGCGCTTGGCCAGCAGCGACGTGCCGCTCCACCTCGCGCGCAACCGCCGCTTCTCCGACGGTGCCGACGAGACGCATCTCGCGCTGCTGCGCGCCGACTTCGCCGACGGGCGCCCTCCGGTGGTGTTGTTCGCGTACGGCGTGCACGCGACGATCCTGCCGCCCACCAACCACCTGCTCTCCGCCGACTGGCCGGGCAGCGCGCGCAGCGCGCTCGCGGCCTCCGGCTGGCGCGCGATCTTCGTTCCCGGCCCGCTGGGCGACCAGGAGCCCGCCGTCGACCTCGCCGTGCTCTCGAGCGCTGCGCAGGACCGCCAGGCGATGGCGGACTTCGGACGGCGGCTCGCGCAGGAGGTCGACGCCGCCGCGCGCGCGCTCGCGCCGCGCGACGCCGAGGCGCACCTGGTCGCGCTCGAGCGCTGGGTCGCGACGCCGCCGCCCGAGCTGCGCAGCTTCTGTGCGCTGTGGTGGCTGTCGCCGCTGGTGGGCTCCTCGCTCGACGCGTTCGTGTCCAAGAGCGTGCCGTTCCAGGCGCTGCGCGTCGGCGGCGCGGAGCTGGTGGCCGTGCCTGCCGAGCCGACCTCGGTGGTCGGGGCGCGGCTGCGCGCGAGCCTGCCCGCGGGCCTGACCCCGTTCGTGGTCGCGCACGCGAACGATTGGCTGGGCTACGTGGTCGACGCGCCGACCTACGCGCGCGGGGGCTACGAGTCGTGCCTGTGCTTCTTCGGCGCCGCGACCGCGGACTGGCTGGTCGGCGCGGCGGCGGAGACCGCTCACCAGCTCGACGCCGAGGCAGGCGGGCCGTGACGCGGGCGCGCTGCGGCATCGCGCTCCACCCCGCGGGGCACACGCTCTCGCCGGTGCTGCACCGCACCGCCTACGCGGCGCTGGGTCTGGACGCGGAGTTCGAGGTCTGGGACGTGCCGCCCGGCGGGCTCGCGGCGAAGCTGGCGGAGCTGCGCGATCTCACACAGATGTGTGTATCTCTGCCGCACAAGGAGTCGGCGCTGGCGCTGGCGCGCGAGGTCTCGGAGGCAGCGCGCGGGATCGGCGCCGCGAACACCCTCACCGCGCGTGCGGGGGGGCTCGCGGCCGACAACACCGACTGGATCGGCGTCGTCGCCGCGCTCGAGCCGCACGGGCCCTGGACCGGCAAGCGCGCGCTGGTGCTGGGCGCGGGCGGAGCGGCGCGCGCGGTCGTGTTCGCGCTGCGCCGGCTGGGCATGGAGGTGGCGCTCTCGAACCGCACGCGAGAGCGAGCGGAGCGCGTGGCGACCGAGCTCGGCGCGCGGGTCGGCAGCGCCGCCGATCCCTGGGAGCTGCTGGTGAACGCCACCTCGGTGGGCATGTCGCCCGCCGCGGACGCCACGCCGCTCGACGCAGGGCTGCTCCGCCCCGGCGGCCTCGTGTTCGACACCGTCTACCGTCCGCTCGAGACGCGGCTCCTGCGCGAGGCGCGCGCGCGTGGCCTCGCGGTCCAGGACGGGCTCGCGATGCTGGTGCACCAGGCGGTGGAGCAGCTCCGGATCTGGAGCGGCAAGCGGGCCGATCCGGAGCTGTTGCGCCGCGCCGCGCTCGAGGCGCTACGCTCCGCCGCACCATGACCGAACCCGCGCTCGAATGGGACAGCCCGATGTATCGCCTCGCGGTCGCGCAGCTCGACCAGACCGCGGCGCTGATGCGGCTCGACGAGAACATCTGGGAGCGGCTGCGGATGCCGCAGCGCTCGCTGATCGTGTCGTTCCCGTTCCGGCGCGACGACTACAAGACCGTCGACAGCGTGCACGGCTACCGCGTGCAGCACGTGCTCACCATGGGCCCGACCAAGGGCGGCGTGCGCTACGACGCCGACGTCCACCTGGGCGAGGTGACCGCGCTCGCGATGTGGATGACCTGGAAGTGCGCGCTGATCGGCCTGCCGTTCGGCGGGGCGAAGGGCGGCGTGCGGATCGATCCGAGCAAGCTCTCGCGCTCCGAGCTGCAGCGGATCACCCGCCGCTACACCATGGAGATCATCGAGATGATCGGGCCCGACCGGGACATCCCGGCGCCCGACATGGGCACCGACGAGCAGGTGATGGCCTGGATGATGGACACCTACTCGGGCCAGAAGGGCTACGCGGTGCCCGGCGTGGTCACGGGCAAGCCGGTCGAGATCGGCGGCTCGCTCGGCCGCAAGGAGGCCACCGGGCGCGGCGTGGTCACCTGCGTCGGCGAGGCCTGCAAACACCTCGGCATCGCGCTCGAAGGCGCGCGCGTGGTGGTCCAGAGCTACGGCAACGTGGGCTCGAACGCGGCCCGCATTGCCGCCGCGCAGGGCGCGCGCGTGATCGCGGTGTCGGACGTGAAGGGCGGGATCCACGACTCGCGCGGGCTGGACTTCGCGAAGGTCGACGCCTGGGTGCGCGAGCACCACTTCCTCGAGGGCTTCCCGGGCGCCGAGCCGGTCAGCAACGCCGAGCTGCTCGAGCTCGACTGCGAGGTGCTGGTCCCCGCAGCGCTGCAGAACCAGATCACCGGCAAGAACGCGGGCAGCGTGCGCGCGCGGCTGGTGGTCGAGGGCGCGAACGGGCCGACCACGATCGAGGCCGACGCGATCCTGCGCGACCGCGGCGTGTTCGTCGTGCCCGACGTGCTGGCGAACTCCGGCGGCGTGACGGTCTCGTACTTCGAATGGGTGCAGGACGCGCAGCAGCTGTTCTGGACCGAGGAAGAAGTGAACGAGCGGCTGCACAAGATCCAGTCGAACGCGTTCCGCGCCACGCTGGATTTCGCGCACGCGAAGAAGATCGACATGCGCACCGCGTCGCTCTGGCGGGGGATCGAGCGGGTCGCCGAAGCGAAGCGCCGCCGCGGCGTGTTCCCCTAGCGGAGCCGCCAGAGGTCGACGGGCTTGCGCGCGCTGCCCGGCCGGAACGGCAGCGCGACGGCGCGTCCGCCCTGCCCGGCCGAGGCGTAGGCGGCGAGCAGGATCTCGAGCACCGCGCGGCCGTCCTCGCCCGACTCCTCGAGCGGCGCGCCGCGCGCCGCTGCGAGGAAGTGCGCGATCTCGCCGGTGTAGCCGTGGTCGGAGAGCGCATCGACGGGCGGCCGGCTCTGCATGCCGTCGCGCTTGGTGAGGAGCAGCCCGGTCTCGCCGGTGAGATCCGCCAGCAGCCGGCCCTCGCTGCCGTGGATCTCGAGCGAGCTCTGCATTCCGCCCTGCACCGCCCAGGAGCTCTCCGATACGAGCACCGCTCCATCGGCGAGCTCGAGCCGCACCACCGCGTCGTCGTCGAGCTCGGTCTTCGCGCCGTGCAGCACGGTGCGCAGCTCGGCCGAGACCGCGCGCACGGCGGGCCGGTCGAGCGCGAAGCGCAGCGCCTCGATCCCGTGGCAGCCCATGTCCATCAGCGCCCCGCCGCCCGCCTCGGCGGCGTCGAAGAACCAGGGCGAGTACGGGCCCCCGTGCTTCTCCACCTGGCGCGCCCAGAGCACCCGGCCCAGCGCGCCCGAGCGCACCAGCTCGCGCGCGCGGCGGAACAGCGGCGCGAAGCACAGGTTCTCCGCGTAGCCCAACACGCGTTGGTGTCGGCTCGCGGCCGCGCAGAGCCGGTCGGCCTCGGCGAGCGTGAAGCAGAGCGGCTTCTCCACGACCACGTGCTTGCCGGCGTCCAGCGCGGCCTCCGCGTGCGCAGCGTGGAGCCGGTTGGGCGAGTTCACGAACACGAGGCCGATCCCCGGATCCGCCAACAGCCGCGGCAGCTCGTCGAACGAGAACGCCGCCGCGCCGCGCTCGCCGGCGAGCTTCTCGGCCGCTGCGCGCGTGCGCGACGCGACCGCGCACAGGCGCGCGCCGCCGACCCGGTCCAGCGCGGCGAGCTGCACGCGCGAGATCCAGCCCGCGCCCACGAGCGCAACGCCGAGCGGCTCGGCGGTCAGAGCTTCAGGAGCTGCGCGACCCGCTCGCGGTGCTCGGCCGGATCGCCGTAGGTGACCTCGATCGCTTTCGCGCGCTTGAAGTACAGGTGGCAGTCGTACTCCCAGGTGAAGCCGACGCCGCCGTGGATCTGGATGTTCTCTGCCGAGGTCGCGCGGTACGCGTCGCTGGTGTACGCCTTGGCCATCGACGCCGCGAGCTCCGCCTCCGGAGTGTTCTCGGCGACCGCCCAGGCCGCGTAGTAGCTGATCGACTTCGACGACTCGACCTGGATCAGCATGTCGGCGCACTTGTGCTTGATCGCCTGGTTCACCCCGATCGGTTTGCCGAACTGCACCCGCTCCTTGGCGTACTTGACCGAGTCCTCGAGCACCTTGCCGGCCCCGCCCAGCGCCTCGGCCGCCAGGTGCACCAGCGCGTGCGAGCGCACCGTCTTCCAGGTGCCCCAGCCGGAGCCGGGCGCACCGAGCAGCTGCGCGGGCGTCTCGGCGAAGCGGACCTCGGCGATGCGGCGCGTCTGGTCCATCGACTTGAGCGGCGTGATCGCCATTCCCGGCGCGCCCTTCTCGACCAGGAACAGGTCGACCCCCGCCTCGCCGGGCGCGCCGCTGCGCGCGGCCACGACCAGCACGTCGGCGTTCTGCGCGTCCGGCACGAACAGCTTGGTGCCCGTGAGCGAGTACCCGGCGCCCTTGCGCTCGGCCAGGGTGGTGAGCTCGTCGGGGTTCTCGTTCCCCGATTCCTCGCTGATCGCGAAGGTCAGGATCTTCCGCCCCGCGGCGACGTCGGGCAGCAGCTCCTTTTTCTGCGTCTCGCTGCCGCCGTGCAGCACGGCCAGCGCGCCCTGGAACGTGGCGAAGAAGGGGGACGGCGTGAGCGCCCGGCCGAGCTCCTCGGCCACCACGATCTCGTCCACCAGCGTGAGGCCGGCGCCGCCGTATTCCTCGGGCAAGAGCAGTCCGAGCCAGCCGAGCTCCGCCATCTTGGCCCACACGCCGGGCTTGTACCCGCGCGGATCGTCCATCAGCTCGCGCACCGCCGTCATGGGCAGCTCGCGGGCGAGAAACTCGCGCGCGGTGCTGCGCAAGAGCTCCTGTTCCTCGGAGAAGCCGAAGTTCACGGCGGCGATTCTATGGCCGCGCCGTTTCGAGGGTCAAACGTGCCGATTGCGGGTTTCGAAGGCCGTGGCGTAGGGTGGCGTCCCAGATGACCGTGACGGCAGCCGGAGCGCTCTCATGAGCGCGAAGATCGAGGCGCAGCGCGTGGGCAAGCGCTTCGGCTCCGTGGTCGCGCTCGATTCGCTCTCGCTGGAGATCTCCGCGGGCGAGGTGTTCGGGCTGATCGGGCCCAACGGCGCCGGCAAGACCACCTTCATCCGCATCCTCACCGGCTACTGGCTCGCGTCCGAGGGCGACGTGCGGGTGGACGGCGTGTCCGTCACGCGCCAGCGCTTCCGGGTGCAGGCGCGGCTGGGCTATGCCTGCGAGCAGCCCAAGCTCTACGCCGACCACCGGGTCGACACCTTCCTGCACTTCATGGCCGAGCTGCGCGGGCTCTCCGGCGCGCGATTGCGCGGCGCGGTCGATCTGGCAGTGCAGCGGCTGGGGCTCGAGCCGGTGGTCCGCCGACACATCGGCGTGTTGTCCAAGGGCTTCCGCCAGCGCGTCGCGCTGGCCCAGGCGATCCTGCACGAGCCCGCGGTACTGGTGGTCGACGAGCCGACGGTCGGCCTCGACCCGGCGCAACAGATCGAGCTGCGGCGCATCCTGGCCGGCTTCAAGGGCCAGCACACGGTGATCCTGTGCACGCACCAGCTGCACGAGGCCGAGCTGCTCTGCGACCGCGTCGCGCTGCTCGACGCAGGGCGCCTCGCCGCGCTCGCGACCGCGGACGAGATCAAGAGCGGCGGGAGCCTCGAAGAGCTGTTCCTCGCGAAGGTCGGCAGCCACCACGAGACCGCGCCGTGATCCGCCGGCTGTGGGCGCTCGCGCGCAAGGAGCTGCGGCAGCTGTTCGCCTCGCCGATCGCGTACGTCGTGCTCACCGTCTACGTCGCGCTCACCGGGATCTACTTCTTCCAGCACCTGGTCAGCTACAACCAGCTCCTGTTCGTGTACCAGTCCGAGGGGCTCACCGCGGGCGGCTTCGACCAGGGCACCGTGCCCAGCCAGATCAACGTGCTGAACGAGGTGTTCGTGCCGTCGGCCGACGACTTCGGGCTGTTCCTGCTGGTGGTGCTGCCGCTGGTGACGATGCGCGTGTTCGCCGAGGAGCGCGCGAACGGCACCGACGAGCTGCTGCTGACCAGCGGCCTGCGCCCGTTCGAGGTAGCGCTCGCCAAGCACGGCGTGACCTACTTCTTCGTGCTGCTGCTCCTGGCCGGCAGCGCGATCTACCCTGCGGTGGTGGTGCTGCGCGCGGGGCTCGGCTTCGAGCACCTGGTCGCGCTGTACAGCGGGCAGCTCCTCTACGGCTGCGCGGTGGCGTCGATCGGGCTCGCCTGCTCCGCGTTCACCTCGAGCCAGATCGTCGCCGCGGTGCTGGGCTACGCGATCCCGTTCGTGCTGCTCGACTTCGCCTGGCTGTCGAACACGGTGTCGGAGAGCGCCGCGGCGCTGCTGCGCGAGGTGGCGCTGCTCTCGCACTACGGCTCGTTCGCGCGCGGCGTGATCGAGCTCCGTCACGTGGTCTACTTCGCCGGCATCACCGCGCTCGGCTGGCTCGCGTCGGTGGCGTCGCTCGAGCTCTCGCGGGCGCGCTGATGTCGTTCCTGCCGGCCGCGGGCGTGGTGATGATCCTGGTCGGCGTCGCCTCCTACTACGCCACCCGCTCGCTGCACGGCTTCTCGACCTTCTCCGGCGCGAACGTGGCGATCGGCCTGGCGCTGCTGCTCGTCGGCGCGGTCGCGCAGGCGCGCCGCTTCCGCGGCTTCACGGGCGCGGAGTCGCGCCGCGTGGTGCTGCGCTGGACGGCGATCCTGGCCGGCGCGCTCGCGCTCGTGGTCGGAATCGACGTGGCGGCGCGCGGCATCACCTCGCGCATCGATCTCACCGTCGACCGCGAATACACGCTCTCGCCGCAGACCGTGGCGCTGTGCCAGAAGCTCGCCACGCTCCCCGGCGACAAGATCGAGATCGTGTTCTTCGAGGACGCGCTGCTCGCGAAGGACGTGCGGCTCCTGGTCGCGGCCTACGCGGACAAGTGCCCGGCGATCGAGACGCGCGACGCCAGCCGCAAGGCACCGCCCGAGGCCGCGCGCGACCTCTACACCACCACGGCCACCACCGTGATCGCCTGTCGCGGCGACCTGTGCGATCCCGTCGGCTACCCGTCGGAGCGCAACATCACCAGCGCCCTGCTGCGGCTCTCGCGCGACCGCGCGATCCGCGTCTACTTCACCGTCGGCCACGGAGAGATCGACCTCGCCAGCGAGTCCGACGTCGGCTACGCCGCGGTGGCGGCGCTGCTGCGCAACCAGGGGATGGAGCCGCAGGCGCTGGTGGGCCCGGCGGCGTCCGAGGTCCCGGCCGACGCCGACCTGGTGGTGATCGGCGCGCCGGAGCGCGACCTCCTGCCCGAGGAGCTGGCGGTGCTGGAGCGCTACCTGGCGCGGGGCGGACGGCTCTTGGTGCTGGCGGGCGCGGGCCAACACTCGAACGTGTACAGCGAGCTGCTGCCGCGCTGGGGCCTCGAGCTCGGCGACGGCGTGGTGCTCGACCAGGCCGCGAGCCCGCTGCTGAAGGACCCCACGCCGGTGAACCTGCTGGTGCACCTGTTCGCGCCGTACGACCCGGTGACGCGCAACCTGTCGCAGCGCACGATGCTGCTCCTGCCGCGCGCCCGGCCCGTCGCGCTCGGGCGCAAGCCCACGCCGGACGACCGGCTCGAGGTCGCGGCGTTCGCGAGCCAGCGCGCCTGGGTGTCGCAGAACCTGGACCGCGCGCTGGCGGGCGCGGAGACGGCGCCGCCCGACGGCGTCGCCCCGGGGCAGGTCGCCGTGGTCGCGACGGGACGCTACGGGCGGGGCAGTGCCGCTGCGCCCGCGGAAGCGCGCATCGTGCTGATCGGCGACCGCGACTTCGCGCAGAACCGGCTGCTCGAGTCGCTCTACAACCGCGATCTCCTGCTCAACGCGGTGCGCTGGCTCGGCAGCGACGAGCAGGGCATCGCCCTCTCCGACAAGGGCTGGACCCCCAACCAGGACCCGCTCACGCTGCAGCAGACCGTCGCGTACTTCTACTTCCTCGCCTTCGCGCTGCCCGAGACGCTGCTCCTGTTGGGCATCTTCGCGTGGTGGCGCCAGCGCGCCTGACCTACCCTCGTCGCGCCGATCGACCCGAGGGGAGGCGAGAGCATGCGGAGAGTTGCGCGGGGAATCGCGGGCGTCGCGGCGGCCGTCTGGCTGGCCGCGCTGGGCAGCGGCTGCGGCCCGTCGAGCAAGGACATCGCGGACATCCGCGCCAAGCAGGACGAGATCCTGACCCGGATCGCCTCGATCGAGGACACCCAGAAGAAGATCCTCTCCGCGCGACCCGCCGGTCCGCCGGGCGAGGACTTCGACAAGGTCTACGCGATCGGGATCGGCGAATCGCCGGTGCGCGGCGACGCGCAGGGCCCGGTGACCATCGTCGAGTTCTCCGACTTCCAGTGCCCGTTCTGCGCGCGCGCGGCGCCGCTGATCGCCGACGTGCTGAAGAAGTACCCGAAGGGCGTGCGCTTCGTGTACAAGCAGTTCCCGCTGCCGATGCACCCGGCCGCGCGCGCCGCCGCCGAGGCCTCGCTCGCTGCGCAGGAGCAGGGGAAGTTCTGGCAGATGCACGACGTCCTGATCCAGAACCAGGCCACGCTCGACGCCGCGA